>Ga0172371_10000714_pt1 | contig 52329 bp, 45 predicted proteins | sample Lak12m_FD_114543 | JGI IMG/M metagenome (GOLD analysis project Ga0172371, IMG submission 114543) | Freshwater microbial communities from Kabuno Bay, South-Kivu, Congo - kab_022012_12m | ecosystem: Environmental > Aquatic > Freshwater > Lake | place: Democratic Republic of the Congo: South-Kivu... | reverse complement strand
CGCAGCGATGAGCGCGTCCGTCCCATGGTATTTTGAATCTGCGGCCATCGGCGTAATCGGCGGATTCGTCTCTTTGGATTTCGGGTAAACCATTATATAACTCCCCTGATTTCTTTGTGACTCCGTGTCTTTATGGTTGCCTCATTCTTCAGTTGTGGAAGCGATCCCGCTGAACGATTACCATAGTAGCATGCGTCCCGTCGGATGGGCAGCCGGGCCGGTCATTCGCACATGTGCGCCAAGGACACCGGCCCCATCCCTTGATCAAGGGCAGAACAGCCGGGGGAGCCACGGCAGTTCCGAAATTTCGTCCTCTATGCGCACGGACGGTGCAATTCACTGCCACGACGGCGATTGGGCCGGTTCAGCAAGCCGTCTTTCCGATGACCGCCCTGAATTAAGCATTTCGCTTCATTCCCACCCCGGATCGCGGGCCAAAAAACGAAAAACCTCGTTGCTCTTGAGAGATCAAGAAGATATAGTAACGCGTTCGGGGTTCGCGGGAGACTTCGTTTAGCGTGATAACAGCCGAAAACTCCAAATGGAATGGCGGCTCTCGCTGGTCGCCGCTTGGTCCTTGCCGCCCCGAGCGCGAATGCAAGGGTAGCATTTTTGCGGTGCACTGTGCCTGGTACAAGGCATGAAAGTTTTTTGGAAGGCCCAGCGTTGCTTCAGGAGGGCATTGAGCATGGATTACAAGGACACGTTGAATCTACCGAAAACCTCGTTCCCCATGAGGGCCAATCTCCCCAAGCGGGAGCCTGACATGCTCAAGCGCTGGGAGACCGAGCAGATTTATCACCGGATTCTCGAAGCGAGCAGAGGCCGGGAGAAATACATCCTCCACGACGGGCCGCCCTATGCAAACGGCCACATCCATCTCGGGACCGCGCTGAACAAAATTCTCAAGGACATGATCGTCAAGTCCCGGTTCATGGCGGGGTACGACTCGGACTACGTGCCGGGTTGGGACTGTCACGGGCTCCCCATCGAACACGAGGTGGACAAGCAACTGGGCGAGAAGAAGCTCTCCATGTCCGCAGTGCAAGTCCGGCAGGTGTGCCGGAAGTACGCTGAAAAGTTCATCGACATTCAGCGCGAGGAGTTCAAACGCCTCGGCGTCCTGGGCGAATGGGAAGACCCGTACCTGACCATGAACTACGCGTATCAGGCGACCATCGTCCGGGAGCTCGGCAAATTCTTCACCAGCGGCGCGGTGTACCGTGGCAAGAAGCCCGTGTACTGGTGCGCGTCGTGCGTGACCGCACTTGCGGAAGCCGAAGTGGAATACCAGGATTCCTCCACGCCGGCGATCTATGTGCGGTTCCCCGCTCGTGAGGATTTTTCCGTGCGCATCCCCGAAGCCAAGGGCAAGCGGGTTTATGTGCTGATCTGGACCACCACGCCGTGGACCATCCCCGCCAATCTCGCCATCGCGGTGCATCCTGACGAAAGCTACGCTGTAGTGGAAGTGGGCGACGACATCTATATCCTCGCGGAACGCCTCGTATCGGTGAACATGGACGCGTTCGGCATCCACGAGTACCGCATCGTCTCGACCTTCAACGGCAGCCTCCTCGAAGGCCTGAAGTGCAGCCATCCGCTGTACGACAGGGAGTCGGTCCTGATTCTCGCTCCCTTCGTAACGCTCGATACCGGCACAGGGTGCGTGCACGTCGCTCCCGGTCACGGTCAGGAAGACTATGAGGTCGGCATCAAATACGGAATAGAGGTGTACGCGCCGGTCGACGACCACGGCGTCTTCACCGATGAAGCGGAATTCTTCGCAGGGAAGTTCGTCTTCGCGGCCAACCGGGACGTGATCGAAAAGCTCAAGGGAGCGGGCAACCTCATGCTCTCCGAGGAGATGACGCACAGCTATCCCCATTGCTGGCGCTGCAAGCAGCCCGTGATCTTTCGTGCCACGTACCAGTGGTTCATTTCCATGGAGAAGACCGGCCTCAGGGAGAAGGCGCTCGAGGCCATCGACACCGTGACGTGGATTCCCAGGTGGGGCAGGGATCGTATCTACGGAATGATCCAGCACCGACCGGACTGGTGCATATCGAGACAACGGAGCTGGGGCGTTCCCATTACCGCACTGCGCTGCGCTTCATGCGACGAGGTGGTGGCTCCCGCGGAGCTCTTCGAGAGGGCGGCAACCTTGTTCGAGGAAAAAGGCGCGGATGTCTGGTTTGGGTCCGATGCCGCGGAACTGGCCCCTGCGGGGCTGACCTGCCCGGCCTGCAAGGGCGCCTCTTTTGTCAAAGAGACCGACATCCTCGATGTGTGGTTCGACTCCGGCGTGAGCTGGGCCGCTGTGTGCGAAGCCCGGCCCAACCTCGGCTATCCGCCGCAGCTCTACCTCGAAGGGAGCGACCAGCATCGCGGGTGGTTTCACAGCGCTCTGCTCACGTCGGTCGGCACCCGAGGTCGCGCGCCGTATCACGGAGTGCTGACCCATGGCTTCGTCGTTGATGGCCAGGGACACAAGATGTCAAAATCCCTCGGGAACGTGGTCGCGCCGCAAGAGATCATCAAGAAGTACGGCGCGGACATCCTGCGACTCTGGGTTTCCGCTGAAGACTACCGGGACGACATCAGAATCTCCGATGAAATCCTCGAACGGCTGGCCGAGGCGTACCGACGCATTCGGAATACGTGCAGATTTCTCCTCGGCAATCTCGCGGATTTCGACCCGGACCGGGACTGGGTTTTCCCGAACCAAATGCAGGCCCTCGACCGATTCGCCCTGGACAAGCTCGACCGCGTGGTGGAACGGGTTCGCAATGCCTATGAGAGCTTCGACTTCCACATCGTGTTCCACACGCTCTACAATTTCTGTACGGTGGATCTTTCCTCGCTGTACCTCGATATCCTCAAAGACAGGCTCTACGTGGAACGGTCGGACGGCGTGAAGAGACGTTCAGCACAGACCGCCCTCCATCAGATCCTTTCCACGCTGGTGCGTCTCATGGCCCCCATCCTCGCGTTCACCGCGGAGGAGGTTTGGGATGCCTTCAACGAGGGGAGGGAGAAGTCTTCCAGTGTCCATCTATCGGCGTTTCCCGAGCCCTCGGCCACGCCCTGGCTCACCGAAGAGGATCGCTCAAACTGGGAGACGATGATCGCCCTTCGGCAGAACGTGTCCAAAGCCCTTGAAGAAGCCCGTGCATCGAAGGTCATCGGGTCGTCTCTGGAAGCCAAGGTGCTCATCGAAGCGCCTGAAGAAGTCGCGAGGATCGTTGCAGCCAACGAGGACCCCGAGGGCTTTTTCATCGTTTCTCGGCTTGAAGTCAAGGTGGGAGCCGAAGTTGCGGCAGCGTCGGAGGAAGACGGCGCTCTTGCCGGCGTCAATATAACCGTGTCGCGGGCTGAAGGGACCAAGTGCCCGAGGTGCTGGGTCTGGAGTCCTCAGATCGGTTCGGAGCCGGCCCATCCGGACGTCTGTCCGCGGTGTGCGCGGGTGCTGAAGGAAACGGCATTCGCGGGCCAGGGCTCGTGAATCCGCGAAGTGGGCAAGGGGCGCCCATGTCGCTCGGAAACGGACGCAGACTCCTGATCTTCGGGATAATCGCGGCGGCAGTTCTCCTGGCTGACCAGGTAACCAAACAACTGGTTGTCGCCTACATCCCGGTCAATACTGGCACGGAAGTCCTACCGGGGCTGCTGAATCTTGTCCATGTGCGAAATCCCGGCGCTGCGTTCGGATTCCTGTCCGGGTTCGAGGGAGCGATCCGGCCGCTCTTCTTCATCGGAGTTTCGGTCGTCGCGCTGGCCGTCATAACGTGGTTGGTGCTTTCGTCCGCGGACCTGCCTGCGTGGATGATGACGGCCTATGCCCTTTTCTTCGCCGGCGCGGCGGGAAATCTCGTGGATCGACTTCTCCACGGGGAAGTCGTCGACTTTCTCGATTTCCACGTCGGAGAGTGGCACTGGCCCGCGTTCAATATGGCCGATTCCGCTCTCAGCGTGGCTACCGGAATGTTCATCATCTACGTGCTCTTCATGCAGCCGGAAAAGGAGAGCTGATGAACACGCACCGGAGGGCTCCCTCATGGCAAGTCCCTCTCAGCCAACGTCTTACTCTCGCTCAAACAGACCGCAGCCCCATTCTGAGCGGGCGATTTCTCTTCGGAGCGTGACCGTTCCCATGGCGAGGAGTGCTTTCACCTGGTCCCACTGGTTCAGGGGAACTCCCGAGACGATGAGGAATTGCCGAAAGAGGGAAACGAGGTGCTCACGATTGGCGAGGAGCGTCTGCGGGTCCAGGTTCGCGGTGACGATGTCGGCCGGGTCGGCCAGCTCTTTCAGGGGGAGGCATTCAGGGCGGAGTCTGTCTGAAAGGCCGTTTAGCTCTGCGTTGCGGCCGGTTGACCGGACCGCGAGCGGATCGTTGTCCACAGCGCGGACTTCGCCCGCGCCGAGCCGCAGCCCCGCAATGGCAAGGATTCCCGAGCCGCACCCGATATCGAGGAGACTGAAGCTCTTTCCGGTTTCACGGACTGCGTCCACCGCGTCTTCAAGGAGCTCCAAACATCCCTGCGTCGTCTCGTGGGTCCCGGTTCCGAAGGCTTCTGCAGGCTCGATGATGATGACGTGTCGGCCGGCCGGCTCGGGTCGAATCCAGGGTGGAGTGACGATGAGGCGCCTGCCGATGGCCATGCTCTCGAAACGGTCTTGCCATGCAGTGGCCCAGTTCTCGTTTTTCAGCGGAGCAGTGGAGATCTCGGCTGCGGGAAGATCGGGGAAGATTTCGTGAAGATCCGCGAGGTACGCGGCCAGTTTCGAGCGGATTTCGTTCCACTCTTCCGCGGGAAAATACGCGGTGATCCGGACGAAAGACGGCCCCACGTCTTCGACGACAACGCCGCGGGGGCCGTAATCGCAACAGAAATCAGTGACGCCGTCCGCCATCTCCTGGGGAACGGTCAGGGTGACCGTCGTCCATTCACCGCATGATGCCACGCTGTCAGTCAACGGATTTCATGCACTTTTTGGCTTGGTCGCTCGCCTGGCGATAGAGGTCTTTGAATTTGTTTTCCAACGCTCGGTTCTGATCGTATTGATCGAAGTAGGTGCTCAGTGCCTGGCTGGTAACCTGGGACGACGGCAGCTTGGCGAGGTTTTCGATATGCGTCTGGTAGGATCTGGCAATCTGCCGGTGATAAGACGCACGGGCCTCGTATGAAGCGGCCTGGTTGACAAGTTCCTGACAGACAGAGAGGACCTGGAGACCTTCGCATTTGCCCGGCGTGCCTGTTAAGGCAACGACCAGGGAAACAAAGGCAACGATGATAACAACTGACTTGATGTTCATTACCGACCCTCTCGGCTTTTTAGGGCTTCCTATAGCAGCAACGTTTCTTTTTTTCAACTATTTTTTGAGAAACTTCGTTTAACATTTTTAATTCATTAATACTTTTTTCTAGACAATGACACAGGAAGGCACCCGAACGAACCGTCGGCCCCGGCATTGACTATCGTGGGGCATACGGGTATTTTGAAGTTTTTTAGGATAGGTGTGGCATGGGGGCCTACCCATGAATCGGAAGGCCCAACCCCTCGAATCCAGCAGCTCCACCGCGGCAAACCAGGGAAACCCGGCGAACCGTTCCCACACCATCTCGTCCTGAGGAGGGACCGTGGAAGATCCTTTCAGAACCATCGAATGGGCAGGCGATCACGTCCGGCTTCTGGATCAGACCCTGCTCCCGCGGGAAGAAACGTACATCGAAATCCGATCCGTTGACGACATGTGCGATGCCATCAAGCGACTCGCTGTCAGAGGCGCGCCGGCCATCGGCGTCGCGGCCGCCATGGGCATCGCCTTGGGCGCGATCCTGGCGTCCGAGACCGATCGAGAGGCTTTCGACGAGCTCTTCGAAGATGTGTGCCGCCGGATCTCGGGCACCAGACCCACCGCGGTCAACCTCTTCTGGGCGGTCAAGAGAATGAAAGCCGTCCGCACGGCAGTCGCAGCGCTTTCACTCTCGGAAGTGAAGAAGCGGCTCGTGGAAGAGGCTGTGGCCATAGAGCGGGAAGACCGTGCGTTGTGTGAGATGATCGGTCGCATGGGTCGTGACCTGTTCCACAATGGTGAAACGATCCTCACCCATTGCAACGCGGGCGGCCTGGCCACCGCGGGGTACGGCACAGCAGTGGGTGTGATCAGAGCCGCATTCGAGCAGGGCAAGAGTATCAAGGTCGTTTCCGACGAGACCAGGCCCCTTAATCAGGGAGCGCGCATAACCTCCTGGGAGCTCAAGAAGCTCGGCATACCAGTGACCCTGATCCCCGACAACACCGCGGGAGCGCTCATGCAGAGGGGTGAGATCCACCAGGTCGTCGTGGGAGCCGACCGCATCGCGGCGAATGGTGACACTGCCAACAAGATCGGCACCTATTCCGTGGCTGTTCTTGCCAAACACCACGGCATTCCTTTCTACGTGGCCGCACCCCTCTCCACGATCGACATGTCACTCCCGGACGGACGAGGAATCCCCATCGAAGAGCGCGACCCGAGGGAAGTAACCCACATCTGCGGGGTTTCGATCGCTCCGGAGGGGGTGAATGTCCGGAACATAGCCTTTGACGTAACCCCTCATGAGCTGATCGCAGGAATCGTCACCGAATATGGAATTGCCCGGGAACCGTACGAAGAATCCTTCAACGCCTTTTTCGCAAAAAAGGAACGGGAGGGCGCTCGATGAGGCCCTGTTTTCGTGATCCGTCCACTCAGCGCCCGCTGGAGCGGGTGGAAATCGTTGACGCGGATTCCGGGGCTCTCCTCGGCGCCTTGGATGGCCCGGAGGCATTCGAGGGGATGAAGTGCGACAATCGCACGCTCGACACCGACCTGTACGAGCTCACCATGGTTGCGGGTTATCGTCTGCTGGGCAAGGAAAACCAACAGGCCTGCTTCGACCTCTATTACCGGCAAAACCCTGACGACGGCGCGTTCTGTGTGTTCGCAGGTTTGGAGAGCGTGATCAGGTACGTCAACAATCTCGGCATCTATCCCGATGACCTGGATTACCTTGCCGGACTGGGCATATTCTCCAAGAGCGCAATCGAGGCCCTTGCGTCGGGGATCAGATTCACCGGAGACATCTGGGCCATGCCCGAAGGCACGGTGGTCTTTCCCAATGAGCCCCTGATACGGGTGGTAGGCCCCATCGCGGAGGCGCAGATCCTCGAAACCACGATGTTGGCGCTGGTCGGGCATCAGACCCTCATCGCCACCAAGGCTGCTCGGCTGTGCATTGCCACCAGGGGAGCGCCTGTCGTGGATTTCGGCACTCGCAGGGCTCACGGTGTGGAGGCGGCGCTGTACGGCGCACGCGCAGCGTACATAGGCGGCGTCGCAGGAACATCCAACGTCAAGGCCGGCAAGCTTTTCGGTATTCCCGTGCGAGGGACTCACGCGCATAGCTGGGTCGAGAGCTTTGACCGGGAAAGGGACGCGTTCGAGGGGTTCGCGGAAGTCTTTCCGGACAACTGTGTGCTCCTCGTAGACACGTACGACACCACGGAAGGCATTCGACAAGCCATTGAGGTGGCTGAAAAAATGCGCGGGGAAGGCAAGCGCCTTACGGGAATCCGTATTGACAGCGGAGACCTTGCGTACTATTCCAAGATGGCTCGTACGATGCTCGATGAAGCGGGGTTTCCGGAGGTCAAGATCCTCGCCAGCAGCGACCTGGACGAATGGATCATCGAGAGCCTCAGAGACCAGGGCGCCAGGATCGACGTGTGGTGTGTGGGCACCCGATTGATCACCTCCTATCAGACTCCGGCGTTGGGGGTGGTCTACAAGCTCATGGCCGCGAGCCGCGATGACGGAGGCCTTATTCCGAAGATCAAGATCTCCCAGAATCCCATGAAGGTGACCAATCCCGGCGTGAAGAAGGTCATTCGATTCCGGAACGGGAATGATCGGATGATCGGAGACCTGCTGGCAGACGTGGACGAGCCCGTCCCGCAGGGGGAGCCCGTGAGAGCGCACCATCCCATGTATGATTACATGAAGAAGATCTATCGGCCGCCGTATCAGGCATCGGAGCTCATGGTGCCGGTCTTCCTGGGCGGAAAGCAGGTATACCGGCCGCCGAGCCTGGCAGAGAGCAGGCAGAGGGCCCAAGAGCAGCTCGATGCCCTGGAGCCCGAGTACAAGAGGTTCCGAAACGCGCACATCTACAAGGTTTCCTTGTCGGACAAATTGCAGCAGATCAAGAAATCCCTTCTCGAATACCACCAGGATCGGAACCACTCCAATAAGAGATGACCGCGGACCGCAGGATTGCCGCTCGGGTAGGCACGGGCAAGACGGGTTTCCAGGAACGACAGGCAAGATGCCTGTCCCACAAAGATGGCCGGCGAGGTTGAGAGGTCAACGCCACTTGGCGACATGGTCTCGGAATACGTCACTGAAATTGCGCCATTGTGTACTTAGCTGGGTCCCTACTCCCACCCTTCTCGCTCCAAGCTGACCGCGGCGCCTTGCTCCGACATCGAGAACCCCGTTCCACGGAGAGCGCCATGCCCCTTGACAAGAGGCATACGGGTGTCCAACTGTAACATGGGGCGAGCATAGAGACTAACATCAAGCTATCATTGAGTTATTTCCATGCCCCACTATGATTGAACAGGCTTATGCTGAACGACAGTGAGCCTTACGTGTGCCGGAACTGCGAGTGGCGCTCCGTCAGAGTTTCAGGAAACGGGTGGTCCGCGCAGACTTTCCTCGACTCTCTCGGGCACCGTCCCCGTACGCTCCAATCCCTCGGAAATCCCCTTACGGAGATATCGCCGGGAGGTCTGACCCGCAGGTTCGACGACAGTCGTCAGGAGGCTTGGAGCACGTGAAGGCGGTATGCTTCAGAGGAGGGCAACGTGAATGAAGAACGTAATATGAACAACAAGACCGAAACATCCCCCGAATCAGCGAATGCCGGCAGAACCTCGGCCGCGGCGGTTCAGGCTCACGGGCCCTCCCAGCCCGTGCCGGTCTCAAAACCGGGGCCAGAGGAATTATCCCTTGAAGGCTTTCCAGTCGAGCCCGATCCCCTCCAACAGGCCAGGCAAGAGGCCGCAGAAAGCAAGGATCGCTGGCTGCGAACGGCTGCGGAACTGGAAAATTTCAGAAAGAGAGCTTCACAGGAAAAGAGCCGTCTCTTGATGTACCGCAACGAGGAGCTCCTCAGGGATCTCCTTCCGGTGGCCGATAATCTTGATCGAGCCCTGAATCACTGCACGGAGGCAGGACGATCGGACTCGTTGTCAGAGGGGCTCTGCATGGTTCTCGATATGCTTCGCGGCGTTCTCGCAAAACATGGGGTCAAGGAGATCGAATCGCTCGGCAAGCCGTTTGATCCCCGGTTTCACGAGGCCATCGCCCAGACTCCCGCAGCCGGAGCTCCGCCAAACCTCGTCATCGAGGAATTGGAAAAGGGGTACCTGTACCAGGACCGACTGTTGCGGCCGGCCAAAGTGGTGGTTTCCGCGCCGGCGCCTCAAGGGAGCAATCCATAGCATCAAGAAGATTCAGCCGAACGGCCGGATCGTTGCAACGCTCATGACACCCATGATTGCAGGACCCAATGCCGTTCAGTATGAAAGAAAAGCAGCAAATACCGTCGATTCAGCGGTTAGGAGGAAAACATGGCCGGTAAAGTAATAGGAATAGATCTGGGCACTACCAACTCGTGTGTTGCGGTAATGGAAGGCGGCGATCCCGTCGTGATCACCAATTCGGAGGGAGGCCGCACCACCCCATCGATGGTGGCGTTTACGGACTCCGGGGAAAGGTTGGTGGGCCAGATCGCCAAGAGGCAAGCCATCACGAACCACGAAAACACGCTCTTTGCCATCAAGAGACTCATCGGTCGAAAGTTCAACTCGCCGGAAGTCCAGGGCGACATCAAGGTCATCCCGTTCAAGATCGTAGACGGCAAGAACGGAGACGCTGCGGTCCTCGTTCGAGGCAAGGAGTACACCCCTGCGGAGATCTCCGCTATGATCCTCCAGAAAATGCGGCAGACAGCGGAGGACCATCTGGGAGAAACCGTGACGGACGCGGTGGTAACTGTTCCCGCGTACTTTAACGATTCCCAGCGGCAAGCTACCAAGGATGCGGGCCGAATCGCGGGATTGAACGTCTTGCGGATCATCAACGAGCCCACGGCAGCCTCGCTCGCCTACGGTCTGGACAAGAAAAAAGAAGAAAAGGTCGCGGTCTTCGACCTTGGCGGCGGCACCTTCGACATCTCCATCCTGGAAATCGGCGAAGGCGTGTTCGAGGTCAAATCCACCAACGGCAACACCCACCTCGGTGGAGAAGACTTCGATCAGCGAGTCATGGACTACCTGGCCGAGGAATTCCGGAAGGATCAGGGTATCGACCTCCGCAACGACAAGATGGCGCTCCAGCGCCTGAAGGAGGCCGCGGAAAAGGCGAAGATCGAGCTCAGCACGGCCATGGAGACCGACATCAACCTTCCCTTTATCACGGCCGACGCGTCGGGCCCCAAGCATCTTACGATGAAGCTCACCCGGGCGAAGCTCGAAACGCTCGTGGGAGACCTGATCGAAAGGACCGTGGAGCCGTGCCGGACGGCGCTGAAAGACGCGGGACTCGGCGCTGCCCAGATCGACGAGGTGATTCTCGTCGGCGGCATGACCCGAATGCCCTCGGTGCAGGCCAAGGTCCGGGAAATCTTCGGCAAGGAGCCGCACCGGGGTGTCAATCCCGACGAAGTGGTGGCGATCGGCGCTGCCATCCAAGGAGCGGTGCTCAAGGGCGACGTCAAAGATGTGCTCCTTCTGGACGTGACTCCGTTGTCCCTCGGTATTGAAACGCTCGGCGCGGTGTTCACCCGCCTCATCGACAAGAACACCACGATTCCCACCCGCAAGAGCCAGGTCTTCTCCACAGCGTCGGACAATCAGCCCTCGGTATCCATTCACGTGCTTCAGGGCGAGCGCCAGATGGCCGGCGACAATAAGACCCTCGGCCGGTTCGAACTGGTGGGTATTCCTCCCGCGCCCCGCGGGGTCCCTCAGGTCGAGGTGACCTTCGACATCGACGCCAACGGAATCGTGCACGTGTCGGCCAAAGACCTCGGGACCGGCAGGGAGCAGTCCATTAAGATCACGGCGTCGAGCGGTATGACGGAAGAAGAGATCCAACGCATGGTGCGGGACGCCGAGGCCCACGCGGAGGATGACCGGAAGAAGCGGGAGCTCATCGACGCCCGCAACCAGGCGGACTCCCTGGTCTACATGACCGAGAAATCGCTCAAGGAGCATGGCGACAAGGTGGATTCTTCAGTGCGGAACTCCATCGAAGCGGCCCTCAGCAATACAAAGAGCGTGATGGATGGCTCGGACGCGGACGCTATCAAGCGGGCCATGGACGAGCTGCAAACCGCCTCCCACAAGCTCGCTGAGGCCATGTATCAGCAGGCGGCCGGCGCTTCCGGAGGACCGGGCGGTCCCCAAGATCCGGGGGCAGGCCCGCACGGTCCTGGAACGGGTCCGACGGGAAAGCCCGCGGAGGACGTGGTGGACGCAGAGTTCGAAGAGGTGAAGGACGACAAACGCAAGTAAACGTCCCTGTGGAAAGGCGAATGCGGGGGGAGACCTTTTTGGAAAAAGGTCCTCCCCCTGCATTCGCCTTCCAAAAACTTTAAGTATATTGGCCGCTCCCGCTGGTCGCCGCTTGGTCTTTGCCAACCCGGACGTGGGTGCGAGGGTAACGATCTCACCGCGTGTTGTGCCAGATACCGAGCATGCAAGTTGGTATTCGATGAATCAGAACGCGACGGCAAGTTCAGCGACCCGCCCGATCAACTCGTCTCTCCGTTGCCCGGCCAGCGCGGGATTCATGAGCGTCGGCTCCACGATGAAGGGACGAATGTCGGTGAAGCCGATAAACCTCAGAATGAGCTCCACGTACTTGGTCTGAAGATCGTACGATTCAAAATCCGAGCCGGGCGGATATTCCCCTCCCCTCGCATAGACCACCACGATCGGTTTGCCGAGGACAAGGCCCTTGTAACCTTCCTGCGGTGAGAAGGTGAACGTGTAGCCGGGCTGTACCAAAACATCCACATAGTGCTTCAGCTTGTACGGTATGCCGAAGTTCCACATCGGAGTTGACAGCACGTACTTGTCAGCGCTTTTGAACTGGTCGATGATGCTCTCGACTGCGCGCCACGCCTCGAGCTGCTCCTGCGTATGCTTCCCCCCGTGGAGAATGACGTACTTGGCGTCAATAGTGTCTCCGTCGAACGACGGCAGCTCCGTCTTGAAGAGATCCAGCGTAACAATTTCGTCGTCAGGGTGTTGGTCCTGGTATGCCTGCACGAACGCGTCCGCAACCGCGTTGGAATAAGATCGCCCTCCCCGGGGTGAAACTTTTATGTAAAGGAGTCTGCTCATTCCTCTACCTCCGTCGACAGTATTTGCCCTAATCTGACCACTGAGCGAAGCCTTGGCAACATTCGATAGCGACGCCCCTTGAAGTTCGCGGAAAACGTCGTTCAGCATGACAGCATCCAAAAACAAGATCTCACCGCAGAGGGCGCGGAGAGCGCAGAGATTTGAAACGACGATATCCTCTGCGACCTCCGCGTTCTCTGCGGTGGACCGTTTCCTGTGAATGATCCCGCAGTTTTCTACGCGGGGCACGAGAGCTCCGACCGGACGGAAGGTTCTGTGCTCGGTTTTTGAAATTCGGCCACGTGGGGGCCGGGCTGCGTTTCTTCGGACCGAACTGTTGACCCTCGTGCCTGGAGCATGTTACATTGATCGGATAATTTGCCGTCCCCCACGCGGCCTGCGTTGGGACCTTCAAATCGCTTGATCTTCAGCAGAACGGCTTGCGGACCGGGCACTCGGATGAGCGTCGCGAAATGTCGGTGAGGCGGCGCCGCACCCCTCGCCCCCCGGGTGCGCCATTCGGCCTCAGGGCCGCTTCCAAGAGATCCAGATCGGAGGCGCCGTAATGGCAGAGATTCAACCCTTCAACACCGTTCACTATAGCCGGAGCTACCAGTCTGCGCTCCCTGAATTGATCACCCCGCCGTACGACATCATATCGCCGGAGGAGCAGGAGGCTTTTTACGGGGTCAATCCTCTGAACATTATCCGATTGGTGCTCGGAAAACAGTTCCCCGGAGATACAGGGGAAAACAACCGATACACGAGGGCCGCGTCCACACTGAGCGAATGGATGGAGCAGGGCGTGCTGGTGCGGAATCCCCGTCCGGGTTTCACCATTTATCAGATGGAGTTCGAGGAGCCCGGCGGCGGTCGCCGAACCATAGACGGCATTGTCGCTCTCGTCAAAGTCGACGATTACGGCAAGGGAAAGGTTCTTCCCCACGAAAAGACCTATAAAGGGCCCAAGCAGGATCAATTGAACCTCATGCGCGCTTGCCGAGCCAACCTCACCCCCATCCACGCCCTGTTCGACGACGGCCGGGAGAGGATTGTGACCGCGTACGGCCCGTGCATGGAGCGGCCGCCCGAGCAGCAAGCCACCGATGCCGACGGCACCATTCACCGGACCTGGACGCTGGACGACCCCGCCGCGGTCGCTCGTATCAAGGATGTTATCAAGGACAAGAGCCTCTTTATTGCCGACGGGCACCATCGGTACGAGACCGCCCGCGCCTACCGGGACGAAGTGAAAGCCTCCGGACAAGGCGCTCCGGACGGACCCCACGAGTACGTGATGGCCTACCTCACGGCCCTGGCCCATCCCGGCCTGACCATTCTGCCGGCTCACCGCATGGTGAAAGGACTCCCCGGTCTCGATCTCGGGACCACGATCGGAGCGCTGGAGCCATATTTCGAGATCGAGCCGCTCTGTTTTTCCGCGGACCAGCGCGAGGAAGCGGCCAAGACGCTCGTTGAGAGAATCAGGTCCTACGCGCTGGTAGGCGGGAAGTTCGGCATGGTCACCAAGGGTGAAGCGTGCTTTTACCTGCTCCGGCTCAGGGATTTCGGGAAAATCGACTCCCTCATGGACCCCGACATTCCTTCCTCGCTGAGAGGGCTGGATGTGACGATTCTCCGTGAAGTCATCATGGGCCTCGGACTGGGGCTGGACAGGGATAACGGTTCCGAACAGATCGAGTACACGCCTCTGGTCTCCGAGGTCTTTAACAAGGTGTTCAGCGGCCAGGTGCAGGTGAGCTTCATTCTGAATCCCACGCGGGTCGATCAGATGCGGGAAGCGGCGGAACTGGGCCACAAGCTGCCCCACAAGTCCACCTACTTCTTTCCCAAACTCTCCTCCGGACTCGTGCTGCGCGTCTTTTGAGCGGGCGTTATGAAATAGCCCCGGGGAGGGACTTTTTGCTCAAGTGCGCTGTGAGCCGAAAACGGTGAGGTATCCCCGTCGGGTAATCGTTCGCCGCGAATTCGAGCCCTCACCCCCAACCCCCTCTCCAAGTTTGGAGAGGGGGCTTCTGATCCTCCTTCCCCAAACTTGGGGAAGGGGCTAGGGGATGGGGACATAAGGTAAGTCGCTCACTGTTTCATTCGTACGCAACCTTGGTGAACGGTCACCCCGTAGGATGTGGTGAGCGAAGCGAACCGCATCGGTCGGGTTCTTTCGTTGGTTGATGCGGTTCCCTGCGTTCACCGCATCCTACAATACTTGGTTCATACCCCATGCATTTTCGCCGTTGTGCGTGTTGGGCAATGAGCGGCTCATTCGAAAACGTGGAAACTCGAGATCAAGAGACCGTCAACGGGCTGCTCCGAAACAGGATTCGGGTGATTCAGGCATTACGCGGCTACCGCGTTTCAGAAGATGCGGTGATCCTCGCCCGGTTTTCGACGCCGGAGCGTGGAGATTTCGTCCTCGACGCAGGGACGGGCTGCGGAGCCATCGCGTTCGCCATTGCGGTCCGGGCCCCGGATGTCTGCGTCGTCGGGATCGAGATCCAGGACGCCCTTGCCGACCGAGCCGGCAGGGGGGTCAAGCTCAACGGACTGGAATCGAGGGTCTGCATCGTCCGGGGGGACTTCAGGCATGCGGATCGGCTCTTCCGAGCGCACTCCTTTGACGGCGTGGTGTCCAATCCGCCGTACCACGCCCTCGGAGAAGGTCGCGTAAGCAAGCAATCCGAACGGGCCTTGGCAAGACACCAGCTCAGGTTGCCGCTCCAAGACCTTTTTCAGGTATCGGGGCGACTCCTGACGGAGCGCGGAAAGCTGTGGTTTATCTACCCCGCGTCGCGCTTCGACGCTGTTGCGGGAGCCATGAAAGTAACTGGATTTGATCCCGCACGTATGCTATGGATTCACTCTCAGAGGGGAGCTGCAGCGGGTTTGGTGTGTATCGAGGCTCGCCCGCGGCAGTGGGTCGAGTGTGTAACGGAAAACCACCTTTATCTCTATGACCGTGTCGGTGAGAGATCCCCCGAGGCAAAGGCGATTCTTGAAGGTGAGGACATCAGCGTTGAAGAATTCAGTCAGTCATGATGCTGTTGTTCGGTTCGCCCCCGCGATTGCGGGCGGGCCTCCGCCCGTACCCCGAACCCCACACCATCAGATTCCCGCCAAATACCGTCACCCGAGCCCATCAAGTCGGCTCAGGACCGTCGAGTAGATTTCTACCTGACGGACGGGTCGCGGTGGACGGCATCACGAGAATTTCGAGGAAAGACTTGCGTCTTGACCGGCGGCAACGCCGTCGAGCCCAATTCGAACCCGGCAAGTCTTCGCACCCTCGGCAGACGTCGACCAAGGGGCCGACCGGAGGTTACCGTGGAAGAGTTTAGAACGATCAAGAGGCTTCCTCCTTACGTTTTCCAGGTAGTGAACGAGCTCAAGATGAAATTGAGGCGAGGCGGAGAAGATATCAGCGACCTCGGCATGGGCAACCCCGACATTCCGACGCCTGCGCATATCGTGAACAAGGCTATCGAGGCGATTCAGAACCCGAAGAACCACCGGTACAGCGCATCCATGGGAATTCCCAACTTGCGGCTGGCCTATGCCGGTTGGTGGAAAAGGCGCTTCGGAGTGGACCTCAATCCTGATACCGAGGTTGTGGCTACCATGGGGGCCAAGGATGCACTGGCGCATCTTGTTTTGGCCACAATCTCCCCTGGTGACGTGGTATTCGTTCCATCGCCCAGCTATCCGATCCATCCGTATTCGGTGGTGATTGCCGGCGGTGATCTCAGACATATCCCGATCAGGCCCGATTCGGACTTTTTCGAGGATCTCAAAAGCGCAGTCAGGCTGACGTGGCCGTTGCCGAAGATGCTGATCATCTCGTTCCCCCATAACCCGACCACCATGGTCGTGGACGAAGACTTCTTCAAGAAGGTCGTTGAGTTCGCCCACGAATACAAGATCATGGTCGTCCACGATTTTGCCTACGCTGAACTGACCTTCGACGGGTACCGGGCGCCCAGTTTTCTTGCGGTGCCGGGCGCCAAAGAGGTCGGCGTGGAAATTTTGTCCCTGTCCAAGACCTACTCCATGGCAGGCTGGCGCGTGGGGTGCGCAGCGGGAAACCCCAAGATGATCGAGGCGTTGCGGCGACTGAAGAGCTACATCGACTACGGCATCTTCCAGCCGCTGCAGATTGCGGCAATTATTGCATTGAACGGCGACCAGAGCTGCGTGGAGGAAATCGTCTCCGAGTACCGGGAGCGCCGCGATGCGCTCTGCTCGGGCCTCAGCGATTGCGGCTGGGAGGTCCCGCCACCCAAGGCCACGATGTTCGTGTGGGCGCAGATACCGGAGCAGTTCCGCCACCTGGGGTCTCTCGAATTCTCCAAGATCATGACAGAGCTGGCCAAGGTAGCCGTCAGTCCCGGCATCGGATTCGGCCCCTTTGGCGACGAGCACGTGCGGTTTGCCCTTGTCGAGAACCGCATGCGGATTCATCAGGCGATCCGAGGCATCCGGAGCTTCATGTGCCGAGGTGATGGACCGACCGTTCCGACAAGCGCAGCCCAGCACGTGGTAATGTAGAGTTCCCGGAGAAGGCGAGTGCGGGGGGAGACCTTTTTGAAAAAGGGTCCTCCCCCCGTACTCGCATTCCAAAAACCTTCAATATATTGGCGGCTCCCGCTGGTCGCCGCTTGGTATTCTTCAAACCGGACGTGGGTGCAAAAACGACTTTCTAACAAAAGTCGTGCGCTCGCGGTTCTGTGTCACGTGAAGAGATGAGGAGATCCGATGAACGAGGTTTCCATCGGGCTGATCGGTTTCGGCACCGTCGGAGCCGGCGTAGTCAAGATCCTTCAAGAGAGTCGGGACATTCTCGAGGCACGGGTCGGATTCCCGGTCCGTCTCAAACGAATTGCGGACCTGGACATCGAGTCGGACAGGGGCGTGGATGTTGACCGTTCGCTGCTCACGAGAGATGCCATGGAGGTTCTGCACGACCCGGACATATCGATCGTCATTGAGCTTATCGGTGGATACGAACCGGCCCGCTCGTTCATTCTCGAGGCCTTTCGAAACGGAAAACAGGTGGTCACGGCCAACAAGGCCCTTCTCGCGGAGCACGGGCCCGAGGTGTTTCGAGCAGCCCACCAGGCGGGCGTGGATATTTCCTTCGAGGCCGCGGTGGCCGGCGGAATTCCGATCCTGCGCTCTTTGAGGGAAGGCCTCGTGGCGAACCGGTTCGAAAAGGTTCTCGCGATCCTCAACGGCACCTGCAATTTCATCCTTACGGCCATGACCGACACTCCCGGCGTCTCGTTCGAGGAAGTGCTTCGGCAGGCGCAGGAGCTCGGATACGCGGAAGCCGATCCGGGGCTCGACATTGACGGGATCGACGCTGCGCACAAGCTTGTGCTCGTTCTCGGGCTGACCCACGGCATTCGGGTTCCCGTCAGCAAGGTGTACGTGGAGGGGATCCGGAACATTGCTCCCTTCGACGTGCTCATGGCCCGAGAATTCTCTTACAAGATCAAGCTGTTAGCCCTCATTATCAGCCACGGCCACGATGTAGAAGCGCGCCTGCATCCGACCATGCTTCCTCAGCACCACCCTCTGGCCGGAGTGGACGGCGTGTTCAACGGCATCTACCTCCAGGGAGACATGGTCGGCGAACAACTCTTTTACGGCCGCGGCGCGGGTGCGCTGCCCACCGCATCGGCTGTGATGGGAGATGTCATAGAGATCGCGCGCAACATCATCCGTGGTGAGGCGGGGAGAGTTCCTCCTCTCGGGTATCCGGAAAACTGGAAGGCTCCCGGACGCATCCTGGATGTAACGGAGATCGCGACGAACTATTACCTGCGGGTCCAGGCCCTGGATCGGCCCGGAGTGCTCTCCCGAATTGCCGGTATCATGGCGGATCACCGGATCAGTCTCCATTCGGTGGTTCAAAAAGGAAGGGAGGCTCACGGCACCGTACCGGTGGTCTTTGTCACGCATCTGGCCAAAGAGGCCGACCTTCAGGAGGCAAGCAGGAGGATTGGCGAGCTGGAATCCGTGAAGGGCCCTCCGGTGATCATACGGATCGAGGATGACACCCTCGAATAGGCGCGGCGGCGAAATGGCCTCGTGCGAGGGGAGATCCTGATGCGTCGATAGCCATGGTTGGGCCCGCCGGGTCAGCGGCTGTGGCGTTCAGGCTTCACAAAGAATCGTTCCGCTGATTAGTATTCTGTGGAACGTAATATCAGGTGCTTCGTTTCCTAATTTCGGTTCCGGATTCGGGCGCCACTGCCGGCTTGCCCAACAGTGAAGAAGAATATGCACTGCCGGGCAAGCCGGCAGTGGCGTCCAAGCGCAAAACAGAGTCGTTTCTGCCCTCCTGTGCCGGTGAGGAACGACACCGTATTTGTGAAACAGAGCACCAAGGCCCGTTCTAAAATGTAACATCAGTGCGCTATGATGCGAGTGCGCATAGGGCGCCGCCGTCCGTGTCGGCCTGCTCTATCTCACTTGTTCGAAAGCGCATTGGCACAAGCGGTTACTTTCGGAGAAACACTATGTGGAAAGGCGTTATACGGGGCTACCCCGACTTCTATCACTTTGACAACGATGCTCACATCGTCACCATCCTTGAAGGGAACACCCCCCTGATTCCCGCTCGACGACTGGCAGCGACCATCCATCCGGGAATTTCGGTTTTTCTCAAGTTTGAAGGACTCAATCCCACCTGTTCCTTCAAGGATCGTGGCATGACTCTGGCCGTGTCCCGGGCGGTCGAGGCGGGTTCCAGGGCAGTCATCTGTGCGTCGACGGGCAACACGTCTGCCGCGGCCGCGGCTTACGCGGGTCGCGCAGGCATCAAGGCGTTTGTTCTCATTCCCGAGGGGAAGATCGCCCTGGGAAAGCTGGCTCAGGCGATGATCCACGGCGCGACCGTGGTGCAGGTTCAGGGGAATTTCGATCGGGCTCTGGAGCTCGTCAGGGAAATATCGGATAATTTTCCTATTACTCTTGTCAATTCCATCAACCCCCACCGCATCGACGGGCAAAGATCCGCTGCTTTCGAGATCTGCGACGTGCTGGGGGAACCCCCGGACTATCACGCTCTCCCCGTGGGGAATGCAGGAAACATCACCGCGTACTGGGCCGGGTACCGGGCCTATCGAGACGCAGGCAAGATCAAGAGTCTCCCCAAGATGCTGGGGTTTCAAGCGGAAGGCGCAGCCCCCATCGTGAGGGGATACCCCATAACGCACCCCGAGACTGTGGCCACAGCCATTCGAATCGGGAATCCGGCTTCCTGGAAGTTGGCGGTCGCTGCGCGCGACGAATCGGGGGGTCTCATCGACATGGTCAGTGACGAGGAGATCCTCGCCGCGTACCAGTTGGTGGCCGCGATGGAAGGAGTGTTCTGTGAGCCCGCTTCGGCCGCGTCCATCGCGGGCCTCATCAAGAAGAGCAAGGAAGGTTTCTTTGTTGGCGGTGAGCGGATCGTGTGCACGCTGACGGGCCACGGCCTCAAGGACCCGGACAATGCCATCAAGGTCTCACCCGATCCGGTCACGTGCGAACCTGAGATGAAGAAGGTGCTCAATGTCCTCGGATTCTGAAACCAAATACGTGATCCTTGTGCCGGACGGCATGGCGGATTCCTCGGGTCCTGACGTGCAAGAAGAGACGCCGTTGGAAATGGCGACGACCCCATGGATGGACAAGATGGCCTCCGCGGGAGTTGTCGGTGTTGCGCGCACCGTGCCGGAAGGAATGTCTCCGGGCAGCGATGTGGCCAACCTGTCCATCATGGGCTATTCCCCCACGGAGGTCTACACGGGCCGGGCGCCCTTCGAGGCAGCCTCCATGGGGATCAGGCTCAGGCCGACGGACCTGGCGTTCCGGCTGAATCTTGTGAGGCTGGAGCGGAATTTCACGGTCATGGCCGACCACAGCGCGGACCACATCTCCACCGCAGAGGCTCACGAGATCATCTCGTCGCTGGCGCCGGTGGTGGAATCGTTCGGGCTGACCGTCGTTCCCGGCGTCTCGTACAGGAACCTGCTCGTGTGGCCCGACGGCCCGAAGGGGTGCGTCACCCACCCGCCTCACGATTTCCCCGGCGAGACACTCACTCAAAGACTGCCTGTCGGTGAATGTGCGGACGTTCTCCTGCGTCTGATCGTCAAGTCTTGGAAACTGCTCGAGAACCACCCGGTCAATCAACGCCGCGCTGCCCGGTGTCAGGGGCCTGCCAATTCGGTCTGGCCGTGGGGTCAAGGCACGCCGCCTGACATCAGGACCCTCACCCAGCGTTTCGGGATCACGGGATCGGTGGTGGCCGCGGTCGATCTGGTACGCGGCATTGGGAAATACGCCGGCCTCGAGGTGATCGACGTGCCCGGAGCGACCGGATACCTCGATACGAACTATCAGGGAAAGGTGCGTGCCGCGCTGGATTCCCTCCGGCACAAGGACTTCGTCTTCCTCCACGTGGAAGCGCCCGACGAAGCGGGGCATTCCGGGCAGCGGGACCTGAAGGTCAAGGCCATCGACGATTTCGACGAAAAAGTGGTAGGCCCCGTCCTTGCCGGCCTCTCGGCTTTTCCCAAGTGGAGGGTTCTCCTCATGCCAGACCATCGGACGCCGACCTCGACGAGAATCCATTCAGCCGAGCCTGTTCCGTTTCTCCTCATGGATTCCGCGGAGTGGGAAGCTTCAGGACAGCGGGTTACTAAGAGCTTCTCGGAAAAAACCGCGGAGGCGTCCGGCACCAGCATTGACGACGCTTCGAAGATGATCAAGCTTCTCCTCAACCGGCACACGGACTGATCCAGGCTTCTTCGAAGCGCCGGGGAAGAATTACTTGCGCTCTTGTCGACCGGTGGGAAATCGAGATCCAACGGTACCGCCAAGAACGTCGCCACGCCGTTTCAGGAGGGTCTATCGATGAAGAAATACGATGCCGAGAAAGCACCGTCCGCGGCTGAATGGCTGGCGCTCGCTGAACACGAACAGGTAACGCTGATCGAGGCCTACCACAAGCGGATCAAGGCAAAACTGCCCAACCGCCAGATCCATGCCCTGGCCCACGTTGTGGTGGAAAACCAACTGGCTGAAGGGATTGAAGTTGTAGGCGAGGCGGTTGAACGGCTGGTGGCCGAAGGGCTGGACCGGCACGAGGCGATCCACGCAATCGGCTCCGTCCTGATGGAGCACCTTCGGAGTCTGATGCAGGGGACAGAGACCGGCCCGGATCACGTGGAACAGTACTTTCAGGAAGTGAAATCTCTGACCAAGGCCGGGTGGTACGAAAGCACCATCTCGTAGAGCGATTCGCAAATACTCTTGCGTTTGCTCATCTGCGGCCATCTGCGAAATCTGCGGATCACTCTGAGGAAATCGTCGCTTGAAACCTCTGCGTGCTTTGCGGTGTGAACTTGTCTTCGGCCGCTATTTCGCGAACCCGAGCCTCCCCGCCTCGCCTTTTTCACATGAAATCCGCGCCGCGGTGCCGGTGAATTTCGCCGGTAATCATGTAGATCACGTCCTCTGCGATGTTGGTGGCGTGGTCCGCAATTCGTTCCAGGTGGCGAGATACGAGGAACATGTTTGTCATTGCTTCGGCGTCAATGTCGTCCTTACGGATTTCATTGATGAATTGAGCCTGCATCGCGGATTTCATGTAGTCCACGTCATCATCGGCCGCACAGACCTGATACGCGAGATCCAGATCCCGGTTCACCAGCGCGTCGAGACTGTTTCCAAGCATCTCGCCGGCCCGTTGGGCCATGGTATAGTAGTCGAAGGGGCTGCGCACGTGCTCGGGTTGACTCATCGCCTCCACCCTCTCGGCAATATTGACTGCCAGGTCTCCGATACGCTCCAGATCATTATTGAGCTTCAGCACAGCGACGATGTACCGGAGGTGATCCGCAACAGGCTGGTGCAGAGCGAGGATTTTGAGGCACTCCTCTTCCAGATCCACTTCCTTATGGTCTATTTCGATGTCGCCGTCGATTACCTTTCCCGCCAAATCGGCATCCCGGCATTCGACTGCCTTCATTGCCATGCGAAAGCGCTGCTCTACCAAGGCTCCCAGCGACACGACCAGCTTGTTGAGTTTTTCGATGTCTCTTTGAAGTCTCACACGCATGTTGATTTCCTTTGATGGCGGTGGCCGGACGCCCCGGCTTCCCGCCCGGGCGCCATGACTATCCGTTCGCGTTGCGAGCGATGGCAGGCAGGTGAACCGTGAACGTGCTCCCTCGGCCCGGTGAGCTCTTCACCGTGACATTTCCTCCGTGAACGACCGCGATGTGCTTCACGATGGAGAGCCCGAGCCCCGTTCCGCCCGCTGCTCGACTCCGCCCCTTATCCACCCGGTAGAATCTCTCGAATATGCGAGGGAGCTGCTCCTTGGCGATACCACACCCCTGGTCTTCCACGTGAATGGAGATCCCGTCCGCGGACTGCCGGGCCGAAACCTTCACAGCGGATCCGGATTCGCTGAACTTGATGGCATTGTCGACGAGATTGACCAGCGCTTGTTCCAGGAGCGGAGCGTTCATCCGGGCGCTGACGGCCTCGTCGACAACGAAATCCAGCGACACGCCCTTGGCCTCCGCCCGCACGGCACAAATTTTCGAGACAGAGTCAAAAACGCTCCTGATGGCGCCCACCTCGAAATTGATCCCGCCCTTTTCCGCGTATCGCTCGATTCGGGACAAGCTTAGGAGGTCCTCGATGATGGCGCTGAGTCTGTCCGTATGTCTTATGATGATGTCCAGGAATCGCTCGGCGTGTTGGGGGTCCTGGAACGCTCCTTCCCGAAGGGTTTCCAAGAAACCCTTGATGGAGGTCACCGGGGTTTTCAGCTCGTGAGAAACGTTTGCCACAAAGTCTCGGCGGATGTTTTCCAGATTTTTGAGGCGGGTCACATCGTGGATCACCACGAGGCCGCCGATGCACTGGCCGGCCTCATTTCGAAGAGTGACGCCGTGAGCCTGGAGATAGCTGTCCGGATCACCCAGGATGACGATTTCGCCTTCTACGGGGCTTTCGGCGGACAGGGTCTTGCTCACGAAACTGTGGAAATCGGTATTCCGAATGACCTCATGAACCGTCCTGTTTGCCACCTTCCGGGCATCAATGTTGAAGAGCTTCTCTGCTGCCTGGTTTACCCTCAGAACCCGTTCGTTGGTGTCGACCACCAGCACCGCCTCCACCATCCCGGAGAGCACGCCCTCGAGCTCGTTGCGCTGCTCGACGACCGTGCTGATCCGGGCGTTGAGCTGGGCTGCCATGGCGTTCATGGCTTCCGCCAGGTCCGCAAACTCCTCCGAGCTCGGCACATCCAACCGGTATTGGAGATCCCCGCCGGCAAATCTGGTCGCTCCTTCCCGTATGGACCTGAGCGGTTTGCTGATACGCGAGGATACGTACAGGGTCATCAGCCCGCCGTACGTGACTATGACGAGCGCCGCCCAGAAGATCTCATTCCAGAAGGGACGCAAGAAGCGGGCCGGGGGGCTCACCGGCTGTGCGAGGCGCACGGCCCCGACGATGCCGCCGTCCTGTTCCAGAGGCATGGCAACGTAGATCATGTCTGTGTTCAAGGAAAAGCTGTGTCGCATGGTGTCTGCGATTTCACCCTTCAGAGCCCGCTTTATTTCAGGGCGAACGGCGTGGCTGTCCATTCGCGGAGGGTCTCCCAGAGAATCGGCCAGGACCGTGCCGGAGCGGTCCACTATCGTGATCCTTACGGACGCGTTCTTGCCGATTTCCTTGACAACGGCATCCAGATCGGCCGCGGGAGCGGGGCTGATCTTCCCGGTTGCGAGCCTTGCCACGAGGAGGGCCTGAGACCTCAACTCCGTTACGATCTTATCTTCCCAGACCTGTTTCAGGGCCTTGTACGAGAAGCCCCCCATCGCTGCCAGCGAGAGCACAATCATGAGCAGATGGGATGGATAGAGCTGCCAGAGCAGTCTGGGCCTCTTCCGCATATGTCACTCCTTGAATCGGTAGCCAACTCCCCGCACTGTCTGGATCAGGTGTCCCGCGGGTCCCAATTTCTTACGGAGTCCCACGATCTGGACGTCGACGGATCGATCCGTCACCGGATAATCGTCCCCTTTGACAGCGCCGATTATTTGCTCCCGGGTAAAGACCCATCCGGGACGACGTGCGAGAAAATGGAGAATTCTGAATTCACTCGCGGTCAGGGAAATCGACACGTCATCTACGAGCACCTCATGCCGCGAAGGATTGATCGTGAGATCGTGAATTCGGATGGCGGAAGTCTCGGCAGGAACCTCTACCCTCTTTCTCCGCAGAACGGCACGCACGCGGGCCACGAGAACTCTCGGGCTGAACGGCTTGGTAACGTAATCCTCCGCGCCCAGTTCCAGTCCGGACACAATGTCGACGTCTTCCGATTTGGCCGTGAGCATGACGATGGGAATACCCGCGGTCTCGGTGCTCTGTTTGAGAACGCGACAGACCTCCAGGCCGTCTGCGCCCGGAAGCATCAGATCCAGAAGAATGAGATCGGGAGGCTCGTGCCTGACGCTCTTGAGGGCTTCCTCTCCGGAAGCCACGCAGCTCACTCGGTAGCCGTGCTTGGTGAGATTATACGTTACGAGCTCCAGTATATCTTCTTCGTCGTCGACCACCAGAATTTTTTCTCCCGCCATGTTATCTTCCCCACGGATATTGAAGGCGTTCTCCGGTCCCCTAAATACTGAGTGGACAGAGAACGCGCGGTATGTCAAGCTCCCCTGTCCCGGAGAGATCCGGCAGGCGCTCCGACGGCACGTCTTCAGCGATAAATGCCTCCATATCCGGAGAGCCCCAAAGTCGCCCGGACCCGCCTTCAGCCATTTGGCTCCGGCATGAATTCCCCGTGCACAGGAACAGGATCTTCACCTCTCCTGACCTCATCGCCATTCCTTCCATGGCTGGGAAGCCGATCGGGATCTGCGGGTCCGACCGTAGCATCCTGGCGCACCCCCATGATCGCAGTGTTAGGGAGAGGTAAGAAAAGCGTTAAGACGCGCCCTCAGGAGCTCAAGAGGGCCTGCCGCCGGGCTGCCATTGCGACAGCGCAGTTCGTAGTGATCGAGCGTGGAAAGGATTACAATACAGGATTCTTGCGCAGGATCGCTTAATCCTCGAAGCGAGAATCGTAAGCGCTGCTCAGGGTTTCAATGAATTGCTCCCATCTGAGCCCGCTTCCACTTCCAGGAAGGTCCTTCTCAATTGATTCAGCGTCGGGGTCGTAAACGACAACCCCCACCGCTTCGAGGAGATGAGCGGCCTCACCTTCGTTCCTGCGTCCACCCGCGCGGACGAGACGGTTCACAGCCCGCCGGACAAGATGGGTGGTGTCTTTCTTCTGAGCGCCATCTATTTCTACCGTGGGAATCGTCAGCAAGCCACAGATCACAGCGAAGGGAAATTTGAGGTGCAAATTGACTGCGAATGTTCTGATGTCGCCAAATCGATTCCATATTGCCCTGCCGACGGCGAGATTGATCGGCTTCAAGTCAACGGCAAGCCGCAAGCCATCAAGCGGGTGCATTTCAGATACATCGGCCTGCATGACGCGCAAAGCCCCGGCAACGCTCCTTTCCCCAACGTATACGTTTCGGATCGCTCGATGAGCGGCGGCTGCCAGAGCGCCTGCCAAGACTCTTCCCAGCACCGCTGACAGCCGTATCTGTGCCGCCTTCTTGACTTGGCTTGTGAGCCCGGGCGCAGAGAGGACGTACTGACTTACCGCGGCAATGTAGTGATTGATGGTGGGTTCTTCGACTGACGCAAGCGCGTCAAGCTTGCTAAGGCCGAGGTTTTCTCTTGGCTCCCGCACCGTTGTCCTCCTCGGATCCATCCACCTGCAATTGGGCAAACAGGATGCCACTCTCGCGGAGACGTTGTTCAATAATATCAACGTAACAGGCTTCGATTTCAACGGATATGGAGTTTCGTCCCGTCTCGAGAGCCGCCAAGGCTGTTGTCCCGCTGCCTGCAAAAGGGTCGACCACCGTGTCTCCCACAAAAGAGAACATGCGGATCAATCTTCTTGAGATCTCGCGAGGAAAAGGGGCCGGGTGGCTGCCGCGCAGTTGTCCGGAAATGTCGGTCCAGACGGACTGAAACCATTTGACGTACTCGGCAGTGGGAATAAGCGATTTTTCTTCCTGCCACTTCGAAGGCTTCCTGTACCCGCCCGGTTTTCTCAGAAATAGGATGGTCTCGACATCGTTCTTGACAATTCCGTTCGGAAGATTGGGCTTGCCGAGGAATCGCGAGGATCGGGAAGCTTCCAACGTGATGTTGGCCACCTTTAACCAGCGGATGGGCGTAAGGTTGTCAAAGCCGATTCGCCGCGCCCGGACCTGAATGTCAGCCGCAAGGGGAAGCACATGGTGTCTTCCCCCCTTTCGCCTGGAAATGCACACGTCTCCCACCACACAAGCGATGCGGCCGCCTGGCACGAGTATTCGGAGGCACTCTCCCCACACCTTTTCCAATTCGTCCAAGAATATCTCGTATGAGGCGAGATTCCCGAGCTGCATGGGATGGTCCGGGTATTTGATCAGATTGGCATAGGGAGGGCTCGTGCAAACCAAGTGAGCGCTCTCGGAAGGGACGAAACTCAAGTCCCGCGCATCGCCATGCCGGACAAGATGCCTAGTGAATCGGTTTTCCAGCCGCGTCATGGGTCACCATGTGGGCGCTCGGGAACCGGACCGGCATACAACCGCGGCTCGGATCCGGGAGCAGCTTTCGGAATAGTGCTTCGCAGATGCATGCTCGCATTTAACTCACACCCGCCCTCTAGTCAAGGTGAATCAGCGGCAAGACCGGCAAGAGCAGGTATAGGAATTCAGGCCAATGGGCCGACCTGGGGCCGGGATTCGCCCTGGACAATCCAATAACAGCCCGCGCTCCCATCTCCTTTTCCGGAACCTGAGACGGGTAAACACGCATTGTCTGCGTGCGGCAGATTGTGTCAGAAGCTCTCGGGGCGTATTCTATTGTAAGTGTTGAGAACACGGGCCGGTCATGACGATTCAGGTAAGGTGGGGCACATTCCCATGAACACGACAATCGATGAATACGGAGGCAGGACGGCTCAATCAATCGGAATTGTTTCGTCGCTGCGCCTGCGGGCATTTTCGTTCTCCCGCGCAGCTCGGTCGTCCAAGACGAGATACTCCGCTCTGGCAGCCATAATAATGGCACTTCTGGTCCTGTGCGGTTTCTGGAACCGTGCGATGGCCGACGCGCCCGTCCCTCCGGACAATCCCCCTACCTACGACAGGGCGCCGGAAATAAACAATGCGCTGTCCTGGGCGCGCGCCTGCCCCCTCTGCCACGAAGGAGAGATTCTGGACGGGCGGTGCGCGCGGTGCAAGGTCAAATTCAGAGTCCGGAGAGCGGAAGACGGCTCGATATACCTGCCACGGACCCAAGGGGACATAAGCGCAACCCGCAGCGGTATTCGGCGCACTACAGGCGAAATTCAGAGGAGCACCCGCAGCATCAATCAGAGCATTCAACGCATGAACATGGATATCAACCGGCTCCGGTACATCCCCCGACGGGTGAGGTAGCCCATCCCGGACGCCCAACGGGTCGCGGATATCTGCCGCCGCGGCTGCAGCGTCCGATGCGGGGAGCTCGTGGCAAGGCTATACCGGATGCCAAACGGAATGACCGATTCACCGGAGGGCGTCACTGCCGGACGAGCCAGCATTGGCGCTCAAGCAGGAGACAGCGGCGTTTGTGCGCTCCTGTGCCCGTGAGTAGTACAGTGCCGCTCATTGAAATTCGCGGCACTCTTCACATACGGGAAAGCCGGTGAGACTTCGTTGACTTTGAGTAAGATCCCCGCGTGGCGATCATCCACAACTTCTCGGAATCTTATGGTTATGGCCGAATGATAGTGGAGCGCACTTCCCCAAAAGGACGTTGAGCCTTCTTCGAGATTCAGCTTCAAGTCTTCCATCCTTTTCAATGCGCTCCACTATAACACCGTATTTATGAAACCACGTACGAAGATTTCCCTGGGGAGCTGCCAATAGCGCGGGTGGCGAGCGAGTTGATGAGGCGTTCTGCTACTTGAGCGTAGGAAACGCCCTCTCAAAACACGTCCACGTAGCTTTTACCACTCGGCCGCGACCAGCCAGTTGGCCTAAAATGCTGCTATGCTCACATTCTCCGTTGCGTCGGCAAGCAGGCACGGAAATTGCCACGCTTTCTTCGGGGTGGTCCGTCGGACTCCCGCGAGGACTGTCAGATCCTCCGGAAGCGGTCCGCGTACCTCGACCCAAATTCCCGCGGATACAGCGCAATGCCCATGACGAGAAATCAACTTATCGCTCGACTCGCTCAAGACGGGTACCAGCCCTTTATGCGCCCTTCCATGGGGTCGGTGATCGCGGCCGAAGCCTGGACCAGCAGAGTCGGTCTCAAGCCGTTGGTGATCATCCTCTATCACCGAGACACGGGCGAACTGGTCGACGTAAACAACATCCCCGAAGACGAGGAAATGTGTCCAGACATCTTGGCCTTCCTTGACGACTTCGGCGAGAGGGTTTACCGGAACCACTCGTAGCGTCCGCTTTTGGCCCGGACCTTCCCCTTCGACAGCGATGAGGGCTACACCAACTTAGTGGTTGCGGTTGAGCCGCCCCTCACGAGATGCATCCTTTTCAACTCTTTTCTAAGGATCTTCCCCACTGGGTTCCTTGGCAGCATGGCCATGAGCTCCACGATCGTGGGAACTTCATGGGCCTGGAGCCTGCTTCGGCAATAGGAGATGATCTCTTCCGCCGTCGCGACTTCTCCCTTTCGCAGCACCACGCATGCCTTCACAGCCTGGAGGCCCCCCTTGGCCGGTACGCCGATTGCGCAGGCTTCCAGAACTTTGGGATGCGCAAAGAGCACTTCATCCACGTTGCGCGGGTACACCTTCTTCCCCATCGACACGATCAAGTCGGACTTCCGGTCCACCACCGTAAAATATCCCGACTCGTCCACGGTGACGATGTCACCGGTGAGTAGCCATCCGTCCTTGAGAGTATCCTCGGTCTTTTGCGGCAGGTTCACATAGCCCATCATCACCTGAGGGCCTCGGACGCAGAGCTCGCCGGGAGTTCCGGGATCCGTAATCTCGATCGAGGGATCGTCCACCTCGACGATCTTCGCATCCGTGTCAGGGAGCGGGAGATCAATGGTGCCCGGCTTGGTCTTCCCGCCGAAAGGATTGATGTGAGTGACCGGCGAGGATTCGGTGAGACCGTACCCCTCACAGATCTGCGCGCCCGTCAGGCTCTCAAAAGCCTGAATCGTCTTATGCGGGAGGGCCGCACCGCCTGAAAAACACCCCTTGAGCGATTTCAGGTTGAACTTCTTGAGCTGCGGATCGTGAACCACGCCGGTGTAGAAGTTGGGAAGCGCGGGGACAAAGGTCGCCTTGTAGCTTTGGATGGCTTCCAGAATGCTCTTCGGCTCGGGGAGCGGCACGAGCACATTGCCGTATCCGTTACAGATTCCTATGTTGAGGGCACAGGTCAGGCCAAACACGTGAAAGAAGGGCAGGCAAGCGACTACGATCTCTCTGCCGTCGTCGAAGTTGGGGAACCAGGAGTGCAACTGCTGGACATTCTTAGACATATTTCCATGGCTGAGCTGAACCCCTTTGGATTTGCCCGTCGTGGCGCTCGTGTACAGGATGAAGGCCAGATCCTCCATCGTCGCGGGGGCCGTTTGCCGGGAGGGCTGGTTTTTTGCCATGAGGTCGGTGAACTCGAAGAGGTTTTCACCCGGGGGGGTGTCCAGATGTAATTCCTTCTTGACGAGTGCGAAGAGCTTCTTGGTCAGGAATGGGAGGTAATCACGTATGTGACAGGATATGAGCCGCTTTACCGCAGTTCGACTCCTGACGACCATCATCCTCGGGACGAGTACGTCAAGGCAGACGAGGGTTTGCGATCCCGCGTCATTGAGCTGATACTCAAGGGTCATGTCATCGTTGCGAGGACTGTGCATGACGACCACCGCACCCACGCGCAATGCCCCGTAAATGGCAACCACGGTCTGTATGAGGTTGGGCAGCAGAATTGAAACTCTGTCCCCCGGTTTAACCCCCACGGACCTCAGCGCGGCCGCAAACGTGGCCGTCATGTCGTCCAGCTCCCGGAAAGAAATCTCCGTTCCCTGAAACATCAGGGCATGAGTCTCCGGGAACCGGCTAGCCGTGCGGGCCAGAGCTTGGGTCAGCGTTATTTCCTCGAACCTCATCGAGCGAGGAACTCCGGGACAGTAGTGCTTCTGCCAGATACGTTCCATGGGACTCTCCTCCGCAGGGGATTACACCGACTTCCATACCGAGTATCAGGCACAACAAACGAAGGGTATGCCGCAGTACCGTTTCGGGTATATCACCACTAGGCGCTTTGCCGCTAGAGAAAATCTCCGCGAGGCGCCGCAGGCTCGATCTCTTGTTTTCAGACGTGCGGCGACTCGACCGCTCGAAAGCGTCATTGCGGCTGAGGAGCGTGGTCTGCATCGATGACATGCGTAAAACGGAGCACCGTATTGATGAAACGTAATCATTCACCGCGGAGAGCGCAGAGGACGCAGAGAGCTCATAAGAAATCCAATTTCTTCCGATTGGCTACGTGATGAAGTCTCCCGCAACAGCCAGGATTCAGGGTCGGCCGCGATGCAATTCCCCTTCCGGGGCAGGGACGGCAGCCGAGACTTCAAGAATTCGTGCCTCTGCGTTCTCCCCGTTCTCTGCGGTGAGTTCTTCTTTCCTGCTGAACGGTTACGATGAAACCAACGACCCGGCGCCGCGGGAATTGGCGCGACGCGGCGCAGGCTACCCAGTGGTATGATTTCTCTGGCTGTTCCTACGAATCCGTATCACCTGATTCGACGTGGCCGGCCGAGACCTCGGTAGCCTTCCGCATCAACTCACCCAAACCACGCTTGGCACGGGAATTGTAAGGATGCGGGTGTGTCAGATGAGTTCATCTCTGCACTCATTTCCACTCCAGCAAAACCCTGGGATTCCCCTCCATCTCCGGCCCAGGGTTTTATTTTTGGTGAAACTGATTGTTGGACCGAGGCTCATCTTTTCGCCTTGTCGATGTCCACTCCGGTCAGGTTCGCTCCCCTCAGATTCGCCCTCGAGAGGTTTGCATTCGTGACATCCGCTCCGGCGAGGTTCGCCTCCGAGAGATCGGCGCCGCTCAGGTCCGCGCCCGCAAGGGTCGCGCCTGCAAGGTCGGCCATAAGGAGCGATGCTTTCGAGAGGTTTGCCACCGTGAGAGTCGCATCCCTAAGACTGGCCATCGTCAGGTTCGCGCCTCCGAGATCGGCCCAGAAGAGGTCGCATCCGGCCAGATTGGCAAGCGTAAGGTTACTCTTGGCGAGATTCGCTTGAGTGAGCTGGCCGCCGGCGAGGTTCGCTCCCGTCAGTACGGACCAGTAGAGATCCGCGTTCAGCAGAAAACACCCGGTCAAGTCGGCCGCAGTAAGATCTGCGCCGGTGAGGTTGCAATCGGTAAGATCGGCCCCTTTCAGAAGCGCTCCCACGAGGATTGCCCGTGTGAGGTTGCTTTTGGACAGATCGCTTTCCAAAAGGTTCGCTCGGGTCAGGTTCGCGGTGGAGAGATTCGCTGTGGCGAGGCAGACTCGACCGAGATCAGCTCCTACGAGATTCACGGCTGCCAGATCGACTCCGGACAAATCGGTCCCGGTTTTGAGGTACGACCGCAAGAAGGCTTTCAGAGAGTCTGCCTCTCCGGCCAATGCGATCTCATGGGTGAAGCGGTTCCTGATTTCTATGTTCACGGTTCAACCGGTGGTGTCATACCAGCGCGCTTTCATACGAGTAACCCTGAGAGTCCAGTTCGCTGCCGGTCCCGGCAGATCTCCTCAGCTACGGACGGCAGAGCGTGACTCCGCTTCGGAGACCTGCCGGGACCGGCTTCACCCATTGTCACTTCTTTGGCCGCGCATTAGTATCAATGGTTAGCCGGGAAGGGGCTCGGCCCGAATATTCGAAGCAACGGTCCTGGCCGCGAGCCCCCGGAGAGAGGAACGTCTCCCCGGGATCAGCCGACGCCGTGTCTCACCGGAGTGCCGCTCGCCAAATTTCGGGAAGCGCGGCGACTTCCGAGGGAGGCCGCTCTCGCGCACCCACTTTGATATGCGGATCATACCATGAAAACTACCGGCGCCCACCGGATTCCTGTGAAGGCATCGGCGCAAACTCAAAGGTGCTTTTTCGGCTGAGAGAATTTCAGGCCACATTGAGGCGTTCAATGTTCTTCTTTTGCAAAGGAGAACTTGCCGTAATTTCTGCGTCTCAGATCACAATCCCCCCTGCCCCCTTTACCAAAGGGGAAACGCCGGGAGCGCCGTTCTCGAACGACGGGCAACATGCCCGTCCGCCCAAGGAAACGTGCGACGCGTTGGAAGGAGCATCGGTACAAAAACCTCTCGGACGGAAGGTTCCCTTTGGCCCGGTACTTCGGGTAATATAGGGCGAGTAATCCGATCATCGCGTGGCGACTTGATATGAAGATTCTCAAAGTTTTCCTGGACCATTTGTACTTTTCTTTCGTAACCGTCCTCGTCGGGTTGGGAATCGTCGGCTTGGCGTTGGCCCACCTGGGAGGGGTCTCCGTTTCCGACCACCTCTGGGCCGGCTTCTTCGCGTGGATAGGCCTGTCTGCGGCCTTGGCGGGGGGCCTCACCTTCTGGACCATAAGAAACCGCCCACGGGATGATATCGTCTTCACCCACCGCCAGAGATAGCGCCGGCGGCCCCCCCATCCCTCGCATTTCTCAGCCTTTGCAGAATCCAGGGCGCCGTGAGCAACGGGAACCGCGAGATTCCGCGTCTCGTGTCAGCGATGCGCCTTGAAGTTCGCAGAAACTTTCGTTCACCATGATATAGTGCCGCTCATTGACATTCGCGGCACTCTTCACCTACGGGAAAGCCAGTGAGCCTTCGTTGGTGCGACGGGAAATCACGGTGTGCTCATCATTCACAACATCCCGGAATTTCATGGTTATGGCCGACTGATAGTGGAGCGCGTTTCGCCACAATGATGGTGAGGCATCCTTGACATGCTGCTTGAAGTATTCGGCGGTTTCCTATGGGGCTCCACTATAGCAGCAAAAAACAAGTCCCGCGTTCTGCGCGGGATCACCGCAGAGACCGGCGAGGTTGGAAGCGACAATTTCCTCTGCGACCTCCGCGCTACGGGAAGAAAAACAAAGAGCCCCTTCCATAGGAAGGGGCTCTTTGTTTTTCTTCATATTCGTCGCACTGAGCCAAGCGGGCGGTCTCAGGGGCTCGACTCGCCGCCAGTCTCTATGCAAGATCGGTTTACCAGTAGCAAATGGGAATCGGCTTCGGGTGAGCGACCGGGGTCCACTCTTCCTTGACTACGCGGAAGTAATTGCCTTTCTTCTCCACGCCGCACATCCACTTGCACTCCCACGTCAGACACGGTGCACAGGGACCGCATCCCAGCGGGAGAATGCCCTTGCATTTGTCTTGGCAAAAGGGGATAACCGTGGTGATTCTTGCGCCTTGTTTGGCCACGATAGTAACAGGCTTTTCGCAGTCAGATGCCTTCCACTTCGCGTCCACCGGGATGCGTTGCTTCACGAGGACGATCGGCTTGCCGGGCACACAGCCCTTCGCCTGAGCCAATGCACTGCCGACCACCACAAGCGAGAACGCCAACACCACTGCCACAACCAACAACTTCTTCATCCTAAACCCTCCTTAAATGAAGCATACTCCATTGCAAGAGCTGTTAATCCATGATTTTGCCCACCCTAGCACGCCCACTCCCGCTTTGTCAAGATAAATCGCGGGGTCATTAGGATGAGCGGAGCAACCCTCTTGGTAGTCCCCCTCGCCAGTTCTCGCTACTGCGAGTGGGCACGGCACTTGTCTCCAAATGCTTTTTCACCAGTAAATCATATTGAACACGATTGCAAGAAAAAACGCGAGCTCGCCGAGAAAATGCGGCGGGGAGGGACCAGGGATGGAGTCGCTGTGTCGCCCTCTATGCCCATCCCCCATCAGACCCACACGATGAGGGTCTGCACGACCGGCTTGCGCCCGAGCAGCCGATTGACGTACCGGCGCACGGCCAGCCTGACTTCCTCCCTGGATTCCTCCCACTGGTCGTGCGTGCACGGAGACAATTCTGCCAGGCGCTCCTCCACCGCGTGCCGGACTCCTTCCAGCAGCTCCGGCTCCACTTCATGGAACGTTACCCCGAGCGAGCGGAGCTCGGGCCCGGTCACCAGTTTGAGGGATTCTCTTGCGACCGCCAGCACCACCGTCACGAGCCCCACCTCCGACAGCGTTCGCCGATCGCGCAGCACGTCATGGCCCACGTCCCCTACTCCCTTGCCATGAACGAAGATCCTGCCCACGTCGATCTGCTCGACAACCCGGGGCCCATCGATATCGATCTCGATCAGGTCGCCGTCCTGGCCGACGAGGACCCTCTCCTCGGGGATTCCCTCCTCGAGGGCTATCTGCGCGTGCCTGATGAGGTGCCGGTATTCGCCGTGGATCGGCATGAAGCATCGCGGCTGGACCAGTCGGATCAGGTACCGGAGCTCTTCCGCGCTCGCGTGCCCCGACACGTGGACGTCGGACACCTTATCGTACATGACGTGCGCTCCCCGACGAGAGAACTCGTTGATGATCTGATTTATGGCTCTCTCATTGCCGGGGATGAATCGAGAGGACAAGACCACCACGTCACCGGGCTTCACCCGCAAGTACTTGTGTCGGTCCACTGCCATCAAAGACAGCGCGGACATGGGCTCGCCCTGTGAGCCTGTGGAAAGCACCGTGAGCCGCCGATCCTCGATGCTCTCCATATCTTTCATGTCCAGCAGGATTCCTTCGGGAATGTTCAAATAGCCGCGCTCCGCGGCGATCCTCGTGTTGGAAATCATCGAGCGGCCCACGAGCACCACTTTCCGGTCGAACTCCCTCGAGAGCTGCATCATCTGCTGAATGCGATGGATATTCGAGGAAAAGGTCGCGACGAGCACCCGCCCCCGCGCTTCCCGGAAAATGTTTTCAAAGGCCGGGCGAATCATGCTCTCAGAGAGGGTGGTTCCCTGGTGCTCCACATTGGTGCTGTCCGAAAAGAGGGCGAGCACTGACTTGCCGGCGTAAGACGAGATTTTCTTCAGGTCGCAGAGCCGACCGTCAATGGGAGTGGGGTCCAGCTTGAAATCCCCCGAATGAATGATCACGCCGCCGGGCGTGGTGACGGCCAGCCCTACCCCATCGGCCACGGAATGGCACATGGCAAAGAAATCGATCACGAACGGACCGAGCTGCACGGGGGTGTCCGACGAGATGACCTCCCGCGTGGTCTCCCCGAGGAGCCCGAATTCCTCAAGCTTGTGCTCCACGAGACCCATGGTGAGTGCAGTGGCATATGCAGGCATTGGGATTCGTTTCAGCAGGTAGGGGAGCGCGCCGATGTGGTCTTCGTGCCCGTGGGTCAGGAAAACGCCGTGTATCGTCCAGTCCTGCCGCAGAAGGGCATCCAGGTCGGGAATGACAATGTCCACGCCCGGCATGGATTCATCGGGGAACATCAGGCCGGAATCGATAATGATGGCCTCACTCCCCCAGACGATCGCCATCATATTGAGGCCGATCTCGCCGAGTCCCCCCAGCGGAAGAATCCTTAGCTTGGGTGTTCCGGTGTCGTTCATAGGCTTCCGGGTGCGTGCATGCGGGTCGGTCGTTCCGACGCGCTTGGGGGTGATTATTTGCCTTCCTCCTGCTCTTTCAGCAGAGCCTCCATCTTTTCAAACTGTTCTTTCGTCGTCTGCTGAAGCGTATTCTGGGCTTTCTTCATAACGTTCCAGAACTCTCGCATCTGCCCTTCAAGATCACTATTGTAAATGGGGGATTCCTTGAACATCCTGAAGAATGCCTCTTCCCCCTGATCCATGAAGGTCTGCCACCACGAGAGATTCACCTCGTACGCCGAGCGCATCGTGCCCACCCAGGAGCTCCATTTCCCCTGGAAGGGTATTTCCGGCTTGTGCATCCAGGCCGAATCCTTGATCATGTTTTGCCACGAGGTCCACGATTTCTCCATGCTTGCCTGCCATTGCTCGAACATATCCTTCATTCCGGTTTCTCCTTTCGAAATCCGTTCGATTCAAGGACCTGATGACGGGTATCACCCCACGTGTCCCGCGACCAAGTCTCCCACTTCGGAGGTCGTATACCCCATCCGCCCGGCTTCGAGACTCTGCACCGAGTTGGAAATCACCTTGATCACCGCGCTCTCGATCGATCCGGCAGCCACCGGTTCCCCAAGGGTCTGAAGCAGCAGAGCCCCCGCAGATATGCAGGCCAGGGGATTTATCACATTCTTTCCCGTGTACTTGGGAGCAGAGCCGCCGATCGGCTCGAACATGGAGACGCCGTCGGGGTTGATGTTCCCACCTGCCGCGATGCCCATGCCACCCTGGATCATGGCCCCCAGGTCCGTGATGATGTCACCGAACATGTTGTCCGTGGCGATAACGTCGAACCACTCCGGATTCTTCACCATCCACATGCAGATGGCGTCCACGTGAGCATAATCCGTGGTTACGTCGGGGTACTCGCTGCTGAGGTCCGAGAATGTTCTCATCCATAGATCCCACGCGAAAGTCAGGACGTTGGTCTTCCCGCAGAGGGTCAATTTTTTCCGCTTGTTCCTGGAACGGGCGGCCTCGAAGGAATACCTGAGAAGACGTTCCACTCCTTTTCGGGTGTTGATCGACTCCTGGACGGCAACTTCATCAGGTGTGCCCTTCTTGAGGAAGCCGCCTGTCCCCACGTAGAAGCCCTCGGTATTCTCCCGGACAACGAGAAAATCCACATCGTCAGGGCCCTTGTCCTTGAGAGGAGTCTCCACACCGGGATAGAGTTTGACGGGCCGGAGATTCACGTACTGGTCCAGCTCGAAGCGGAGTTTCAGCAATATTCCCTTTTCGAGGATGCCGGGAGCAACGTCCGGGTGTCCGATGGCCCCCAGGTAAATGGCATCGACCTGCCGCAACTCTTCCAGAACCGAATCCGGCAGGATTTCGCCTGTCGACAGATAGCGCTCGCCACCCAGGTCATACGGAACCAGGTTCAGGACGAATCCGTGCGCAGAGGCCGCGGTTTGCAGTACCTTCGTGCCTTCGCGTATGACCTCCGGTCCGGTGCCATCCCCGGGGATGACGGCTATGGAATAGGATTTTGCCATGGCTGCCCCTTGCATATCGTGATCGACGGTGCGGTGGGTCCGATGTCGATGGTGCGTTGGAACCACCTCAGGGTCGTGTCATCGCCTGCGACCGGTCCCGGTTGGTAATGCCTTTCCGTCGGCGAGGGCCATTTCGGAAACGTGATCGTCCGAGGTGGTCTTTAGACGCGTCCTGTGGCATGATACACCAAACGACAGGGCATCTCAACGCGTGATGCCCGCATGCGCCAAATCGGCTTCGCGGAGTTATGGCGCACCGCGTCGAAGCTTGCGGGATCTTTGACAGGAGACGATGTACCGCAGAGAACGCGGAGGTCGCAGAGCAGATCTTCCTTTCAAATCTCTGGGTTCTCTGCGCCGTTTGCGGTGAGTCCTTCCGAGCCTGTTTCTGCCGTCGCACCGGACCGCGGAAATTGGGTAGTTTAACTAACCCAAACGTACCCCATATTTGTCCCTTGACAATTCCCCCTGACCCTTTATTCTGTGCTCAGACCCGGTTGGTATCGTAGGTTTTGGGAGTCAAGGTTGGCCCCTGTGTTTTTTTGATTCGCAGGGGTTGACTTTTTTAGCGGCCAGAGATATTTTTAGTCTGTGAGGCCGTCTTCCATTTGTATCATGACTCCCCCCCCCTTGATACCTTACCGGAGACGGTCTTCGTTTTTTTGGGCTCCTCTCTATTTCCGCACCGCGGATCTGCCTTGGCCGTGACAACCTACGGTCCCTCGCTGAGAGCGTATTCCACCTGTCGCATGACACACATTCAATGCCCGACTTTCTTGGCCGCGCTGCGACCAAGCGGAGGGAGTCTCAGATGAAGCCGTTTCGGCGCCTGCCTCCCTGGATAAGGAGTCAGATTCCACCTGCTTCGGCCATGGCGGAAATTCGGAGCCGCACCTACGACCAAGGACTCGCAACGGTGTGCAAAGAGGCGCGATGCCCGAATCAGGGGACGTGTGCTCGCAGGGGCACAGCAACCTTTCTCATTCTGGGAGATCGGTGCACGCGAGACTGCGCCTTCTGTGCGGTCCGTCACGGCGTCCCGTCAGCCGTCCGGGAAGACGAGCCATGGCAGGTCGGCACATCAGCGGCCGCAATGGGGCTCAAGCACGTCGTGGTCACATCAGTCACCCGCGATGACCTTCCCGATGGTGGTGCAGGTCAGTTTGCCCGCACGGTGGAGGCAATACACGAACGGAGTCCCGGAACATCCGTCGAAGTCCTCATACCGGATTTTCAAGGATCCGAGGAAGCTCTCCGGGCCGTAATCCGGGCGAGGCCCGAAGTCATCAATCATAATCTGGAGACGGTTTCGCGCCTCTACCCCGCGCTCAGGCGCGGCGCGTGTTACCGGCGGTCTCTGGAGCTGCTCGAGCGCGTCCGAGAGATGGCCCCCCCTCTTGTAACAAAGTCCGGGATCATGGTCGGCGTGGGGGAAACGCGGCAGGAAGTCGAGGATCTCATACGGGACCTCGTCAACGCGGGCTGCTCGATCCTTACCATCGGCCAGTACCTACAGCCTTCGCGCGTTCACTATCCGGTTCACCGCTTTGTGCCCCCCGAAGAGTTTGAGGAGTTGGAACGGGTGGGGCGAGAGCTCGGACTGCGTCATGTCGTCTCCGGCCCGCTGGTGCGAAGCTCGTACCTTGCAGCGGATGTGGCTGAGCTCTTCTCTTTGTCTCCCCTCGCAAGGAATTCCTCTCAGCCTCCCTCGGGTGGGTGATTCCAGGGGAGAGGCGACCGGGTGAGGTGATGAATAGGACCGTGGTCCCTGCCCTTGAGGCGGCCCGGAGCCGACAGCTTGCCGCACGCTCTTTCCTTTGCTACCGGTGCGGGATGGCTTGGAGGGGGCGGTAGGTCCGGAAATGCCGGGGATGACGGTCGGGACAGTGCCGTGGTTCGAACTGGGGCCCCACATTCTCGGGGGAAGGGTCAAAGAACTCCGAAAGGAACCTCACCCTTTTGCGCGCCCCCGGCGGCATGCCCCAGGTCCGAGGGCAAAACGGGCAGCCGGACCGTCGGACTATGCCGTTTCGGGGGGTCGGCACCCCGCACCTGCACATGCGAGTCCGTCACTGGCCGGCCGTGCGCACGGCTTCTCGAATCTTCAACCCGATTTCCGTGGCCAGGTCCGAATCCGACTCCTTGAGGACGGCCGCTATTTCGAGCCACTCATCTTCGTCTCCGGTCAATGTGATCTCGATGATTTCTTCATGGGCATCGTTCACTACCGCTTCGGTAAGTTCCATACTGCATCTCCTTGGACCGACGTCATTCGGCCCGGAAAAGTCATTACATCGGGTCCGACCCAAAATGTTCTTCCGCGCAATCGCCTCGTCGGCCGGCCGTCTCTCTTCCCTTGACAGCCGCCGCGTGGGCGGAGGCCTCACGGACCTTCTCATCGGGTCGTTCCCGGACGCACGGCGGGCCTGCGCAGGATTGTCTCATCAGAAGCCCAACCTCGAAAAATCCTATTAAAACGTTTCTCAAAAGGCAACAATCTTATTTGGTCAGCGGTGGTGCAAATGCGTTTCGCCGATGTCTGGATGGAGGGCGCATCCGGCGCGGGAGAGCCGGTAGGGATAATGGACCGCGGGGGCCCCGGTGCGAGCCCCTTTCTGATAGGTCACCATCAACATATTAATTATACTGGTATTATTTCCGATTGACATGCGGGAGCAACTGGACTATTAGCCGAATCGACACCATGAGACGAGATCAGAACGATTGGAGGAAAAGGGCGATGCGAAATCGGGACGCGTCCACATTAGAGGCCCGGCTGTCTGGGTATCGCCGCCTGAGGCTGGACCCACGGTATGAGGAAATCAAACGGATCATCGACGAATTTCCGCCGGAAAAGCTGGACCTCTTGAAAAGGTACATCGATAGCTGGTTGCGCGACGCCTGAAATGGTTCGCTCTCGAAAACCTTATCTACTCAGTGGTTGCCGGCCCGAGCGCGGACAGTAACCCCCTAAAGCCGCTGGGAGGGAACCGAGGACGTGGGAGGTCGTTCCTGGTCAACGGTATCCGAATCTCCGGCGCCGTAACCTGGGCGCACCGGCCGCGTCGCTTATTCCCATTCGATCGTGCTCGGCGGTTTCGACGAAATGTCGTACACGACGCGGTTGATGCCACGAACTTCGTTGATAATGCGGTTTGAAATAGTAGCAAGAACGTCGTGGGGCATTCTGAACCAGTCTGCGGTCATTCCGTCCGTGGCTTCAACGGCTCTGAGCGCTGCCACGTGCTCGTAGGTACGCTCGTCTCCCATCACTCCCACCGATCGGACAGGAAGCAAGACCACGAAGGCCTGCCAAATACGACCGTAAAGGTCGGCCCTTCGGATCTCCTCCATGGCAATGGCGTCCGCTTCCTGAAGAACCTCCACCCGCTCCGGGGTAACCTCTCCCAGGATGCGAACCGCCAACCCGGGGCCCGGGAAGGGGTGTCTCCAAATGATCGGCTCGGGCAACCCGAGCTCGGCTCCGAGGGCTCTCACCTCATCCTTGAAAAGCTCTCGGAGAGGTTCGATGAGCTTCAGGCGCATCCGCTCCGGAAGACCGCCTACGTTGTGATGGCTCTTGATTGTTGACGAAGGGCCCCCCTTGAACGACACGCTCTCGATCACATCCGGATACAGCGTGCCCTGCGCCAGGAACTCCACCCCGGGAAATCGTGCCGCCTCTTCCTCGAAAACGCGTATGAACTCCTCACCGATGATCTTGCGCTTGCGCTCCGGGTCAGAGACGCCCCTGAGTTTTCCGAGAAACCGGTCCGTCGCGTCGACGTAATCGAGCTCAATTCCCAGTCGTTCACGAAAAGTGCTGAGGACCTCCTGGGCTTCGTTCTTGCGAAGAAGGCCGTTGTTGACAAAGATGGGATGGAGCTGGTCGCTGATGGCCCGGTGCAAAAGAGCCACCATCACCGAGGAATCCACTCCTCCGGACAGAGCTGCAACCACGTGAGCTTTGCCCGCGAGCGCTCTGATTTCAGCCGTTGCGGTCTCGAGGAAAGACGCCATGGACCACCCGGTCTTGATTTCAGCGATCTTGAAGAGGAAGTTTCGGAGGATCGTGCCGCCCTGTGGGGTGTGGACAACCTCGGGGTGAAACTGCACGCCCGCTATAGGGTAATCGCGACTCTCGAAACAAGCGACTTCGGTGTCTGAGGTCGTGGCCGAGACAGTGAATCCTTGCGGGACTTCGATCACCTTGTCCCCATGACTCATCCAGACCTGGGCCCCATCGGAAATCCCGCTCAACAGAACCGAGTCTCCGCGGATTCCGGTGAGGCTTGCCCGCCCGTACTCCCTTTCCGAGGCCCGTTCCACCTTCCCCCCGAGCGTATGCGCGATGGCTTGGAGCCCGTAGCATATTCCGAGAACCGGTATCCCCTCATCGAGAATCTCCCGATCCAATTGAGGCGAATTCTCGTCATAGACGCTGGCCGGCCCTCCCGAGAGGATTATCGCCGCAGGCCTCTTCTTCCCGATAACCTCCATCCCCTCGTGACATGGGTGGATTTCACAGTAGACTCCGGCCTCTCGGACCCGGCGCGCGATCAACTGCGTGTATTGGGAGCCAAAATCCAGGACCAGAACATATGAAAGACTATCCACTGACCGACCTCTCGGGGGATTCTGCATAAGCGGCTTCCGCAACAGGACTCTGCCGCGTTGAACCGAAGTCCGGGCTCCGGCATCAGGCGGCTGCGCGCCGTAGCATCCCAGTTTCTGTGAAAATGCACCGGGGAGGGACTCTTTGCAAAAAGTCCCTCCCCGGACCCCTCTTCAAAAACTCCAAATATATTAGCGGCTCCCGTCGGTCGCCGCCCGGTCTTTGCCAACCCGGACGTGGGTGAAAGGGTAGCATTTTCATCGTTCGTTGTGACCGAACTGGGCACGGGTCTTCCTATGAAAAGGCGAATGCGGGGGAGACCCGTTTTGGAAAAGGTCCTCCCCCGAGGCCCTCTTCCAAAAACCTTGAATACATCGGCAGCTCACCGGGACGCACCACGGATGTGCTCATGCAGGACTTGGAGAGCCTCTGATGAAAATAGAAAAGACCGGGGTTGAAACCCCGGCCTTTCTCTATCGCTTTTCAGAGTGACGTATTTTGCGTCAGCGACTTCTTACTTCTTTTTGGCCTTGGCCTTAGGAGCAGCCTTCTCCGGCGGTCCGGGAATGCCCAGAGCCTGCTTCTTCTCGATGGAGTACTTTACGCCACCATCGACACAGGGCATCGGCCCGAAAGCGCGCAGCTTGAAGCTTTCCGTGTTGCAGAGCAGCTTGACTCCAGGGGGCAGACACGGGGGAGCCGCCAAGCCGGCGGGGCCCATCATTGCCGGGGCCACGCACTTGGGCGGAATGACCTCGACCTTGTACTTCACTTCGTTGGCCCTCCACGGACCCCAGGGCCGGAATCCACCGGTATACTGATCACACCAGTCAAGGCCGCCAACCAACAGCGAGCTGTCGCCACCCTTGGTGCCGCCCACGTTTCTGGCATAGGTGGTCTTCACCTTCATGGGGATCATCACGACGTCCCCGAGGGTGACACAACCAGGCATGCCATAATAAAACGCGTCGGCGGTGCCCACTGTGGTTATGATCAGGGCCAATGCGCTGAGCACAACAAGCATTCTGTTAACCATACCCAAATCCTCCTTCTATTAGGCCCCGCCGGCCAGAGACCGGGGAACCGCATTTGGAAATATAGACATAGAATACCGGATTGTCATTTTTGATTATCAGAACCATCCTGAGAAGTCAAGATCTTTTTTCCCGTGATGGCTGATAACACCCCGAACACGGGAACGAGCATAACAGAAAAGATTCCCGTTTCAAACTTTTTTTTGTGGGATCTCGAACGAATGGGGATCCGAATCTCTCTGGTCACACCACTACCTCCCGAGGATCGGCTAGGCAACCTGCCACCGCACTGGCAGCAGCCACCGCGGGGGAGGACAAAATCACCTCGCTTTCCGGATGCCCCATCCTGCCGACGAAGTTCCGGTTCGTTGTTGACACGGCGCGCTCTCCACGGGCCAATATCCCCATGTACCCGCCAAGGCAAGGGCCGCATGTCGGCGTGGAGACCGCCGCTCCGGCCCGAAGAAAAGCTTCCACGATCCCTTCTGACATTGCCTTCAGCATCACGCGCTGAGTGGCTGGAATCACGATCAGCCTCACCCCGTCGGCCACTTTTCTTCCCCTGAGTATGGAAGCGGCAATCCGGAGGTCCTCAATCCTGCCGTTGGTGCAGGACCCGATCACCACCTGATCCACCTTCATCCCTTTGACCTCGGATATGGGGCGCACGTTTTCCGGGAGAAACGGAAGCGCCACAACCGGTTCGAGAGCACCCAGATCAACCTCAATCGTCTCCACGAACTGCGCGTCGTCGTCGGATTCGTAGATTTCGTAGGGCTTCACGCTGTGCTGTTCCGCAAAGGACCGCGTCTGCTCGTCAAAGGGAAAGACGCCGTTCTTCGCCCCCGCTTCGACGGCCATGTTCGTGACGGTGAACCGGTCCGCCATGGTGAGGTGGCCCACCCCTTCGCCCGTGAACTCCATCGAGCGATAGATCGCGCCGTCCACGCCGATTCGCCCGATAATCTCGAGGATGACGTCTTTTCCGGAAACCCATGGGCCTGGTTTCCCCTTCAGAACAAATCGCATGCTCTCGGGGACCTTGAACCAGCACGTTCCCGTGAGCATGGCCGCGGCAAAATCCGTGCTCCCCACCCCGGTGGAGAAGGCCGCGAGCGCGCCGTAGGTGCATGTGTGGCTGTCCGCTCCGATGACGAGGTCCCCCGGAACCACGAGGCCCTGTTCCGGCAACAAGACATGTTCGATCCCCATTCTTCCCACATCGTAGAAGTGAACAATCCCCGCCTCGCGGGCAAAGGAGCGCGCCTCCTGGTGCATCATGGCCGAATCGATGTCTTTTGCCGGATTAAAATGATCCAGCACGATCACGACCCGTTCCGGATCGAACACACGCGTTCCTCCGGCCTCTCGGAACGGTTTGAGCGCCAGCGGAATCGTGATGTCGTTGGCCAGGGCCATATCCACGGATGCTTGAACAAGATCCCCCGGCCTGACGCTCTCCAGGCCCGCGTGCGCGGCCAAAATCTTTTCCGTTATCGTCATCCCCATCTGCAGAGATCCTTTCATAAAGAAATACCCTGAGGAGAGCCGCTCTCCCGGCGGGACAGGTAATCGTCAAGCGCCTCTCCCCAAAATCTCAGGGGTTCCCCCACGAGTTGAGCATATTTTGCATTGTCCAGCACGGAATATGCCGGCCGCGGTGCGGGTCTACCCAGCTCCGCCGTCGAAATCGCCTCAACGCGCACAGCGGACAAACCTGACCGCTGAAGAATACTTACCGCGAAATCAAACCACGTGGTCTCCCCTGAATTGGTGACGTTCACCGTCCCCAGCGCTCCCATTCGACACATTCTCAGCAGCGCGCCGGCTAAATCCGGCGCGTAGGTCGGAGAGCCGCGCTGATCATTGACGACTCTCAGGACGCTCCGCTTCCCGGCCGCGTCGAGAATGGCCTCGACGAAATTCTTGCCGTGTCGTCCGTAGAGCCACTGGGTCCGTACGATGAGGTGCGAACGCGGCAACAACTCCCTGACGCGCCTTTCACCCTCGGCCTTGGATGTGCCGTACACTCCGAGGGGGCTGAGGGCCTGATCTTCGTCGTACGGCTCCCCACGGAGCCCGTCGAAGACATAGTCGGTGCTCATGTGCACCATCGGGATCGAATGCTCCCGCGCCGCGAGGGCGACATTGGCAGGCCCGGCCGCGTTGACCGCAAAGGCCTCATCCGGTCGGGTTTCACAGCCGTCCACATCGGTCAGGGCCGCAACGTTGATTACGACCCCCGGCCTCCACCGCACGACTGCATCCTTCACCGATTCCGACAGCCGAATATCCACATCGGGCAGGTCAAGACCGACCGTCTCTACCCCGGCTCTTTCGAGGAGCTCGATAAGATCCGTACCGAGCATTCCCCTGGCGCCGATCACCATATATGGTTCCTTGAATCCGTTCATTCGCGCTCCAGGCACATCTTAGGCGTTGAACGTGCGAGGCTTTTTCACTATGATTGAGTCCGGTAGAAAAAACCCTGTGACGGGTGACATAGATTCGCGTTCGCAGCCCCCCGGGCCGGTAGTCCGCGAAATGCGCGGCCGCGCGGCTGTTCACTCGCACGAAACCAAGGCGCGTCGTCCTTCTCGACGGCCTTCCACAGGACATAGTCTGACACTTCTCATGTCTGAAATGCAAGAATAGCGATGGAAATGATCGTCAGGCCGGCCGTCAAAAAGGATCTGCCGTCGGTAAAGAAGATCCTGAAGCCGTGGAGCGACCAAGACCCCCGAATCCTGGACGTTGTAGACGAAGTCGTGCGCAAAGGGCCTCAGGAGCATGGTTCTTCGTGCCGCGTCCTGGAAAGCGGAAAAATTGTGCGATGCGTCTCGGTCTGGACGTGCGACAGCGCGGCCGAAGTGCTTCTCCTGGCCCTCGCACCGGGTCCCTCGGTTTCCGAAATCGGAGGGGACACGCGCTTTTTGCGGGAAGAGATCCAGCAGTGGGCTCAGATGGGGATCTTCAAGGCCTCGATCACGGTGCCGGCGTCTCTGTCGTCGCTGGTCATGCCGTGCTTGAAGGCGTGCGGCTTCATGTTCGAGGGGATCTCATCGAGCTTCGGGTTGCGCAACGCGCACCAGGTCCGCCTCAGCAAGCACTTTCTCCACCGATCCATATCCGATTCGGAAATCATGGCCCTCATGCAGGAATTCCTCCTCTCCCAGGGCTACGAGGTCAGAGCCGAAGGTGACGGCCTTGGTTTTCGGATCAGGGCCGAATACCGGCCTCCGTTCATTTTCAGCTCATGGCACCGGATTACCCAAAACGGTCCCGACATTATCGTTCACCCCCCCGCGAGAGTGTTGGAGGTCCACGAATTGGAGAGCCTCTTCTATCCTTTGAGCATTCAGGTGCGACATCAGAAGCCTCTCCTCATTCCTATGGATAGGAAGCGCGCTGAACAACTCATCGAATTGCCCGATTTCGAAGTCCACCAGAAGAGTCTCTTTGTCCCCGGATCGCCGCTCCAGCCTCAGAACCTGTTCCTGAACGACCTGACTTATGGATACCCCGTGGGCCTGCGCAGTATGCGCCGGGGCTTGCCGTGCCTCTTCTATGTCAACAGGATCGGGGCTGTTGGTACGGGAAGAGTTGAAAACTGGTACCTCGACGAGCCCAAGGACCTGTACAACACGATTGACCAAATGAGCTACTTCAACCCCGAGGACGTCAGGGAGCACGCAGCCGTATCGGGCCCACAGGCGGGCAAAGTCCTCGTGATTCGGTTCCGGTGGTACCGTCCGTTGAGGCGAGCAGTCTCTCTCGATGAGATCCGAAGCCTGAGTGGGAGCTTCAACCCGCAACGGACCCGGTCCCTCTCCACCCCGCTCTTCCAGTCAATCGTGGCGCTCGGTAATGAGTCGGATAGCTGAAGTCGCCCCGGATTGCCTCCCGCCGTGGCCCAGTAGATCGATTCGCAGATCCCTTGCCGTACGTGAGGCGACCGTCCAACCGTAAGGCGCGTCCGGCCGGTCGCGCCTTACAAAAAAACTTCGTGCCGGCATGAGATCGTCAAGGATTTTCCGAATCGATCCAGCAGGCTTGCTCCGTGGAGAACCCCATGATTTATGAGTACGACGGAAAGGCGCCCACCCTGGGCACGAACGTTTTCCTGGCTCCGGGGGTTATCGTCCTGGGAGACGTGACGATCGGAGATCACAGCAATCTCTGGTTTTACACCGTGGCTCGCGGCGACGTGCATGCCATCACCATCGGGAGCCGGACCAACATCCAGGACCATTGCATGCTCCACGTGACAGGCGGGCGATTCCCCCTTGCCATAGGAAGCGGTGTCATTGTGGGGCATCGAGCGGTCTTGCACGGCTGCACGGTGCAGGACGACGCGCTTATCGGGATCGGCGCGCTTGTGCTCGACGGCGCGGTAGTGGAACGCGGCGCGATCGTAGCGGCCGGTGCGGTGGTTTCACCAGGGAGCGTCGTTCCCGCGGGTCAGTTGGCCGTGGGCGTGCCCGCTCGGCCGGCCCGGGCAGTTACCGACCGTGAGCGCGAATCCCACGCGACCAATTCCCGCACATACGAGCAATACGCTCGGGACTTCCACCGCCTGGTCGTTCCGGTGGCCACGGAACTGCGTCTTCCGGTCCCCCTCTCCCCGAAGTCATCGTAATTTCCCGCCCGCTGCCACCAGACGCTGCGAAAAGCGCCGAGCCATGTCTTCCCTGCCGTGGTCCCCACTTCGTCCATCGTCGTCAGCCCGGAGGTTTTGCGACCGGCTCCCAGGTGCGCACTCGGTTTCACAAATAGTGAGTCGCGTTGGACTTCCGCCGCCGGTTTGTCCAACTACGCCACCCAATCCTACGGAAGGTGCAGTGAGCCAAGCGAGCCGCATCTCTCGGGAAAATATTGCGGCCAACGCTGTTTCCCTTGTTCACCGTATCTTACGGATCTGAAACGAACGGGATGCCCGGCGCCGAGATCCTCCTCTTCCGCCCCTTCTCGACGAAGTTGAGACCAGGATCCTCTTATCCGAGCTGAATTTGCCTTTCTTCACCGTCTGGCTGAAGGAAACGGGGGGAGCGCAGGAGAAAATTCCTAATCTATTACTTTAAGTATTGACACTAGCCATTTGTTATGTTTTATTAATTTTCGTTGCGTGGCAACCCAATCCACTGGACACGGGAGGAGTTCGCATGCCTCATTCGCACAATATTGATTACTACATCGGCCACATGGATGATGAGTCCCTGGCCGATGCCCTTGCAGACTTCGAGGACCCCCTCGACGGACGGTCTGCCGACATGTTATCCTCCCTCGGCCTTGACGACGATTTCGTCGAGGAGGACTACGGGCTGGACTTCGACGATTTTTGAAAATGGCTCAGTCCTCAACCATTCGTAACGGCCGGCAGGGCCTTATCCCCTTCCGGCCGTTTCAACCGGGACACTGGAATCCGTCACCCGACCGCGTTGTAACCCCTGTCGTCTCTCTTCTTCATATAGTAGACGTCCATTAGCTCTTTGAGTACGCTGAGAGGGAGCGGTTGAGAGTCCATGAAGGCTGAATCGGGGCAATAATCCAGTTCATCTGTCCACACCAGCCCTCCAAAATCCTCTTGCACTTCCACTTTGGAGAATACGGCCCAATCCCTCAATTGCGCCCAGACCCCCTCACCGCCGATACAGGGTTTCATGTCCAGGATGCGGAGCTCTCCGGACTCGAATAGCAGGATCAGGGTGAAATCCTTCTGAGGGATCGCCTTGGTTATATGGCTCGTAATCACGGCCGGTTCCCTCCTGATGTTCGGCCCTCCGGAAACCCTTTTCATCCGCATTGTGGCAGCCCTGCCGCTGCCAGTCAACTCCCCGTGTTGTATGGTCGTCGCGCCTTTGAAAGGGTCTGTGCAAGCGGGCGACGACCATGTGCGCGCCGCGCTCATCCCACCTGTCCGGGCTTCACGCTGAGCACTTCGTCGAGAGCAGCGAGCCCTCTGAGCTTCTCCACGGCTATCGTGCCCACCACCGCCGTCCCCGTCGAGGCTTTGAAGAGCGGCTTGAAACCGATTTTCTCCAGCTTCTTGAGGAGCTCCTCCGAAGCTCGCGTGACTTCCACCTGCACGAGGACCTTCCCGTCAATGATCCTCACGCGCTCTAGCAACGTTTGTGGTGTGGCCTCACCCTTGTCGTGCGCCTCGAGCAACGCTGTCAGGTCCGAAGCGAGCTTCCGGAGGTCGTTCGAGAGCTCCGCGTCCGCTTCGTGGGCCCCGGCGTCATCCTTTCGGATTTTCCCTGCCTTTTTCCTTGCTTCTTCGTACACCTCTTGCTCGACAGGCGCGTTTTTCGACATTCCGAAGGGAAGGCGATCAAGCAGCCGCCGGGCCTTGGATTCCGCACCTCGCTGTGGCCTGCTTAAATAGGGTGACATCGCTGCCGATTCGCGGTGAGCGAGCGGGACGGCCGAGGCCGGCATCTGCCGAACCTCACCGAACACACCTTCCCTGCTTACGCCGTCGGGCATTTCGACCGGAACCGTCACCCGTATTGGCTGCCCATCCGCGGTCACCACGGTTTCTTCCACTGCCACAAAGCTCGTGAACTGGGTCATGATGCGATGTGCCAGCGCCACCTTCACAATCTCTTCCTTGACCTCCTTTGACGGGGCTCCCTGTTGAGCTCCCAGCCAATCCTGATCCATGAGCGCGTCCACCTTTGATCGAGCCCACAACGCGCCCAGGCTCGGATTGGGGGATTCGGTTTCCGGGAGCGTGACCTCGATCCTTTCCTCATACGGCTTTCCGCCACTGAACCCCTTCAGAGTGAGGGTCCCTTTTCCCGGCTTAGTGTATCGAGCTTTCAGGATGATCGGTTTTCGCGCCCAGAGGTCCGAGGCCGATTCCGGAAAGACCTCTTGGAGCTCAAGGTCCTTCACGCTCAGCCCTATATCGGTCAAGACCGGTTCCGCTATCCGTTGGTAGAATTTTCGCGCGACCTCCTCACCGGGACTGTTGAGGAGGATATATTCGACTTCGCCTCCGCCGACGCGCGCCATGGTGTCCAAAAGAAACCGGTTCACCGAGTTGCCTGTGCCGAAGGGGAACCACCGGCTCTTGCCGCGGAGCTTTTTCACCATGGAGATGATCTCAAAGTCGTTCCCGACGTACCCGTCGGTCATGAAGCTGACAATGCGAAGCCTGTTTTCGGGAGCAGGCCGCTTGCATACCTCCTCGATGGCAGGGCCCATCCACGTGCCGCCGTTTGCCTCAAGTGAGGAGAGATACGCGAGCGCCTTTGCCCGCGTGCTCGCGGTATTTCTTTTCGGTTCCGTAAAGAGCGCACGGGCGCTCACGTTGAAATCGATGATGTTGAAGGTATCCTCAGGGCCCATGTGAGCGATGAAGTATCTCATGGCGGCCTTGGCCTGCTCGAGCGGTTTGCCCCTCTGCGAACCGGAGCAATCAATGACGAAGATCATTTCCCGCGGTGCGATCTTCTCCGGCTTCACCTGCTTTGGGGGAATCATGATAACCGCCACGTACCCCTCCGGGCCTTCCTTGTGAATAAGGACACCGGATCGAATCTCTTCTGCCGCAACAGAATAGGTGAGTACGAAGTCCCGGTTGGGAATCTCCTTCCGGTTCTTCAGAGAAACCGCGGCCTTCCGCTCGCTTTCGCGGACCGTTTCCACGTCGTGCAGGGCCGATCCGATCGCCAGAATCGGAACCCCGGCATCGATGGAAACCGTCAGATCGATGTCATGGCCCGCTCGAGTTCCTTCCGGAGTGACCGGTGGTGTGATCCGGCTCGCATCCGGGACCGCTGTCGTGTCAGGCGCCCATCCGGTTCCCTGGCGGCCAGTGGGAGCTCCTGGAATGAATCGTGGGCCCACCACCATGGGAAAGACAAACTTGAACGCGCCATCGTCGTACGGGAGGATCTCGGAGTACGCAATAGTGATTACCACCTTCTCGCCGGGCATGATGTTGGCTACCGATTGAGTGAAGATATTGGGCCGCTCCTGGTCGAGTAGCGATGCCACGTGGCCGCTGGCTCGCGCCTGCTCGTAAATTCGCCGAGCCTCTTCTCTCCTGTGAATGGTCCCGCGAACGATACGATCGCCGATCTGCATGACCATTTCGTCCACCGCAGCCTCCGCGGAGAGCGGAAAGGTGTAGATGGCTTCAACCTTTTGTTTTCGGGGATTGCGAAAGGTCTGGGTAACGGAAACCCGTGCCACAAAGCCGGAGACCTCGGCCTTCACCGAAGTATGTTCCAGCGGACACCCCTCTCCGGCCTTGCCGTCGGGCTCGATGATCGTGAGCGCCCCCTGGTCGGCAGCAATTACCCCTGAAGCCGCCAGCGTGATGATCATTATCGCGGACAGCGAAATGAACGCTCCTCTCAGCGCGTATGCCCTTTTCATGATTCGGTTCCTCCTGGTCTTTCTCCGGGCCTGATTCCGTTGGGCCCTTTTCACGAGGATTCGCAACATCAGGAAAAACGTTTCAGAGCTTTCGCATTGAGAAGCGGACAATTGTGTGATAAGCTCGGGTTAAAGGGAAAAGTTATGGACGACACCCAAGAAATGAAAGAGACCCTCCAAGCCGTTCTAAGGACTCTCAATCTGGTCGTTGAGGGACTCGCAGGTGTCCAGCAGAGGCTTGACAAAGTAGGGCAGCGCCTGGAGGCGGTTGAGCAGCGCCTGGACAGGCTCGAAGTGCGAATGGAGAAGCTCGAAGACCGCCTCGACAGGCTCGAAGTGCGAATGGAGAAGCTCGAAGACCGCCTCGACAGGCTCGAAGTGCGGTTTATACGCCTCGAGGAGCGGGTCGACCACCTGGAAGCCGGACAACTGCGGCTCGAACAGGGCATGAAGGATGTTTTCATCGCTGTGAACTCCCTCAGAAGAAGTCGTGACCACCACGCCCAGCAGCTCATCTATGCCGGAGAAGCCCTCCGGG
>Ga0172371_10000713_pt1 | contig 52412 bp, 46 predicted proteins | sample Lak12m_FD_114543 | JGI IMG/M metagenome (GOLD analysis project Ga0172371, IMG submission 114543) | Freshwater microbial communities from Kabuno Bay, South-Kivu, Congo - kab_022012_12m | ecosystem: Environmental > Aquatic > Freshwater > Lake | place: Democratic Republic of the Congo: South-Kivu... | reverse complement strand
TGGTGCCCGGCGGATGGGCTGGCGGCGCTCCCTGCAGTTGTTGGCACTAGTCTTCGCTGTCAGCCTGCTATTTGAAAGCATCGGCGTTGCAACCGGCTGGATTTACGGCCCCTATCACTACACCGACAAGCTCGGCCCGCTTTTCCTTGGACTAGTGCCATATCTCATTCCCGTGGCATGGTTCATGATGAGTTATCCCTCCTTCGTAATTGCAGATTGGCTCGTTCCGCCGGACTGGAAACGCTGGCCGCGGCTTCTGGCCATCTCTGCCGTTGGCGGCCTTGTCATGACCGCCTGGGATCTGATCATGGATCCGATCATGGTTTACGGTGGCCATTGGGTCTGGGACGTGACCGGTGCATACCACGGCATTCCGCTGCAAAACTACTGGGGCTGGTGGCTGACAATCTTTACAACCTACGCCCTCTACCTGCTGATGGCTGGAAGGGGCACAAAGCCAGCCGATTCAGGATTCGACCAGCTTGCAGTTACAAGCTACCTGGTCACCGCGTTGGGGTTGATCTTCTCCTGCCTCGTCAGCGGCGCGGGAGAATTGGCACTGGTTGGTATCTTTACAATGACTCCCTGGGTTATCGCCGGCTTTCTGAGGTTATCCACGAAATAATACCGGAAAATATATATTAAAAGCCCGGCCTCTTGAACAGCCGGGCTTTTCAAGTATCTTGCTGGATTACTTCGCCAGTAAATCTGCCAACACCTTGCCAGAGGCCGCCTCCACCTCAGCATGCAGTGAGCTGCCGTGCGCGTCCATGGTGACGACAACAGGGAATTCCTTGACCTCTATCACCCACAACGCCTCCGGAACGCCAAAATCCAACTTGTAAACGCCAAGCACTTTTTTCACCGATTGGGCAATGGAAGTGGCCGCGCCGCCAATTGCGTGGAAATAAACAAACGGCCCTTCCTGGCAGCCTTTGAGGGTCTTTTGGCCCATACCTCCCTTGCCGATGACACCTTTGAGGTTGAAGTGTTTCATCACATCGGCCTGGTAAGGTTCTTCGCGTATGGATGTGGTTGGCCCAGCAGCCACGAACTTGTACTGCTTGGTATCAATACCTGAGACCACCGGTCCGCAGTGATAGATAATGCCGCGTTTAAGAAGGGGCTGGAGCGCTTTATACACTTGCAGGTCATCACCCTGGGGTGGACGGGTCTTCTTGATGAAGGTCTCGATCAGCCACTTGTGAACAGTATCGCGCCCGGTCACCATGACTCCACTCAACGCCACGGGATCACCAACTTTTAGTTCTTTGATCAAATCATCGCTGATTGGGATGTTGATGACTTTCATGCTGTTTTTCCTTCCACATGTCTGTAAGTCCCACAAGTCCAACAGGTCTTACGGGTCGGCAAGTCAGATCTGTCAGACCTGCCAGGCCTGTTGGCCTTATCAGACCTGTTCGACTAATCAATCGTAACCAACCTCGCCATCCACATTTACTGTCATTTTTCGCCGACGGTAAGCCCAGCACATATACGAGATGGTGACGAAGTAGCACGCCGGCAAGCGCGAGAGCCCGGTGATTTTGGTATCGATCACTGTGGTCTGCCCGCCGAAACCCATCGGGCCGATACCCATCTGGTTGGCCTCGGTGGTAAGCTGCTCCTCAAGGGAAGCCAGCTTAGGGTCAGGATTGCGAATGCCGATCTTATCGTACAGCACTTCCTTCGATTTGATGTATCCGGAACCACGGTCACCGCCGATGGCCACACCGAGAATGCCCGGGGCGCATCCCTGGCCTTGCGCCTTATGCACCGCATCCAGCACCACTTTACGGACGCCAGCCAGGTCACGACCCGCACCGAGGCGGGAGTCAGGTGTGGAGTATTGGGTGCCTACATTCTCACAGCCACCACCCTTGAGGATCAGCTCAATGGTCAGCTCGCCGCCCTCCACCTCTTCGAAATGGATGTAGGGGAAGTCATCGCCACCGAGGTTGTTGCCGGTGTTCTTATCGTAGATGGCATCCACCGCGTTCGGACGCATGTAGGCTTTTTTGGTTGCGTCTGCCAACGCCGAGCGGATCTGCTTCTTAAGCTGGCGCGTACTCCATCCCGCCGGGTACTTCACGTTGAATATTGGCGTGCCGGTATCCTGGCAGATGGGGGTGGAGTTCTTGCGGGAGAGTTCCACGTTCTGGATGATGGTCTCCAAGGCGTTGCGAGCCGCGGAACCGGGTGCTTCCTTTTCGATGGCTGCCCGCAATCGTTTTTCCACATCCGGCGGCAGGTCCACAGAAGTGCGACGGATGAGCTCAAGGATTTCATTGGTCAAATCACGCATGTCGCCTCCATCATACAAAAACAGAAAACCTCACGGGTAATTATAAAAACCGTGAGGGTTTTTTATTAATTCGCAGCGATGAACCCTTGCTTCTCCAGGTAAGCCATGATCTTGTGAGCGTTCTCCTCGGGTGTGAACTTCACCGTATCAAGGGTAATTTCCGGGTTGAGCGGCGGCTCGTAGGGATCGTCCACGCCGGTGAATCCCTTGATCTCGCCACGACGGGCGCGGGCATACATGCCTTTGATGTCGCGCTGCTCGCAGACCTCGATGGGGGTATCCACGAAAACCTCGATGAAACGGCCTTCGCTGGTCATCTTGCGGTTCTCGTTGCGGGCGGCGCGATAGGGGCTGACCGCGGCACAGATGACGATCCCGTTGTGGCGGACAATCTCGCTGGCGACGAAGCCGATGCGCAGGATGTTGGTATCGCGATCTTCCTTGCTGAAACCCAACCCCTTGGAGAGGTGGGTGCGAACAACGTCACCATCCAACACCGTCACCTGGCGGCCATGCTCCATCACCAGGGAGGTCAGGATTTCAGCGGTGGTCGTCTTGCCCGAGCCACTCAGGCCGGTGAACCAGATGCAGAAGCCCTGCTTCTGGCGGGCAGGATACATTTCCGCCAGGATGTCACTGGTCTCTTTGCGGGTGAACCATTCGGGAAGCGGCTTGCCCTTGGCAAGGTAATCTTCGCGTACCTGGGTGCCAGAGATGTTGGCCACGCGCGCCCCGGCGGGGACTTTATCCGCTTCAACGTAGATTTCATTATCAGGCAGGTAAACCAGCTCTTGAAAGGGAACCGGCGTAACACCGATCTCTCCAGCGTATTGCTCGAGCAGTTCCTGGGCATCGTAAGGGCCATAGAACGGTTTGCCAGTGCTATCTTTACCCGGACCGGCATGATCGCGGCCGACGATAAAGTGAGTGGCGCCGTGATTGCGCCGGATGATGGCATGCCAGAGGGCTTCGCGCGGCCCTGCCAAACGCATGGCCAGCGGCAGCAGGCTGAGCAGCGTCCGGTTTAGATCGTAGTAATGTTCGACCAGCGTCTTGTATATACGCACGCGAGTGTAGTGATCCACATCGCCGGGCTTGGTCAAGCCGACCACAGGATGAATCAGAAGGGAGCCGCCAATGGCCTCAGCGGCACGCTTGGTCAATTCCTCGTGGATGCGGTGCATCGGGTTACGCGTCTGGAAAGCAACGACATTCTCGTATCCCATCCGCGAAAGGAAGGTGCGGACCTCGGCTGGTGTTCGGCGCAACTCGATGAAGTCGAAATAGCGCGGGAGGCTGATCACCTGCAAGCGGCCGGAGATGCACATTTTTCCCCAAGTGCTCATCTCGGAGACCAGCGGATGGCGGTTGTCGGTGGTACCCAGGACAAGAGTTGCCTCTGTGGTGGCGTCCCAGGGATAAGTCTCCTCGATATCCATGATGGCGATGATATTGTTGCGTGAATCGCGCAACACCACCTGCTCGCCCGATTCTTTGAGAGACTTCTCATCAACGGTCAGCGTGATGGGTAGCGGGAAAAGGATGTCATTTGCCAGGCGCATTTCGTTCATTACGCGCTCATAATCGGCTTTGCCCATGAAGCGATCCAGCGGGGTAAAGCCACCAGTAGCCAGCAGCTCCAAGTCGCATAATGCACGGGCTGAGATCTGGATGGAGTGCAGATGACTGGCCAGGGCGATCAGTTCCTGGCGCGCTTCACCTGTGGCAAGCAAGTCGACCAGTTTTTCCCCGCCGAAAGGGGTGATCAGTTTAGCGCCACTGACGCCATTGTTGTTCAAAGGTTCCAGCATGATTTTCTCCAAAGGTTGGAATATAATTTTTCTCGATAGAGAGGAATATTCTCCAAACTATTGAGATCTTTCCTAGAATTGCCCGGCCAGGTAAGCACGCGTGCGTTCCTGGCGGGGACGCTCGAAGATATCAGAAGCAGCCCCACATTCTACCACTTCTCCCAAATACATGTAAACCACGTAATCGGCCAGCCGCTTGGCCTGACGCAGGATGTGAGTGACCAGGACGATGGTATATTCATTTTTCAAGTGTCTCAAGCGTTTTTCGATGTGCTGGGCAGAGATGGGATCCAAGGCTGAGGTCGGTTCGTCGCCGAGGATGATCTGAGGCCGTACGGCCAACCCGCGTGCCAGGCATAACCGTTGCTGCTGACCAATCGAAAGTCCGACGGCAGGTTTATGCAGGCGATCCTTGACCTCCTCCCACAGCCCGGCTGATTCAAGGTAATGCTGGACTTCCCAATCCATCTCTGCACCTCTCCTGGACAGGTTGTGGATGCGAAGACCGTAGGCTACATTCTCATAGATGGACATAGGCAACGGGTATGGACGCTGCGCCAATAAGCCTGTTTTCTTGCGCATCTCGGTCACATCCACATCCGGGGCATAGATATTTTCATTATTAATCAGCACCTGTCCCGAAAGCCGGGAGCCTTCTTCCAATTCCAGAAACCGGTTGAGGCTCTTGAGCAGCGTGGTCTTTCCACAACCGGAAGGTCCCATGATAACCGTCACCTGACGGCGTGGAATTTCAAGGTTGATGTTCTTCAATGCGTGGTTATCGCGATAGTAGGCGTTCAAATCCTTGATTTCGATATGCGTATCCATGTTATAAAGTACACTCCTGTGAGGTGGTTTGCCAAATCCTGACGAAGCACCATGTAAATAGCCAGATTATTTCTGAATTCCAGAGACTTTGGCATCCGACGAACAAACCATCTACTTGACAACATATCTGCTCAATCGTCCCGATATCCAGCGCGAACCGAGACTGATCGCCAGAACGATAATGGTCAGGATCAAAGCAGCCGCGTAGGCGCGCTGTTGCACAGCAGAATAGGGCGTGCTGAGCAAGAAAAAGACAGCCAGTGGCAGCGATGCACTCGGTCGGAGTAACGAGCCCGGGATAAGGTCAGTATAACCGGCTGTGAACAGCACCGAAGCCGCATCGCCGATGCCACGACCAAACGCGAGCAGGATTGCGGTCATGATGCCGGGCAGCATTTGCCGCGTAACGACTTTAATAGCCGTTTCGTAACGAGTGGCACCCAAGGCAAGGGAAGCCTGTTCGATTTCGGCTGGCATCAAGCGGATCACCTCATCCATCGAGCGGGTCATGATGGGCAATTCAAGCAGTGCAAGGGTGATGATACCAGCCAGGAGGGAGGCGCGCAGACCGATACTGAGCATGATCGTGAAGCCAAAGGCACCATACACGATCGAGGGAATACCCCAAAGAACATCCAATGCCAGCCGGATGATCTGCCCCCAGCGTGAATCTTCCAAATAGGTTTTTAAATAGAGTGTGACTGGCAGGCTGAAGATCAGCGCCAACAGGGTGCCACCCCCTGCCAGGTAGAGCGAGCCGAGAATGGCGTTAAGGATGCCACCGCCTTTGCCCATATAGAAGCCACCTTTTGGCGCCTGGGTGATCATTGCCCAGGTTAGCGCAGGTAAACCCTTGGCAACCACTGTCCACAGGATCAAAGCCAGGCTGGCAATGACAATTGTGAAGGAAAACAGCATTAAAACCTTGAAAAAGGCCTCTTCGATATGCCGTTTATGCCAACGCTTTTTCACATCCACCTCCTCCCCAGGACGCGCTGCAAGATCAAAGCTGAGACGATGTTGAAGACCAAGACGATCAAGAGGAGGATCAAAGCAGCCCCCATTAACGCGGCGTCATAGAGCGGGATGGACATCATGTCACCGAAGTTGTTGGCGATCAGCGCCGGCAGCGGATAGGCAGCATCGAAGAGTGAGCCTGGAATATGGATCACATTCCCGACCACCATTAAAACGGCCATCGTCTCTCCCAAAGCGCGGGATAATCCCAGAACGATACCCGCCAGGAGTCCCGGGATGATTTGCGGCAGAACGGCATGACGCACCGTCTGCCAGCGCGTTGCGCCGACGGCCAGGGAAGCCTGCCTCAACCCGTTCGGTACCGCGTTCATTACTTCATAAGTAATTGCAATAATGAACGGTGCGATCATGACTGCCAGGACGATGGCGGCGGAGATGATGCTGTAACCAGTTGGATTTTGCGTTTGGAACAAGGGAATGAACCCAAGCCAGTGGCTTAAAGTAGGTGATAGCGTATTTCCCACGAACGGAACGATGACAACCACCCCCCAGACGCCATAAACCACTGATGGAATAGCCGCCAGGATATCCAAAAGGGGTTTCATGAACAACCGCGTCGAGTGGCGGGCATATTCCGAGAGGTATATGGCAGTCAGTAAACAAGGAGGCACGGCCAGAATAACAGAGGTTATCGTCACCCAGCCGGTGCCTGCGATGAATGGCCAGAAGCCGAACAGCCCCTCTTCTGGTTTCCATATCTTTCCAGCCAATAATGCCCACATTGAGTGAGAACGCAAAATGGGCCAGGTTCGGATGGTGAGCATCCCAAGGATGACAACAGCCAGGATTACAGGGACGAGTGAAAAAACAAAAAACATCCGCCCAGTCATTTTATCCTGGCGTTGACGCGAAATCAGGGGGGGGCGCGGTGAGCGACCCTCCCTGGCTGGAGCATTGGTTATCAAATCATTCATCGTACTTTGGCAAGCGATTCAGCAAGCTGATCTGCTGATAGTTGAACGTAACCAGCCTGACCGACAAATTGCTGGCCATCGGTGAGAATCCACTCGATGAAGATCCGGGTCAAGCCTGTGGGCTTCCCGTTCGTGACGAGATTCTCGAGGCGCGCGGGAGGCATGGGATACGTGCCATTGGCAACCGCAGCCGTGGCTTTCGCCAGGGCATCAATGACTTCGTCCGGGTCAGCAAAACCATTCTCGTTGGCATCCAGCGGGACGATCGCCGCGCCGGGTGCAATCTGGCCGTTGGTCTGGTCAAAGGCAAAGCTCAGGTTATTGTACCCAATTCCCAGCGAGTCCTTCTGGACGGCCTCCAGCAAGCCCGGGTCGGCATTGACGCCGATGCCTTGGGCGATATCCGCCTGTCCCTTGCCGCCCATGTACTGCGCCCAGATATCGGCCGCGCCGCAGGAATCAGAGCGGGTGAAGACATGGATCGCATCGGTGATTTCCGGCCTGCCAACCGCTTCGCCCCAGGTCTTGATCTCACCAGTGATGAAAATCTTACGGAAAACATCTTTGGTGAGACCCGTCGCCAACAAGTCGGCAATGACCGGGTTGTTGGCGTTGACCACAGGGAAGACCGCGTCCTTTACAACGGGGATGGCATAGGCGCCCTGGCTCACCTCTTCCGGCTTGACGGCGCGTGAAACCATGCCGATATCCACCGCGCCGGAGAGGGCGTCGGTCATGCCCTTGCCAGCTCCGCCCGCCGAGATATCGAACTGCACATCTGGGTGAATTTTCTGGAATTCCTCACCCCAGAGTGTCATCATCGGGTAGAGGGCGAACGCTCCAGAAATGGCAATGGTGCCTTCCAGCACTGGCATTGGCGTGGCAGCAGGGACCACCTCCGTTGGGGGCGCCTGCGTCGCAACTTCATCTGAGGCGGGAGGTTGCGTTGCGACCGCCCCGGTGGCGGTTGATTGCGGGTTGCAGGCACTGAGCAACAATGCCAGCAGCACGAATACCCATAAAAGAGAATTTGTCTGTTTCATACGTTTCTCCATTCAATTGAATTCTCCAGACTGTCTATAGGCTAAGTAGACTATTGATCCAAGAAAAACTCCCTAAGGGGGGTTCCACAAGGGGAGGTCTAGCTATTAATAGCCTCGATGCTTCGCTTTTTCGCTGACGACACCCGTGAGGCAACATCGGTCAGGGTCGTCTTGTCCAAGATTTCTGTAATGGCGTTACGCACATCCAGCATGACCATGCGCAGCCCGCAGGTCTGGATATCGGGGCAGTCGCATGGCTCGTAAGCCGTCTGGCTGGCGCAGCGGATGGGAGCGAGAGGACCATCCAGAGCACGGATGACCTGTCCAATAAAAATTTCATTGGCAGGTTTTGCGAAGTAATAGCCTCCGCCAATCCCCTGCTTGCTATGCAGGATGCCGGCATTCTTGAGAGTGAGCAGGATCTGCTCCAGGAATTTGAGTGGGATTTGTTGCCGCTCGGCAATATCCTTGATCTGGACAACAGGATGACCCTCAGCCTGGGGGGGCAGCTCACCCGTAAGGTCAATCAAGGCGCGCAGCCCATATTCACCGCGTTTCGAGAGGCGCATCGTACCTCCAAAAGTCTACTAATTCTATATAGTCTATTGGTGAATAATAGTACAAAAAGGATGGATTGTCAAGTCAGATGTGCAGCAGGTTGATTTTCCAACGATCGAAACCCGGCAAGGCAATCGGGGTTGAGGATTTTATACAGGCTACTCCCTCCCAACCCATTTTCAGAACTTTTGGATGGGTGTATACTCACCAAATAAATTCCTGCAGGAGGTCCTCCCCATGAAACGTGCAGTCAGCATCAGCATCGGCTCGTCCAAGCGAGATAAAGCAGTCATTGTCAAACTTTTAGGCGAGGAAGTCAGCATCGAGCGCATCGGTACGGATGGCGACATGGAGGCTGCCGCCCGCAAGTACGAGGAGCTGGATGGCAAGGTGGATGCCTTTGGTGTCGGCGGCGCGGACCTAGGATTGATGGTGGATAACAAATGGTACCGCCTCTACTCGGTGGAGAAGATGGTGCGTTTCATCAAAGAGACACCCGTGGTGGATGGCGCCGGCCTGAAGAACACGCTGGAAACCAAAGCTGCGCCCTTCGTCGAAGCCCAGGTTGGCGACTATATAAAGCAGGCGGGCGGCAAGAAAGCCTTTGTCATGACCGGAGCGGACCGCTGGGGACTGGCGCATGGTTTCGTCCAAGCAGGTTACGAATGTGTCTTCGGCGACCTGATGTTCTCGCTCGGCATTCCCATTGCGTTGCATACCGAGAAGCAGCTCAAGACCCTGGCTGGCATCCTGATGCCTCTTGCCGGACGCCTCCCATTCGAGTGGGTTTATCCGACGGGTGAAAAGCAGGAGGAGCGTAAACCGAAGCATCCGGAACACTTCAAGTGGGCAACCGTGGTGGCGGGTGATTGTCATTACATCAAACGCTACATGCCGGACGACATGAAAGGCAAGGTGGTGGTGACCAACACCACCACGCCCGAAGATGTGGCATTATTCAAAAAATGCGGCGTCAAGTACCTGGTAACAACAACGCCAGTGCTTGAGGGCCGTTCCTTCGGCACGAACATGATGGAGGCTGCATTGATCGCCGTCTCGGGCAAGAAGCGCGCCCTGAAGCTCGAGGAATACAACGAGCTGCTGGCCAAGCTCGGCTTCGAACCCCAACTACAGGAATTGAATTGACCCTCACCCCCGCCCCCTCTTCCCAAGGGGAGAGGGGTGGAAGGAGTACCTATGGACGCAATTGTTACTGCGGGCGGGATACCGCTCCCGGAAGAACCGTTATACACAGCGACTCAGGGCCACCCCAAAGCCCTGGTGGATATTGCCGGCAAGCCGATGATCCAATGGGTGCTGGATGCCATCTCTCAATCCACCGTCATTGAGAATGTGGTTCTCGTGGGGTTGAGCGAAAAAAGCGATGTAAAGTGTGAGAAAGCCATTCACTTCATCCCCAACCAGGGCAAGATGCTGGACAATTTACGCGCCGGAGCCGAGAAGGTCCTGGAGATCGACAAGAAAGCCAAGCATGTGCTACTCGTCTCTTCGGATATCCCAGCCATCACCGGTGAGATGGTAGATTGGGTGGTGAACACTGCCATGGAAACGGATGAGGATGTTTACTACAACATCATTACCCGCGAGGTCATGGAGAAGCGCTACCCAAGCTCCAAGAGGACATACACCCATCTCAAGGATATGGATGTCTGCGGCGGCGACATGAACGTGGGCCGTCTTGCGCTGCTCACCAGCGAAGAGACCGACCTGTGGGAGAGGATCACCAATGCCCGCAAGAGCCCGCTCAAGCAGGCCGGTTTAATCGGCTTCGATACCCTCTTTCTGCTTCTCCTCCGCAAGCTGACCCTGGAGAAAGCCGCCTCCAATATCATGAAGCGGCTCAAGATTACCGGCCGTGCCATCGTCTGCCCGTACGCCGAGGTTGGCATGGATATCGACAAGCCGCACCAGCTTGAGATCCTGCGCGCCGACCTGGCCAAGTCGCAGCGTCGCAAGGACAAGACCACCGCGACGAAATCGCAGAAAAAAGCCGGGTGAACATAAACCGTCTTCTGGAACTGGACGCTCGTCTGTCCGCGCAACTACGGGTAGCCGAGCGTCCGGGCATTTTACGGACATTCGCCGCCATCCTGGCCCACTCTGGCGATTCCTGGTTCTGGTGGGCCGGGCTGGGATTGTTATGGTGGCGGGGAAATGCCTTCTGGAAACCCTGGGCGCTGACCGTGCTGATCAGCATCGTGGCGCTGGCATTGATCGTGCTGCCGGTCAAGTTCATCATCCGCCGCCGCAGGCCAGAGGGCAAATGGGGCGCTTTCTACCGCAGCACCGACCCGCATTCCTTCCCCTCCGGTCACGCGGCGCGCGTGATCCTGATCGCCATCCTGGTGACAGGATTGGGTCCCGGCTGGCTGGCTGCCGTCCTTTGGGCCTGGGCGCCTCTCGTTGCCCTGGCGCGCGTGGCCATGGGCGTGCATTATCTCTCGGATATCATTGGCGGCGGCCTGCTGGGGATGCTGGCAGGGGGAATTGCGTTGCAGATCGGGTAACAACAGGGGGGTGTTGAAAACCGCCCCTGCCATTTTAGCTATCCCGCAGCCTTCATGGATGCCTTGAACCTTTCCAGCGCTTCGACCGGCGTGGGGTCCACCCCGTAAGCCATTGCCAGGTAATACGCCAGGTAATCACCAAAGTGCAGTGCGGTCCACATTTGGGACAGGGTTGAACTGCCCGGGGTATCATAGAAATCGGCGTTAAGCCCTTGGAGCATGAAGTCTTGCCGCGTCTGGTCGGTGCGCAACCGGTTGCGGGGATGGTCAGATGGCGCCCGCAGGAAAATGCTGAACGTGCGGCTGAGAACATCTTCGGGATTGACCAACCCGGCCAACGTGTTGTGATCGGCCTCGGGTAGGACCTCGAAGCCGGCTCCCGCCTTGGCGATCTCGTTGATCTGGGTTTTCCAGCGGCGGGCGACAGGAACCAACATCCCGGAGCCGAATACATTCACCCAGCGCCCCACCAGTTGACCCGCCAGCCGCTTGGCCGGGTTGCGCGCCACAAATATTCCAGCACGCAGATTCTCCTGCTGCTTTTTCATTTCTCGGATTGTGGTAACGACTTCAGTCGTCGAGCTTGCTGCCGGCTCAACCAGCCCCACCCGCGCCAACGCGGCCAGCAGCAACCCAAACGAAAACCCGACCGCGGCGCGCGGCTGTCCCTTGTGTGCAAACTTCAAGACCGGCACGCCCGCCGCCCTGGCACGCTGTTCCAGGTCCCCGCCGGTGCAGATGGCCATCACCTGGCAGCCGGCTTTGAGCGCCATCTCGAACGAATCCAACGTCTCCTCAGTATTGCCGGAGTGCGATGAGGCGATGACCAGCGTCCGCGCTCCGCTTGCCCAGGCCGGGAGACCATAATCACGGTGCACGATAACAGGGATTTTACAGGTTGGGGCAAGGTATACCGCCACCAGGTCGGCGCCGATGGCCGATCCGCCCATGCCGGCGATGACCACCTGCTTGAGACCACCGCCGTCTTGAAGAGGCCGGGAATCGAACAGTTTTTCAAACCCCAACTCCCAGGCAGCTTGAAGTTGATCCGGCAGACCATCAATCTCGCCGATCATATTTTGGGGATCGAGGGGTTGGAAGGAAAGGCAATCGTCAAGATTCATAAAATCCTCTCTTTTACCAGCGCAGCCAGCTTATAGATTTCGCGCCGGCTCCAGCCGGATTCGGCAGCGAGGTGAGCAGAAAACTTAGTGGGGGACTCGCCCAGTTTTAAGTTAGATATGATCGCCTTCACCACCTTCTCCTCCGTCCACCTTTCCACTTCCACCTTTTTCCCGGCCACCACCAGCGTAAACTCACCGCGCGGCTCGTTTTGCGTGAAATGCTCGCGCGCCGCTGGAATCGTCCCGCGCCAGATCTCTTCGTGGACTTTGGTCAGCTCGCGGGCCACCGCGATCTGCCGTGCACCGAGGATGGATTCGAGATCGGCAAGCGAATCGAGCAAGCGGTGCGGGGCTTCGAGGAAGATCAAGGTATAAGGCGAATTATTAATGCGCCTTACAAGCTCCCTGCGCTCAGAGGTTTTTCGTGGAAGGAAGCCGAGATAGAGAAAGGAATCCGTCGGCAGACCCGAGGCAGCGAGGGCGGCCACAGGTGCAGAAGGTCCTGGCACCGGGCTGACATTGCAGCCGGCTTCCACGGCGGCACGCACCAGTTCGTAGCCGGGGTCGTTGAGACCGGGCATCCCCGCATCGGAGACGAGAGCCACGTCACCATTAACCAGGGTGTCCAGGATCGATTCCAGCTTACCGAGCTTGTTGTGCTCATAATAGCTGGTGAGGGGGGTGTGAATGTCAAAATGAGCCAGCAGCTTTCGGGTGAGGCGCGTATCTTCCGCGGCGATCAGACATGCCTCGCGAAGGATACGCAAGGCGCGCGGACTCATATCTCCCAGGTTGCCGATCGGGGTTGCAACGAGGTAGAGAGTGCCCATGAGGGTATTTTATCATTCCTTCCCAGGGATGTTCCGAGTGGTTGTAGCTACGCCCTCTCCCGCTTGAACTGCGTCTCATACAACTGGCTGTATAACCCTCCCAATGCCAGCAACTGCCCATGCGTGCCGCGCTCGATGATCCTGCCGCGATCCATCACCAGGATCAAATCCGCGGCGAGGATGGTGCTCAGGCGATGGGCGATGACGATACTCGTCCGCCCGGCCATGACGCGCTTCAAGGCATCCTGGATCAAAGATTCGGACTCGCTGTCGAGAGAGCTGGTGGCTTCATCGAGAACGAGTATGCGCGGGTTCTTGAGAATGACCCGCGCCAGGGCAATGCGCTGTTTTTCGCCGCCGCTTAAACGGTAGCCGCGCTCGCCGACGATCGTTTCATAGCCATCGGGCAACTCCATGATGAACTGGTGAATGTTGGCCGCGGCTGCCGCCGCTTCAATTTCCGGCTGGGTGGCATCCAGCCTGGCGTAGGTCAGGTTCGTGCGGATGGTATCGTGAAAGAGGTATGTCTCCTGGGTCACCATGCCGATAGCAGCAGCGAGCGAATCGAGAGTTATATCGCGCAGGTCACGCCCGTCAATACGGATGACGCCACTCGTGGGGTCATACAGGCGCGGGATGAGATAGGTGACGGTCGTTTTACCGGCGCCGGAAGGGCCAACGAGTGCCACCAACTTTCCAGCTTCGGCTTTAAAGGTGACTTCCTCCAAGGCAACTGCGCGCGCCTGGGAGGTGGTGCCGGATTCCACCCCACGTGATTCGGGTTCCTCATCCTTTTTCTTCTCCTCGCCTCCTGCAGTTAAGGACAATACCGCATTGATATTTTCCATCCGCCCGTAACGTTTGACATCCTTGAGCAGCCTGGATTCATCAATTTGATAGTTGAAGGTGACATCATCGAATTCAAGATCACCACTTACATTGCCCAGGACAATTGCACTTTCTTTTTCCGGAATATCCTGCGGCAGGTCGATCACTTCAAAGACGCGTTCGAAGCTGACCATGCTGGTGAAGAAATCGACAGGCGCGCCGGCCAGCCCCTGCAATGCACCGTAGAGTTGGCCGAGGTAAGCGCCAAATGCGACGATGGTCCCAATGGAGAAGGCGCCTGTAACAACGAAATAGCCGCCCAACCCGTAGACCAGCGCCGTGCCGATGGCGGTGACCAGACCCATGAAGACGAAGAAGATCGAGCCGACCACAGCCCGGTCAATGCCCAGGTTACGGACGCTGGCAGCGCGCCTTCGGAAGCGATCATCTTCTTCGAGCGTCCGTCCGAAGAGCTTGACCAGCAGCGCACCTCCGATGTTGAGCGTCTCGTTCATGTGGGCGTTCATCCGTGCGTTGGCTTCCAACTGCTTGCGGGCCAAATTGCGCAGTCGCTCCCCCAGCTTGCGCGAGACAAGGATGAAAAGTGGCAGGATGACCACACCAACGAGGGTCAATTTCCACTGGAATGTAAACATTACCGCCAGGATGGCTGCAGTCTGGATACTGTTGGTGATAATGCTGGTGATGGTATTGCTGATTGCATTCTGCGCGCCGACCACATCATTATTGAGACGGCTCATCATCTCGCCAACCTTGGTGTTGGTGAAAAACCGCAGGCTCATCCGTTGCAGCTTGCTGAAGAGTGACAAGCGCAGGTCGTAGATGACGCCTTCGCCAACGATGGCGTTCCACCGCCGCTGAACAACAGAGATGATGCCATTGAGGATGGGAACGAATAAAAGCGCTACTGCCAGCAAGGCAAGCTGGTTCAGGTTCTTGGACGGCAGAACCCTGTCTATCATCTGCCTGAATATCAACGGGGTGACAAGGGAGAGTCCCGTGCTGAGGAGAATCATCACCAGCATACCGGCAATTGACCGCCAATAAGGTTTGGCATAGTTGAGCACGCGTAACAGTAATTCACGTGTGACTTTGGGCACCTCGTCACTCGCACGCAAGTATGCGAACCAACCGCCACCATGTAACATAGCTTGTTTCCTAATCCAATACCGGCACAGACGCGGGGATAGGTCTTGTCTTCGAACGGAAGAAGATCCACGTCAGACCAATGCCAAATGCATACAGCGTCCCGGTTGTGATGAACAGCGGTGTGAAACCGTATTTCTCCTGCACCATACCAGAGATGTACGGACCGACCGCCCAGCCGAAATTCCAGGCCCAGGCGCGGATGCTGTTGACCGCACCCTGCTCGGCCTCCGGTGTTTGCTCCATGGCAAAGGCGTCGAAAAGCGGTGCGACCATGTTCATCAGCGTGCCACGGACCAGGAAGCCGATCACTGCAAGCCAGAGCAGAGGCGTGAAACCCAGCACCAACAGGAAGACCAGGCTAACAGCCTGCACCAGCACGATGGTGCGGATCTTGCCTCCCAGGTTACCCACCAGCCGCGGACCGATGAAGCTGGCCACGCCAATCAACAAAGCCGAAGCGCTGAAAAGGAAACCCAAGGCTTGATCGGTCACGTTGAAACGCTCGACGAAGAAGAGATTCAGGTAGGGGATGAGCAGCGCCGCGCCGAAGCCGGTGAGCAAGTTGGGCAGCGCCAGCTTTAGGGTGAGCGGACGGATCAGGGTATTCCAGATCGGCTGCCGACCCGGGCGTGGCGCGGTGGGAGGTTCAGCCCCCAGCTTTGCCTGCGGTTCGCGGATGAAAGCGATCGGCAGCAGCACAAGGTAGGAGGAGATAGCGCTGGTCATTAGCACAGCGCGATAAGCCATGGCGCTATGAATATCCGCGCCGAAGAGGTGAGCGAAAAATCCGGGGAGAAGTCCCGCCAACGCGTTACCCAAGGTGTTGGCCAGCGGAATTACGCCAAAGCTTACGCTGAACAACAGGTCACGGGTGGAATCATCAGAGACCTTCATCATAAACGGAGCCTGGCTCAGCACATAAAGCTGCCCGCTGATGCCCCAGAGAAAGGCCATCGACAGCATCACCAGCGGATCATGGACCAAACACATGATTATGATGAACAAGTTCGCAGCGGTAAAACCCAGGATCATGGCGCGCTTGCGACCAATGCGGTCGGAGAGCATGCCCATCGGCACACCAAAGACCAGGGCGGCGATGGAGGGGGTGGCATTGATCAACCCCAGGTATTCGCGGCTGAAACCGGCTTCCAAGATGTAGAAGTTGAAAAACAGGCTCCAGCCGGCAAACAGGAATCCATCCAACAGGAGCGCCAGCAGGAAAAGCCTGGCAGGGCGGTTAAGCCTGCGCACCTGGGTGAATTGCAAAAGGAAAGCTTGCAAGATTTTCATGCCATAATTGCCGTAGTGACTTCTATGCGAAAAACCCTGGAAGGTTAGTCGTGCTGTGGGTTGACCGATTGCCTGCCCTGGCGGGCCAGGCCAGGAAAGTTAATACTACACAAATCTTTAATACCTAATCACAGAGCAGCCGATTCAATTCCTCCGCCATTTTATCTGGAGCGGTAAATTGGACGGCGTGCATGCCAACCGCCCGCGCCCCTTCCACATTGATCGCGAAATCATCCACAAATACAGCCTCTCCCGGCTCAACCTTCAGCCTTTCGAGCGCAAGCTGGTAGATGCGGGGGTCGGGTTTCATCATGCCGACCTCAGCCGAGATGATCATCTCATCGAAGGCATCGTCGATCTTCTCGCGGACGAGGTAGGCGCGCATATCCGACCAAGCGTTACTGAGCAGCCCGGTGCGATAGCGAGGGCGCAGCGAGCGAATGTAATTGATCAGGTCCAGGTCGAGCTGGTCGCCGCCGAAAAATTCGTCCCTCACCCGGTCAATTTCCTCGGCCGGCAGCCCCAACTGTTGAACAACATTCGCCCAATGTTCCTGAGGGCTGATCTCGCCCAGGCTGGCGCGCAGGCTACTCTCGTTCTCGAAGACGGCTCTGGCGATCTGCGCGTAACTCATGCCAAGGCGCTCTGCCAATCTTGTACGCGGGGCGCGATCCATGGTGCGGCCAATGACGCCGCCCATGTCAAAGAATACAGCCCGGATAGTCATCTGGACTTTTTTCCGGTGGCGGGTTTCTTCGCTCTGGGAGCCGGCTGGGTTTTGGCTGGTGCCGGCTTTTTTATAGTTCCGCTTTTTAAGGGGATCGTGGCCAGCCCTTGTTTCCTGGCTGCCTCTCCCTCCCCGGTAGCTTTGGCTGATGGTTTCCGGGTTGACCTGCTCTCGACCGGAGCCTTGGCTTCAGCGGGGCCGGGTTTCACCGTGGTGAACGCTGCGTCTGGTTTCATCTCCACTTCGACCTTGGCGGCTTTCTCCTTTCCGGCCCCAGCGCCTTCTTTCTTCATTTCGGCGAGCGCTTCACGCCAACCGGGAAAGGCCATGCGGTCGTGGGATATGCTATTGGCACGACGACACTTCGGGCAATGAGCATCGTAATGATGCAGCCCCCCAGCCTCCATATGCTCGAGGGCGAGGAGGATCGTCTCGCGGTTCAAGGCGAACATTGTTTGACAGTAAGAGCATCGCAGGTTCATTGAAGTTTCTCCTTATTACAAGTGAATCAATCGCGATTGTACCCTGATTTCTACGGCTCCTTACTTGTTCCTTCTTGACAGACCTCACAGGTTTCGGCCCATGCGGAGAGCTTTGCGAAACCCCATGAGGTCTGTTTAGGACATTGGCTTGCGGAAGATGGTATGCTGCTTGACCGTGCGGTAGCCAACGCTCTGGTAGAGGCGCACCGCCCCGGATAGGTTTTGTGCATCCACGCCGTGGGCGGTTTCGGTCATGCCCATTTCCTTGAACATCTTCATGCTCTGGACAATGAGCGAACGTGACAATCCGCGCTTGCGCCAGGGACGGCGGGTGCAAATGCCTTCGGTGTAACCGCGCTTGCGATTGTACTCCTTGTTCTCGTTCTCGTTTATGAAGTTCAGCACCATGCCGGCCACCTGGTCGCCATCCCAGGCAATTTTCCAAAGCTGAGGATTGTAGGTGGGGCTTTTCATCCAGCCTTCAAATTCCTCGCGACTCTCCTGGCGGTAGCTCCAATGGTCGCGGAAAGCCTCGTTCATGGCATCGAATATCTGCCAGACGTGGCCTTCTTCTACCGGGCGGATTTCCAGGCCTTCGGGCATAGGCGCATCCGGGAAGGGTTCACCCAGGTCACGGCGCAGATCAAGCTCATAACGGATCGGCTTGTAATCCTGGCTCTCCAGCAGGGCGAGTGTGCCTTTCTCGGATTCCGAGGCAAATGCCTGGAAGAAACGCCCGCCATCGCGGGGATGCCCGGCTGCGATCTCGCGCAGACGCTGTTCAGCGTGAAGCAGCATGGCCGTGCCGATCCCCTTTCGCCGCCACGCTGGCAGCAGAAAGCCAAACAAATTGTAGAGGCGGGTCTTGTCTTCCAGTTGCTCCCAGAAGACGCGGTTGTAGGCGATCACCTGCCCCTCCATCCCAGCGAAAAGCATATCCTGGAAAGGATCACAATTGACCAGGTGCTGGTAATTGTTCTTGATCTCCTCCAGCGTTTCGGAACGCTCGATGCAATCCACATCCTTACTGCCATGGATCACTGCCAGCATCAATGGGAAATCGATCTCGCCGCGGAAGCCGCGGAAGGTCAATCCGGGGATGGAGGGAGCGTTGTGCAAGAGAATATTTCCCTGCTTGGGTTGTGTGTTCATTGAATTCTCCATTGTTGAACGATGAATAATAAAAGGCCACGGGGTTGGCCCATGGCAGAGTCGAAAATGAAACGGCCACGGGCGGGAGCGCACCGTGGCCGTTAACGATCCAGAATTCCGACTTACCGGCGAACAGGCGCACTCCGCGGCAGTACGCAGATACCGCTGGCGGCATCAGTGCGAAGACGAGAAGACAAGCTTTTTACCATGAAGTGCGCCTCCTTTCTTTTAAGATGGGCGAAGTTTATCATGGGGAATAGAGGTGGTCAAGGGTTATGAAAAATCCCGGTTCAGTCGCGGTATAATCCGCCCTGCCATGCCCAAGTTGCCAGAGGAACTTTCGGAACAGGAACTGCGCCGCCTTCTGCTGGACAAACGCCACCTGGCCCGCCAGCAGCGACTGGAACGTTTTCGCCGCACCGGCCGGGCGGTAACCCTCGCCCCCGACCTTCCTCCTACGGCCCTGGAGGAGTGGCAAGGTGAGCCAGTTCTCGAGACGACGAACGAAGACCAAGAAGCCGCCACTACCAGGTTGCGCCGACGCCGCTGGATGGATCGCATTTTGCTGCTGGTGGAGGTTCTGGCCGTGGTCGGATTGGCAGGCATCCTGTTCAATGGTATCGGGCTGCTGCGCGCGCTCAACCAGGAAGTGGTTGCGGCGCTGGTCCAACCGACGCTTACGCCCACGCCGCTCATCACGGCCATCATCCTGCCCTCCGGTCATACACCGCCCACTTCACCCGGTGGCGCGCAGTTCAACGAGGCTGAAATCCCCCAACATCTACGCCCGCTGGTGCAGTCGCTGGCGAACCTGCCCAGCCCGACGCCTGGTCCGGCTCAGGCGATCCGCATCCAAATCCCGGTGATCAAGGTGGATGCTCCGATCGTCCAGGGAGATGGCTGGGATCAGTTGAAGAAGGGCGTCGGCCAGCATATTGGTTCGGCTGACCCCGGTCAGGCAGGCAACCTGGTTCTATCCGCCCATGATGATGTTTTCGGGGAGATTTTTCGTTATCTCGATAACCTACAGCCGGGTGACCAAATCTTCCTGTACACCGCACAGCACCAATTCATTTATACAGTCACCGAGACGCGGGTGGTTGAACCGACCCAAGTGGAGGTCATGGCTCCCACCAGCGACGCCACCGTCACGTTGATCTCCTGTTACCCTTACATGATGGACAACCAGCGTATCGTTGTCATCGCAAAACTTCAAAATCCTTAGGAGCACCCATGAGCAAGAAAAGTAAACGCCGCGCCAGCCGCACCATCTCCACATCTGCCACCGTACTTTCATCTTCCACCAGGACGGAGTTCAACCCCGATTACAGCGTCATCAAGCGCGACCTGAAGCGCATCGGCATCCTGGCTGGCTCATTCCTGGCGGTCCTTATCATCCTGGCTCTCTTCCAAAACCAGATCCTGGCGCTCTTCTTGAAATAGATGAATCATGATGCCTTCGATGTCCTCATCCTGATTGGCCGCCCCGGCTCGGGGAAAAGCGAGATCATTGATTTCCTGAAGCATACCAGGCCGGATATCCGCCGCGATCGTTACCACATTGGCGAACTGGACATCCTGGATGATTTTCCACTGTTGTGGACATGGTTCGAAGAAGACCATATCCTGGAGAGACGGCTGGGGCTGCCACGCCTCTACACGGATGCTGGTGGTTACTTTAAATATCCCGCCTACTGGCATCTTCTACTCGAACGCCTCAGCCTCGATTACCAGAGGCGGCTGCGTGATGATGCGTCCTATCACAGTCACGCCACTGCTTTTATCGAGTTTTCCCGCGGTAGTGAGCATGGCGGTTACCACAAGGCATTTCCACATCTCGCGGATGAAATCCTGCAAAAAGCGGCGATCGTCTACGTAAATGTCTCCTTTCGTGAGTCATCGCGCAAGAACCTCCGCCGCTTCAATCCAAAGCGTCCAGATAGCATCCTGGAGCATGGCCTTTCGGACGAGAAGATGGAAAGACTCTATCGCGAGGACGACTGGAGCAGCCTGGCTCCGGGGGAGGCTGGCTTCATCCCGGTTCGTGCTATACACGTGCCATACGCGGTTTTCGAGAACGAGGACGATGTGACTACAGGAAAACCCGAGTTGCTGGCACAACGACTGGCGCTGGTGTTGGCAAATCTATGGGATTTGTACTCAGCCCATAAGTTGAAAGAGGGAAACAACCCGAACCCGGAGTTGACCGCCTTCAGCGCCCTGGATTACGAAGATTTTCCTGATTAAGGATGCCCAATCGAATTGACCGAGGCAATTCTCGATCTCCGGCTCGATAAACTTGTTTATGGCGGTGACTGCCTGGGGCGGTTAGAGGACGGGCGCGTTGCCTTCATCCCTTTTGGGCTGCCCGGTGAGACCGTGCGTGCAAAAGTGGTGGAGGAAAAGCGCGGACACTTGCGCCTCGAGCTGCTTGAGGTGCTGTCACCTTCTCCGGAGCGAATCACGCCCAGGTGCAAACATTTCTTTTCCCCTCACCCAAAGGGAGAGGGGGGAGGTGTGAAGGCTACCTGTGGTGGCTGCCACTACCAGCACATGTCCTACGCGGCACAATTGCGCGCCAAAGAAGCCATCCTGCGTGACCAACTGGCACGCATTGGTCGCATCGAAAATCCGCCAATCAGGCCTATTGTTCCCTGCCCACAGGAGTGGAATTACCGCAACCATATTCAGTTCCATTTGAGCGCGGAAGAGAAATTAGGATACGTAGCTCTCACCCCCAGCCCCTCTCTTAAAAATGGGAGAGGAGAGCAGATCATTCCCATCACCGAATGCCACCTGCTCGAACCTGCCCTCGCCGATCTCTGGCCGCGACTTGATTTCGAGCCAGATTGTGGATTGGAACGCGTCTCTCTGCGGCTGGGCATGGATGACGAGATCTTGCTTATTTTGGAGGGGAGCGACCCGCGTCCGCCCGGGTTGGAGGTTGAGACCGGGATATCGGTGGCACATTTATCCGGCGGGGACGCTGTTGTACTGGCCGGTGATGGCCAGCTATTCATGCAGGTACTTGACCGTCGATTCCGAGTCTCGGCGGGATCGTTCTTCCAGGTCAATACCAGCATGGCGGAAAGGATGGTCGCTCACCTGCTGGCGAACATATCGCTCACGCAAAAGGATATAATGCTAGAGGCCTACTGCGGTGTTGGCTTGTTCAGCGCGTTCCTCGCGCGGCACGCGGCACGACTGATCGGGGTCGAGAACTCCCCCAGCGCTTGCGAGGATTTCACGGCAAATCTGGATGAGTTCGAGAACGTGGAGCTGTATGAAGGGGCGGCAGAGGAAATATTGCCCGCGCTAACAGGGCAGATCGTCAACCAACCCGGCGCGGGGCGAATTGAATATTCACTCTGCATGCTGGTGGATCCGCCGCGAGGGGGTTTGGAGCAAGGCGCCCTGGATGCAATCCTGGCTTGTAAACCACGGGCACTGGCTTACATATCTTGCGACCCAGCCACCCTCGGGCGGGATGCGGCCCGTTTAACGGGAGCAGGCTACAATCTGAAGCAGGTCACGCCGTTCGATCTGTTCCCTCAAACATATCATATCGAAAGCATCAGCTTCTTCGAAGCGGAGTAGAATCCGAAGTACGTGAAGCACCCTCTACGGATCGCGAATACCCAGCATAGGCCTGACTTCGGTTGAAAGCTGGCGAGATCTCACTCTTAAAATATACATCCCAATAAAAGGAGCCCAAAATGCCATTCACCCAATCTGCCTGGAGCCTGAGAGACCTGTTCCCCGCGCCGGATAGCCCGGAACTGGAGGCGGCTTTCAAGACCCTCGAAGAGCAAGTGGTCGATTTCGAGAAGCTCCGCCCGCAACTAAAGCCGGATATGCCGGTTGGCAGCTTTATCGAGGTATTGAACGATAGTGAGCAATCCACCCGCTTGGCATCCCGCATCTATGTATTTGCAGGGCTGTCGTTCGCGGCCAACACCCAGGACCAGGTTGCCCAAAACCTACTGGGGCGCGTACAGCAATTCATGGCGGAAATGGAGAACCGCACCCTGTTCTTCAGCCTGTGGTGGAAAGATCTCGACAACGCCAACGCGAAGCGCCTGATGGCCGCCTCGGGTGATTACCGCTACTACCTGGAGGTTATGCGCCACTTCAAGCCGCACACGTTGAGCGAGCCGGAAGAGAAGATTGTCAACCTCAAGAATGTAACCGGCATCAACGCACTGCACACGCTCTATGATGCCATCACAAACCGCTATTCCTTCAAATTGCTGGTAAATGGCGACACAAAGGAACTGACGCGCGACGAGCTGATGGTCTACGTACGCCAGTCGGATCCTGACCTGCGGAGGCGCGCTTACCAGGAGATGTACCGCGTCTACATGAACGATAGCACCATCCTTGGCCAGATGTACCAAACCGTGGCGCGCGATTGGTGTAACGAAAATGTGACCATGCGCCACTTTACCAATCCCCTGGCCGCCCGCAACCTGACAAATGACATCCCCAATGAGGTTGTGGATACACTGCTCGAGGTGTGCCGTCGCAACGCCCCGCTTTTTCAGCGTTACTTCCGCTTGAAGGCGAGGCATATCGGCATGGATCGCCTGCGCCGTTATGATATTTATGCACCGGTGGTCAAGTCGGACAAACGCTACGACTTCGACACGGCCGCCACAATGGTGCTGGATTCGTTTGGTCAATTCCACCCACAGGTGGAGGCACACACACGGCGCATCTTTGCTGAAAATCACCTCGATAGCGAGGTGCGCAAGGGAAAACAAGGCGGCGCGTTCTGCTGGAGCGCGGGCCCGGACCTGCCACCATGGGTGCACGTAAACTACCAGGGTCGTCCGGACGACGTGGCCACGCTGGCGCACGAGCTGGGTCATGCCATCCATGCCATGCTGGCGGAGAAGCATACCGTCTTTACCTACCACTCCTGCCTGCCTTTGGCAGAAACAGCCTCGACCTTCGGCGAGATGATGCTGGTGGATCGTCTGCTCGCGACAGAGACGGATGAGACCGTGCGTCGCGACCTGCTTTTCCGCCAGGTGGACGACGCCTACGCCACCATTATGCGCCAGGCTTATTTTGCCCTCTTCGAGCGCCAGGCGCACGACATGGTGCAGAAGAGCGCTTCTGTGGACGAGTTATCCACTGCCTACTTCGAAAACCTGAAAGAACAGCTCGGCGATGCGGTCGAGTTGAGCGATGAGTTCAAGTGGGAATGGATCGCCGTCCCCCACATCTACCGTACCCCCTTCTACGTGTACGCCTATACTTTCGGGCAATTGCTGGTGCTTTCGCTTTATAAACAATTCAAGGCCGAGGGCGAGGCTTTCAAGCCGCGCTATCTCAAGATCCTAGCTGCTGGCGGCTCGGAAGCCCCGGCAAAGATCCTCGGCGAGGCGGGGATAGACATCCACTCAGCTGCCTTCTGGCAGGGCGGATTCGATGTGCTCTCCGCGCTGGTTGACGAGCTGGAAAAACTACCGGTGAAGCCGGCGTAGGGACCCATTGAAAAACATAATGCGTGGACCTTCGTGCCACGCATTTTGTTTTAATACCTATACCTGGTAATCAGCCTGTTCCTCCTCCACAGCCGATACTGGCTCCTCGGTGGGTTTAGGATCGAGCAGATGCATGAAGAGTGCGACGACCCTGGTGTGGTACCAGGCCCCGCCCTAATCTTCCACCCGGTCGGTGCGCAGACGACCCTCCATGTAAACCAGGCTGCCTTTGTGGAGGTATTGCTGGCAGATCTCGCCCAGCCGATCCCAGGCGGCGATGTTGACCCAGTCGGTGTTTTCCTTGGTCCCGCCTTCCGCTAATTTTCTACGGTTGGTGACCGCCAAGCTGATCTGTTAAAGCCAAGCAGTTTCGAAATTGGTTATTGGTTCGTCTTTCGAAATAACCCCAGCAAGCGCTCTCGCCCGGCTTTGATCCCAAGGGATTTAAGCCGCCAAGTACCCACGATGCCAAAAGGCAGGAAAAGAACGAATAGAACGTAGATCGCCCCGTTGATGAAGCTAGCGCCTTCGCCCAGGTACCTGCGCAGGCCAAAGTCGAGCAGGCGATAGATGACCGCGCCGATCAGCGCACCGCTCAACGTGCCAACACCCCCGATGAGGATGATGAGCAGGGCTGCCACGGTGAAACCCAGCCCAGCCACGTTGGGAGACACGATGGGCTGGTAGATGGTGTGTAACACACCCGCCAGTGCTGCTGTGAGTGAAGAAAGGATCAATGCAGCCAGTTTAAAATAGAAGGTGTTGTACCCGAGCATCTTAGCCCGGCCTTCGTTTTCGCGGATAGCCGTACACACCCGGCCGGTTGGCGAGTTAACAAAACGCTTGTATAGCATGAATACCAGGACAAGGATGGTCAGGGCAATATAGTACAGGCGCAAGCGCTCTGTAGCCGGGCTGATGAAATCCGGCACTAACACGCCCTGCAAGCCTACATCCGAGCCGGTATATTTCCCCAGTTCGGCCGACATGACCAACACATGAAAAACTGAAGCCATTCCGAGGGTGACCAGTGCGAAGGTAATCCCCTTGACGCGCGGCAGAACCATTCCGAACAATAGCGCCTGCAAGATGGCAGCCAGGAAAACACAACCAAGCGTAGCCCATAGGGTGAGACCAAAGCTTTTCAGCAGAATACCCGTCAGGTAGGCGCCAACTGCATAGAACATGGAATGCCCGAAAGAAAGCAATCCGGTGAACCCAAGGATCAAATCGTAACTCAGGGCGTACAACGCCAGGATGAATATTTCGATTGCCAGTCCCTGTAGGAACTTGGATTGGCCGCTCTCATTCACCCACACCTGTGCTGGAGAAGCGCCTTCGATCAACCCAACCACAAATGGCATGAGCAGGAAAACCAGGAGAGTAACCAGCATTCCCTGGTTTGGCTTCAAAGTGGAAAGAGGTTTCTTGATCTCCATTGGCTACTCCTTCTTTCCCAGTAAACCATTGGGCAAGATCAGCAGGACGATGACCATGAGCAGGATGGTTGAGGCGGGTACGATGGGAGGAGTAGGTTTGAAGACCAAATCTGTATAGGGGATGGGAATGCCAATGGCGCCGTACTTGATGATGAATTGCTGGAGCAAGCCCACCAACAGCGAGCCGAGCGCAGCACCCGGATAACTGGTCAGGCCGCCGATGGCGAGGGCAATCAGGGCGTTGAGCAGGAAACTTTCCCCCATCACGTTCGACAGGCCAATGGAGGGTGCTGCCAACACCCCACCCAAGGCCGCCAGTCCGACCCCCAACGCAAAAACCTGGGTGAAAACGCGCCGGACATTGATGCCGAGCGCTTCCACCATCTCCCGATCCTGGACACCGGCGCGGATGACCATGCCCAGGCGGGTGCGTTTCAGCAGCACCCAAACCCCGATCAGCACCACCAGGCCGATGGTCGGAATGAAGATCTCATTGTAGACGCGGATGCGTCCGTCCAGCAGGATCATGGTCGAGCAGTGGTAATTCCACCAACCAGCCAATGAGGCAGCCGGGCAGCCCTCCCCCGTACCGGCGAAAAGTTCCGGGCGCGGCATGGTGAACTCTGGTCGTCCCCATAGGGAGCGCACCATTTCGATACCTATCGCGCTCAATCCGAGGGTGAGCATCAATTGGTAGATCGGGCGTACATAGAGCGGACGGATGAGCGTGGATTCCATCAGGGAACCCAGCAGCGCACCAGATCCCACTGCAACGAGTAAAGCAACTAGAAAGAGCAGGTTGCCGTTCAAGACGGCCAGGGCATTTGTGATGGGGTCATTGAAGATGAAAATGATGAAAGCCAACAGAAGGAGAATGGTGAACCCGATAAAGCTGCGCCAGGAGATGCGGGCTTGCAGGGGTTGTTTCCCGCCTCCTAGTATGGACAAGCTAAATGCCCCCACCAAACTCGCCATGATCAAGCCGCCGAAAGCCAGGATCGGCGAAATCTCATCGAAGGAAGTGGGAGGCGGCAGGATGTACTGTCCTTGACCCGCCAGGTAAGATATGGAGGTTGGGCTTTCGGCATAATTATCTACACTCCAGGTGGCGATCGGGTATCGTGGAAGGATGACAACCAGGATCAGGATCGCAATGAGTAACCCCAACCAAGGCAAGATACGCTTCATGCGCCCCGCGAACAGGCCGCGCATCGCCAGGGATACCCATACATCCCGCAGAAAGAACCCGCTCAGGATCAGGATAAATGGGATGACGATATCGAGAAAAGTATCCGGCCGAACATAGACGGTCCAGCCGATATAAGCGCCGATCATGAACAGCGTTCCATGCGCCAGGTTGAGCACATCCAGCAGGCCAAAAATGATCGAAAACCCCGAAGCCACCAGGAAGGTGAGCGAACCGACAGATAGGCCCCGCAGGAGGGTGATAACGAAATCCTGGGTTTCCATCCCTTGCGCAGCAGCAGCGAATATACCAAACAGCGCGGCCAGCACGATGATCAGCAGGAGGTTCCTTCGGATGAACACATTCATGGATACACCTTATGCCGCTTCGAGGTATCGGTGGATGGTTTCTTTATCTTGGATGAGGTCTTTCATCTTGCCTTGCCGCACTGACCGTCCCTCTTCGATGATAACGTAGTATTCCGCCAGTTGGCTGGCAACCAGGAAATTCTGCTCCACCAGCACGACCGTTGAATCGGCGGAAAGCTGGTGGATGGCTTTGATGAGCTGCTCGATGAGCACCGGCGCGAGGCCCTCACTGGGCTCATCAATCAACAGCAATTGATTGTCAGCAACCAGGGCGCGAGCGATAGCCAGCATCTGCTGCTGGCCGCCAGAGAGATTTGTCCCCATGAGGCCAATAAGACGCTTGAGGTCGGGGAAGAGCGTAAATATAAAATCCTGTTTGCGGGGATAATCCCCCTTTTTCCGCTCTGCAATCTTGAGGTTCTCCTCCACTGTCAAATCGCGGAAGACAGCCCGGTGCTCAGGAACGAAGCCAATGCCGAGAGCAGCGATCTCGAATGAGCGCATCCCTTGTATCTCCCGGCCTCGAAAGATCACCCTGCCCTGGCGTGGTGGGGTGAGGCCGAGGATGGATTTAAGCGTGGTGGTTTTCCCTGCACCGTTACGCCCGAGCAGGGCAGTGATGGCGCCTTGCGGAATACTTACATCCACCCCCTGCAGGATATGGTACTGCCCGATAAATGTATGGATGCCTTGCACATCGAGTAGGATATCCACGGCCACCTCACACGTTCAACTCGTACAGGCCGCCAAGGTAAGCTGACTGGACTTCCTTGTTGCTGGCAATCCCGGCAGGAGTGCCTTCCGCCAAAACCCGTCCCTGGTGCATGACCGTTATAATATCTGACACGCTCATCACTACATTCATGTTATGTTCAACGAGCATGACGGTCTTGCCGCCAGACCTTTGAATAACCTGGATGAGGGTGATCAATTCAGGGACCTGTTCGGCAGCCATACCGGCTGTGGGCTCATCGAGCAGGAGAACCTCGGGATCAGGGGCAAGGATCATCCCCAGTTCTAGTTTGCGTTGATCACCGTGCGGCAACATCCGGGCAAGAGAGAAAGCCCGCTCTTTCAACCCAACCAATTCGATCACTTCCCAAGTGCGTGCATCGTACCTTTTAAAGTGGGATGCAGCCTGCCAGAAAGTGAAATTATCTTTTCCAAGCGCCTGGCTAGCCAGGCGGATATTTTCGAAAACAGTGAGATTGGGGAAGATATTGGTGATCTGGAACGAACGGCCAATGCCGAAATGGATCGTGCGGTGGACAGGCTGGTGGGTGATATCCCGCCCCTTATATATAACATGCCCGCCATTCGGTTCAAGGTTCCTGCTCAACAGGTTGAAAAAAGTGGTTTTTCCTGCTCCATTGGGGCCAATGATGGCATGGAGACTATTCCTGCGCACCTTGAGACTCACATCATCCACCGCCACCAATGCACCAAACTCCTTGCGCAGGTTTATGGTTTCCAAGATGATTTCAGAATCCATGGCACCTTCCGTTCATAACCGTCGAGCGTGAATAGCAGACGATAGGATAATCATCTGTTACCTACGGTCCACGTTCAAGCAATTGGGAAATTCCCTAAGGGTCTTGCGTCCCTTAGGGAATATTTTACAGCAAACTATAATTTACTTTCCGCTCAACGAGCCATAGGGCAGGTTGCCACAACGAGCTTTCAACACTTCGGGCAACAGGCAAGGAGGCTCAGGACGAGTGGTTTTTATGTTCTCGAAGAACTTGGCATCCGGATCGGTTACATTGAGCAGCTTGACGATGTACATATCCTGGATGGCCACATGATCTTCCGGACGGATGTAGATGGTGCCCTTGGGGCCTTCAAACGTCATGCCCTCGAAGGCTGCGAGCAACGCCTGGGCGCTGGCATCGCCATCGGTAGCTTTCAAGCCTTCGATCAGCATGATAGCCGCATTCATGCCATCCGCATCGAACAGATCGGGGTTGACGCCATAGCGGGGTTTGGTATTGGCGACCAGCCAATCGTTGATGGCATTTTTAGGCGCGGTATAGTGATAGAGGATGCCACTGGTTGAGCCGATGGCGTTCGAGAAGAAGGCCGGCAGGGCAATATTATCCACAAAAGATGCGCCCAGAGCCATCTCCTCAGTCACGCCCACATCCACAGCGGCCTGCATCATGGCAATGAACCCTCCACCGGCCCAGGTGACAATCCAGGCATCTGCCCCAGAGTTCAGGATCTGCTCCATATAGGGAGTGAAGTCGGTTGTGGCAAGAGGCGCGAAGATATCATCTGCCAAAAAGGTGCCGCCATTGGCCGTGCAGGCGTCGCGGAATGAAAATGCGCCACCATAGCCAAAACTGTAATCTGGGGCGATCTGCACGAAAGTGCTGTAAACCGTGGGCAGGTATTCGCACAGGTTGATGGCGTCCTGGTAGTTCTCGCGGCTGGTGCGGAAGGTGTACTCGTTGAAGGTTGCACCCGTAATATCATTGGCAGCGGCGGGAGCAACGATGAGCGGGATCTTGCTTTCGGCAGCAATGCCCTGGAGGGTTGCCGTCGCGCCGGATGAAACCGTCCCAACCAGCACATCCACACCCTCCACATCGATCAGTTCGCGCGCCGCCGCAGCGGTTGTGTCCGGGGTGCTTTGATCGTCACGGACAAAGACCTGGATCTCGCAATCTTCCAGCATGAAGGTATTTTCCTGGACCTGGGTGAAGTCGAACATGGGGCCAGCCGAGCCAGGCGCGCCCGTTGCGTACTCCATACCGAGCATAAACGAGCGCAGGATGTGCGCGCCATAGATTGCCAGCGCGCCGGTGGCATCGGTAATGAGACCGACTTTTACAGGCTGAGCGCAGGAAAAGGGCGGCGGCGGTGCTTCGGTGGGAATTTCGGTTGGGGCTTCGGTAGGTACGGCTGTCGGGGGTGGGGGCGGTGGCGAGGTCGGAGTGGGCGTGGGCGCTGGAGTGCAGGCTGCCAGCAGCATGGAAAAGATCAACACCCCTGGAATAATAAAGCGTACAGTTTTCATTTCAATCCTCCTCCAAGGAGATAAGAATTTATATGGAGATACTGCTCGGAAAGAGCGTCTGTGAGTAGTTGCTTTTTAGGCACAAAAACAACGGTTGTCAGAATTGAAAAATCTTAGATATCATCACCTCCTTGGTTTATAGATCTTTCGAAGCGATGTGAGAATGGAAGGCTTCGTTGAACTCAACCGGTTTTTCGATGAAGGGTAAATGCCCGGCATCTGCGATAACAACTTCCTGATACATGCCACCGGCGGAGGAATATTTTTTTAACACGGTGCGGGTCTGTCCGAGCATGGGCTGCGCCGGGAACACATCATCGCCAGGCCAACCGGGTATCAAGCCGACCTTGCCGAGAAAACCGGGATCGGATGCCGCGCTATCCGAGACAACCAGATCATTCGCGCCGCGCAACCAAAGTACTTTATGTTTGGGTTCCGCAGTGAGGATCTTCTCCACGCTGACCGCGTATTTCGGTGAGGTTGCATTGGTCGCGCCCCATTTCCCGGGTGCAACGAACGGCCAGTTCGGGGATTTTTCTGAGTCGCCAGGCACATCCAGCTCACCGATATGGGAAGCATTCAACGAGGAAAGCAATTCCTCCTCGCGGGCAGGAATGAATGGCGGTTTGACCAACAACATGCGGATGGCAGCGCGCGGGGAAAATTGACTCTCCAGCGTGCGGTCATTTTCCTTGATCCGCCTGGCAAGCTCAGGGTTGGTCAAGCCGCCTCCGGAACCTGCAAAATCCGGGTGGCAAGGCGTGCCCTCCACATCTTTCGTGCCGCCAAAACCATAGGGAGAACCGGTATCCACCAGTGTAATGGTCAGAAAGCGCCCCGGGTAGTTGGCCATCATGCGCCAGACAACCATGCCGCCCAGCGAGTTGCCAACGATGTGCGCCTTTTCGATATTGAAATGGTTGAGCAATGCAATGGCATCTTCCGCCAGGTCGCCCATGCCGTTGGTGGCGTCAATCTTCTTTTCAAGGTCGGCGTCGCCGAAGCCGCGTTGATCGGGTGCGATGCCGAGATAGCCTTTAGGCAGGGCAAGCATAGTCTCCTCCCACCAGGTTGCCGATGAGACGTTGCCGTGCAGGAACAGCACCGGCGTGCCGTTCTCCGGCCCGCTGAACAGGACGCGGGTGGTGAGGCGTTTGGTAGTGATCATTCTAGCAGTAATGCCTTCCATGGTCGGGATACCCATCGGAACCTCCTAACCGAGATATTTTTCCTTGAGCTTGAGTTTTTCGACTTTGCCATAAGCCGAGTAAGGCAGCTCGTTAGCGAACACGAACTCCTTTGGTATCTTGTACTTTGCGATCTTGCCAAGACAATGCTCTTTTAGATCACTTTCTGAAACCTGTTTACCGCTTTCGAGCACAACGATCATCAAGCCCACTTCGCCCCAAGTTTTATCCGGTTTACCGATCAGGGCGGCATCTTTGACTGCCGGGTGGTCGCGCACAATCGATTCGACCTCGGCCGCGTAGATGTTTTCGCCGCCGCTCTTGATCAGGTCCTTATAACGACCGTCGATGTAGAAGAAGCCGTCAGTATCCATGTGAACCATATCGCCGGTGTGGAACCAGCCGTCAGTAATGGTTTTAGCGCTCGCTTCGGGGTTGCGCCAATAGCCGGAACAGACGTGCGGACCACGGATGAGCAGCTCACCCGCCTCGCCGACTGGGATATCCGCGCCAGTTTCGGGGTCTACGACGCGCATCTGGCTATGAAATACCGGCTTACCCACCGATCCTGTTTTAGGCACAGAGTCCTCGTCCGTCATACTGAAGCAATTCGCGCCGACCTCGGTTAAACCATAGCCCTGGCGGAAGATGATGCCTTTTTTCTCGCGCCAGGCGTTCATCAAGGGAGGCGGGCAAGGCGCACCCCCGCTGATGAAGAAATGCACCCCACTGAAATCAACCTTATCGAAGTAGTCCGAGTCCATCCACATTTGGAAAAGCGTTGGCACGCCAAGGATGACCGTGCAGCCTTCGTTCATGATCCAGCGCATCGAATCGGCGGGGTCGAAATCGCGCGCCAGGATGATGCGCCCACCGACATACAGGATCGGCGTCAGGAAGGCGAACAACCCGCCGGCATGATAGAGCGGAGTATAGACCGGGGAAATATCTTTTTCGGTCAACCCCCAACTGACGACCGTGTTGATGGCGTTGAATAGGATTTGACGGTGTGGGAGTACCGCGCCTTTGGGATTGCCGGTGGTGCCGGAGGTGTACAAGATGCAGTAGGGTGTCTCCAGGTCCATCTCCGGGCGTGCCGGTTCCTGGATTGAGGCTCGCTCCAGGCAATTTTCGTAAGAAGTGACCCCGGGTGTTTTCGCCCCGCGCAGGCTGACAAAATGTTCCACATGAATCTTGGAACGCATCCCATCCAGCAGAGGGATAAAATCCGGCTCGACGATCAGCACCTTCGGTTCCAAGTCGTTGACCATGTAAGCCAGTTCGCGCGAGGTCAGCCGCCAGTTGAATGGTGCAAAAATCGCGCCGATCTTAGGCAGGCCGTAGAACAGGTCAATAAATACGATGCTGTTCTTGGCAAGGATGGAAACCCTATCGCCCGGCTTGACGGCCAACACGTGTCGCATGAAGTTCGCCAGGCGGTTAGCACGCTCGTTCAGTTCAGCATAAGTAAAGCGCTTCCCCGTTTCCAATTCAACCAGGCCGATGCGTCCAGGGGTCAAGTCAGCGCGTTTGCTCAACAAATCAGCTGCGTGCATGTCGTCCTCATAATTTGAGGTATTCTAGCAAATGGCAGTTTCCCGCCGGTTACAAAATATGCCATGGTTTGGAGTATGACCTCTGACTTTTCACAAAGCCAGGAGACTATCCACTCATCATCAAACCTGCTTTGCCAGAAAACCAAGAATTACCGTGTTAAATTCTTCTGGTCGCTCCCAGCAGGAGGCGTGTCCCGCGCCCATTAAGACGTGATATTCAGCATGCGGGATTCCACTGTTCAAGATTTGGGCGTAACGCATTCCTTTAAGCAGGTCTCGTTCGCCAACCAAGATGCAGGTGGGAGCTTTGACCATGCCCAGGCGCGCGGTGAAATTAAGGGTGAAAAAGGCTTCGCACAGGCGAATTACGGATGGGAAATCAAGCAGGGCGTAGCGTTTCTTGGCGTCCTCCAAGATAGGCGCGTGGGCTGCAATCCATTCGGGAGAGAAATTCCACGATACGGTAGCGTTGAACAATGCCAATGCATCGCCTGCCCGCAGAGCATCCACCCAACTTTGGATGACCAGCCTCAGTTCCGGCCCGATTTCACTGACGGTGTCCATCAGGATCAGGCTGCGCGTTTTTTGGGGATATTTCAAGACGAACGCCTGGGCTACTTCCCCACCGTAAGAAATACCGGCGATGTGGGCGCTCTCGATTGCGAGGGCTTGGAGCAGCGCAGACAGATCTTCAACATGGAGTTCCATCGAGTAGAGACCTTCCGGGTGATCGGACTGTCCCTGGCCGCGGTAATCGTATTGCAGCACGCGATAGCGCGCCGAAAACGCGTTAGTCTGGAAAACCCAACTGGTCGCCGCGTTCATGAGGAGGCCATTGTTGAGCACCAACACCGGCGCGTTTTCAGGACCGTGGAGTTCGTAGTAGATATTTACGCCGTTGACATGGACTGTGGACATACATACTCCAATTCACCAGCAGGTCGGATTGGCAATCTGATCTACGATAACATTCATGTCAAGCTGGGCGAAAGGCGAGGAAAGTTTTCTTTGCTTCACCCTCGCCGCGCTCGATGAATTCGACCAAGAGTGGCATTTTGATCTTGACCTCTTCCGCTTTGCGGGCATCCAGGCCGAGGATCTGGCCGCTGATCTTGACGCCTTCCTCCAGTTCGACCACTCCTGCCAGGTAGGGGTTATCGCGCCCGTATCCTGCCGCGATCATGGAGGAGGGAGCAATGTAAATGGAGGTGAAGGCCGCCAACTTACCCCTGCCGTTGAACCCGATCCATTCCAGTTGTTCTCTGTAGCATTTAGGACAAATGGGGCGCGGCGGCAGGAAATCAGCATTGCAATCTGGGCAATGCGAGCCCATCAGTTTCTTTTCGTTCAGGAACTGGTTGAAAGACGCGGCAGTGAAGGGTCTTTCTGTGCTCATCTCAATCTCTCCTCTCGAAGATGTGGACAACACAGGTGCCGCCGGTGCCGCCAACATTGTGGGTCAACGCCAAGGGAAGGTCACCCGTCACCTGGCGCTCGCCTGCCTGTCGGCGCATTTGCTTGAAGATCTCGACAACCTGCCCTGCACCTGATGCGCCAACCGGATGTCCCTTTGATTTGAGGCCACCGGAGGTGTTAATGGGTTTCGCTCCATTCCGGGCGGTGATTTGGTCTTCAGCCGCCCGATAACCCTCACCCGGCGCGAAGAAGCCCAAATCTTCGGTCGCCACCACTTCGGCAATCGTGAAGCAATCGTGGACTTCAGCGAGGCGAATGTCTTTTGGAGTGATGCCCGCCATCCGGTAGGCTTGAAGTGAGGCGAGGCGGGCGGCGTTGATGGTGGTCAGGTCATTTCGGTCGTGGAGGGCCACATCCGAAGCCTGTCCCGATCCGATGACATGCAGCGGGTGATCGGTGAATTGCCTGGCGATATCCCCGGCGACTATCAGCAAGGCAACCGCCCCGTCCGTGATCGGCGAACAGTCGAAAAGACGCAACGGCCAGGCGATCATCGGGTTGGCGCTGTCATCGTGCAGGAATTCCATCTCGTTCTGCCAGGTTGGAATCGGCTTCCCTTTTTTCTCCGCAGCTTTTTTACGGCTTTCCATCCAAGCCGGGATGCTCACTCCAAACTGGGCATTGGGGTTGAGCGCACCGTTCTCATGATTTTTAATGGCGACCTTCATCAAGTGTTCAGGCTTCATGCCGTATCTATGCATGTAGGCGGTAGCGATGGCAGCATAGAAGCCAGGAAAGGTGAAACCGGCAGGGATTTCGTAGAGCGTATCGGCGGCTGCAGCCAGGGTATCGGTTACTTCTGCCGTGGGCAGGTTGGACATCTTTTCGATGCCACCCACCAGCGCAATATCGTACAGACCGGAGGCGATTGCCAGGATGCCCTGGCGCAAAGCAACGCCGCTGCTGGCGCAGGCGTCCTCGATGCGGGTGGCAGGGCGCGATGCCAGCCCTACCACATCTGCCATGATCGGCGCGGTGTGACTCTGCCTCTCGAACAGGTCGCTGGAGAAATTGCCGATATATATGGTTTCTATGTCGGCAGGGTTGAAATCTTTATCCACCGACTGACGCATGGACTGGAATGCTTCCACAAAAAGATCGCGGCTGCTTTTTTCAGGGAAGGCGCCGAACTTGCTCATCCCTGCCCCGATAAGGGCCACACCTCGTCCTAGTTTTTTGTTGCTCATAACTTCTCCTGGTTATCCCTCGTGCTTGAAGGTTCCCGCTTTGCCCAAATCGTCCGGGCGAGGACCGCCCGGCACGGCACTAAAGATCAACCTGAGCGTATCACCTTCGACTGAATATCGTCCCGCAAATTTGCCGACCAGGTTCAGGGTATGCTTCGTCTGGATAGTGTCAATCAATCCGCCCTCGCTGGTGGTGTACGTCCCATTGGCGGTGATTTTTACCAGGCGTGGCAATTCGGAATAGTACGTGCCATCCGCTTTAAACTCGAACCATAGCCCTTTCATCATCCCCTCTTGCAAAACCCATTTACCAACCAGACCTGACATGTTCTTCTCCCATTACAGTGAGTATTGGGAAGTGGGTAATGGATGGTGAAAGGCTGCCATTGACGCTTCCCACTCCCCATTTTCCTCTCTCCACTATTTACTGAATTTTTCGCGCAGCTCGCGCTTGAGGATCTTACCCATCGAGGAGAGCGGCAGCGCATCCATGATCTCGACACTCTTGGGGACTTTGTACTTTGCCAGATGTCCCTGCATGTGGGCGATCAGTTCTACCACGGTGGCAGACTGGCCAGGCTTGAAGACCACACATGCCTTGCCCACCTCGCCCCATTTCTCATCTGGGACACCGATGACGGCACACATATGTACAGCGGGGTGTTTGTAGAGCACGTTTTCGATCTCGACGGGATAGACATTCTCTCCACCGGAGATGATCATATCCTTCTTGCGATCGCGGACGTAGAAGTACAATCCTTCGTCGTACTCGACGATGTCACCAGTGTGGAACCAGCCGTCTTCGTCAATTACTTCGGCCGAGGCTTCAGGATTATTCCAATAACCGGAACAACCAGAGGGTCCTTTAAGAAGCATTTCGCCAGGCTGGTTAGGCCCGAGAGGCCTGTTATGATCGTCCACCACACGGACGTCGATGAAAAAGTTGGGACGTCCAATGCTGCCTGCCTTACGGATGGCGTCTTCGGGGGCAAGGGCGAACAGGCCGGGACCATACTCGGTCATGCCAAAGCCTTGCTTGAAGCGGATGTTTTTTTCCCTTGTGTAATACTCAACCAACGGGACAGGCAGCGGCGCGCCACCAGATGTACAGAAGCGCAGACTGCTCATGTCAGCACTATGAAAGTTGGGAGCCTGGGTCAGCATCTGATACATGGTCGGCACCGCGGCGAAGACGGTAACCTTCTCTCGCTCAATCAGGTTCAGCACCTGTTCGGGGTTGAATTGCCTGGTGAGGATGCTGGTATTGCCAAAAACCACCTGGGATGACATGTAGGCAAACAACCCGCCCGCATGGAAGAGTGGAAAGACGCACAGGTAAATGTCGTCGTGGTTCAGGTCATGCGTGACTGTGTTCAGCACATTCCAACAGACCTGCCGGTGGCTGATTTGCGCGCCCTTGGGCAAACCGGTCGTGCCGCCGGTGAAGAGCAGGCAGGCGATGTCTTCCTTGTCCAATTTTTCGCAGGTGACCGGGGTGTCAGGCGCGGATTGAACGGTGGTTTCGTAATGCAGGGATCGTAGGATGCCATCCCCTTCGATATGCAGATAGTGATGAATGGGGTAATCGGTGTCGCGGATAGCCTTCTCGACTTCGACCACCGTGCCTTTGAAGGCATCCGAGTAGATGAGTGCTTTTGGCTGCGTATCTGCGAGGATGGCGACCAGTTCACGCCAGTGCAGACGCCAGTTGAGGGCGGTGTGGATCGCGCCGAGTTTGCCGCAGGAGTAGAACAGATCAAGGTGTTCGATGCCATCCTGGGCCAGGATCGCCACCCGGTCACGGTAGCCAACACCGACCGCGTCCTTGAGCCAATTTGCCAAGCGGTTGACGCGTCGATTCCAGTCCCTGTAGGTTAAACGCAGTTCGGGGTCTTTGCCCGCGTCGATGATGGCGAGTGTGTCTGGTGAGTAAATTTCGCGTCGTCCGAGATAATCGCCGATATACATAGGCAACCTCCTATTCGAAATCCAATGATTTCACAGCAAAGAATTTCCGCAGAGTTGGCCAAAAAATGTCGGGCCGCTCCATGTATGTCATATGCCCGCATTCAGGGACCATAATCTGGCGGCTGTTGGGAAGGATGTCCACCATCTTCTTCTGCTGCCAGGGAGGAATGGCGCGGTCCTGTTCACCGGTCAGGATCAGGGTTGCGGTCATCACGTGACGGTAAGCATCCGGGTCGTTATCGATATTCTCGAAGAAAGGAATTTGCGCTTCAGTCAGGCGCACCAGGCAATATTTTTGATCCTTATACCGGTCATAAAATTTTAACCTGCCGGCTTCCATCGCCGCACCGTAGATTTTGCGTGAAATGCTCTCGCCAAAAGTCTTTTCATACAGATATTGGGTGTAGATGTTGAAAACTTCATCGGTCGAGCCGTAGAAGCGCAACGAAATATCCTGGTACATCTGGAAGAGCATTTCACGCGTGAGCAGGATGCCCGAAAGCGTCAGCGTATGCAGGCGATCCTGGTGCAGACGGCCCAGCTCGGCACCGATAAATCCACCATACGAAACGCCTACGGGATGGATCTTGTCCACTCCAGCGACATCCATCACCTGGATGAGGTAGTCAGCAAATTTGTTTATGTAATAAGGTTCATCTTCCGCGGAGGATTGCCCCTGACCGAAATAATCATATAGCAGGATGTCATAGTCCGGGTGCAGGAAAGGCACTGTCCGGTACCAGGATTTGGTCAACATGGCCAGGCCGTTGAGGAAAACAACCACTTCCTTCTCGCCTTCGCCGAAATACTCCCAATAGATTGTGCGCGTACCACGCTCGACATCCACGAAACCGGTTTTAGAGGGGGTATATGCTTCCTTTATTGACATGGTTGATTGGCTGTGCAACTTGGTTGTTGGTCAGCAGGAGGCTGACCATTTCCACACCGATGCAGCCATCGAAATGCCACCGCCGCTGGCGCAGAATAGTACCACCTGACCGGTTTTGGGGCCGCGTCCCTGTTCAATGGCGTCATCCAGTGCCATTGCCACACAGGGAGAACCTGTGTAACCCCATTTGTGCATTACCCAGTGGGTTTTTTCGATGGGCTGATCAAGCAGCGCCATCATGTACTCGATGGTGCGCAAGTTGAGCTGGGTGAACAGGAACAGGTCAACATCATCGAATGTCAAACCAACCTTGTCGAGCGCACCTTGCATCAACTTCGGCCAGTATTCGGTGTTGAAGGTCTTGGGGAATTTCTTGATGAACTCGACCCTGGGTGGACCGTACCGCTCAAGATTGGCCAATGTGCAAGGCCGGTACGCAGCGCCGGTATAAATGCCCAGCGAGTGGTGGAACTCACCGACCGCCAGCAGGTTGCTGGCCAGGAAGCCCGGCTTTTCCCCGACACCTAACACAACCGCACCGGCGCCATCTGCGAACAGGTTGGCGGTTTTTTTATCTTTGATGTTGATGAAGCGACTCATGCCATATCCGCCCGTTACGAGGATGTACCTGTAGGCTGGCTCGGTCATCAGGTAGCGCGCGGCCTGGTCGAGGGCAGTAACCCAGCCGGCGCAGGCTGAGTTGACATCGTAGCAGCCGGCTTTGTTTGCGCCGAGCTTGTACTGGACGACGACCGAAGTTCCGGGCGAGAGGTAGTCCGGTGTGTCGGTGGAGACGATGATCAGGTCGAGTTCGCTTGCCAATAGTCCCGCGCGAGCGAGCGCTTTTCGAGAGGCTTCAACGATCAGGTCGGAGGTGGTCTGCTCGGGTGACATCCAGCGGCGTTCGCGAATCCCGACGTTGGCAAGTAACCACTCGTTTGTGGATTCTCCGATGAGCGCGTCTATTTCCGCGTTGGTGACGATGCGCTCGGGGACGTAACTTCCCGTGGACAGGATTTGGGTATGCCGCATTCTATGTCCCCACCACGATGCCGCCATCCACGCGCAGCGTCTCGCCGGTAATGAAGGCAGCTTCATCAGAGGCCAAGAACAGGTAAGCGTTGGCGATATCGCGCGGCTCGCCAAGGCGGCCAAGCGGTGTGCGGGCTTTCATGCCGTCTATAACTTTTTCAGGCATGGTGATAAGAATCTCGGTGGCGGTGAAGCCGGGCGCGACCGCGTTGACACGTACGCCGTAGCGTCCCATTTCACGCGCCCAGACCTTGGTCATGCCGATGACGCCAGATTTGGTGGCGACGTAGTTGGTCTGGCCGAAGTTGCCATCCAACCCGACAATAGAGGTGGCATTCAGGATCACGCCACCGCCCTGTTTGATCATATAAGGGGCAACCGCCTGGGCACAATTAAAAGTACCTTTGAGATTGACCGAGATGACCAGGTCGAAGTTCTCCTCCGACATCTGCCCAACCAGCACGCCGTTTTTGACTTTGACAAGCTGCCCGTCACGGATGATGCCGGCGTTGTTAACCAGTACATCAACCCGCCCATAATTGGCGACTACGTCATCGACCCATTTCTGGACTTCGGCCCGGTTGGCCACATTGACCTTATAGAACATTGCACCTTCACCCAATTCCTTGGTGGTGGCTTTCCCGCCTTCCTCGTTCACGTCGCAGATGATAACCCTGGCGCCCTCCTCAGCAAAACGCAGGGCGGTGGCTTTCCCGATTCCTGCCGCGCCACCGGTTATGAGACAGATTTTGTTTTGCAGACGCATGATGATCTCCTTTTTAGAATCGCATTCACGAGGTTTTTGTAGCACTGGAAGCGGCGTTTCCACCTGCGCTGACTTGTTCAATGGGAATATAACGTTGGATGAATTCCACCGCGTCGGCCCAACATGTGAACGATGTCTCCTGGTCGGATTGGATATGCCGGATCGCGCCTCGATAACGAGGCGCGATGGAGACTTCACCCCCTGCCTCCCGGATGAACCGAATTACGAACGAAATAATATTGGGACCTGAATCGTTGCTCATACGCAACAACCCATTTCTGCCAACAGGATAGCAAAGGGTTGTTACGGTGAAGTTACAGTAAAGCCCGCGCTCAAGCGTTCGAGGTCAGATGCTTGTAAAGCGCCTCCGTTTCTGGGGCGGGAGAGACATCCAACTCTTTTTGCAGGGTTTCCAAACAGCGCTGGTACGTTCGCGCAATCTGGCCGCGATCCCCCAAACGATGGTAGGCGAGCATCAGGTAACGGTACGCACGCTCCCAGCAGTTGTCATTGGCAAGGATGCGGGCGCAAGTGTTGATTACCTCTTCGAGGTTGTTTTCTCGCAGGCACAGGTCGCAGTAGTGATCAGCGGCGTTCAAGAAGAGGACGGCTAAATGCTCGCGTTCAACAGCCGCCCAGGTTTCGAATCGGGCGTCTGGCAAGTATTCACCCTGGTAGAGATCAATACCCCGGCGCAGCAATACGCCAGCCTGTTTCGGTTTCGACTCTAGTAAAGCCTGGGCCTCGCGCAGGCGGGAAATGAAGTCCTGGGCATCCAGCCACAAATCTGCGCCTGGACGCAAGCCATAAACCGAACCTTCGCGCAAGATGAAAGCCGATTCGCTGCCAGGATCGCGTTCCGGTTCGAGTGCCTGATAGAGGGCGTTAAGGGTGATCTTGAAGTTACGCTGCGCGGTAGCAGGAGGTAAATCAGCCCACAAGTATTCACAGATCTGGTCGCGATCGAGCGGCTCGTCCCGAAAGGTCAGCATGAGCTGAAATAACTGCCTGGCCTTCTCACGCCGCCAGCCGCTGGCATGGAGCGGCTCAGCGCCTCGATAAACCTGAAAATTACCCAGCACCTGCACCTGCAGACGGTAACCGGGGTGGAGCTCCACGCGAGGCAAGCCAAGGGTTTCTAGCAGGTGGACGGCGTAAGCGCCCTCGCAGTTGGATTGACGGGCGTAAATCAGCAGGGGTATGAATATTCGCTCGTCTGGGGGACCTAGCAGGGAAGGACGAATCAGCAAAAAGTCGTAACCGCCGTCGCGGCAGGCAGCCAAGACTTCGGGTAAGGCGCGCTCCAGGCGTGCGTACTGCTTCCGCTTGAACCAGCCGTTGCACAACCATAAACGCGCCGCCGTGCGTCCGAAGACATCGCTGCATTCCTGGAAACCGGTGAAGGCGCGGTTGAGCCATTCTTCAGCCGCTTCATAACGTGCGGCTAAAGTCAGGCTGGCGCCCATTGTCAGCCGGGTCAGTGAGGCGATCCACTCATCCCCCGCCTGCGTAGCGATCTCGATCGCCTCATGCACATAAGTTTGGGTGCGCCCCAGATCACCCTGGTAACCGAAGGCACGGCACAAACCCCAGTCTGCTTCGACCAACAAGCGTGGTACTGCCAGCGTATGGCTGATTTCTTTGCTTTTCTCGAATTGCTCCTGAGCGTGAGCGAAGTTCTCGGCACCGCCTTTTAACATCAGCGCGTGTCCCTGGCGCATATGGCCTACAGCGATGACAAATGGTGAATTCAACGCTTCCCCGCGTCTCGTCCCCTCCAGCGCGGCTTTAAAGGCCAGTTCGGGCTCCCCCTGCAGTGAATATATGAATGATAGTAACAACATCGTCTCGCGATGGGCTCGCGGCGTTTGCACTGGTGACTTTTTTTCTGCTTCAGCGCGCTCTTCCAGACCGCGTCTTGCCTCTTCGAGACGACCTGTCCGCAGCCAGACGCGGAACATGAGCTGATCGTTGGATGGTCCCTCGATTCGCAGGGATTCGGCGCGTTGTCTCAGAAGCTCGGCCTCTTCAGCGCGACCGGAATTGAGCTTGTTTTCGGCCAGCAGCTCGAAGAGACGCACCTGGGCTTCGTGATCGTCGAAGCCATCGCTCAAGCGGATTGCCTCCTCGATCAACTCTTCAGCTTTGCTCGGATTGACGGTATCGAGGTAGACGCGCGCCTGGCCGCGCAAGGCGCGTGCCATGCCATCCTGCTGTCCACGCGTCCGCCAGATTGTCTCCGACTGCCTGTACCAGCCGAGGGCTTCATCGAAGCGGCTGTGCAAGCGTGCCAACTCTCCCATGTAGAAAAGCAAGAATGGGTGTGAATTGAGGGTTTCGGGCGGGAGCGCGTCGAGATAGGATGCGAGCGTATCGAGCCGGCCCGCGGTCAGCAGCGCTATGCCGAATGTATCCAGCAAGGCCGCGACTTTATCCCAGGTCTGGGCTCCGAGCAAGTGGTAGATGGCTGCCTCCTGGTTGTTATGGGAGAAGAAGAAATCTGCAGCCAAGTAATGCCACTGCCGTTGTTTTTCAGGCGGCGATTGCTGCCGCAGGAAACGGTGGAAGATGTGGTGATAGCGTAATACACCCTCGATGTTCTCCACGACGAACAGCTCCTGCCTTCGCAGGTAGGCGAGCATGGAGACTGAATCAGACAGGGCAGAACCCGCTGCACGACGAAGCGCGTCACAGGCTTCGGGACGCAGGTCACGCAGGGTAGAAGTCACCAAGAGGAAATCGCGTACGTCCACGGGCTGGCGTTCGAAAACTTCGCGCGCCAACACGTCGAACAACGCGTCGAGGGAATCGGTCTGCCAGTGGTGAGGAAATTCGATGGTCGAAGTAGATTGCGAGCGAATGCTCTGCCAGATCAGTTGCAAGGCGATCGCCCAGCCTTCGGTGTAGGTTAGGAGTGCAGACACTTCCTCTCCACTCAACTCCAGCCCATAGTGGATAGAAAACAAAGCAGCGATCTCTTCAGCGTTGAAGGTCAGCACGGACTGGTCAATTTCTAGCACTTCACCCTGGGAACGCCAACGCGATAGGGAGGGGAGCTTGATAATAGGGCGTCCCGAAAGCAATATATGTAAATTTGCCGGCGCCATCCCAAACAGGCGATCAACGATGAATACAGTTTCACCACTCTCGGTGACGATGTGCGCGTCGTCCAGGACGAGCAAGGCCGGGCTCGCCAGGTGTTTGCTCAAAGTGTTGAGCAACTGGTCGGTAACACCCCTCCAGGGGAGAGGGCCATCTGAACCGCCCCATGTTTCGAGGAAATGGATTGGCAAGTCGGGCAGGTCGGGAAAGGCACGCAGAATGGCATAGCACAAGTGAAGCAGGAAGACCAACGGATCGCAGTCTTCTTCATTCACTTGATACCAGACCAAAGGTTTGATACGTTCAGCCAGTTCGGCCAAGGCTGTACTTTTCCCGTATCCTGCTTCAGCCTGTAAAATCGTCAACCGATGTTCCAGGGCCTGCATTAATTGAGCCATGACGCGCGGGCGTGCCAGAGTTCGCGTCTGACGCGGCGGAGGAATGATCTTGGTATGAAGAACAATTCGGGTCATCCCACCTATTTTATACTATCTCAGAGGCAATTAGGAATAATCCGAGATATAGAGATAAATAGATGAATAGTCAAGTAATTTTCGCCAGGAACTCTTCCAATTTTAAAAACGCAGCTGGCATGTTACGGCGCGCAAAGCCGATGCGGAAGTGATTGCCGGGGTGGCCATACAGGGTGCCGGGCAGGAGAAGGACGCCACACCCTCGCACAAGCTCATCGCAGAACGACTCGACATCCCCCTGCAACAGTCGCGGGAAAGCGATCGGCCCGGCGCGCGGTCGCACCCACTCAAACCGGTCTGGGCGACGGGTGAAGAAATCATCCAACACCACCAGGTTGGCACGGATGATCTCCAAATTCCGCCCGATAAGCTTCTCACGGTGACGGAGCGCAAGCTCCGCAAGGTACTCGCTCGGCGCGCTGCTGCATATGGTGGTGTAATCCTTGAGAGCGGCCATGCGGTTGTATATTCCAGCGTTCCGGGTTGCGATCCAACCGATGCGCAACCCGGCCAGGCCATAAGACTTGGACATCACGCCCAGGGAGACCGCACCCGGGTTGAGCACGCAGGCGGCGGACAGCCGCGCGGCGGGATCGTATTCCAATTCGCGATAGACCTCGTCGGAGAAGAGCAGGATGCCGCCTTCCTGGCAAAGCGTGTTGAGGGCGAGGAAATCTGGGGGCGGCATCAGCCAGCCGGTGGGGTTGTGCGGAGTGTTAACAATGACCGCGCGTGTGTTCGGGCGCTGCATCCGCCTTAGTTCATCCATGTCGAGTGCCCAGCCGTTCTCCCGGCGCGCCTCCCAAAAGGAAACCTCACAGCCCATACCTTTGGCGACCTCGAATAATGACTGATAACACGGCCAGTGGACAATGACATGGTCACCGGGCTGGAGTGCGGCCTGCATAAAGAGGAAAATGGCCTCCTCCGCCCCGCTGTGCACCAGCACCTGTTCGGAGGTGATTCCGCTGTAGCCGCGGCTGATCTCAGCGCGCAGCGAGGGCGCACCCAGCGACTCGGTGTAACCCAGCCAGTGGCGTTTGAAGCCTTCTTCCGCCCCGGGTTCAAGGGCAAGCAGGTCAGAGATACTCCATGATTCGCAATCGGAGCTGCACAGCAGGTATTTTGCCGTGAACTCATAGCGGGCGAAGAAGCGTTCGAGTTTGAAAGGTGAGAGGGGCATGGTCATCGGCCCACCGCTCTCAACTCGCGAGGCATGTTGCTCAAACACTCCGCCCCATCCTCCGTGATGACCACGTTATCCTCTATCCTTACCCCATTCCGTCCCGGCAGATAGATCCCCGGCTCCACGGTGAATGCCATTCCCGACTCCAGGATTTGCATATTGTCACCCCGTATATACGGCTCCTCGTGACCTTCCATGCCAATGCCGTGACCGGTGCGGTGTGTGAAGTACACTCCATAGCCAGCCTTCACGATGACCTCCCGCGCCGCCTTATCCACCGCGGCGCAAGCAACGCCCGGCCTGGCCGCCAGGCGACCCGCGGTGTTGGCCTCCTGCACAATGCGGTGGATTTTGCGCCACTCCTCATCCACTGCGCCAACCGCAAAGGTGCGCGTCAGGTCAGAGATGTAACCATCCACGCACGCGCCCCAGTCCACCACCAGAAGGTCGCCAGGCTGGATTTTCCGATCAGATGGTGTGGCGTGCGGGTTGGCTCCGTTCGGCCCGCCGGAGACGATCGGCGCGAACGGCATCTCGGATTGCGACCCGTTCCGCAGCAATTGGATGACCAGCTCACCGGCGATCTCCTTCTCGGTCATACCATCCTTGATAAGTGGCATGGTCGCTTCCAGCGCGAACTGGGCGACCTGCACCGCCCTGCGCATGGCGGCGATCTCTTCGGCATCTTTCTGGATGCGCAAAGAGGAAACCAACCCGCTGGCATCCGGGAACCCGGCCTCGGGTGCTCCTGCGAGCACATAGCGGAACTCCAGCAGGCGCATCTGGCGCGGTTCCACGCCGAGGATTTTGCCATCCAATCCGAGCGATTGAACGGCATGGCGGAAGATGGCGTCCCACTCGATGGGATTCTCCGGATATGGAAAGGCCCGGACCGGCAAACCTTCCACCTTTCCCATCTCCAGCTCGGGCAGGATGACGACCGGCTCGCCATCCGCGGTGAAAATGGCTGCCACCGGTCGCTCGGAAAGGTGAAAGTGCAGCCCGGTCAGGTAAACCAGGCTGGGTCCCGCGTTCAGGACGAGGGCATCCAGGTTCGAGGCCTGGAGGGAGGCGGAGAGCTTGGCGAGGCGGGGGAGAGTCATGTCGTTTTCCTTTTCGAGCCGAGAAGGCGTGAAAAACGCCAAGGATAAAAATAATTTCTTCGCGCCCCTCGTCGCTTCGCGGTCAATCGACCTGGTGGAGCTTATTCACGAAGGCAACCTTCACCAACCAGTCTACAATGCCAGGGAAAAGTGTATCGAAGGCGATGAGCGGGCGGAACCACCACGGGATGACCAGCGCCCGGCGCGGATGTTTCGCTACTTCGATGACCCGGCGGGCGACATAATCAGAGGTCATCCATATCCATTCAGGAAGCTTGAGGCTGGTCTTGGCTATGTTATCCCCTGAATGCTGGCTGAACTCGGTGAGAGCCGGACCGGGATAGATGCCGGAAACGCGGATACCAAAGGGTGCAACCTCGCGCCGCAGCGCGTCGGTGAAAGCACGCACGCCAAACTTGGCGGCGGCATAAACGGTATAGAGCGGCGCAGCGATCATCCCGGCCACGGATGACATGTTGATGATGTGACCGGAATGCTGCCTTAACATTATCGGCAGGACGAGTCGCGTGAGCTGAATAAGCCCGGTCAGGTTCACCGCGATCTGCCTTTCAATATCCAGCCGCGGGTCGAGATCCTCCAGCCAATCCAGGCTGCCAAAGCCGGCGTTGTTGAGCAGGATGTCAATCCGGCCATTTTTTTCGAGAATGGTCCGGATGGCCTTTTCGATCTGCGATAACTCGGCGATATCGAGCGGGATAGCGAATGCCTGCCCCCCTGCGGCGCAGATCTCCCCTGCAATGGCTGTAAGCCGATCCATGCGCCGTGCCGCGAGCACGACGATGGCACCCTCCCTGGCGAACAACCGCGCTGCATCTGCGCCAAAACCGGAGGAGGCACCAGTGATCAGAACGACCTTGTTGGCCAGTATATTGGTCATACCTCTTGGGAACTAAAAAGTGAAAAGGGAGAAATTAAAAGTACCCTTCTTCCTTTTTCCTTCTTACATTTTACTCTTACCCTATTCCTAATTATCTCCTTCTTGCTGTGGCTCCTCCATCTTGCGGCGTGGCTTCGGAGGTTTGATGACCGGTTCAGCGTGAAGAGCGATTTTGACCACTTCGTCCATGTGCTTGACCGTTACGACCTTCAAATCCGTCTTTACCGACTTCGGTACATCCACCAGGTCTTTCAGGTTGCGCTCCGGTATGATGACGGTTTTCATGCTGGCACGGTGGGCTGCCATCACTTTTTCGCGCACCCCGCCCACCGGCAGGACGCGCCCGCGCAGGGTAATTTCACCGGTCATGGCGACATCCTTGTGCAAAGGGCGACCGGAGAAAGCTGAGATGAGGGCGGTGGCCATGGTGATTCCTGCGGAGGGGCCGTCCTTGGGAATGGCACCCTCGGGCAGGTGCATGTGAATATCCAGCCGCTCGAAAACATCTGGCTCAATCCCAAAGAGGGAGGCGCGGGACTTCAGGTACGACAACCCGGCTTGCGCTGATTCCTGCATAACGTCACCGACCTGACCGGTGATCTGCAAGTTACCCTTGCCCTCCAGCACAGCCACCTCCACGGCCATGATCTCGCCTCCATTCTCCGTCCAAGCCAGTCCGGTGGCTACACCCACCTCATCGCTGCGCTCGGCTTCGGTCATGAAGAACTGCGGCGGCCCGAGGAACTTTTCGATCAGGGCTGCGCTGATGGTCGCGGGGTAACGTTTGCCTTCCGCTATCCAACGCGCCACCTTGCGGCAGATGCGCCCGATCTCTCGTTCGAGGTTGCGCACGCCAGCCTCATAGGTATATTCACGGATGATACGTTGTAACGCCTGGGTGGAAAAGCGCAAATGGATGCCATCCACGCCGTTCTCTGCCAACTGCCGCGGGATGAGAAAACGGTTGGCGATGATCAGTTTCTCCTCCTCGATGTAGCCGGGGAAATCGATCACTTCCAGCCGGTCGAGCAATGCGGGCGGTATCGTACTAAGCGTGTTGGCTGTTGTCACGAACATCACCTTTGAGAGGTCGAAGGCCAGTTCGAGGTAGTGGTCGGAGAAGGCATGATTCTGCTCGGGGTCGAGGACTTCAAGGAGCGCCGAAGCCGGGTCACCGCGGAAATCCTGCCCGAGCTTGTCAATCTCATCGAGCATGAAGAGTGGATTCGATGTACCGGCGCGTTTCATCGTCTGGATGATGCGCCCGGGTAGCGCGCCGATGTATGTCCGGCGGTGGCCACGGATCTCGGCCTCGTCCCGGATTCCGCCGAGTGAAACGCGCACGAACTCGCGCACCAGCGCCTCAGCGATTGAGTGGCCGAGCGAGGTCTTGCCCGTGCCGGGTGGTCCGACGAAGCACAGGATGGGCATGCGCTCTTTTTTTGGTTTCAGGCTGCGCACGGCGATGTATTCCAGCGTCCTCTCCTTGGCTTTCTTCAGACCATAATGGTCACGTTCGAGGATGCGCGCAGCATGTTTGACATCCAGGTTGTCTTCGCTCACCTTGGCCCACGGCAGATCGAGAATCCACTCGATATAAGTGCGGATGATGCCGACCTCAGGTGCCATCGGTGGCATCTGGTTTAACCGCTCTATCTCCTTCGAAACCGTTTGCCGGGCTTCCTCGGGGAGTTTTACAGCCTCGGCTTTCTGACGCAATTCCTTAACATCGCGCGTCCAGATATCGCCTTCACCCAGCTCGGTTTGGATGGCCTTCATCTGCTCTCGCAGATAGAACTCGCGCTGGCTCTTATCCACCTCATTCTGTACCTTGCTGTGGATTTCATCTTCCAGCTCCAATACATCCACTTCTTCGGCGAGGAGTTTATTGATGCGCTTGAGCCGCTCGAAGGGGTCAGCGAGCAGCAACAGCGACTGCCGCTCCTCCAGGCTTAGGGCGACCGCCGTGGCGATCATATCCGAAAGCCAGCCCGGTTCGGAGATGTTCAAAGCAAAAAGGTGCGCCTCCTCCGGTATGGAACGGTCGAGCTGGATGCAGCGGTAGAACTGATCCAATACCGAGCGCATCAGCGCCTGCGTCTGTCGGTCAGCCGAAGTTGCCTCATGGATGACCCGCGCCCGCACCCTGATCACCGGCTGAACGCGGGTAAATTCCAGAATTTCGACCCGGCGGCGACCCTGCACCAGCGCTGAACTCGATCCATCCGGCATCGAAAGCAACCTCCCGACGGCAATCTCCACGCCCACCGGAAGGAAATCCTGCGAGCCGGGGTTCTCGACCTCTGCGTCGCGCTGGACCGTCCCGATAATGGTGCGGTTGCGTGTGTGTGCCTCCTGAATTGCCCGCAGCGAGCCATCCCGTTGCACGAAAACCGGTGTGACCATGTGTGGAAAGATGACCATATCCCGCAAGGGCAGCACGAGCGCCTCGATTATGCCATCCTCATCTGGCACGGCATTTGGCACGTGATAAAGTTCGTCGGTGCGCTGCGAAAGCGCCATGTTGAAGGTTTCGTCGTCCTGGTAAGAATAGTCGTTTGAAGTCATATTTCATCAACCACAAAGTTCACCGATTCTCGCTGCTGATCTTCTGCCAGGCAGTGCGGACCTCAGCGGTGACAAACATGCTGCCGGCGGAAAGGACGAGACTGGCTTCTTTGGCGGATAATTCCAACGCCCGTCTCAGTGCTTCAGCCACCGGAGTTGCCGCTTCGGCCGGGATCCGGGCTTGCTCTGCCAACCCGAGTAACTGCCCCGCCTCAAGCGCGCGTGGATGGTCGGCTTTGGTGAGGATGATCCGTGCCAGCCGCGGCTTCCATACCTGAAACATGCCAGCCACGTCCTTATCTTCTGAAGCGCCGAAGATGAGGAACACCGGGCAGGCCGGGAAGTAATCTTCGAGAGCCTGGTGCAGCTTCTCGGCCGAGTCGATGTTGTGCGCAGAATCCAGAATGACCGGTGGTTCGCGGCGCAACACCTCGAAACGTCCCGGCCACCTTACTTCAGCAAAGCCTTTCTGGATGGCAGGGCCTGGCACATTCAACCCGCTGGCTTGGAGCACGGCGAAAGCTGTTGCCGCGTTGACCACTTGGAACGCGCCCAGCAATGGAATGCGGAGTATAACAGGATTTTCGATTTGCGAGTGACGGGTGACGCGGGACGGGTGCCGTTTGACGGTAAGGGTTTGACCTTCGAGGGAGTGTTCGCCAGGTGTGAAGGTCACGTCGCGGCCAACGAGGGTCAACGGGGCGTGACGTTGTGCGGCGACCCGTTCCAGCACCGCCAGCGCCTCCTCCTTTTGCGGTGCGGAAACCACCGGCACACCCTCCTTGAGGATACCCGCTTTCTCACCTGCGATCGCGCTTAAAGTATTGCCCAGCACAGCCATGTGGTCGTAGGAGAGCGAGGTGATGACCGAGATGCGCGGCGTGATGATGTTGGTCGCATCCAGCCTCCCACCGAGACCCACCTCGATCACCGCCGCATTCACCTCCCGATGTGCAAAGTGGAGGAAGCCGAGGGCAGTGGTCAGCTCAAAGGTGGTTATGAAGGGGATCTTCGCCACGGATGGCTTGATCTCCTCCACCAGCGCTGCCAGTTCAGCGCGGGAGATCGGTTCGCCATCCACCTGGATCCGCTCGCAGAAATCCTGCAAGTGGGGGGATATGTAAAGACCGGCGCGATACCCGGCAGCGGTCAGCGCGCTGGCACACAAGGCCGAGACCGATCCTTTGCCTTTCGTTCCGGCCACGTGGATGATGGGATAGTCATTCTGCGGGTCCCCGAGCATGTCCATCAGAGCGAACATGCGATCCAGGTTGAATTCGGCCTTGACCAGCTCGTCGGTATGTTTGAGGCTGTAATCTACAAAGGAGTAAAGGTAGTCGAGGGCTTTGTTGTAGGCGGTTTCGGTGTCCATATGAGAAAGCCTGTGCTGCACACTACTTGAGCGCATCGAAGACATTGAAACCCTTCATGAAATCAGACATGGCCTTATATTCAGCATAGAAGGGTGCGTTCTTAACGTGCGCATCCACTGAAAAGACCATGGTTGGCCGGGTCTCGCCCGTGAAAAGCGACCATTCCGGCAGGTCGCCGCCGTTTAGGTCGCCGGTCCTGGCGGAGGCCGTCCAGGCAAGCATCATCTGATCCATTAAGTGGTTTCGCGCGGCATCGTCCTGCGCATGGCGCGGCTTGCCGATGAAATCAAAACCGGTTTGATCGTTGACATAACCGAAATCGAAGGGCAGTTCACTGCCATGCGGCGAGCGGTTGTTCTGGCATGGCTGGTCGGGCAAGTTCACCGGGTAGTTCACCCGATAATAGCAGGTGCTGGCGACCGCGGCCTGTGCCGAGGCCGCATCCAGAGCCTGGACGCGGAAAGCATAATCATCCCCCAAGGCGAGAATGATGTGACCTTCCTGCTTCCAGACGCGCTGTAGATCAGCAGCATACAGGTCGTACATTTACACGCCAGGGGAGGTTTGAAGCGCAGCTTGCCCACCGGTGGCTCGGCATAGGGAATACCCAGGAAAGAATCCAGGCCATTCCGGGAAAAACCACGCACCGCGCCACTGGTTGTTTGAATATCTTCTATAGGGGTGCTAGCGGGCGGCAATTTCTCTTCCACAGGCCACAAATGCCAAGCAGCCAGAAATACGATCAACACCCCAAGGATGAGAAAGAGCATTTTCTTCATCATACTCTTCGCCATGCGAATCTTAACGCAATGGATCACAAACTACGAATTCAACCTGCCCATTTTAACATAGTCTATTAAGGACAAAGGTCAATATACAATTCCTTCCCCTCCTTCCACGCTGTAATGAGTCTCAGGACATTCTCCCGAGCCTTACCCGTGTATTCGCGCACATTGTCCACCGGCGAAAGGATGAAACCCCCGCGAGAGCCGAGGATATGCAGCGCGCGGGAGACCTCCCTCTCGACCTCTTCCGGGTTTCCGCGCTCAACAGTCAGATGGCCGTTGACACCACCCCAGAGGCAAAGCTTGCCAGCAGCTTTCCCGGCAAGCCTCTCCAGGTCATACTCGCGCGGATCCACGCCGATGAGCACGTCCACACCTGATTCAATGATAAGTTCAATCAGCGGCATAGCCCTGGAGGTTAGGATGTAGCCGAACTTAACCCCAGCTTGGTGAGCCATTCGCACATCCTCGCAGAGAATGGGCTGGATGAATTCCTTCCATGAGCCAGGGGTCCAGAAATCGCAATTCTCATACCAGGCACGCTTGATAAAGAGGTCGATGGGTTGGGTGAAGGCAGCAGCCATGCGGGTGCGGTTCCATTCAGCGACCATGAATAGAAGCTCGCGCAGGAAGCCCGGCTGGCGGTAGGTCATCAGGATCAGGTTCTTGAGGCCACAGATCCAGCCGATTAGATCTGCGCTGATGCCCCAGCCTCCCGCGACCAACAGCCC
>Ga0172371_10000712_pt1 | contig 52544 bp, 37 predicted proteins | sample Lak12m_FD_114543 | JGI IMG/M metagenome (GOLD analysis project Ga0172371, IMG submission 114543) | Freshwater microbial communities from Kabuno Bay, South-Kivu, Congo - kab_022012_12m | ecosystem: Environmental > Aquatic > Freshwater > Lake | place: Democratic Republic of the Congo: South-Kivu... | reverse complement strand
GACTTCACCGAGCAGGAAGAGCAGTTGCTCAAGACGCTCGCCGCCAACGAGGACGACTGGTCGAAGTTCATGAAGGAGATGCAGACCGACTTGAGCAAGCTGCCCGAGCAGGACTTTTCCAACGCGACCATGTCGAAGGAGCTCAACGAGATCCAGACCGAGCTGAAGATGGCCGAGGACGCCCTGTTGAAGAAATCGGCCGACATTGCGGTGCCCTTGGAGCAGTTGGGCTACGAGCGGGCGGAGGAGATCACCACGAACCTCGAGAAATGGCTCCCCGACACGCCCGACCGCGAGAAGTGGAGCCAGGAAGAGGCCCTCAGCGACGCCGACAAAGAGGCACCCGCCGCCGAATTGCCCGGCGAGCTCGAAGACCTTATCGGCGACCTCATGGAAGATGAGGAAGACCTCTTCGATGAGATGGAGGACGTCACCTCCAGCGCCATCGATTCGCTCGACAAGGGGGCCGGCTGGGACGTGACCGACGGCCCGATCTCGAACATGAGCGCCAAGGGGGCCACCGGCAACCGCTTGCCCAACACGAACGAGATCGGCGGCCGGGCCGGCGAGGGGCGCCAGGCCAAGTCGAGCGGTGAGTTCGTGGGCGACGAGGCCGTCGGCAAGGGCGGGCGCAAGACTCCCAGCCGGCTGACCAACGATCCGATCATGAAAGGCCAGATCAAGGACCACAGCAAGGATCCGACCGGCGGTGCCAGCGGCGGCGGCAAGGAGAGCGGCCAAGGCGGCGAAGGACTCGAAGGCCCGGGCCGCAACTCCCCCGGCAAACGCGACCTGAACCGCCTGGCCGGCAAGCAGGCCGCTTTGCGGAACAAGGCCGAAGGGGCCGACGTCCAGCTCCAGGTGGGAAGCTACCACCACCAGGACATGAAGAAGTTGATCGACGGGATGGCCCAAATCGAGGCCGATTTGAAGGCCGGCAACTACCAGAACGTCCTGCGGCAGAAGCAAGTGCTCCTGGACAAGGCCAAGAACGTCAAGCAGTACCTGGAGGGCGAGTTCCAGGTGAAGAAAGACACGACCGCTAATCTCCCCACCGACATTCAGAAGGAGATCCTTGGCGGCATGCAGGATCCCTCGCCGGCCGGCTGGGACGAGCTCAACCGGCAGTACTTCGAGCGATTGTCGGCGGCAGGCGGCGGTGCGATGGGCGGCGCGCCCGCGGCCCCCGAAGGCCCCAAGCCCCAGCCCGCCCCGGCAGCGAAACCCAAGTAACACAGGAATGAATCGAGAATAGCGAATACGGAATACGAAATGAAGAATGAATACCGCCGATCGCCCGGGGCGGAGGGGTGACGGGTCGACGCCAAGAACGAAACGCTTCCATGCCCGTTCCTTCTGCGTTCCGTGTTCGTTGTTCAGTATTCCCTATTCATTCTTATCCTTCCACAATCGGCCACGATCGGTTGCGGCCGAGTCGGATGAACCCAAGGAGTTCGTAACGTGTACCGCAGTTCATTGTTCACCGTGCGGGCTGCCCTGTGGCTTGTCGCTTTGCCCCTCTGCATCGCGATGGTGGCCGCCGTCGCCGTGGCGGCCGAGAAAGAGAAGGCCTCGAAGGAAAAGGCGACGGAGAAGGTGGTCATTCCCTTCCCGTTCGTCTCGAAGTTCGATGATGGCCGCTACGGGCAGTTGGTCGCCGACAGCCTGTGGAAGAAGCTCTCGCGCCAAGGGGGGTTCGTGATCCCCGAGTCGCCCGATGACGTGAAGGACCTCTGCGCCTCCAACGGCATTAAGATCGGGCCCGACACGCCGCTTCCCCAGGTCGAGGAGGTCGTGCGCAAGACGTTTGACGCCCAGATCGGCATCTGGGGGAGCGTGGAGCGGGCCCCGGGCGCTGAGGTCGAGATCTACGACCTGGTGATCCACTGCGTCGACTTTTCCACGCCGGGCGAGCCGAAGGTGATCTACGAGAAGGTCGGCGTGCGGACCAACTCCGTGAGCGAGATCCCGCACCTGTACTGCAAGGAAATGCTCGACAAACTCTACGAGCGCGCGGCCGCGGCACCGCGCGGCGTGAACCCCGAGGCCGAGGAGCGATGGAAGAGCGGCCAGAACCTCGTGGTCGGCGGCGACTTCGAGCAGGCCACGCGCAACGTGCCCAAGGGCTGGGAGCCCCGCGCCGGCCAGCAGCGCGAGCCGTTGGGCAATCTGGTCAAGTGGGTGGCCGAAGGGGGCAACGAGAGCAACCACGTCATCCGCTTCACCATCCCCAAAGCCGTCGCCGAGGCCGAAGGGGTGATGTACTACAGCCTTCCCATCCCCCTTCAGGAAGGCGCGACCTACCGCTTCCAGTGCCGTTGGCGATCCACCAGCCCAAGCCCCAAGGTGTTCATCAAGTGCTACGACGAGATGCCCTCCGACTACAAAGGGGTAAAGAAAGCGGCCGACGAGAGCGATACCTCCAGCGGGACCCAGAAATCGGGCAAGGATCGCCGCGAGGTCTACCGCAGCCAGCAGAACCTCTACGGCAAGAACAACCAGTGGAACACCCAGACGCAGGACTTCACCCCCAAGCACACCAAGTACTCGCCCAAGTTCGCCAGGATCATGCTCTACGGCTACCTGACCGAAGGGGTCATCGACTGGGACGACGTGGTCATCAAGGAAGTACTCCCCCCGCCCGCCGGAGTCGTGAAGGGCGAGAAACGGCACTCCCAGGCCAGCGGCGTGACGATGAAGGAAATGGAGGAAAACGAACGCCGCGCCAAGGAGGCCCGCGAAGAAATGCGACGAGAGTCGAGGGCCGAGGCGAAAAAGAAACCGGCCAGCGACGCGAAAGAAAAAGAGAAGCCGGCCGGGGAGTCGAAGGGAGAGTCGCAGTAGTTCGCGATCTGCGGGGCACCGGCGGGCAGGCAACGCCGCGACTTCGTCTTTTCTCTAGCCCAGGCGTGAACGTCCCGGACTAGAGAAAATGGGGTGACATCGTCTACCCTTCTGCTTGGCTCGCAATGCTCAATGCCCGCCTCTGGAACATCGCCCTGCGCACGGCCCATCTCGCGGCGATGGGCGTCCTCTTAGGCGGCCACGCGTTCGACGTGCCGCCGGCACGCCTCGTGGCCGCGCTCTGGTGGACCGTCGGCACGGGCATCGCCCTGGGCGCCGTGGAATCCGGCGGCCGCCCTCTCTGGTTCCACCAAGGGCGCGGCCTCACGACGCTGGCCAAACTCATCCTCGTAGCGATCGTGCCGTGGTTCTGGCCGTACCGCTTTCCAATCCTGCTGGCGGTGGTTGTACTGGCTTCGGTCGGATCGCACATGCCGGCGCGCTTCCGCTACTACTCCGTCGTGTACGGCAGGGTGATCCGCTGCTCGGGCGGCCCTGGCACCGCCGGCCTGGAAGCCGACGCGGCGGAAAACCAGCGCGACTAAGAGCCATGCCGGAGTCTCCCGTCGCCGCCCCGGGCCGATGGCTTTTCGCCACCCGGTGATGCCACGCTGTTGCCGAAAGGCAACCGCGGCGAGCCCTCTCGGGGCTGAGGGCCGCCCCAATCGCGGCTTTTCGGACCCCGGGATTCCCCCAACGGGCGGCCTTCTCGTCCGGATTTGCCGGTCCAGACGGCCTTTTGGCCTCGGCGGCCGGTCTCTCGCCGATCTCGTTTCGAGCCGCAAGGCGTCTTCGGCACGGCGTGTGCTGTAACCCCATTTCCGTCAAGACGCCGGCAACGACTGAGAGAAGACGGCAAGGCGTCCGACGCGATGGAATTCGCACGTACCCTTTGGCCGAGCGATTGGGGAGTAGGACATGCGAGCAATGCGGCGTCATCGGCGGAGGGGATGCGGGCGGCGTGGACTGGCGACCTTGGAACTGCTCTTCGTCGTGCCCGTGCTCTTCCTCTTGCTGATTGCGGCGTTCGTCTACGGCCGGGTGATGATCGTGCGTTGCGGCGTGACCCAGGCCGCCACCGTGGCCGCCCGCGAAGCCGGAAAGGGCGCCAGCGCGAGCGACGTCGCCCGGGCCGTCCATCGCGTGCTGGCGGCCTGCGGCGTGGCGATCAGCGACAAGCCGGGGTCGGGCGCGAAGGTCATCCTTCACGACGGCCTCGACGAGGTCAGCGAGTACGGCGACCCGAACATGACTTACGCGAAACCGCACGGAATTCAAGCCGATGAAGTCCTGGCCACCGTGTGGATCAAGACGACGGCGAAGAAGGCCGACGGGACAGGTCCGATCGTCCCTTCCCTCGGTGGTTTGGGCTCCGTGCTCCATGGCGATCAGATTTGCGTCAGCTCGTTGGTGAAGAAGGATCTCTGTGGCAGATAGGAGCCGGTTTTCCTGGTGGATCGGGGGCCGGGTCCGGGGATCGAGTCAACGTGATTCAAGGCTTTTCTACCCAGTTTCTTGAGAGGAAGATTCCATGACAGTGTTCCGCAAGTTGTGGGCCGACGAAGCAGGCTTCATCGTCTCCGCGGAGTTGGTGTTGGTGGCCACGATCCTGGTGATCGGGATGATTGTCGGACTGACCGTGTTGCGCAACCAGGTCGTCCAAGAGCTGGTCGACGTGGGCCAGGCCATCGGGTCCATGAGCCAGAGCTATGCCCTCGCCGGCGTGAAGAAGTGCGGCGTGGCCCACAGCGACGGCAGTTCCTATACCGACAAGACCGATTTCTGCCAGTCGTGGCAGAACGCGGGGAGCGAGCCGGGTGGGATTTCGGTGCGGATGTGGCCCGAAGGCGCTCCCACGAGCCCGCCGGGCGGCGAAATCAACTGGTGAGCCGGGGATCGCGCACGAGGGCCCGCCCCTCGGAAGCGCCGGCCCGCCACGATCCGCACGTTGGCTCCACGATCCGCCGCAGCGAATTCTCCAAGAGCATTGGTTCTCCCCACGGGGAACCAATGCTCTTCGCCTTTCTTGATCGGCAATCGTGGGGCAGGCTTTCCAGACTTGGCGGGTGAAAGACTGGGAGTCTTATGGATGCTGGTTTTGTTTTGAACGGGAAGAACGGTCGAAATGCACACGCCAGAGCAGGAGTGTTGGCCGCAGTCGCTTTCAGCCCTGAAGGGGCGGAATACGACAGCCCAGGGCAACGCCCTGGGGAAGGGTGTCGGAAGGAGCGCCGAAGCCCTGAAGGGGCTATTGAGGTTCAGAAAGGGAATGCAACAATCTCTCTCAGAGCCGGGGCGTGTCGCCCCGGTTTTTCCGGGCCGACACGGCCCGGCTCGGACTTGTCGTTGTTGCATCACTTCTCTGAGGACCAATAAATCCAGGCTCCCCCGGACCTCTATTCCGCCCTTTGAGGGCTTTCCTATTTCGCCCCTTCGGGGCTGAGGAGGGCTGGCTGCGCATCGTGCGGATGGAATCAGGGAAGGCCTCCCAAGACCGCAATCGCCCAATCAGTTCCGTTACCATCCGCACAATCGCTCATTCCGGTCCCGGGCCCGAGGGGCACCCATCCGGGCGCGACGGCTTGTCCCCGGAGCCTGGCCTAACCTTGATTAGACTCAGAGATTCCAGCATGACCGCCCGAGACCAGCGACTGCGAAAAGAGTGCGCACGGCGTCTGCCTCGCCGGCGGGCCGGCGGCCGGATCACGGTGGAACTGCTCTTGAATCTGCCGATCTGGCTCCTCTTGGTGCTGGCGGTGGTGCAGTTCGGCCAGCGCAGCGCCGCGGTCCAGCAGGTGGCGTTTGCCAGCCGCGTGGGGGCCGAGGAGGCGTCGCAAACCGCGTCGCTCGCCTCGGACGACGCGGTGCCGGGCAGCGTCCTCGCGGCGATTGAGCGTCCGTTGGCCAGTGGCGGGCTGGTGGGCTCGAAGGTGATCTTGGAGCACAACGTGGGGGGCAAGCCCGTCGTGTGGATCGCGGGGCGCGGTCCCGGCGGTCCGCCGCGCACCTCTTTGCCCGACGTCGGCCGCTACGTGCGCGTGACCGTGTGCGTCGCGCCGACGGGGAGCATCCCGAACCTGCTCGGCGCCTTCGGCCTTGGGCCGCGGGGGATGGAACAATCGACCACGTTCCGCTACCGGCTGCCCGCGGGGGAGACGCCTTGATGCACGACGCCACGCGAACTAGGTTGGCACGATGGTCGGGACGCCCTCCGGCCCCGTGCCGCCGGGGCATCGTCACCCTCTGGACGATTCTAGCCGTGCCGGTCGTCATGACCATGCTGGGCGTGGTGGTCGAGGTGGGCCGCCTGTGGCAGGCCCGAACGCAACTGGAAAACGCCCTGGAAGCGGCTGCCCTGGCGGCCGTTCAGGAGTGGGGCCAGCGCGGAGGCACGGCGGAGCAGGTGGGCGCGGGCAAGGCCGTGGGCGAGGTCTACGCGCGGGCGAATGCCATCCACGGGATGCCCGTCGGCCTGGACGATCCGGCCGTCGTCCTTGCCGCGGCGTGGGCCTTCGGAACGGCCACGAGCGGGGCAGCGGGCTTCGACTTCACCCCCGATCCCCGAGCGCAAACCAACCTCGCCGTGGTGATCGAGGCCACCGCCAAGGTCCCCCCGCTCTTTCGCTCGGTGTTCGGCCGCTGGATCGGCCCCTCGACCGTGACCGCCGGCACCGCCGCCTATTACGACCCGTCGGTGCAGCCGCCAAGGGCACGCTTGATCAGGATTAGGGATGAGAGATAGGGGTTGGGGGTTGGGAGTTGGGAGCCATCTCGTTCCCACGCTCTGCGTGGGAACGCCCGTTGGGCCGCGCCGCGGCCGTCGAGAGCCGTAGCTCGGACGCAACGACGGATGATGCCATCGAACCCGCAAATCGTGGCAGAGTCCCTGCGCCGCAGAGCGGCGGGCCGTGCGTTCCCCTAATCCCCAATCCCTAATCCCCAACTCTTCCCCTAGCGTTTCCGCACCGGCGAGAGCACGTACTCCGTGCCGATTGGCCACCAGCCGATCTTCTTGACTTCGTCGGAGCGGAGGAAGAATCGGACGTCCTCGGCCGGGATCGGCGGCTCTTGCGCCATGAACGGGGCGTCGAAGATCAACTCCGCAAAGAACTCCTTGAACTCCTTCCTTTCGACCCAGTCGATGTGGCTGAGGATCTCCGTCCAATGGATCAGCCCTTGTTCCAGCAGCCAAGGACCGACTTTGGCCGGCCCGCGCCCGTCGGGCGGGTACCAATAGGGCTCGCTATCGACCGGATACCAGTGCTGCTCGGCACGGAGCCGGATGAGCTTCACGGCGTCGCGGGCGTCGCAGTTCTTCTCTTCTGATCGCCGGGCCTCCGTCTTGTAGGTGCCGGTCCACGTCTCGACCCAGGGCACTCCGGCGGTGCAGTCGTGGAACATCGTCAGCTCGAAAATGCGGTGGTTGGGCGAGAAGTACTTGAGCACGAGGACCAACCGCGGCGCCCCCGTCGCCTGGTCGGTCAACGTCCATTTCGATTCCAACAGGTGGTTTTCCCATTGGTCGAGCGTGTCTTCACTCGTGTACACCTCTTGGCCCCCGAGCAAAAGGGCCGTCACGATGGCGAAACCCATGCGATCGACTCCCGAATTGACGTTGCTGATCCGGGCGCCGGCCTCCTCGGGCCCATGCCCAGCGGCCGACACCCTCCCTCTTTCCATCCTGGACAGGAAATCCCCCCAGTTCAACGCGCAATCGCCGGCGGACCGGCCAAGTCGGGGGCGCGAACGTAGCGATTGTGCCGACGGACAGGAAAGTACGTCCCCCGGGGCGGGAGTCGCGGCATCGCGGGCATCGCCGGGGACGCCGCCGTGCCAAGAAAGACCAAGCCCACGGGCCGCAGCCCGTGGGCCTGAGGAGGAACGCCCTCCTTTGGAGACCAAACGCTCGCATGGATCACAGGAGCCGCTCGCGGAGCCCTGGCTTCGCCTTGGGGGCCGGGTGGGGACGCCCCTTCGTGCCCCCCGGCAATCCCTGGTGCTGCTGGCGACCGGAGGGCCCGGGGGACGGCGCGGGAATCGCCTCGGGCAGGGTCGAGGAGGGATCCGGCACGGGGACGAGTTCGTCGGGGCAAACGCCGGACTCCTCCGGGCAAGGGGCCGACTCATTCGGGCAGAGGGCCGACTCGTCCGGGTACGCACTCAGCTCCCCGGTCGTAGGACCGAGCACATTCTCGTTGGGCATCATGCTGACCGAGATCCCGCCCGGCGGGGTGCCGGGGACCTGGCAGGGGACCTGGCAGAAGTCGATGACGTCGATGTAGCACGAGCCGCCGCTCCAAGCGACCCCGGGCTTCCCGATCCCGCCAAAGCAGTAACTCTGGTTGAGCGAGCCGATCGATTGCCCCACGTCCACCAGCTCCTGGACCACCTGGTTGCGGAGCGAAACCAGCCCCACCGTCAACCCGATCACCAGGGTGGTGGCCACCAGCACCAGCTCGGCCGAGAAAACGTAACCGTTCTCGTCGACCCATAGTCTGTAAAACGCGCTCATCACTCTCACCCTTTCTTGTTTACAGGGGCGCGCACTTACCAAGTCGCAATCGCCTTGGGGAAGTCGATCGCGGTCTGGGTCGCTTGCGCAAAGTAATCGCGGAAGGTATTCACACCGATCCAGCCGAGGATCTCCGTAATCTCCCGATCGCTGTAGCCGGCAGCGCGGAGGCGACCCCAATCGTCGTTGTCCAGATCGCCTCGCTTCTGGAGCATCTGGCAGGCAAACCGCAGCGCCGTCTGGACTTTGCTGCTGGAGGACCGGCCCGAGCGGGCATCCATGATCTCTTCCTCACTCAGCCCGGCCGCCCTCCCCAACGCCACATGCCCCGCCACCCAGTACTCCGACCGATGATGCTCGGCGACCGCCAGGGCCATCTGTTCGCGGAGCTTCTCCGACAACACGCCCCGCTCCAGGGCCTCGTTGAGTCCCAGGTAGCCCTCCAGCACGACCGGCGAATTGGCCATCACCAGCAACAGGTTGGGGACCATCCCCACGCTGCCCCGCACACGCTCGAGCAACTCCCTGACCCTGCCGGTCGTCCGGCCCAACCCAACGGGTTTGAGTCGCGGCATGGTCAACTCCTTTGCGTCGCACCGGTTCACGGAGTCCTGGTTGACTAGAGAATATGCGCAAGCCACTTAGCGCACGTCACCGAGATAAAGCAGGACGAATGGGAATTCCTCCTGCCAAGACCTCGCTCGCCAAATGGCATCGCACCCTCGCCAATCTCCCCAGATTGAATCTATCGGAGCCGCTTCACTCGCCTCGCAAACGCCCGCATCCGCGGGCATTGCCAGGTTGTTTAGCTGCCCTTTAAGGCGAGGTTGGGTTTTGCAAAGGGTGTGCCACGGGCGCCGAGAAACGGAAACGTGCACGGCCCTTGGAGTTGCACGTTTCCCGGGCGGAAACGGGCCGCAACGCAATTTCGTGATTCACGCAACTGCGTTGCTCGATCACGAAAGTTCGTTAGAATGCGCGTGATGCACGAGACGCCGGGGCGCGAATCGATCGTCTCACCGGAGACGCTGCGGGGCCTTCTCTTGACGATGGCCCAGGAGGCGTCGGTCGATGCCGTTCTGCGCACGGTGGTTCACACCCTGACCGATCTGGCCGAGGCGGCGGCGCCCGGCGGCCACGCTGCCGAGCAGCTCCGGGCGCTCAAGAAGCGACTCGAAGGGGAGGGCGAAGATTCCCGGGAGGCCGCTGCCGAGCCTCCTTCCTTCGGCGAAATCATCGGCCAGAGCGCGGCCGTGCGGAGCTTGGCCGAGCAAGTCGAGCTGGTGGCGCCCACCGACGCGAGCGTCCTCATCCTGGGCGAATCGGGCACGGGAAAAGAACTGGTCGCCCGGGAAATCCACCGCAGGAGTCGGCGCTCTTCCCATCGGATGGTCCAGGTCAACTGCGCCAGCATCCCCCGCGAACTGTACGAAAGCGAGTTCTTCGGCCACGTCCGCGGGGCGTTCACCGGGGCGCTGAAGGACCGCGCGGGCCGATTCGAGCTGGCCCACCGGGGGACGCTGCTGTTGGATGAAGTCGGCGAGATCCCCTATGCCCTTCAGGGGAAGTTGCTCCGGGTGCTCCAGGAGCGGGAGTTCGAGCGGGTGGGCGAGGAGGTGACCCGCCGCGTCGACGTGCGGATCCTTGCCGCCACCAATCGGGAGCTGAAGAAGGAGATCGAGGAGGGGCGGTTTCGGAGGGACCTGTTCTATCGGCTCAACGTGTTTCCGATCGAAGTCGTCCCGCTTCGAGAGCGGAGCGAGGACATCCCCTTCCTGGCCGCGCATTTCCTGGAACAGGCGGTCGCCACCTTGGGCTGTCCTCGACCCCGGCTCACCAAGGCCGACATCGTGGGCCTGCAACAATACGATTGGCCGGGCAACGTGCGCGAGCTCCGCAACGTGATCGAGCGCGCCGTGATCGCGTCGCGCGGAGGCGAGCTGCGGCTGGACCTTTCGGGCGATGCGGGCGGCGAGGTCCGGGACGCCGCCGCCCCGAGTCCGCCGCCTGCTCTCCACGGCGAGATCCTGCCCGACGCCGAAATCAAGCGCCTGGAGCGCGAGAACATCCTGGCCGCGCTGGAACAATCGCGAGGAAAGATCTATGGCCCCGGCGGCGCCGCCCAACTCCTCGGCGTCCGCCCCACCACCCTGGCCTCCCGCATCCGCAGACTGAAACTCCACAACCCCCCGCGCCCCTAACCCCACCCCCGCTCATGCTTCGCAAGGGTCTGTGAGACAATAGGACGTGGAGGGCCCTGCCGACCATTCACCGCCGGCGACGCGGCCGAAGGGTGCGGGCTGAGCCGGCGGCCGGGTTGGAGACGGCGGCCAGGGCCGCTTTTGGACGCATCCGGCCCGTGCCGTGCGTCTGCACGCGTAAGCCGGGGCCAGCCCCGGTCGCAGCGTGTTTGCGTCCCAGACGGCGGGCGACGGCGATCCCCCAGAATATCGCGCCCGCGACTGCAATAAGGATCACCCGCTCGGCGAACAGGTGCAGGGCGGGTCGCGGAGTCGCCTCCGGCGTTGCCCCGTAGTCGACCGGCGTCGAGGGGATCGCCGATGGCGCCGCGGGACGCGGGGCGCCGGGCGAGGCCTGCAATTCCCAGGGGGAGGCAAGCGGGGGAGGACTCAGGGGTGATGGCGTCGAGGCGTACTGCGGCGACGCCGCGGCTCGATTGGCTTGCGGCGCCGTGGGCGGCGTCGTCGGAGGGGCAGAAGCCGTGGCCGGGGCTGTATAGGCGCAGGGAGTTCCGGTCGCCAACGCGGGCGCCGGGTTCTCCCCATTCGGATCATGTCGAGTGGCGGCGATTGCCGGAGGTTGCTCGTCGGGAGGCGCAGCGGATCGGCTCGGTTTCTTGGCCGAAACACGTTGCGAGAGTTCGATCATCGCATCGGCTGCCGCACGCAGCGACTGGTCCTCGGTTAGCACGCGGTCGTACAAGTCGAGGGCCTGCTGGTACTCTCCTTGCTGCGCGAGCACGAAGGCGTAGTTGGCCCGCGCCTCCTTTTCGGACCCGGCCCGCCGGAAGAGGTTGAGGCATTCCTCGCGCCGTCCCTGCTCGGCGAGCACGAGGGCGAGGTTATTGCAGTAGGCGCGGTTGGCGGGCTCGATTTCCACCGCCCTGCGCAGGCACTGTTCGGCCTCCTTGGGACGGCTGGCGAGATGGTAGAAGTAGCCCAGGTCGTTGAGGAGTTCGGGGTCGTCGGGTTTCAGGGCCAATGCGCGGTTGAAGTGCTCTTCGGCCTCCTTGAATCTTCCCTGCTTGGTGTAAATGACCGCGAGGCGATGGTGCGGGACGGGATTGTTGGGCGACTGCCGTATGACCTCCAGATACAGGCGTTCGGCCTCCTCGGTTTGGCGACGGCGTTCAGAGAGTCGGGCCAGTGCCAGGGGATTCGTCGGCGCCGAGGCGCCGTTCTTGCCCATGGCGCCCGGGTTGGGAGCCGCCGCGGGGAACGATGCCGCAGTGCTGCCCGCCGGGGTGGCCGTCGCGCCCGGTGTGGCGTTGGGCGTCCCCCCCCAGGGCGCGGCGCAGCCCGACGCGATCATCGCGGTAACCAAGCAAGCCAGCAGCCACGTAGAACGATGTCGATTCAAGACGGGTGTTCCACTTCCTAGGGTTGACCGCGTGAAGCCATGGGAGGTCGCGATTCAATATCCGCCCCAACCGCCCCCGCCCCAGCCCCCATATCCTGCCCCAACGCCGACACCGCCGCCAGCCCCCGTCCCTCCGTTCCAGTCGTTGTTGTGGCTGCCGAGGGCGTCGCTGTAATCCGTGGCCGCCCGCTCCCCAGCCCGGTAGGAAGGGGCCAGGTCGGGGGCGATCACCACGCGGGTGTCGGCATCGGCGATCTTCATGGCCAGCAGGCACCGCACCACGATGTCGCGGCGGCGCATGTCCATTTCCGGATTCAAATTGACGCGGTACTTGTATTCCGTGTCGGGGCGGGCGAAGTTCCGAGTCCTCTCGACGACGACCTGGGCGTCCTGACCCGTAGCCAGCCGCGCTGCGATCTGTTTCAGGTGGTCTTCCCCGGCGAAGTTGAGAAACTCGGAGTTCTCGACGAACTCGTGCTCGTGAACCACGAAATCCGATTTTTCGGCGTTGAGTTCCTGATTTTGCCAGACCGGATCGCTGAGCGTGCCCAGCGGGGAAGCCGCGGGCCGCTGGGGCAGGATCTCCTTCCAGCCGGGACAGCCCCCCGCCGCCAACACGGCGGCGCTGACCATCAAGGCGAGCACCCTTCGTCGTGGCGGTTGCGGCGGCATCCTTCGATCTCCCTCTGGCGGCAAGGTTACTCGGAAAACCCGTGGGGCCCTTGGATGTAGCGGTTCTCGGTGGCCTGGTAGGCCGGTGAGCGCATCGCTTCCCGGCGGCCCTCAATGGCCTGCCGCGCCGCGACCGGCGCCACCGTGCTGCGATAATCGCGATTGGGCCGGCCTTCCCAGTCGCCTGCCAGGAAGAACGCCCAGTCGCTCGGCTCGGTCACCTCCATCCCCGGCAGGACCAGCGGTGCTTCCTCGGGCTCCAAGGGGTGCACCAACTCCGGGCTCACCAACACCAGCAACTCCGTTTCGTCGCGTTTCACGTGGCGGTTGCTGAAGATGAGGTCCACGTACGGGATATCGCCGATCCCCGGGACTCGAACCTTGCTCCCCTCTTGTTGGTCTTGGATCAGGCCCGCGATGGCCAGCCACTGCCCCTCGCGCAGATCCACCGTCGTATCAACGGAGCGGGCCGTGAGACCGGGAATGCCGTTGACCGAGAGTCCCTTGTCGGGGCTGCTGACGATGGGAGTCACCTGCAAGCGAATGCGATCTTTGTCGAGGACCGTGGGCGTGAAGGTGATTTGAGTGCCGAAATTCTGGAAGCTGGTGCTGACGGCGCCCACGCCTTGCACGCCGACGACCGTGGGCACCGCGAAACTGCCACCGCTCACGAAATTGGCAGGATGCCCGCTGAGCGTCACCAAATTCGGTTCGGCGAGGATTTTCGAATACCCGTTGGTGCTCAGGGCCTCCAAGGTCAGTTGCAGGTCCTTGGTGCTCAACACGGCCGAAACGGCTCCGCCGGTGGTCAGGCTGGAGTTCAGCGTGAAATCGCCGAGGTGGAGATTGACGTTGCTGCCGGCATCGCGCAGCGCGCTGCGGGTGAGTTCTGCCACGCGGACCTTGAGCATGACCAATTTCTCGCCGGGGACTTCCAACATGTTGACCACGTTGAGCCCGCCTCCCCAACGACCGCCGCCCCAGCCACGGTTCTCGCCGATGACTCGCCCCCCATAACCCCCGGGCCCGTAGCCGAACCCGTTGCCGTAGCCATAGCCGTACCCAGCCCCGTAGTCGCCTCCTCGGTTGACGACATTGCCCGCCAGGTCTCCTGTTCCCGTGAAGACGAGCGTCATGATGTCGCCGGCCTCCCTGGAATCGCGGGCCTGACCGCGGACAATGAGCTTGCTGCCCACCGCAAACAGGTGCACGAAGCTGTTCGGGAACAGCTCGTTGACCTTCCGTTCCAGGGCGGCGTATTCGAGCTTCCGCCGATCCTCGAAGGCATCATTGGCGGCGACGCGGACCTGATAACGGAGCATATCCTTGTCGGATTGTCCGTCCGGGCCGACAAACCAGAGAGTCAAGCTGGTCTCTCCGGCCTGTAAGCCAATCAACTCGAGTTCCGTGGGGGCGAACTGCGTAACCTCCAGGACACCCGGATTGGTGATGGACGTGCGGGCCACCGGCCTCTTGGTCCGGATGATCTTGGACGTGCGGGGCTCGATCTCCAAGTTGAGCTCCGTCTCGCGGACTTCGGCGATCAGGGCTCTCTCCCTGCTCCTCGCTTCCGCCAGCATCCGCTTGCCGAGAATCGCGTCGGACGGAGTTGGCTGGACGATGGGGCCTTCCGTTTGGGCTGCACCCATGGGAGACGCCCATCGACCGGGCCTGGGTGCGGTCGATGTCAAGGTACAACCAGGGGGTGTTGGAGCGGAAGCTGGTGAAGAGGCCTTGCAGCCCTTGCGCGCGGCTGGCCGCGTCGGCGATCCTTTCGCTGGCGGCCTGGAGGGCGTCGGGGCCGCTGTCGCCGCGGTCCTCGATCATGATTTTGAAGCCGCCGGCGGTGCCCAGGCCTTCGACGGGCGGGGCCCCGAAGATGCTGATCGTGCCGTCGGGGATCTCCGCGTGGAACTTCTCCTGCAACTGGGCGGCGATTGCGTCGCCCGAAAGCCCCTCGCCGGCCCGCCGGTGGAAGTCGTCGAGCATGACGAACATCGCCCCGAAATTCGGGGCATTGGCCGCCAGCAGCAACGATTGGCCGGCAATGGCCACCGTATGGCGGACGCCGGGCGTGTTGACGGCGATGCCCTCGATCCGCTGCATCACCCGGCCGGTCCGCTCCACCGAGGCCGCGTCGGGCAGTTGCACGTTGACCAGCAGGTAACCCTTGTCCTGCATGGGGATGAATCCGGCCGGCGCTTCCGTGAATCCCCACCAGGTCAGCGCCAGCAGGCCGCCGTAGACGACCAGCACCACCGCGCTCACCCTCAACAGGCCCCCCACCATCCGGCCGTACAGCTCCGTAAAGCGGTTGAACCCCCGGTTGAACTGGCGGAACGACCAGGCCACGATGCGGTTCAAGGGGCCGCCCAGCACCCCGCAGGCGACGGCGGTCAGCGACGCCGTCAGCCAGGGCTCCGCATCCAGCAGGCTCGCTGCCCACTCCTGGGGCAATGCGGCGAGGGCGACAGCCGTCCACGGCGAGAGGAAATCGTAACCCAGCCAGAAGCCCAACAGCGGATAGCCCCAGCGCGGGAGCACGTCGTGCGAGGCCTCTTCCACCTCCTTGGGCCGCAGAAGGAGGGCCGAGAGGGCCGGGCTGAGGGTCAGCGAGTTGAAGGCCGAGATCACCGTCGAGGTGGCGATCGTCAGGGCGAACTGGCGATAGAACTGGCCCGAGATCCCGCTGATGAACGCGCACGGCACGAAGACCGCGCTCAAGACGAGCCCCACCGCAATCACCGGCGACGAGACCTGTGACATGGCCTTGAGGGTGGCCTCGCGGGGCGGCAATCCCTGCTCGATGTGGTGCTGAACGGCTTCGACGACGACGATGGCGTCGTCGACCACGATGCCGATCGCCAGCACCAGGCCGAAGAGCGTCAGGTTGTTGAGGCTGAAGCCCACGGCTGCCATTGCCGCAAAGGTGCCGACAATGGCCACCGGCACGGCCACCAAGGGAATGACCGCGGATCGCCAGTTCTGCAGGAAGAGGAGGACCACGAAGGCCACCAGCAGCACGGCGTCGCGGAGGGTCTTGAAGACCTCGCGAATCGACTCGGTGATGAAGGGGGTCGTGTCGTAGACGATCGCGTAGTCGACCCCGGCCGGGAAGCGTTTCTTCAGCTCGTCCATCTTGGCCCGGACCAGGCGCGCCGTGGCCAGCGCGTTGGAGCCGGGCAACTGGTAGATCGATAGCGCCACGGAGGGCTTCCCGTCCATGGTGCAGGTCTGGTCGTAGCTCTCGGCCCCCAGCTCGATGTCGGCGACGTCGCGCATGTGGACGATCCGCCCGTCGGCGTCGGTCCGGAGGATCATGTCGGCGAACTGGTCGGGATCGGCCAGGCGCCCCAGCGTGGTCATGGTGTATTGAAACACCTGTCCGCTGGGCACCGGCGGCTGCCCGATCTGGCCGGCGGCCACCTGGGCGTTCTGCTGCTGGATGGCCTGGACCACGTCGCTGGCCGAGAGGTGGCGAACGGCCATCTTCTCCGGGTCGAGCCAGAGACGCATGCTGTAGTCGCGCTGGCCGAGGTAGGTGATGTCGCCGATGCCGGGGAGCCGGCTCAGCTCGTCGCGAAGCTGGATCGTCGCGTAGTTGCTCAGGTAAAGGTTGTCGCGACTGCCGTCGGGCGAGTAGAGGTTGACGATCAAGAGCACGCTGGGCGACTTCTTTTTCACGGTCACGCCGTTGCGGGTGACGAGGTCGGGCAGGACCGGCTGGGCCAGGGCCACGCGGTTCTGCACCAGCACCTGGGCCATGTTCAAGTCGATCCCCAGCTTGAACGTCACCGTGAGCCGATAACTGCCGTCGTTGGTGCACTGCGACGACATGTAGAGCATCCCTTCCACGCCGTTGACCTGCTGCTCGATGGGCGCGGCCACGGTGTCGGCCACCACCTGCGCGTCGGCCCCCGGATACGAGGCCGAGACCTCCACCGTGGGCGGCGTGATGTCCGGATACTGCGCGATCGGCAGGGTGAACAAGGCCACGCCGCCGGCCAGGGTGAAGAGGATCGACAGCACCGAGGCGAAAATCGGCCGATGGATGAAAAAGCGTGAGAACATGGGGATCAAGGATCAGGGATCAAGGATCAGGGATCAAGGATCAGGGATCAGGGGTCAGGGATCGGGGGTCAGGGATCAGGGGTGGGGGATCAGGGGTCGGGGGTTGACCTTCGGGATAACGGCGCATCCTCCATTCATCATTCATCAATCCGCATTCATCATTCTCACTTCATCCTTCATCCTTCATCTTCCGCCCCACGTGCCGGATCAAGTTGCCCAGGATCCGGAAAAACGCCCATACGAATCCGAGGGCGAAGAATCCGAGCGTGAGGAACCGGATCCAATGAGCCAATCGCGTATGGAGCACCCGGTGCCCGCCCAGCCAGTCGATCACATTGAAGAAGACCGGCGTGAGGAAGATGCCGAAGAGCGTCACCCCGAGCATGCCGCTGAAGACGGCCGTCCCCAGGGTGCGGCGCATCTCGGCGCCGGCCCCGCGGCCGATCAGGAGGGGAATGACCCCCAGGATGAAGGCCAGCGACGTCATGATGATCGGCCGCAGGCGGAGGTGGCAGGCTTCCAGGGTCGCCTCGTGTCGCGCGACGCCCCGTTCGCGCTGCCGCTTGGCGAACTCCACGATCAGGATCGCATTCTTGCTGGCCAGCCCGACCAGGACGACGAAGCCGATCTGGGTGAAGATGTTGATGTCGGCCTGGGGGTTCGCGCCCACGATGGATCGCGGCAGGCAGTGGGGCACCGCCGTCACGCCGATGACCGCGCTCAACAGGCACATGGGGACGACGAAAATCACGGCCAGGGGCAGCGACCAGCTCTCGTACTGGGCGGCCAGCACGAGAAACACCATCACCACGGCCAGGGCGAAAAGGATCATCGCCGTATTGCCCGCCTGCAGCTCCAGGTAAGCCATCTCGGACCATTCCGTGCGCATCGCCGGGAGGATCTCCCGGTCGGCGGTTTCTCGCATCAGGTCGATGGCCTGCCGGGAGCTGACACCCGGACCCGCATATCCGTTGATGGCGGCCGCCGGATACATGTTGAAGCGGGTGAGGATCAACGGGCCGTTGACTTGGCGCACGTCGGCCAAAGCCCCGACGGGCACCATCCCGCCCTGGCGATTGCGGACCTTGAGCTGCCGCACCTTCTCGACCTGGTTGCGAAAGCGGGCGTCGGCCTGGACCACGACCTGCCAGGTGCGGCCGAAGAGGTTGAAATCGTTCACGTACAGCGAGCCCAAGTACACCTGGAGGGTGTTGAAGGCGTCGGCCAGCGGCACTCCCATGGTCATGCACTGGGGGCGGTTCAAGTCCACGTAGAGTTGCGGCGCGTTGGCCCGGAAGACACTGGACAAGCCGACCAGGAGGGGACGCTGCCCCGGGCCCGTCAAATGGTTCCCTTTCTCGACGAGGTTGTCGGTCTGCTCTTGGAGGACCTTCAGCCCGACGTCGCCACGGTCCTCGACCATCAACTTGAACCCGCCGGTGCGGCCCACCCCGCGCACCGGCGGAGGCGGGAAAACGTCGATCTTCGCCTGGGGGATCTCGGCCATGAAGCGCTTCCGCAGCGTGGCCGCGATCACCTCGCTGTACAGTTCGGGCTCTTGGCGATTGGAGAAATCGTCGAGGATCACGAACATGGAGCCGAGGTTCGAGCCCGAAGCACTCAGCAGGAACGAGTTGCCGGAGACGCCCACGGTGTGCGTGACGCCGGGCGTGTTCGTGACGATCTCTTGCACGCGATCCATCACGTGACGGCTCCGCTCGGCTGAGGCCGCGTCGGGCAACTGCGCATTGACCAGCAGGTACCCCATGTCTTGCGAGGGGATGAACCCCTTGGGAGTGCGCATGAAGGTGGAGTAGGTCAACAGCAGAAGACCCCCGTACACCACCAGGACCAACGCGCTCACGCGGAGCAGCCGCCCGACCGTTCGGATATAAAGCCGCGAAGCCACGCCGAAAGCCTCGTTAAACCATCCGAAGAGCCGACGAAGGACGAAGTTCGCCGGCAAAGCCACGAACCAGCCGACGGCGGCGCCGGCCAAGGCAATCGCCCAGGGGAGAGCCGGCGACATCACGCCCGCCACTTCCGAGGGGAGGACCGGCGAATTCTCGATCCACGAGGTCAGCCAGGGGGCCAGCAGCCGCCCGGCCGCCCACCCGCCGACCGGAACGAACAGCAGCCGGGGCAGAACGTCCCGTCCGTCTTTCCCCGGAGGGCGCAGCAGAAGGGCCGATAGCGCCGGACTAAGCGTCAGCGAGTTGAACGCCGAGATGATCGTCGAGGCGGCGATCGTCAGGGCGAACTGCCGGAAGAACTGGCCGGTGATGCCGCTGATGAATGCGCAGGGCACGAAGACCGCGCTCAGGACCAGTCCCACGGCCACCACCGGTCCGGAGACCTGGCTCATCGCCTTGATCGCGGCCTCCCGCGGCGACAGGCCGCGCTCGATGTGGTGCTCCGCGGCCTCGACCACCACGATGGCGTCGTCGACCACGATGCCGATGGCCAGCACCAGACCGAAGAGGGTAAGGTTGTTGAGGCTGAAGCCCATCACCGCCATCACGGCGAAGGTGCCCACGATGGCTACCGGCACGGCGATCAACGGGATCACGGCCGATCGCCAATTCTGGAGGAACAACAGCACCACGAAGGCCACCAGCAGAGTCGCGTCGCGCAGCGCCTTGAAGACCTCGTCGATGCATTCCCGCGTATACGGCGTGGTATCGAACTGGATATTGTAGTCAAGGTCCGTGGGGAAGCCCTTGGCCAATTCCTCCATTTTCTTATGGATGCTGTCGGCGACGTCCAAGGCGTTGGCGTCGGGCAATTGAAAGATGATCAACCCCACGGCCGGTTTGCCGTCGCGCTCGCTCCGAACGTCCTCGTTCTTGGCTGCCAGCAGGACCCGTCCGACGTCTTTGATCCGGATGAGACGGCCGTCCGGTCTGCTCCGGATGATGATGTCTCCGAACTGTTCCGGCTCGCGGAGGCGGCCAAGGGTGGAGACCGTGATCTCGGTCTCCTGTCCCGGGTGGACCGGTTGCTGCCCGATCTTTCCCGACGCCACCTGCTGGTTCTGCTCGCGGATGGCTCGCACGACGTCGCCCGCGCTCAGGTTCCGCTCCGCGAGCCTCTCCGGGTCGAGCCAGATTCGCATGCTGTAATCGCGCTGGCCGCTGATGAAAATGTCGCTGATCCCGGGCAGACGGAGCAATTCATCCCGGACCCGCGTCAGGGCATAGTTGCTCAGGTAGAGCTGGTCGTAGCGGTCGTGGGGCGACAAGATGCTGACCGACATGAGAATGTCGGGCGATCTCTTGCGGGTCGTCACCCCGGTCTTCTTGAGGACGTCCGGCAGCATCGGCAGCGCCAGGTTCACCCGGTTTTGCACGAGGACCTGGGCAAAGTCGAGCTTGACCCCCTGCTTGAACGTCACCGTGAGATTGTAGGAGCCGTCGTTGGTGCACTGCGACTCCATGTAGAGCATGTTCTCGACGCCGTTGACCTGCTGCTCGATGGGAGCGGCCACGGTCTCGGCCACCACCTGGGCGCTGGCACCGGGATAATTGCAGTTGACCTGCACCGTCGGCGGCGTGACCGGGGGATATTGGGCCAAGGGAAGACCGACCAGCGCGAGCCCGCCCGCCAGCGTAATGCCGATCGACAGCACGCAGGCGAAGATCGGCCGGTCGATGAAGAATCGCGAGAACATGCGGTCGCTTTTCGGCGGGGACGCGGAGCGTGAAAACCGCCCGAGGATTTCAAGGAACTCGTAGGACGGCCGTTCCAGGCCGTCGCTTCTTATCCAGGCTACTCAACGATCGAGAAAATGAAGAATGAAGAATGAGCAATGAAAAATGAGCAATGAAGCACTACGGGCACGGTAGTTCATTTTGCATTGTTCGTTTTCCGTTGTTCATTTTTCATTTCCGTTTCGACCAGCTTGGGCTGGACCGTGATCCCCGGTCGCACCCGCTGCAGGCCGTCGACGACCACCCGCTCGTTCTCCGCCAGTCCCTGCTCGATCACCCGCAGCCCGTCCTGCATCGCGCCGACCGTCACGGGGCGATACACCACCTCGTTCTTGTCGGTAATCACGTAGACGAACTTCTGCCCCTGGTCGTTCCCCAAGGCACGCTCCGAGACGAGGATCGCCCGGTGGGGCGTCCCGATCGGCACGCGTACCCGCACGAACAGGCCGGGCGCGAGGAAGTGCTTGGGATTGTCGAACTTGCCGCGGAGCCGCAGCGTGCCGGTCATGGCGTCCACCCGGTTGTCCGCGAAGTTGATGACCCCAACGTGGGGAAAGAGGGGATTGCCTTTTTCGTCTTCCTCGTCGACCAGTCCCATCAGGACCGGCGCCTGCGAGTCCCTCGCCGCCTTGACCTTTCCCGCCTGCATAAGGCGGCGGAACTTCAGCACGCTTCGCTCGTCCGCGTCGAAGTAGGCATAAATAGGGTCCAAGGTGACGATTGTCGTCAGGGCGGTCTCGTCGGCCTTGACCATGTTCCCCGGGTCGACCAACTGCCGGCTGGCACGGCCGCTGATCGGGGCGAGGACCTTCGTGAATCCGAGGTTGAGCTGGGCCAGGTCCCGAGCGGCCTCGGCAATGCCGACCGCCGCCTTCCCTTCCTCGCGGTCGCCGACGATCTTGTCGTAATCCTCGCGGCTGATGGCCTGGCTCGGCAGCAAGGGCACGGCGCGCTTGAAGTCGAGTTCCAGGCGGGCGAGATGGGCCTTGGCCTGCTGCAAGGTGGCTTCCGTCCGGTTCAACTCGGCTTGGTAGGTGCGGGGATCGATCTCGAACAGCGGCTCCCCTTGCTTGAGGTCGTCGCCCTCTTTGAACAGGACCTTCTCGAGATAGCCCGTCACCCGGGCCCGCACCTCGACGCTTGCCACGGCCTCGGTCCGACCCGTGAAGTCGTTGAAGTCGGTGATTTCCTTGACCACCGGCCGGCTGACGACGACCTCCGGCGGCTTGCTCGCCGCCGACGGCGGCTGACGACGGCCGCAACCAACTGCCACGACGCACAAGACCATCGCAGCCCACGACCAGAGAGTTCGACGCATTTCAGACTCTCGGCGGCTGCCGAGCCGTTGGAGGTAGGTTGCCGTTGGAGGTAGGTTGTCGACGCGAGTGCAACACCCAGGCTGCCGACAATCGTTAATGTACGTAAACTATCGCCCCGGGGTCAAGAGGCTCTTCCGGTGGGCCGGCACGTTTTGCCTCTTCCTTCTCCGGCTGCAAGAATCGGCAATTCTCGTGAGACAGCCTTTCCAGGCCGTCAACAAACCCCGGATACGACCCCCGAAAGGACCGTCCAACAACCGGAAACGGAGGGACCTGAGTTTTCCACGCCGGCCGCACCAGCGCCTCCACCGCCTACGGTCTGGGCCGATTCTTCTCGGCCGGTAAAGCCGGCGGGGGAACCCCGGGAACCGGCAAAGCAGGTGGTAACAGGGACGGCGCTTCGGGAAGCATCGGCGGGCTGGGCGGCTCGGGGGGCATCTCCGGCCCGCCGTCCAGACGGATTTCCCAGCCGCCTCCCAGGGCACGATAGATTTGAACCAATCCCTGGGCGATCTCGCCCCGCGACTGGGCCCAGAGGTCTTGCTGTTGGACCAGATTCTGCGCGATCAATGCGTACCGGTTGAAATCGAAGGCCACCGCCATGCCCCCAAGGTCGCGCTGGAGTTTCATCGTCTTGAGCGCCTCTTTCGCCGCACGGACACTCTTGTCGAGGTGCCCCTCGCGCTCTTGGGCTCGCAAGAAGGTCACAATGCCGTTCTCCGCCTCCTCGTTCGCGGCCAGCACGGTGTTCTGGTAGGTCGTGACCAGTTCCTGGAAGAGGGCGTCCTGGAGGCGGACGTTGTTGACGATCCGGCCGTAATTGAGGATGTTCCACTGGAACGACGGGCCCACGTTGCCGTCGAGCGACTTGCCCGAGAAGAGGTCCTTGAAGTTCGCCGCCTGGTAGCCCAGCGTGCCGTTGATCGACAGCGCCGGATACAGGTCGGACTGGGCAATGCCGATCAACTCGGCCTGGGCGGCCGCCAGACGCTCCGCGCGGCGGACGTCCGGGCGGCGACGGAGCAGGTCGGCGGGAATGCCGATCACCACCTCGGGCGCGGCGGTCGGGATGCGGTCCTCGCCGATCATGTTGTGAAGATCCGCGGGCGGCATGCCCATCAGGATGCACAAACGATTGGTCGCCTGCCGGAGACTGATCTCCAACTCGGGGATTTGGGAATCGGTCTGCTCCAGGAGGCTTACTGCCTGGTGCGCGTCCAAAATGTTTGCGTGGAAACCTCCGCGCAGTCGCCGCTCGACCCCGTCCTTGACCCATTGCTGAAGGGCGACGTTCTGACGCAACCACCGAATACGCTCTTGCAGCGTGCGGACCTGCACGTAATTGGCGGCCACGTCGCCCAAGAGCGTGACCAGCACGGCGTCATAGTTCTCGACCGAGGCGTCCAACTGGCGGTCGGCCGCCGTGACCGCGCGGCGAAACCGCCCCCAGAAATCGAGCTCCCAGGCGAGGCTGAAGCCCATGTTCCACTGGTCATAGAACGGCTTCGCCGGGGTGAAACCGGCGGAATTCTTGCTCACCGCCTCACGGCTATAACTTCCGGAAGCATCCTGCTGTTGCGGGAAGACCTCTCCGACGGCGATTCCCCGTTGGGCCCGCGCCTCGAGCACGCGGAAGCCCGCTTCCCGAAGCGATAGGTTCTGCCGATAGGCATGGACGATCAGGCGGTTCAGCGTGGGATCGTTGAAGACCGTCCACCAATGACCCAGGTCGGCCGCGTCCGCCGCATGGATGTCGTTTGCGTCGATCCAGTGCTCGGCCACGGGCGCGGAGGGTGGGCAGTAGTCGGGGCCCACCTTGAAGCCGTTGTTCACGTACTCTTGCGGCCCCGTACACCCGCACCAAGCGACGGCGACGAATGCCACGGCAACCAGCGAGCCGCTCCGAGTTCCTGGTCGACGAGCCATCATTCCCCCCTCGAATGCGATACCCGCACAAAACGCAGGGTGCTTACAGGCGGATTCTCTCTCCTTATCGGCAAGACCGGCAAAGTCGGAATGGTCGAACCGGCCAGGGTGTCGCAGACGACCGAGATCCGCCATATCGCCCCTAATCCCTACTTTTCCGAGAACCGCGCCTTTCTGCGTTCCACCAGGCGGAGGAATCGTATCTCTTTGAATCCAAAAAGGTTACGTTCACAAACAGCCAAGCCCAGGGGTTGCAACCCCTGGGCTTGCAGCAAGTCCGGACCCGGCGGCGGCATTGCGTCCCCAGCGTCCTATCCAAGGACCAACGCAGCCAGCGCCAGGTAGTAGAACAACGCGGTGATGTCGGTCATGGCCAGGGCAATCGGCCCGGCGGCGGGTTTCGGATCGCGCTGGAGGGCCCGCAAAACCGTGGGGACAACGAGCCCAAACAGGGCGCCGGTCGTCACCGCCAGAGCGATGGTCACGGCAATGCACAAACCGACGAGGCTTCGTCCCTGCCAGAACCCGGCCACCAGGCCCACGAGGCCCCCGCAGCCAAGCCCGAGCAACATGCTGACCAGAGCCTCCCGCCGCACGGCCCACAACACCCTCCGCCACTGGAATCGACCGACCTCATGGACTTGGAGGGTGAGGGTCAGCGACTGGATGCTCACGCTCTCCGCTAGCGCGAGAACCATCGGGATGAACATCGCCAGGACGACCACGTCGGCCAACACCTGCTCGTAAAGCGAGGCCAGAAACGCGCAGGCCAGGCCGCCGCTCACGTTGCAGAGCAACCAGGGAGAACGCCGGCGAACCGCGGTGGGGATCGATGCCTGGCGGACCTGGGCCAGCCGGACGCCGATCAATTGAAAAACGTCGTCGCTGACCCGACGATCGGCCAAGTCGGAAACCTCGTCAGTGTAAAGTTCTACGTCGATCACGCCCAGGATTCGATGGTCCTCGTCGACAACGGGCAAGGCCAAGAGCCGGTGCAGGATGAAGAACTCGCAGGCGTCCAACAGCGTTGCCGTTTCGGGCAGCGTGACCACCTTCCTTTCCATGATGTCGGCAACCGCGGTTTCCGGCGTGCTGAGCAACAAACGCCGCGTCGGAACGACGCCCCGAAGGCGGCGGTCCTCGTCGACGACGTAGAAGTATACGATCCGGCCTTCAATCTGGCTGCCCTGCACACGCGCCAGCGCCTCGCCCACGGAATCCATGGTCGCCACGCGCACGAAGTCGCTGCGGAGGTGGTTGAGCACCGGCTCGTTGAAGCGATCGCCCTGGGAAAGTTCGGCCATCATTACTCTCATCCTCCCCACAAGCCTGTTGGGAACGGCCTCCGTGGCGCTCCCTTGGGGCCGTGAATTGTATCGGAGTGCGAGCAAGGGTGTCCACCGGAAGGCGAGATGCCCTCGGAATCGGGCGGTGCGCGACGGCTTGCCGAAAGAGGGGCTCGCCTACGGCAGGCACGTTGACATGCGGGCTGCGTCGGGGTACACAGAACCCCACACGCATTGTCAGTACGCCGCGTTCATCATCGCGCCCATCACGCCGACGATAGGAGCCGCCCCATGCGACATCTCGCCGTCTGTCTTGCGATTTCAGGGATCTGCCTGGTTTTCGCGGGCGCCCGGGCAATGGCCGGGCCGCAGACCTTCTACGTGGCCACAGGCGGCAACGATGGGTGGTCAGGCCGGCTGGCGGAGCCGAATCCGGGCCACTCGGATGGCCCTTTCGCCTCCGTAGGCCGGGCCCGGAAGGCCGTGCGCGTGCTTCGCGGGCAAGGCAAACTGCCGGGACCCGTAACCGTCGGCATCCGCGGCATCCACCGGCTCACAGAGCCGATCGTCTTCCGGCCCGAAGATTCCGGCGCGGCCGAGACGCCGGTCACGTACACGGCCTATCCCGGCGAAAAACCCGTGCTCTCCGGAGGCCGGGTGATTTCCGGATGGCGTAAAACCCCTAACGGTATATGGACGGCGGAGGTGCCCGACGCCAAGGCCGGCCGTTGGTACTTCCGGCAGTTGTTCGTCAACGGCCGCCGGGCCTGCCGGGCCCGCAGCCCGAACCAGGGCTTTTTCCACGTCGAGGGGCTGCTCGACCCGAAACCCGGCGCCGAGTGGAACCAGGGGGTCGATAAGTTCCGCTTCAAGCCGGGCGACATCCGGCCGTGGAACGACCTGAACAACGTCGAAGCGGTCGTGTTCCACTCGTGGAATACGTCGCGGGTGCGGATGGCCTCGGTCGACGCGGCCAAGGGGATCGTCGCGTTCACCGGACCGACGATCTTCCGGCCGCTGGCCTGGGACCCCAACCAGCGGTACTACGTGGAGAACGCCCGGGAGCTGCTCGACTCGCCCGGCGAGTGGTATCTCGATCGCACTAGCGGCGTGCTCTCGTACTGGCCGCTGCCGGGCGAGGACTTGGCCAAGGCGGAGGTCGTGGCCCCGGTGCTCGGCGAACTGCTCCGCCTGGAGGGAGACCCGGACGCGGGCAAGTTCGTCGACTACTTGCGGATCGTCGGTCTGACGCTGCAGCACGCCGATTGGTTGCTCCCCGAGAAAGGCTACGGCGATCCGCAGGCCGCGGTGACGGTCCCCGCCGTGGTCTCGGCCAAAGGGGCGCGGCACTGTGAGGTCCAGCAGTGTGAGATCGCGCACGTGGGTACGTACGGCGTATGGTTCAGCCGCGGGTGCAAGGAGAATCGCATCGTCGAGAACCACATCCACGATCTTGGCGCCGGAGGGGTGCGGATCGGCGAGCCGGCCATGCCGCCGAGCGACGTCACCGAGTCGACCGGCAATGTGGTGTCGAACAACTACATTCACGACGGCGGGCACGTCTACGCCGGGGCGGTCGGCCTCTGGCTCGCTCAGAGCAGCCACAACGAGATTTCGCACAACGAGATCCACAGCTTCGACTACTCGGGCATGTCCATCGGCTGGAACTGGGATTTCTCGCCCAACCGCACCAAGCACAACCGGATCGAGCAGAACCACGTACACCACGTGGTCCGCGGTATGCTCAGCGACGCGGGCGGGATCTACACGCTGGGGGTCCAGACCGGCACCGTGATCCGCGGCAACGTGTTCCACAACATCTTCCCCTACATGGGCAGCCCGGCCATGGCCTGGGGGATCTATTTCGACGGAGGCTCCAGCGAAATGCTCGTGGAGGACAACATCGTCTACCACACGCTCACCGGCGGGATTATGGCCACCGCGGCGCCCGCCAACACCATCCGCAACAACATCTTCGCCCTGAGTGCTTGGCAGGCCGCGTGGCGATGGGGCTGGATCAAGGAGCCGCCCTGCCTCTTCGAGCGCAATATCCTCTATCTCACGCAGGGCGAGCTGTTCCACGCCGACGGCGGATCGAGCGACTTCCGCTCGCGGTGGGACCACAATCTCTTTTGGCGCACCGACGGATTGGCGCTGGAGTTCTACGGCATGTCGCTCGAGGAGTGGCAGGCCAAGGGGGTCGACCGGCATTCCGTGGTGGCCGATCCGCAGTTTGTCGATCCGGCGCACGGCGATTTCCGCCTCAAGCCCGGCTCGCCGGCTTTGAAACTCGGTTTCCGGCCGATCGACACGAGCCGCAACGGCCTGTTGGGGCGGGCCGAGTGGGTCAACCTGCCCAAGCAGGCCACGTTCCCCGCCACCGTCCTGGCGCCGGCGCCGTATCCACCCAAGCCCACTCCCATCGACGACGGCTTTGAGCAGACCCCGGTCGGCCAGCCGCCGGCACAGGCCCGGGTGAATGAAGAGAATCGCGGCGACTCGATCCGCGTGACCGACGAGACGGCCGCCGCCGGCCGTCACAGCCTGAAGCTCACCGACGCCTCCGGACTGGCCCATGCGTTCAATCCGCACCTGTTCTACGTCCCCCATTTCCGCGAGGGCCGGGCGGTGCTGAGTCTCGACGTTCGGGTCGAGAAGGGAGCGGTGCTGGCCCACGAGTGGCGCGATTCCGAACAGCCGTACCGGGTCGGCCCGTCGCTCTTGATCGACGCAAGCGGAAAGCTCCGGGCCAACGGCAAGCCGCTGGCCGACGTGCCGATCGGAGCCTGGTTCCACATGGAGATCGCCTGCAAGCTGGGCAAGAGGGCATGCGGCAGCTACGACCTGACGCTCACCGTGCCCGGCCAGCCCCCGAAGCGATTCCCCGGGCTGGCGTGCGGCACGGCGAAATTCAACCGCCTGGAATGGCTCGGATTCGTCAGCCTGGCGACCGGCAAGACCGTGTGCTACCTCGACAACGTGAAGCTCTCGCTGCCGGAGAACAAAGGGGACAAGTAGGGTTGGTTGGGGAGTTCCGCCGGGACGGTCCTCCGAAGCCCAGGGGTTGCAACCCGTGGGCTTGCAGCGCGGAAATCTATTGTCCCGATGCGATTGCTGTCGTAAACCTCACGCTCGCGTTCTTCAACACTGGGGAGGAGAAATCCGATGCGGACCGTTCGCGTTGGTTCGTGGTTGGTTGCTGTCGTGTCAGTCCTTCTCTTTCAGCCAGCCTCCGCGGCAGGTGCGGAGCGGCAGAGCCTCGTCTTCGCCTGCCGCGCCGACAACGACGTGTATCGCCTGGTCGCCGCCGAGGGTCGCGCGTATCCGCGGTTTTCGACGGCGGCCGAAGCGGTGGCGGCGGCGGCCGAGGCGTCGGGCGTGCTCGTGCTGGCCGACGGCTATCCGGCAAAGACCACGCCCATCGACCAGGCCACCCTCGACGCCGCGGCCCGGAAGCATCTCCGCGTGTACCTGGAGTATCCGTCGCTCTTGCCTGGCGAGAAGATCGGCCCGCCGCGCCGCGTCCAGTGGGAGCGGACGGTAGTGACTTCCGATGGGTTCGGGCCGTCGCTCGGCAAGATGCGGATCCTGGCGATCCACGACTGCCATTTCCTACCGGTCGCGGCCGAGCGGACGCACCTGGTCGCGGCCCGCGTGGCCGGCTTCGACACCGCGGTGTTCGGCCTGCCCAAAGAGGTCTGGCCGATCCTCTTCGAGCATCCCCGCGGCGACCTTCTCGTGGCCACCACGAAGCTCAGCCAGTTTGTCACCTCGCGCTACGCGCCCAGCGACGCCTGGCCGGCCGTGTGGCGCATGATCTTCGGGTGGCTCGCGCAGGGCAAGGAGGTGCCGGAGTTGAAATCGGCGCCGACCGTTCGGGCGTCGTTCGGGCGCCGGGAGCCGCTCCCGGCCGACGCCAAGTTGGAGGCTATCCGCCGCGGAGTGACGTGGTACGAGCGTGCCCGGCTGTTGGTCCACGCGTCGTGGCAGGACAAAGTGCTCGCCCGGCCCGAAGTCGCGCCCGCGCCCCCGGCCGATTGGCCGGTCGGCGACGGCCGCTGCGGGATCCTCGAGGGGCACAGCTCGTCGATGTTCGCCGACGGGAGCCAGCCGATCCGCTGGAGCCTGCGGGCCGACTGCAACAGCGAGTCGGCCATGGCCCTGGCCATGCACGGGCTGGTCGATCGCAGCCCGCACAGCGGCACCGTCGCCTCGAATCTTTTGGACTTTGTCTACACCCACTCGGCGCTCCAGCAAGGCCCGCGGGGCGATCCGCGGAGCCCTTCCTACGGCCTGTTGGGCTGGGACACTCGGCCCGGCTCGATCGGCGTCTACTACGGCGACGACAACGCCAAGGCCATGCTGGCCACGATGGCGGCGTCGGCCGCCCTGCAAACCGACCGCTGGGACGAGCCGCTCCTGCGCTGCCTCTTGGGCAACTTCCGCACCTGCGGACAGTTGGGCTTTCGCAGCGGGGCGCTGGGCGAGGCCGATCTCCAGAAGCGGGGCTGGCAGACGTTCTTCCAACGACGTTTCGTTAACTGCTCTCCGCACTATGAAAGCTGGCTTTGGGCCTGCTATCTCTGGCTCTACGACAAGACGAAGTACGAGCCCCTGCGCCAACGGGCTGCCAAGGGCATCCGCACCATGGTGCAGGGCTATCCGCAGCGCTGGAGTTGGGTCAACGGCCAGCAGCAGATCGAGCGTTCGCGCATGCTCTTGCCGCTGGCGTGGCTGGTGCGGGTCGACGACACGCCCGAGCACCGCAAATGGCTCCGGCTCATCGCCGACGACCTCTTGGCCCACCAGGACGCCTGCGGGGCGCTCCAGGAGCGGCTGGCCTGGGCCCTCAAGTCGAACGAGCAATACGGCACCTGCGAGATCTCGCTCTTACAGGAGAACAGCGACCCGGTGTCCGACATGATCTATACCTGCAACTTTGCGCTGCTGGGGCTGAACGAGGCGGCCGCAGCCACGGACGACGCGAAGATCGCCGGCGCCGCCGACCGCCTGGCCGAGTTTCTCGTTCGCATCCAGATCCGCTCCGAGGCCCATCCCGAGCTCGACGGCGGCTGGTACCGCGGCTTCGACTTCCGCCGCTGGGACTATTGGGGCTCCAACGGCGACAGCGGCTGGGGCGCCTGGTGTACGGAGACGGGCTGGACCCAGGGCTGGATTGTCGCCGGCCTGGCCCTGCGGCATTCCAAGACCTCGCTGTGGGAGATGACCCACGGGAGCAAGATTGCCCGCTATTTCGAGAAGTATCGCAAGGCCATGATCCCCGACGAGGCGCTCGCTCCGGCCCGCTTCGCCGTTCCGTTGCCGCACGCCGCGCTGGGCAAGCCGGTGACGCTCGTGGTCGAGGCCGACTCGCGCTACCCAGGGTGCGGGCCCGACAGTCTCACCGACGGCCTCGTGGGCAAACCCACCACCGGCTCGCCCGAGTGGCTCGGCTTTGAAGGCGACCACCTGGAGGCGGTGATTGACCTGGGGAGCGAATTGCCGATCCGCCGCCTCGGAGCCAATTTCCTTCAGGTGGTGCCCATGGGCGTGTTCCTGCCCACCTCGGTCGAGTTCGCGGCCTCGCACGACGGCCACACGTTCCGGCCCTTGGGCACGGTGCGCAACGAAGTCCCCGCGGATCGCAAAGAGGACCTGACCAAGACCCTCGCCATCGAGCCCAAGGACGTGACCGCCCGCTACGTCAAGGTGCGGGCCGTCAATGTCGGCACGATCCCCGCCTGGCATTCTGCGAAGGGACGAAAGGCCTGGTTATTCGTCGACGAGATCGTGGTGAATCCCACTCGGCCCATGGGGCAGGCTTTCCACCCTGCCCCCGGTGGGAAATAGAGGCCGCGACGAAAACAAGACAAGTCGGTCAACAACCCTCTGGCCGGGCGGCCGCGTTGACAACTCACTTGCGCCCGGTTGGCGATTCCGGGACGGGCTTGACGAGCGGGAGGTCCTTCCATCGCGAGGACTGGCGGACCTCAGTCTTCCCTTCGGGGGCGCGGACGATGTAGGCCGCGGCGCCGGGGGTTTCCTCGACGATCTTCAGCCCCTTGTCGGGTCCGAGCACACTCACCACCTTCGACATCGCATCCGTGGTCATCCCATCCGGCCCGATCACCGTGACGCTGCTGCGATCGGTCAGGCCGAGGCCGGTCTTCGGGTCCACAATGTGCGAGTAGCGTTTGCCGCCGAGCTCGACATACTGCCACATGTCGCCGGAGCTGGCCACAAACGTGCGCGACAAGCTGAGATAGAAGCTGGGAGGGCCGTTGGGTTCGCGCGGGGCGATGCCGACGGTCCAGCCGGGCCGGTCGGGTGGGGGCTCCCCCACCCCGATGTCGCCTCCCGCGTGGATCATCGCCCTGGTGATCCCACGCTTCCGCAAGACGATCAGGCCCTCCTCCACGGCGTAGCCCTTGGCGATCCCCCCAAAGTCAAGGCGCATGCCGCGTTTGGTCAATTCGACGGCATGCTGGCTTGGGACCAGTCGCACCAGGCGATACCCCACCAGGGCCCGCATCTGGTCGAGCAGCTCGCGCGGCGGCATTTTCTTGAACGTCCGCGCCAGCCTCCACACGCGGATTAACGGACCAATCGTGGGGTCGAAGGCCCCCTCCGAGCGCTCCGCCGTGTGGAGTGCCGCAACGAGGATCCGCCAAAGATCGTCACTGACGGGCACGGCTTTCCCCTCTCCAGCGGTGTCGCACAGGCGCCTCAACTCGCTCTCCGGGTCGTAATCGCTGAGGATCGCGTTGAGTTGATGGAAACGTTGGAATACGCTCTCGGCAGCCCCGTTTGCAGTGCCCTGATCGGGAGCATAGAATACGAGCTTGATGGGAACTGCCATCTCGGTCCGCTCGTAGTGAAAGAGTGCCGAGGAAGGGTCGTTTGGCACCGCCGCAGGAATGCCCGCCCCTAGCAGCCACACGAAAACCAACCTGCCCATAGCTGTTATCCTGCGGGCCACGACGCTCGGGTTCCCCGAAGCAACTGTCAACTCCAGTGAACCGTGAGAGGATGCGTGAATGACTATCTTATCTTGGAGGCGTGTGGGTAATCAAATCGGGTTGACCGTCGGCCTGGCGGCGATGGCGGCGTTGGTCCTTAGTCCGACTGCCTGGGCGGCAGAGAAGGCCGCCAAGGCCAAGGCGAGCGAGCCGGAGATCAGCGATATTCCCGCCGTCAAGTGGATCCCCAAGCCATTGCCGTTGCCCAGCGCGGACGCCAAGTCCGAGGCCGAGATGAAGCCGTACACAGAAGACCTCGGCGCCGCCGACGTGAAGTTCGACATGGTCCCGATCAAGGGGGGAAAATACAAGATGGGCAGCCCCGCGGGCGAAAAGGGGGCCAAACCAGACAATTGCCCCCAAGTAGAGGTAGAAGTCGAGCCCTTTTGGATGGGTAAGTGCGAGGTCACCTGGGATGAGTATGAGACTTGGTCGTTCGACCTCGACAAGCAGCGCCGCAAGGCCAAGCAGATCGAGGCCACCTCGTGGGATAAGCTCGCCGACGCCATTGCTCGGCCCACCAAGCCGTACACCGACATGACCTTTGACATGGGCAAGAGGGGTTGTCCCGCCATCTGCATGACCCATTACTCCGCCCAGATGTACTGCAAATGGCTCACCGCCAAAACCGGCCGCTACTACCGCCTGCCCACGGAAGCCGAGTGGGAGTATGCCTGCCGTGCCGGGACCACGACCGCCTACTCGTTCGGCGACGATCCGAAGAAACTGGGCGAGTACGCCTGGTACGGCGAGAACAGCAACGACAAGTACCACAAGGTCGGGCTGAAGAAACCGAATCCGTGGGGCCTCTACGACATGCACGGGAACGTGTGCGAGTTTGTGCTCGACCAGTATGTTCCCGACACGTACAAGAAGTGGGCAACCGCGCAGCCGGTGAAGAATCCCTACGTGTTCGTCAGGAAGGAGGATCCGCGCGTTGTGCGGGGCGGCTCGTGGCAGGACGATCCCGAGGCGCTTCGCAGTGCGGCCCGCCGCGGCTCCGACAACAAAGTCTGGAAGATGCAGGACCCGCAAATCCCCCAGAGCATCTGGTTCTTCACCGACGCCACGTTTGCGGGTTTCCGCGTGGTGCGTCCGCTAAGAATGCCCACCGAGGATGAGGCAAGGCGCTACGAGCCGGATCCCAAGGTGCGTCAGGAATACAAGGAGGCCCAGGGGGGCAAGCAGTAGGGATTGGGGATTGGGGATTGGCGTTTAGCGGGCGGGCTTGCCCGCCCCTGCGATCTCCATCGGCAACGCAGTGTCACCAACACAAGGAGCGATGTCAGCATGAGCGATACCATCAAGAGACCTTCCCGTCGGGATTTCCTCAAGAGTTCCGCAGCAGTCACGGCCGGGGCGGCATTGGCCGGTGGCCTCGGCGTTGCCCGGAGTGCCCATGCCGCCGGGAGCGACGTGATCAAGGCCTGCCTGATCGGCTGCGGCGGGCGCGGCCAGGGCGCGATCCGCAACCTCCTGAACGTTAAGGACAAGATCAAGGTCATCGCCGTGGCCGACGCCTTCGAGGGCAACGCCAAGGGCGCGGCCAAGAGCCTCAAGGCCGAAGAAGCCTACAAGGCGAAGGCCGAGATCCCCGACGATCAGATCTTCTGGGGCCTCGACGCCTACAAAAAGGCCATCGCCTGCGGCGTAGACGTGGTCGTCACGGCAGCCCCGCCGGGTTTCCGGCCGATCCACTACAAGGCCGCGGTCGAGGCCGGCAAGCACGTCTTCATGGAAAAGCCCTGCTGCGTCGATGCGCCCGGCTTCCGGTCGCTCATGGAGACCAACAAGCTCGCCGAAGAGAAGGGTCTGAAAGTCGGGGTCGGCTTGCAGCGCCACCACGAGCCCCGCTACGTCGAAACGATCAAGCGGATTCACGAGGGCGCGCTGGGCGACCTCATGTTCCAGCGGGTCTATTGGAACGGCGGCGGGGTTTGGGTCCGCACGCGCGAGGAACTCGCCCGGCACTTGGGACGCACCCCGACCGAAATGGAGTACCAGGTCAATAACTGGTACTACTTCGTCTGGCTCTCCGGCGACCACATCTGCGAGCAGCACATCCACAACCTCGACATCGCCAACTGGGTCGCCAACAAGAGCGGCGACCCGAAGACGGCGCACCCGGTCGAGGCCAACGGCATGGGCGGGCGCCAGGTGCGCAAGGGGAAGGACGTAGGCCAGATCTACGATCACCACGCGGTTGAGTTCACCTACGCCGACGGCTCCAAGGTGTTCAGCCAGTGCCGGCACATCCCGAGCACGTGGAGCCCGGTGATGGAGCACGCCCACGGCACCAAGGGCGATTCCAACTGCTGCGGCCAGATCAGCGGCGACAACAAGTGGCGCTACCAGGGCCCGAATCCCAACCCCTACGACCAGGAACACGTCGACCTGGTCAAGGCCATCCGCTCCGGCGCGAAGTACCACGAGGGGTGGTTCGGGGCGGTGAGCAGTTTCACCGCCGTGTTCGGGCGCATGGCCACCTACTCGGGCCAGGTGGTCAAATGGGACGACGCTGTGGCCAAAGGCCCGGACGAGATGCCCAAGGCATTTGCCTGGGACGCCGAACCGCCGGTCAAGCCTTCTTCCGACGGCGGCTACGAGCACGCCGTGGCCGTGCCGGGGGTGTACAAGGCCTATTGATACGGAGTCGAGATTTCGCAACGGGGCCGGCCGTGAGTCTTTCTCGGCCGGCCTGTTTCTGTTTGGCGGCTGGAAAGGCTCACCACGGAGGACGCGGAGGACACGGAGGAAGACTAGGACAATCGATAGAACGCTTCTCCTCCGTGCCCCCCGCGTCCTCCGTGGTGAACCAATCGGTATTCCCATCAACGCGTCTGGCGTCTCTTCTCCGGAGCATCGCAAGCAATGACCTCACAACCGACGGACGATGACGCCCGCCAGGGCCCTGCCGATCACGAGCCCTATGTGCCCGACCACGTGACCGTCAAGGAGTTCACCTGGCCGGCGGTCGTGGTCGGGGCCTTGCTGGGGATCGTCTTTGGGGCCTCCTCGCTCTACCTGGTGCTCAAGGTGGGGATGACGGTCTCGGCGTCCATCCCCGTGGCGGTGCTGTCGATCACCCTGTTTCGCGTCTTCTCGCGGGTATTCGGGTTCCGCCGGGCGACGATCCTGGAAAACAACATCGTGCAGACGACCGGTTCGGCGGGCGAGTCGATCGCCTTCGGCGTCGGAGTGACCATGCCGGCGGTGATGCTCTTGGGCTTCGAGATGGAGTTCACGCGGGTCATGGTCGTCTCCGTGCTCGGCGGCGTATTGGGCATCTTGATGATGATCCCGCTGCGGCGGGCGTTCATCGTCAAGCAGCACGGCACGCTCAAATACCCTGAAGGGACCGCCTGCGCCGACGTGCTCATCGTCGGCGAACAGGGGGGCACCACCGCCAAGACGGTCTTCACCGGCTTTGGGATCGCCTTCATCTATCAGGTGCTCATGCAGGGGCTGAAGCTCTGGAAGGAATACCCCAGCCGGGCCCTCGGTTGGCTCAAGGGGGCGGAGTTGTCGCTGGAGGCCAACCCCATGCTCCTGGGCGTGGGCTATATCATCGGCACGCGGGTCGCCTGCATCATGATGGCGGGGGCCGTTCTCTCGTACCTGGTCTTCGCCCCGGCGATCCACCTGTTCGGCGACGGCCTCGCCGCGCCGCTCTATCCCGGCGTGAAACTCATCCGCGACATGAGTGCCGGCGACATCCGAAGCGCCTATCTCTTGTACATCGGCGCCGGGGCCGTGGCCACCGGCGGGATCATCAGTCTGGTGCGGGCCATTCCGCTGATCGTCAGCTCGCTCGCCGCCGGATTGCGCGACCTCCGCGGCTCGGCGGCCGGCGCCGCCGAGCGCCGCCGCACCGACCGCGACCTGCCCATGACCTTCGTCGGCGTCGGCAGCCTCGTCCTCATGGCGGCCATTTGGCTTGCCCTCCCGATCGGGTCGGCCCTGAGCTGGGTGAGCCTGCTGGGGGCGATCATGGTCGTGCTGTTCGGCTTCTTGTTCGTCACGGTTTCCTCGCGTCTGACGGGCGAGATCGGTTCCTCCTCCAACCCGATCTCCGGCATGACCGTGGCCACGCTCCTCCTGACGTGCCTGATCTTCCTGGTCCTCGGCTGGACCAACCCGGAGCACCGGCTGATCGCCATGACCGTGGCCGCCGTGGTCTGCGTGGCGTCGTCCAACGGGGGCACCACGTCGCAGGACCTCAAGACCGGGTTTTTGGTCGGCGCGACGCCCAAGCACCAGCAATGGGCGATTATCGTCGGCGCGATTTCTTCGGCCCTGGTCATCGGGGCGATCCTCATGCTGCTCAACGACGTGAGCACCATCTATAGCCAAAAGAACCTCCCGCAGCCGGCCACGCCACCCGACGTGGCGAGGCTCGCCCTTCGAGAGAAGGCGCCGGGCGACCCGACCGAGTATTACGTGTGGCACGTCGATCAAGGCGAGGCCGAGGCCCAGAAGATCCCGGCCGGCAAGTACCTGGTCGATGCCCGAGGGCAAATCCACTACCTGGTCGACCCGGGGATCACCGGCCGGCTCACGCACCGCGACGACGGCACCGAGGTCCGCAAGTACGGGGCCCCGCAAACCGAATTGATGGCCATGATCACGCAAGGCATTCTCGCCCGCAAGCTGCCTTGGACGCTGGTGCTCTTGGGCGTCTTCGTGGCCGCGGTGCTCGAGCTGTCGGGCGTCCCCTCGCTGCCGTTTGCCGTGGGCGTGTACCTCCCGTTCTCGACCTCGGCGCCGGTATTCGTGGGGGGGCTGCTGCGGTGGATCGCGGAGCGAATGAGCCGGGCCCCGGCCGAACAGCAGAGCGAAGCGGCTGCCGAAATGGCCCCCGGCGTGCTCCTCTCCACCGGCTATATTGCCGGCGGGGCCATCGGCGGCGTCTTGATCGCCTTCCTATACTTCAGTGACCAGATTCCGAAGCTCATGGGCAGCGTGGGCGAGTCGCTGGGCCTTTCCGAGATGGATTTGCCCGCCCTGGCCGTCTTCGCCCTCTTGTCGCTCGTGCTCCTGGCGGTTGGGCTGGGATGGATCCTGAAATCGCCCCCCGCCGGGAAGAAGGAAGTGTCGTAAGAGGCGTGAAGAAGTTGTAGTTGTAGGGTGCTCTGCGAGCACCAATCTCGCTTCCAGGGTCTTGGTGCTCGCAGAGCACCCTACTCGGCTGCGAGCCCCGCCGGAGAACGCCGCGCCGGGCGAGTACAGAGCGTTTCCACACGAGACGCCAAGCCACACTGGACGGGCGGCGGAATCACGGCTAAGATTCAAGGGCGAGGGCCCCCTGCACAAGGATAACGCAGATGTCCGCAACTGCCCATCCCGCGGCGCACGAAGACCTGCTGGATCTGCTCGCTCAAACCACGGATCCGGATCGCGTGCTCGCCTTTCGCCTGAGAAGCAGGCCCGCCTCGACGATCTGTTGGAGAGGAATCGAGAGGGAACACTTACGGAAGAGCAATCGGCCGAGTTGGATGATTTTGAGCGATTTGAGCACGTAGTGCGACTGCTGAAGGCCCGGGTGCTGCAACAACGCCAGCCATGACTTCGGAAGGCCGAGCGACGGTCGAGCTTCTGAAGCTGAATTCTCCGGAGCGACTGGCAGAACGAAGCGGTTTAGCGCATGCCGGCCTGTTTCCTCCGCGCTACGGACAGTAGACTTTTCGCACCGGATCCTTGAATGAACCAAGAGAGAGGGTTCTGTAATCATGAAGAGATATTCGCTGTGCCTGGTGGCCTTGGTCGTTTCGCCGTTCTTCACTGCCCTCGTTGCGGCCGACGAGGGGATGTGGCTGTTCAACAACCCGCCCAAGAAGATCCTCGAGGAGCAATACGGCTTCGAGCCGTCGGCCGAGTGGCTGGTGCACTTGCAGCAGGCGTCGATCCGGTTCAATAGCGGCGGATCGGGGTCGTTTGTCTCGTCGGAGGGGCTGGTGATGACCAATCACCATGTGGGGGCCGATACGCTCCAGAAGATCAGCACCCGCGAGCGTGATTACCTGAAGACGGGCTTCTACGCCCGCACCCGCAGCGAAGAGGTCCGCTCGCCCGACCTCGAACTGAACGTGCTCATGAGTGTTGAGGACGTGACCGCGCGGATCAACGCGGCGGTGAAACCGGGCATGGCGCCGGCCGAGGCATTCCAGGCCCGCCGGGCCGCGATGAATACCGTCGAGAAGGAGTCGCTCGACAAGACCGGTCTGCGGAGCGACGTGATTACGCTCTACCAGGGCGGGCAGTATCATCTCTACCGCTTCAAGAAGTACACCGACGTGCGCCTGGTGTTCGCGCCCGAGCAGGCGATCGCCTTCTTCGGCGGCGATCCCGACAACTTCGAGTATCCCCGCTTCGATCTCGACATCTGCTTCTTCCGCGTTTACGAGGATGGAAAGCCAGCCAAGGTGCCGCATTCGCTGAAGTGGAGTGCTCGGGGCCCTGGCGACGGCGAGCTGGTGTTCGTATCCGGCCATCCCGGCCGGACCGACCGGTTGAATACGGTGGCGCACCTGGAGTTCTTGCGCGACGCTCTTTATCCGCGACTGCTGGACCGGCTCTTCCGCCGCGAGGTGCTCCTCTCGACCTACAGCGAGCGGAGCCGCGAGAACGCCCGCCGGGCCCGGGATGAGCTGTTCGGCTATCAGAACAGCCGCAAGGCCCGGCTCGGCGGCCTGGCCGGCCTCCAGGACCCGGCGATCATGGACCGCAAGCGGGCGGAAGAGAAGCAGTTCCGCGCGGCCGTGGATCGCGACCCGAAACTCAAGGCGGCCTACGGCGGCGCCTGGGACGAAGTCGTTGCTGCCCTCCGCACCTGGAAACCGATCTACAACAAGATGGTCCTTCTGGAGCAAGGCTCCGCGTTCAACACCGATTACTTGGGCATTGCCCGAACGCTGGTCCGGCTGGCCGAGGAGTCGACGCGGCCCAACGCCCAGCGGCTCCGCGAGTACCGCGAATCGAACCTCGATTCGCTCAAGCAGATGCTCTTCTCCGAAGCCCCCATCTACGACGACCTGGAGACGCTCAAGCTGGCCGACTCGCTCTCAATGTTTATGGAAATGGCCGGCGCCGACGACCCGCTCGTGAAGCAGGTCCTGGCCGGCAAGTCGCCGACGGAGCGGGCCGCGGAGCTCGTGCGCGGCACGAAGCTCCGCGACGTGGCCGAGAGGAAGAAGCTCGCCGAAGGGGGCTTGAAGGCGGTGCAGGAATCGCAGGACCCCATGATCGCGCTCGCCCGGCTCGTCGACGCCCCCGCCCGGCAGGTGCGCAAGACCTACGAGGAAAAGGTCGACGAGCCGCTGCGCCAGGCCTACGCGAAGATCGCCGACGCCCGATTCGCCCGTCTCGGCGCCGGCGTCTATCCCGATGCCACGTTCACGCTGCGCTTGGCGTTCGGCACGGTGAAGGGCTACACCGAGTTGGGCCGGGCCGTCCCGCCCTGGACCACCATCGCGGGCGCCTACGGCCGCGCGGCCGAGCACGACAACAAGCCGCCGTTCGACCTGCCCCAGAGCTGGCTCGACCGGAAGGCCAGGCTCGATCTGGCCACTCCGATGAACTTCGTTTGCACGGCCGACATCATCGGCGGCAACTCGGGCAGTCCCGTGGTCAACCGCCACGGCGAGCTGGTGGGGATCATTTTTGACGGCAACCTCCAGTCGCTCGTCTTGGACTACATCTACACCGAGGAGCAGGCCCGAGCCGTCTCCGTCCACTCCGCCGCCATCGTCGAGGCGCTCCGCAAGGTCTACGACGCCGGGAACCTGGCCGACGAGCTGGGGCGCTGAGGACGTAGCACGTAGGGCGGACGGAGCGGAGCGACGCCCGCCGGATCGCGGGTGCCCTCCGGCGGGCCTCACTACGTTCGGTCCGCCCTACTCGACTCGCCGATCTGGCCATGACCGCCAATCTCCTGTACATTGATGGTCCGGCGGCCCCGCGGCCGCTGTCGCAGGCCGGCGTTCCTTTCGACCTGATCCGCATCGAGAATCGCTGTGAAAGCACTCGTTCTCACGCAATACCATCATCTGGAGATTCACGACGTTGCCGAGCCCCAGATCGGCCCGGAGGAAGTCCTGGTGGCCGTGAAGGCCTGTGGCATCTGCGGCAGCGACGTGCACGGCATGGACGGCAGCACGGGCCGGCGGCGCCCGCCGATCATCATGGGCCACGAGGCGTCCGGAGTGATCGTAGGGGTCGGCCCAGACGCGCAAGGCTGGGCCGCGGGCGACCGCGTCACGTTCGACTCGACCGTCTACTGCGGGCGCTGCCCGCCCTGCCGCGCAGGCCATCTCAACCTCTGCGACAACCGCCGCGTGCTCGGGGTCTCTTGCGAAGAGTACCGCCGGCACGGGGCGTTTGCCGACTACGTGGCCGTGCCGCAGCACATCCTCTATCGGCTTCCGGACGACCTGAGTTTCCACCGCGCGGCCATGGTCGAGGCCGTGTCGATCGCCGTTCACGCCGTGGGCCGCACCCGGATTCGGCTCGACGACACCGCCTTGGTGGTCGGGGCGGGCATGATCGGGATCCTGGTGGTGCAAGCGCTCCGCGCGGCGGGCTGCGCGCGGATCTTCGCCGCGGACCTCCAACCCGCCCGCCTGGAACTCGCCCGCAAACTGGGGGCCGACGAGACGTTCCGGTCCGACGCCGTCGACGTCCCGCAAGAGATCCTCAAGCGAACCGGCGGGCACGGGGTCGATGTGGCGGTGGAGGCGGTCGGCCTTACGCCCACGCTCCAGATGGCCGTGGCCAGCCTCCGCAAAGGCGGCCAGCTTACGCTGGTCGGCAATTTCGCCCCCAAGGTCGATCTGCCGCTTCAAGCGGTCGTTAGCCGGGAGCTGACGCTCAACGGCTCCTGCGCTTCGTGCGGCGAGTATCCCGCTTGTCTCGACATGATTGCCCGCGGCACGATCGATGTCGATAGCCTCACGAGCGCGATCGGGCCGTTGGAGGAAGGCGCGAGCTGGTTCAAGCGGCTCTACGAGGGCAAAGAGCCGCTCATGAAGGTCATTCTGGAACCGTAACGGAGATAGAATCCATGGAACTTGGCGGCAAGAACGTGTTGGTCACGGGCGGGGGAAGCGGCATTGGGTTGGGCATTGCGCTGGCCTTGGCCCGCGAGGGATGCCGCGTGGCCATTGCCGGGCGCGGCGAAGAGCGTTTGCGTGCGGGCGCGGCTCAGTTCACCGGACAGCCACCGATCCTCCGTCGCACGTGTGACGTTTCGGTCCGCAGCGACGTGACGCGGCTTTTCGCCTGGCTGGACCAGCAAGGGCTCTTGCCGTTGGACATCCTGGTCAATAGCGCCGGAATCAACGTCGCCCGGCGCAAGATGTGCGAGCTGGACCCGGCCGATTGGGACCGCGTGCTGGCAATCAACGCGACGGGGACCTACAACTGCATGCACGCCGCCCTGCCCGGCATGCGCGGGCGTCGCGACGGGCTGATCGTGAGCATTTCCTCGATCGCCGGCAAGCGGGCGATGGCGTTGGGTGGGCCCGCCTATTGCGCCTCGAAGTTCGCCGCGACCGCGCTGGGCACCGCGGTCGGATTGGAGGAGCGGCCCAACGGCATCCGCGTGACGAACGTTTACCCGGGCGAGGTCGACACGCCGATCCTCGAACATCGCCCCGTGCCGGTGCCAGCCGAGAAGCGAGCCAGAATGGTCCACCCCGAGGACATCGCCGCCTGCGTCGTCACCATCGCCAAGCTCCCCGCGCACGTGCTCGTGCCGGAACTGGTCATCACGCCGCTGTACCAGGAATACGCGTAAAGAGGGAAATGCCATGTCGGGAACCTCGGAGAATGGCGTTCGTCAACAATACAATCTGAGATACGTGTGGGGCATCTCCCTGGCCGCTGCCTTGGGCGGCTTGATGTTTGGCTATGACTGGGTCGTGATTAGCGGCGCCGAGCCCTTTTATAAGCGGTTTTTCGCGATCACCAGCGCCGCCGAAGAAGGCTGGGCCATGGGCAGCGCCCTGATCGGCTGTCTGCTCGGGGCGGTCCTGTCCGGCGGACTGAGCGATAGGTTCGGGCGCAAGCGGCTCTTGATCCTCTCGGCCGTGGTCTTTGTGGTCTCCTCGATCGGCACGGGGCTGGCTGGGAGCTTCGTCTCGTTCAATGCGTGGCGCATGGCGGGCGGGATTGCCATCGGATTGGCGTCGAACCTCTCGCCCATGTACATCGCCGAGGTTGCGCCGGCAGCGGTTCGCGGGCGCCTGGTGTCGATGAACCAGTTCACCATCGTGATCGGGATCCTCCTGGCCCAAGCGGTCAATTGCGGCATCGCCCGGCACGGGTCGGGCACGGATCGGGAGGCGGTGGCCGAGCACGCCCGCGCCTCGGGCGCGGCACTCGACGCCCGGCGGGTCGGCGAAGAACTCGCCTGGCAGGTCAAGGGCCAAGACCGCCCGGAGTTCGTCGAGAAGTTCACCGCCCTGGCCGCCCAACACCAAGGTCCGCTCGACTTTCCCGCGGTCGCGGCCCTGGTCGACCGCGTCAATGCGGACCGGGACGAGAAGCTCAAGACGGATCGGGTCCCCATCGAGATCGCCGGGCAAGGGCTGACCTCGTGGAACGTCACGCCCGGCTGGCGGTGGATGTTCGGCGTGACCGCCGTGCCGGCGTGCTTCTTCTTCGTCCTCATGTTCTTGGTTCCCGAGAGCCCGCGGTGGCTGGTCAAAAACGGCAAGTCGGCCGCGGGGCGCGCGGTCCTGGCCCGGATCGGCGGGGATGCCTTCGCCGACCGCGAGCTCCAGAGCATCGAGGCAACGCTGGTGGGCGAGATCGAGAAGGTCAACTTCCGCGACCTCCTCCAGCCGCGGATGTTCGCCATCCTCACGATCGGCGTCGCCCTGGCCGTGCTCCAGCAGTGGTGCGGCATCAACGTGATCTTCTACTACGCCGCATCGCTCTTCAGCAAGGCTGGCTTCAACGTGGCCGACGCCCTGCTGAACATCGTGATCATCGGCACCGTGAATCTCGTGTTTACGGTGCTGGCGGTCTCGAGCGTCGATCGGGTGGGCCGCCGCATCCTCATGCTCCTCGGCTTCGCCGGCCTCACCGTGACGCACGTCTTGATCGGCGCCAGCTTCTACGCCGGGCAGGGAGGCCTCTTTCTCCTCGTGCTCACGCTCGCGGCGATCGGCTGCTACGGGCTCACCTTGGCGCCGGTCACCTGGGTCGTCCTGTCGGAGATCTTTCCCAACCGCATCCGCGGGGCGGCCATGTCGGTGTCCGTCTTCTCCCTCTGGACGGCCTGCTTCATCCTCACCTTCACCTTCCCGTTACTCAGGGAGAACCTCGGCACGGCCCACACCTTCTGGCTCTACGCCGCGATCTGCCTGGTGGGCTTCTTCTACACCTGGCGTTGTCTGCCGGAGACCAAGGGCAAGACCCTCGAACAGATCGAGCGCGAGTTGGTCGACTGAGACCGAAGCGGCTTTCCACGGGAGTATAATACCTCATCTTTGATCCCTCATCCCTTGTGGGCATCCCCATGACGATCACGGATCTAGAGTTCTTCCTGGTCGACGTAGGCTCCGCCGGGCCGGCGGACCCGCTGCGGTCGCTCTTGGTGCGGCTGTCGACGCACTCGGGTCTGGAAGGATGGGGCGAAGCCCAGTTGGATTGGCGCCGCGAGGAACTCGCCGCGCGCCGCAGCGCCCTGTTTCCCGTGCTGGCCGGCTGGAGCGCGTTCGACATCGAGGATCTGTCGGGCCTGGGGGCCCTCCGCTCCGCTCCGTTGCGGTGCGCCGTGGAAATGGCCTGCTGGGACCTGGTGGGCCAAATCGCCGGACAACCTCTCTGTCATCTCTTCGGAGGCGGATACCGCCGGCGAATCCCGCTGGCCGTGCGGCTCCACGGGACCTCGTCCGACGGGATCGCCCAACTCGCCCGCGAGCTGGCCGAGCAAGGCTTCCATGCCCAGATCGTCGCCTCGCTAGGGGACCTGGAAGACGATCTGGAAATGGTCGCGGCGATCCGGCAACTCACGCAAGACCGGGCCGACCTCGAATTCGACGGGGCGGCCGGCTACGACATGGACAGCGCCCGCGACCTGTGCGGCGGCCTGGAAAACGCCGGACTGCACTACGTGCTCGATCCGCTCAAGACTCGCGACCTCGATCAGGTCGCCTCGTTGCGCCGCCAAACGAGCGTTCCGCTCGCCGTGTGGAGGAGCGTGCGCAGCCCCGCCGACGTGCTGGCCGTGGTCCGCTGCGGGGCGGCGTCGTTCGTGGTGGTGGATCTGCAACGGGTGGGCGGTCTGGCCGCGGCCCGAAAGTGCGCGGCCATCGCCCAGGCCGCCGGCCTCGGGGCGTGCCTCACCGCCGGACCCTCCCTCGGCATCGGGATGGCCGCCATGCTCCAACTGGCCGCAGCCACTCCCGCCTTTTCCCGCTGCGATCAGTACGCCCATCACCTCATGTACGACGACCTGCTGGTCGAACCGCTGGCGCTCGTCGACGGCATGCTCACCGTCCCGCCCGGCCCCGGCCTCGGCGTGCAACTCGACCGGGCAAAACTGGATAAGTATCAGATCGCGTGAGCAGAAGGATGAATGCGGAACGATGAATGACGAACTAGAAACTCCCGCTGACGGCGATCTGGCATGCGGCAGTGCTCACCGCCGGGAGAAGACCGGCACAGCCGGGCCTTCATCCTTCATCCTTCCGCCTTCATCCTTCCGCCTTCATCCTTTCCTCTCACCCCGTCAGGTAGTTCTTGATGAACTGGTTCTCCAGGGCGAGGTGGTCGTGGTGCGACTTCACCACGTCGCCGATGGAGACCAGCCCGATCAGCCGGCCTTCGACCAGCACCGGGAGGTGACGGACGCGGTTGGTCGTCATGAGTCCCATCGTGGCCTCGACGGAATTCTGCGGGGACCCGGTGAGGACCTCGGTGGTCATGATCTCGGAAACCGCATGCGCTGCCAGCGGCCCCTTGCCCGCGACGCAGAAGCGGAGGATGTCGCGCTCGCTGAGGATCCCCACCAGCCGTTCCCCCGCCTCCAACTCCCGAACGCACACGACCAGGCAGCCGACGTTGCGGCGCACCAGCTCGTGGGCCGCTTCCTCCAAGGTCGCGTCGGGCCGGATCGTGAAGACCTCACTCCCCTTCGTCTTGAGGATCTCATACAAAGTCATCGCCGACTCCCTTTCCTGATCCAGGAACCCCGCCAGGGGCGTTTTTCTGACAAGCGGCGTTGTTACAAATGGTAGTATAGCGGGCCGCCATGGGTAGGGAAAGGGGGCTGCTCCGCTTTGCTCGACGGCCACACCACGTAGGGCGGACCGAGCGCAGTGAGGTTCTCCGGAACTGACTCCGGATCGGCGGGCGTCGCTTCGCTCCGTCCGCCCTACATTCTACAGCCGGGGTGGGGCTCGCTTCGCTCGCCCCACCCTACCGAGAAAGGCACCGGGCATCACTTGATACCGTCCCCATTGCCCGGCGGCAACTCGGCAATCCGGATTTTCCGGAACGAAAAATCGCCGGTGGGGTCGTGGCCCTGGAGGACGATCGTGCCGGCCTTGAGCCGTTGGCCCTGGCGGGGGTTCTCGGCCGGCTTGCGCGTGTCGGTCCAATCGCTCACCTGGTAGCCGTTCACCCAGACGGCCATGTGGTTTCCGTCGGCGTGGATGGTCTTTTGGAACCACTCTCTGTCGTTGGCCACGACGCGCCGGGCGTTCTGCCGGCGGAAGATGCCGCCCGTGCCGCAGTCGGCCGGCTGGGTGCGGTCCCCGTTCTTGTAGCCGTTATGGATTTGGCTCTCGTAGCCGTTCCACATCTCGCCCGGGATCGAGCGGAAGAAGACCCCGGAGTTCAGGCTGTTCCCGTTGACGAACACCTCCATCTGCAGCGTGAAGTCGGCGTACTGCCCCTGCGACTCCAACTGGCCCTTGCCACCGGCCAAATGAATCCATCCTTCCGGCGTGACGCTGGCCGTGCTCTTGGGATAGACCTTCCAGCCGCTGAGGTCTTTGCCGTCGAACAGGCTCGTCATGCCCAACGGCTTCAACTTGATGCTTCGGAACTCGATCTTTCCGCGGTTCCATTGCAAGCCGATGTGTCCGCGGGCGACCGGCTTGGGATCGGTGTAGTCGAGCACCTTCTTGCCGTCGAGCTTGACCGAGAACCGGCCGCCATCGGCGGTAATCTCCAAGCTCCGCCAATCTTTGCTCTCGGCACAGGCCTCGCCGCGTCGGCGCCCGACGAGGCTCCCGGTGGGAAACGGGTTGTCGGCCGGGGCGATGTTCACCTCGTAGCACTTGGTCGACACGTCGTCCGGTGCCGGGCTCGGGGGCGTTCTCAAGAACACGCCGCTATTGGTCCCCGGGGCCGCCCGGAACTCGACTTTGAGCACGTAGTTGGCGAACTGGCTCGTGGTCACCAGGAGCCCCGGGGCGCCCTCGCTGGCCGACAGGGTCCCGTCAACCGCGGTCCAGTTGGCCTTGCTTGCCGGACTCCAGCCGAACAGCGTGGCGCCGTCAAACAGGAGAAACCAGCCCTCGCGGAGTTCTTCCGGCGTCAACGGGTTGGTGGCCGCCTGGCCTGCGGCAACGTCGGCCAAGACGATCGCCAGCGCCCATCCGAGAATCCACGTCCCGGTCTTTCGATGGGTGCATCGGCTCATAACTCGTTTTCCTTCTTCGCTGGGGTCGGACTTGCCTCGCCGGAACAAATTTCCAGGCGCACTTCGCCCGCAGGCTGTGCGGCGGCGATGATCTCGCGGACTTGCTCCAAGTGAATGGCCAACTCGTTGCGGGCGAGAAGGCGACTGGTCACGTCATACCGGCCGCTGGTCCCCGGAGTCGGCAGGCGGCCCAGCGGCGCTCCGTTCAGCGCCACCGAACCCCCCGACGACAGTCCCTCGACACACAACCATACGGTCTGCCCGGCTCCCAGCCCGCTGGGCCGCCCGAACCAGCGGCGCCAGATCACGCCCCCACCAGTCGCTTCGTGGAGCCACGGCCTACGCAGCCGGATTCGATGGCGGTCCATTGGCTTCCTCCACGCGGCGGTCATCGCGGCGCTGGGCGATGATCGACGCGACGATCGACACGGCCAAGATGGCCACGAGCACCAGCAGCGATGCCCACGTCGGGATCAAGACGCCTCGCACGGCGAACTCCGCCACCATTTTCAGACCGATGAAGACCAACACGGCGCTGAGGCCGTAGTGCAGGTACCGGAAAAGGTCCATCACCCCCGCAAGCAGAAAATACAATGCCCGCAACCCTAAGATAGCAAAGATGTTGGAGGTGAAGACCAGAAAGGGATCCTCGGTAATGCCGATGATGGCCGGCACACTGTCGACGGCGAACAATACGTCGGTGCTCTCGACGACCAAGAGAACCAAGAGCAGCGGGGTGATGTGCCACCGGTGGTCCTGGCGAACGAAGAACCGGTCTTCGTGCTCGCGATGGTCGCCCTTGCTGACGCGGAGCACATGGCGGGCAGCCCTGAGAAGCACGTTCTTTTCCGGGTGCACGTCGGCGCCGCTGTGCAACGCCAGCCTGACCCCGGTGTAGAGCAAGAACACCCCGAAAACGCACTTCATCCACTCGAACCGGTGAATCAACTCCGTGCCGGCGAGGATGAAGGCCAACCGCAGGAAGACCGCGCCGACGATCCCCCAAAAGAGTACACGGTACTGATACTTTAAGGGGACCTGAAAGAACCGGAAGATCACGAGGAAGACGAACAGGTTGTCGACCGACAACGACTTTTCCACCAGGTACCCGGCCAGAAACCGGATTCCCGCCTCCTGGCCCAGCCACCACCCGATGAAGCCATTGAACAGCAAGGCCAGGGTGATCCAGAAGACCGACCAGCCCGTCGATTCGAGCAAGGAAGGGGCGTGCGCGTGGCGGTGAAAAACGAGCAGGTCCAGCGCCAACAGGGCGGCAACCAGGGCGCCGAACGCAATCCAATGCCAAACAAGGATTTGCGGCAATACGGGCATCGGGTAGGTGTGGGGGGGAGGAACGGGTTGTGGGTAACCTCGGCGGGCGTTCCGAGACGCCAATGATATGGCCTCGCAGGCCCCAATGCAACTTGGGAGAGCCGGAGTGTGTGGCAAGATTTCCTGGCAACCGCTGTTGTGCTCCGGTGTGGCACTGCTTGCCCGCCGCCAGATCACGTCTTGCCCAAAGAATTGAGGTTTCTCCGGCGGCGGGCAAGCAGTGGCACACGAACAGAGTCCCCGCCAGGAAATCTTGCCGCACACGATCCGGACGGCTTCCCGCGGCTCTTCCCATTCTTCGCAGAACCCTTATTTTGTTGCGGTGCGCTGTGTTTTTCGCGACATCCGGCCGGCATTTTCGGCAAGTCTTGCCGTTCTTACTCAACTGCCACGAGTGATACGTCCGATACTAACGTCACAACCAGAATCCATGGACTTCGCCGGTCCCGTGGTCTGGACAGGACGTTCACTCCATGCACATCGAGATGGGTGAGAACCATGGCGCTTAAACGCAAAGGAACGTGGCTGGCAGCCTGGGTGTTAGTCGGATGGCTTGCGGGGGCGCCCGCCGGAGCCCAGGGCCTGCGCGACGCCCAGATCTTCGCGCCGGCGGAACCAGCCCACTATGGCGGAGGCGTCCGGGCCAACGAGGGGTTCTTCTTCTGCTATGACGGCCTGTACTGGAGCATGAGCGCGCCGGCACGATCGACCTTCGGGGTCGACACCAGCACGCTGGCGACTCAGCGCCAGGTGTGGTGGGACAGCGACCCCAACCACACCTCGACGCAGCAGAGCAACATGAATACGAGCTTCCTGGAGAACCAATTCACGCCGGGCCAACGGATCGAGCTTGGCTACATCAACGAGCACCAGGGATGGCTCTTCAGTTACTTCCAACTCCATTGGAGCGGCCAGGGGGAAGGCCGCCCCGGCGTGGAAGCCTACTTCCATGACGACAACTGGGGCGTGGCCAACCTGCCGCACTTGTACTGGTACAATACCGCGGGCGATTACGTCTTCGCGCCGGTGTACTTCGACAACGTCGGCATCGAGCTCTACACGAGGGCCTGGGGCACCGAGATCAATTACCTGGTCCGCACCCATCCCGGGGAATGGGGCGGGATGTGGGAGTGGTTCTCCGGGGTCCGTTACCTCGAATTCGACGAAGAGTACGACGTCGACGCCACCGGCACTTCTTCTGCTACTTGTGTCCTGGCCGACACCAAATTCACGAACTATGCCACCAACAAATTGTTTGGTCCTCAAGTCGGACTGCGTTGGTTCAAGACCAACGATCGATGGGAATTGTCGCTCCAGGGCAAGTTCATGGCGGCGTTGAACTCCCAGTCGGTGCGACTGGGCGGGTCGATGGCCACGTTAGGTGGCGGCAGGCTCCTGGCCATGACAACGTCCATCATCGACGACTCGGCGCACATGTCGGTATTCAGCCCGGTCGTGGAACTCCGCGTCGAGGCCAAGTACCAATTGACCAACAAGGTGACGTTCAAGGCCGGCTGGAACGGCATGTACATCGGCGAGCTGGCCCGACCTTCCCGGATGGTCGACTACCACCTCTACGATACACACGTCATGGGCATCCTGACGAACATGAATCGCGACCTGTGCTTTCTTCAGGGAGTTGCCATCGGGATTGAGATTAACCGCTAGCAGTTGCTGAAAGGCACTGGAGCATTGGGCAAGAGTGCATGGGAGCGGGGGCGTCGACGACGCCCCTTTTTTTGCGCTTCCTCCGTTGACAGCGTATCCGGCCTGCTGACCCACCGGATTTGCAGCGTGGGCTTCCGGCCCCCCGAGGCCGCGCTCTGTGGACCGATACCGTCGACGTCCGTCGTCGAGCCTGCCCACCCAACGGGCTATCCAAGGCGGTCAACGGCTATGCGGATGGCGTATCCAAGAAACAACCCATTCAGAGAGGGGTCTGCCTCGACCCGGGGGTTGCTAGGGTTGGCCTCGGTTGACACACCTCGCCGGGGCACTTAGGATAAGCGGTTCGCATTGGTCCTGGCCAGCGCGGTCCTTTAACGTAAGCCGGTCAAGCACTTTCGATCCGAGTAGTACGATGGCTGTCCCAAAACGCAAACACTGTAACTCCCGAACGGGAACTCGTCGGGCGCATGACGCCAAGAAACCCAAGCAACTGAGTTACTGCCCGCAATGCAGTAAGGCGGTCCCGTCGCACGTGGTATGCCCGAACTGCGGGCATTATATGGGCCGCGAGGTGGTGAAACCGGAATCGTAAGGGCCGGCTGTCTTGAGCAGGATCGCGTTTCTGTTTCCCGGACAAGGGGCGCAGGCCGTCGGGATGGGCAAGCGACTGGCGGAGTCGCTGCCCGTGATCCGCCGGCTTTACGATCGTGCTGCGGAGGTGCTGGGCTACGACTTGGCCAGGCTTTGCTTTGAGGGCCCCGCCGAGCAGCTCGATTCCACCGTGGTGAGCCAGCCGGCCCTGTTCGTGACCAGCCTGGCCGCCCTGGAGTCGCTCCGCGCGGAATCGCCCGACGTGGTTCTCTCCTGTGAGGCGGCAGCGGGCCTGAGCCTGGGCGAATACACGGCCATGGTCTTCGCCGGGGTGATGGACTTCGAGGACGGTCTGATGTTGGTCCAGCAGCGCGGGGCGGCCATGCAGGAGGCCTCCGACGCCACGCCCAGCGGCATGGTCAGCATTCTCGGCCTGGAGCCGGTCCAGGTCGATGCCCTCTGCGAGAAAGTCCGCGGCCACGAGGTGCTCCAGGTCGCCAATCTGCTCTGCCCTGGGAATATCGCCATTTCGGGCACGGTGGCGGCGTGCGAGCGGGCGGCCGAGGCGGCGCAATCGTTCGGGGCGATGAAGGCGGTTCCACTGGCGGTAGCCGGGGCGTTTCACACGCCCATCATGCGGCCCGCCGACCAGTGCCTGGCCGCGGCCCTTGCGCAGGTTCCCATGCACAAGCCGAGAATCCCGGTCGTCTCCAACGTCGATGCCCGCCCCCACGACTCCCCCGAGGAAATCCGCGACCTGCTGGTCAAACAGGTCCTGCAGCCGGTCCTTTGGGAAGACTCGATGCGGTACCTGATCGGGCAGGGGTTCGACCAGTTTTACGAAGTGGGGCCCGGTCGCGTGCTTCGGGGCCTCTTGCGAAGAATCGAACGCAAAATCGCCTGTCACAGCGTGGAGGTGTGAAGAAGCAAGCTATCAGCGGTCAGCTATCAGCTTTGGGAGTTCACGCCGGCGATGTGGAGAGAGACTCCTTGGCCGAGTTCTGACTGCGGACCGCTGAGCCGATAGCTCAACGCTGAAAGCTGATCGCTGACTGCTGAAAGCTGATCGCTGACTGCTCTTTCCCGAGGGACCGAAGAAACCATGCCAGACACCGAAGCCCGCATCACGACGGATCTTTCCAGCCAGGTGGCGCTGGTGACGGGGGCGGCCCGGGGATTGGGCCGGACCATCGCCGAAAACCTCGCCCGCTGCGGGGCCAAGGTTGCCTGCGCCGACGTCAATGCCGAGCTGCTCGCCCAGGCGGTGTCGGCCATCGGCGCCTCCGGCGGGACGGCAATGGCCCTTACGTGCGACGTGGGCGACTCGGCCCGGGTCGGCGCCGTGGTCGACGAGGTGGTCAAGGCCTGGGGCCGCCTCGACATCCTCGTGAACAACGCCGGGATCACCAGGGATACGTTGATCATGCGGATGAAGGACGAGCAATGGGACGCAGTGATCAACATCAACCTGCGAGGGACGTTCCTTTTCACCCGGGCTGCGGTGCGGGTCCTGATGAAGTCGCCGCGCGGCCGCATTATCAGCATCGCCAGCGTCTCGGGGCTCATGGGCAATCCGGGGCAGGCCAACTACTCGGCTTCCAAGGCGGGCATCATCGGCCTGACGCGGACCGTGGCCAAGGAGCTCGCCGGCCGCAACATCACGGTCAACGCCGTCGCCCCGGGATTCATCGCCACGGAGATGACGGCCGCGTTGCGCCCGGAGATCATTGCCGAAGTGAGAAAACAGATCCCGCTGGGGCGGCTGGGCGATCCCCAGGATGTGGCGGATGCGGTGCTCTTTCTGGCAAGTCCGGCGGCCGGTTACATTACCGGTCACGTGCTCACCGTGGACGGCGGACTGACCGGATAAGGCATCTGCGCAGGGTCCCCATGTTTCCCAAAATGCGCCCAGGACGTATGGACAAGATCGGGGAAATTCGCTATACCTTGATGGCTTGGTAAGATACGGGGCAAAGAAGGCAAGATTTGATTACTCCGGGGTGGCAGCTCCGCTCTCGAATGCACAGCCGAGATGAATGCTACTCCCCAAACAGTGTGGTTTTGAGGAGGATGGTCGTAATGGCCTCAGTTGCAGAACGAGTTATTGACATTGTTGCCGAACAGCTCGGCGTGGCGAAGGACCAGATCAGTCGCGACACTCACTTTGTGAACGATCTGGGCGCCGATTCGCTCGACAACGTGGAACTGGTGATGGAACTCGAAGAGGAGTTTGACATCAACATCCCCGACGACGCGGCCGAGAAGATCCAAACCGTCGGGCAGGCGATCGATCATATCGAGCGGGCCGTCAGCGAGAAATCCGCCACCTGATTTATGT
>Ga0172371_10000710_pt1 | contig 52572 bp, 37 predicted proteins | sample Lak12m_FD_114543 | JGI IMG/M metagenome (GOLD analysis project Ga0172371, IMG submission 114543) | Freshwater microbial communities from Kabuno Bay, South-Kivu, Congo - kab_022012_12m | ecosystem: Environmental > Aquatic > Freshwater > Lake | place: Democratic Republic of the Congo: South-Kivu... | reverse complement strand
GCGATGAGGTCGCCGAGCTTCCAGCTCAGCCGCGTCACCCAGCGGTCGGGCGCCGTGGCATCGCTGGCGACCCTCATGGAGTGCTGGTCCATCACCACATTGCGGCGGAAGTTGACCTCGCCGTGCGACAGGGCCGTGGTCACGCCGGCGGGGCTCACGGCATACTGGCGGTACGGCAGGCCGCGCTGTGCGGCGACGAACACCTCCCAGTCGTCGAAGGGAAAGACCATCGCGGAGTTCTGCAGCGTGGCGGTCTCGCACGCGTCGACGACCTCCAGGTACAGGTACTCGCCATCGTGGCCGATCCGGCCGCTGAGCTGGCGGTCCGTCGGATCGCTGCTAGCGGTCTTGCACCAGGGCGGGGTGAGCGCCACGGCCTGGTCCCAGGCAGCCTTGGCCGGGTCGCCCCCGGCAGCCGGCAGGCGCGGCACCGCCAGCGCGGGCACCGGCGTGCTGAGCATCTGCTGGTACTGCTGCCGGCCGGCCAGCATGTAGGACCACACGCCCTGGTCGAACAGCGCCACGTTCCGCTTCTCGCGCTCCGTTGCGGCCAGCCCTCGAGCCTGGACCAGGAGCGCCTCCAGCGCCGCCATGCGCTCGCTCGAGCCGAGGTACTTCCAGTTCACCTCGATGAACGGCACGTCGCCCTTGGCGGGACGCAGGGCCGGGTCACTGAACGTCTTCTCGATCTCCAGGTAAGCCTGCCGCAGCGGTGCGGCCGCCGCCCCGTACAGCCCGGCGAAGTAGCCGTCGAGGAGGGTGTCCACGTCCAGGCCGGGGTCATCCATCAGCTTGAAGGTGAGGTAGGCCTCCACGTCCTGCCCGTACCCGCAGTGGAACATGCCGCGCACGCCCAGCCGGTGGAACTCCTTCATCTGCGTGGCGATGGTGTGGGCGAAGAAGCCCGGGAAGCAGTTCTGGCCGCCGTTGCGCGCGGTCTCCACCGGGAAGGTGTCGTAGAGCCAGAGGTACAGGGGCCGTTGCGGGTCCGCCGCCGCCCAGGCCCGGAGCAGGCCCATTTCGTGGTCGTACTGCTCGCGGTCGTAGGGCGCTCGGTTGCAGGCGAAGCAGAACTGGACCGCCACGCTCGGGTCGAGCCGGACTGCCTTCGGCAACGCCGCGTGACTGGCGTACGCAAGCGTCACGATACTCCGGTCGGGGTGCGTCGTGCGCAACTCCTTCGCGACCGCGTTGATGAAGGTGAAGAAGTAATCGCTGTAGACGCCCGTCGAGAAGAAGCGTCCGGCGTTGGGGTCGACCTGCAGCAGTGCCTGACACGCCGGGCACTTGCAGAAGCTCGAGTTATCCATGGGTTCGACCGGGAACCAGTTCGGTAACTGCGGCTGCCAGAAAATCCCCAGGTCCCGGCCCGTCTTCTTGCCATCGTAGTAGTCGCGCGCGTCCTGGGCCTGTTGCTCGATGAGCTCGCGGCTGGTGTAGCACATCTGCGGTGGCTCCCCCTCGTACCCCTTGGCGAAGATCCCCGGCCGGCGCGTCTCCGGGTTGCGCCAGTAGCGCTCGTAGTAGCCGTACAGCGAGTGGTTGCAGCGCTGAACCACCCCCCCGTTCCGCAGGCGCAGTAGGAACAGCCGCGCCAGGACCCCTCGCGCGGCCTCGTAACGTCCGGCATCCGGGTAACGCTGGTGCAGGTCGGCGTAGGCCATGGCGTCCCACCGCCTGAACTCGGTGCTTTCGCGTGGCCAGAGGCCGACATAGCTGTCGTACACCCCCACGTTGTCCCCCGTCGCGCCAATGGCGTCACGGAACTCGAAGGCCGGTCGGCGGCGCGAGTCGACGGCCCTGACCACCAGGGTCGTGGCCTGGGGTACGACCGTGCCCAGGTCCGTCGGGTTGAGCCAGCGCACCCCGCAGCCCTGCTCGAGGAAGTCATAGGCGGCATGGAGCGTGCCGCGCTCTTCCCAGAATCCCGGCAAGTCCTTGCAGGCGGGCAAGTCCTGCAGGTCATAGGCGAACTCACCCGCCTCGGGCGCGTCCCGACCGACGAGGAAGATGCCCGTGGGAGCGACCCTCACGGCATACTCCTGCGGCCCGAAGCCGTCCGCCGCCAGGCCCGCGGCAGCGGCCGCCGCCGTCGCCCCGATGAAGATGGGCGTCCCCACCACCTGTGCTCCTTCGGTCGCGATCGGCAGCGTCGCACCGCTGATCAGGCGGACGTGGTGCTGGACCTCGGCCGCCGCCAACCGGGCAGCGCGCGTGGGATTGGCCGCCAGCACCAAGGCCGCCGCCGGCTGGCCATCCCGGGCCAGGAACACCGTCGGGGCCTCGACCGCCACAGCGCCCGCCGGGACCATGGCGGCGAGGGCGCAGGTCACGGCCACCGGAAGCCTGGTCTTGCCCATGATGCGCCTCTTGCTCGGATGCTCCTTGCGGTCTCTCTTCGCCGCGAGGACACCTGCGAACCGTATATCGGCCCGGGCCGGCGCGCAACGTCCGGCGACGGGCTGGTGGGACCTATGCGGGATTCCCCCGGGCGCGCCGACGGGCGGAGATAAGTGCCCCTGTGCCGGCATGCGGCCCACCCGTGGCGCTGAGGCTAGACCTCGCCCCATCGGCCCCGCCGGCACTACGTTCACGGCGGGTATCATTCCCCCGGCCGCCGCAAGGCGCGAATGCGCTCCAGAACGGGCGGGTGCGAATAGCGCAGCACCACCGCCAATGGATGCGGGGTGAGGTTGCTCAGGTTGTCGCGGGACAGCTTCTTCAGGGCCGCCACCATGGCCTCCGGGCTGCCGGTGGATACCGCCGCGAAACGGTCCGCCGCATACTCGTTCCGCCGCGAGACCCACTGCATCACCACCGAGAGCACCAGGGCGATGGGCGTGTAGAGCAGCCCGAAGAAGGCCAGCGCGCCATAGGTGGAGGGTCCCGCCACGCCAAAGGCCGCAAAGAAGCCCGCCGATCGCAGAAACCGTGACAGCAGGAAGAGCATGAACCCCGTGTGCAGGACGCCCAGAATCAGCCCCACAGCGATGTGCCGCTTCTTCCAGTGCCCGACTTCGTGGGCCACGACCGCCACCAGCTCAGGGACCGTGTGCCGCGCCACCAGGGTGTCGAAAAGCGCGATCCGCCGGAACCGGCCGAACCCGGCGACATAGGCATTGGTGTGGGTCGAGCGGCGCGATCCGTCGATCTGGAAGAGACTGCCGACCGGGAAGCCGACGCGGGTCGTGTAGCCGAGGATGGCGTCCCGCAACTCGCCCTCCGGCAGCGGCGTGAAGCGGTTGAACAGCGGCAGGATCCAGAGGGGTGCCACGAGCTGCACCATCAGGCTGAACACCGTCACCGCGGCCCAGCAGTACAGCCAGGCCGCTTGCCCGGCATACTCCAGGAAACCCAGTACCCCCGCCAGCAGGGGTCCTCCCAGCAGCACCGCCAAAGCCAGTCCCTTGAGCCGGTCGGCCATGAACGTCTGCAGGGTCGTCCGGTTGAAGCCGAAGCGACGTTCCAGCACGAAGGTACTCCAGGCGCTGAAGGGTAGGGAGCAGACCGCCCGGACCAGCAGCAGCAGGCCGATGAAGGCCAGGCCCGTCAGTACCGGCCCCAACTGCCAACCCCGCACCAGCCGGTCTGCGGCACCGAACCCGCCCGCGAACCAGAACGCCAGCAGGATCCCAAGCTCCGTCGTGTCCGTGATGGACCCGAAGCGCGTCCTGGCCCGAAGATAGTCCTGCGACCGCGCGTAGGCCTCGGCATCGAAGATGGCCCTGAACTCCTCCGGCACGCCGCTGCCGGCACAGCGCAGGTTGAGTCGGTCGGCCACCAGGTTCAGCCCGAACTCTATCAGCAGGGCCGCCAGGATGAGGAGGGTATAGGGATTCATGGAATGCCTGTACAGATACCGCGGCCCGCCGGGATGCGCCACCTCGGTGCGGACAGCGCCGGTCACCGCCGCCCGCGGGAGGGCTACCCCTGGGACCGGGTCCCCTGCCACCCGGTCGCGGCCTGCGGCTCGCCGGTCGGGCCAGGGCGGTTCCAGGATCGCGCGCCGGCCCGCCTTTCCCTGGACCGCCCGAGGCATCGCGGGCAATGGTCCCGCGCCTGCGGGACCGCTCCACCTTCGTCTGGCAGCCCACGCCAAAGCCGAAGTGCCGAAAACGGAACAGCCCTGCGGTCGGGCCGTGACCGGTTGCGCTCAAGGCGGGCGTGTGGTACTATCCCTGCCGCACCCACGCGTCCGGCAGGCAACGAGGAGCCTAGCCATGCCAGTCGCCACCATCGCACCAGGGACCACGGCGTCCCCATGGCAGCCCGGCAGACGGCGAGCCAAGGGGAACCGGCCTGGCTTAGCCTTTCGCGTCCTTGGGGCCACGGTCTCGGCGGCCGTCTGCCTGTACGGTGCCGAGCCCTTCGACTACTTCCGCAACTCCTGGAGTGTGCTCGGGCTGAAGGACTACCCGGCCGGCGTCCGCGTCACCCCAGACAACCGCCTGGAACTGGGCGAGGGCCGGCAGGCCAGCGTCTGCTTCGGCACGGCCCTCTCCCCGCTCGGGCGCCGGCAGACCAAGACGCTCTCGGAAGGCTGGCTGCCCGTCGTCCTGATCAGTGCCCAGGATGGAGTGGTCCGCTATGACTTCACCCTCTGGGCCACCCCACTGACCACGGCCAAGGACTGGCAGCGGGCCTTCGACTGGCCTACCGACGGCGAGAACTTCCTCTGCTGGATCGCGGCCAGGGCGACCAACACCGGGGCCCAGGCAGCGGCGGCGACGGTGGCCGTTGCCGGGGCCGGCCTGGAGGCGAGGGCCTCGGAACCCCTGGCCTGGTCGCTCGCCCCTGGCGCGGCGGCCGAGGGGGTCGTCTGCGTGCCGTTCGCCAGCACGGGCCCGGCGGCGGTCCCCATGCCGACCGTGGCGGAGGGCCGTCTGTGGCTCGAGCGGACGGTCGCCTACTGGCGCGGCCTGATGGCGCAGGGAGCCAGGATCGAGGTGCCCTGTGCCAAAGCCACCGAGGCCCTCAAGGCGGCCCATGTCTGCCAACTCATCACCAACGACCTTGGCGAGGTCCACGGCGGCGAGGGCTTCTACGACGAGTTCTACATCCGTGATGGGGCCTACCAGGTGATGCAGTTGGAGGAGGCGGGCTTTGCCGAGGAGGCCCGTCGGGCCATCGAGGCCTACCTCTCTCGCCAGCGTCCCGATGGCCGCTTCGAGTCCCAGGCCGGCCAGTTCGATGCCAATGGCCAGGCCGTCTGGGCCCTCTGGCAGTACTACCAGGTCTCGGGCGAGCGGGTCTGGCTCGAACGCGTCTACCCCGCCCTGCGTCGCGCCGCCGACTGGGCTGCCAAGGCCCGGCGCGAGGCCGCGGCAGAGGCCCCCTTCGCCGGGGTACTGCCGGCAGCCATCGCCGATGGCGAGAACCTCTGGGATGGGAAGCACCACATCGTCGGCTATGACCTGTGGAACCTGCGCGGCATGCTCTGTGCCGCCGACGCTGCCGGCGTCCTCGGTAAGGATGCCGAGAGGGCCGACCTCCTGCGCGAGGCAACCTCCTACCGCGAGGCCATCGACGCTGCCTGGAAGGGCTCCGGACTGCCCCACTTCCCGCCGTCGTGGGAAACGGCCGGGACCCACTGGGGCAACACCGAGACGCTCTGGCCCACGGCCCTGTTCCCCCAGGACGACCCGCGCGTGACCTCGCTCATCGACGAGGTCCGCCAGCGCTTCAACGGCGGCTTCCTGGAAGGGACCATCCGCTGGGGAAACGACGGCGCCATCCACCCCTACCTGTCAGCCTACACCACCATGGCCTCCCTGACCCGCGGCGAGGACGCGCACGCCGTCGAGGACTTCTACTGGTACCTGCTGCACTCCAGCGCCACCCATGCCTTCCCCGAGGGGATCTTCTACCAGCGCCGCTACGCCTGGTCGGAGACCATCCCCCACGGCACGGGCGCCAGCAACTACGCCATCCTGCTCCGGCACCTGCTCGTCCATGAGCAGGGCGACGAACTGCACCTGCTGCGGGCCGTCCCCGATGGCTGGCTGGCGGACGGCCAGGAGATCCGCGTCGAACGGGCACCGACGCACTTCGGGACCCTGTCGATGGTCGTGAAGGGGGGTCCCACCGGGGTCAGCGTGACGCTGGACCCGCCCACCCGCCGTCCGCCCAGCCGCATCGTGCTGCACCTGCCGCGCTCACGTCCCCCGGCCGCCGCCGTGGCGGGCGTCCAGGTGGACCTGCGCGCCGACCAGGCGCAGCGCTGGGACTGGCCCACGGTCGTCAGGCTCTACGAAGACCGCTACATGCCCAAGGTGAGGCCCATCCCTGGCCTGGTCTCCCTGCCTTTGCCGGAACCGCCGGCTGGCACGCCATGGCACCTGCTGGACCTCGCACCCCTGGCGAACACGGACCCCTTCGCGGCACCCTTCGGCGTCCCCAACCCGGGCGCCTACCTGTTCACCGGCCTGAAGACCGGCGAACAGACCGTCGCGGGCGTGCCCTTCCGCGTTCTCGATCCAGCCGCCAACGCGGGCCGGGCGCTGGTGGTCCTCCACTCTCCGCGGGCGCCGCAGGACCGGGCCTGGCCGAAAGACGTCGAGGTGCCGGTGAAGCAGTCCGGCAAGCGCCTGTTCTTCCTGGGCAATGTCCACGGCTGGGCGGCGAACGACTCCGGCACCGGCGACTGGGGCGCGGTGGCGGAGTATGCCATCTCCTATACCGACGGTGAGATCCAGACCGTCCCGCTGATCACCGGTCGGACCTGCGACGACTGGGCTGGCCCACCCTCGGCCGACGAGGCCTTCGTCGGCCTCAGAGGGACCCCCTGGCACCTCAACGTGCTCGGCGTCGAACTCAAGCCCAAGGCCATCGACAAGGTCGTCTTCCGCGGCCTGGGCGCCCAGGCTGCGGCCGTGCTGGTGGCCGTGACCCTACAGGAGTGAGGCGCGGGCCTGGCCTTGACAGGCCACGCCGGGCAGGGGATAGTCTCTGCGATGGCTCTTCCTGACCGCATGCCCGAACGCTACACCTGGGACGACTACCGGTCGTGGCCCGGCGGCGAGCGTTGGGAACTCATCGGTGGCGCGGCTTTCGCCATGTCCCCCAGCCCGGGGGTCTGGCACCAGCGGGTCAGCCTTGCCCTCGGCGCCGAGCTTCGCGCCTTCCTCCAGGCGAGGCCCTGTGCGGTGTTCATCGCCCCTCTGGATGTTCGCCTCTCGGCCACGGACGTCGTCCAGCCCGACGTTCTGGTCGTCTGCGATCCGCGTCAGATCACGGAGACCCATATCGAGGGTGCTCCTGTCCTCGTGGTCGAGGTCGTCTCGCCGTCCAGCCTGAGCCATGACCGCGTGGCCAAGCTCAGGCTGTACGCTGCCTACGGTGTCAAGGAATACTGGCTCGTGACGCCCTACCCGCACCTGGCGGAAGTGCTCGTCCTCGACGGCTCCTCGTACCGCATCCACGGCTCCTATCGCAAGGCCGATACCCTGACCAGTCCGGCGTTGCCCGGCCTGCGTCTGGCCCTCGAGCGCGTCTTCGACTTCGCGATCCCCGAGGGCGAGCGAGTCGACGAGATCGGCGAGGGCACTCCCCCTTACGCCTCCCGAACCGCTCCCTGGCCTGCCCCCTGACGCCCGGGCCGCTAGCGCCGGCTCTCCCGCGGCGGCCCTCCGGCGTCGGCCCACGCCCCCGGCCCGGTGGCCGCCGGTCCAACCATCGGGTACATTCGTCCCCATGGGCAAGCACTCCCGCAGAACCACCGATCCGAACGTCCGCGTGCGCCGGGCCGAGGCCCGCGACGCGGAGGCCGTGACCCGCCTGTGGACGGCCATGGCCAAGCAGCACCGGCGCTACGACGCCGAGCGCTGGGAGTGGGCTCAGGACGCCCCCGAACGCTGGCGGGAGTGGTTCGTGACGGCCTGCGCCCAGGAGAGCATGATCGTGCTGGTCGCCGTGGACGAGACCGACTCCCCCCTGGGCTACACCATGGGCCAGGTGGGCGACTTGCCGCCTGTCTTCGCCGTGCGGCGTAAGGGCACCGTCTTCGACCTGGCCGTGGACCGGGCCCACCGGGGCCGCGGCATTGGGCGGTTCCTGATGGAGGCGGTCATGGCGGCATTCCGCGAGCGGGGTGCCCAGCAGATAAGCCTAACCGTCGCCGGTGGCAACCGCGCCGCCATCCGCTTCTACCGCCGGCTCGGTCTGCGCCGCCTCGCGCACGAGATGTACGCCCGGCTATAGACGGTCGCAAGGCCTGCCCCGGAAGCCGGGGTCTCAGGATCCGGGCCACTGGGGATACACCTCGGCGTCGAGCAGGAGCCGAAGCCCCAGGCCTGGCGATCCCGCCTCGCCGTAGCGCGCCACCAGCATCCCCGGCGGCTGGACGCGGGCCAGGGTCACCGGCTCCCAGCCGGCCCTGTCGAGGGTCCCGGCATCGAAGGTGTCGTGGAGCGCATTGCGGAACTCCTGGGCGCTGGTCGGTCCCGGCAGCCCCCCGAGGCCGCAGATGCCGCCGGCCAGCGCCACGGCGCGGATTCGAGTCGTCATCGTCCATCCTCTCGTGGTTGCGCTCACCGCAGGCTTCCTTGGCCGGTACCGCGCGCCCCCCGTCGGCCCGTGTGGATCACAGCACGAAGCCCGACCAGCGTGCGGGGCGCCGGTGTGCCGGCCGCGGCGGCCATTGGGGGTCGCCCCCAGCCGCTTGCCAAAGGCGATCACCATGGCCCACGAGGACAACCCGGGGACCATCCGGTAGCCATCCGGCGTCGGCTTCTCGGTCACCGGTTCCGTGAACGCCCTCGCGATGCGCACTGCCCACTGGTCCGCCAGCGACTCGCCACTGCCGAACCGCGGCAGCGTCCGCATGGCCAAGCGCGCTGCCTCGCCATCGGTCCCAGCCCAGCTCGAGTCCCCGCCGGAACAGCTCAGGGCTGGAGCCCGGGCCGACGCGGATGCCGAGGTTGGCCGGCGTCTTGAGACGGCGTACGGCCTCCAGGATGAGGAAGCTGAGGTGACTGGTCTGGTCGCGGCCCTGGGCATCGGGGCCACCCAGTTGGCCGTAGGCGGTCTCCGAGAGCAGCAGGCAGGCGCTGTGGAAGATGGCCTCCTCATCGTCAAGCCCGTCCGTGTTGACATCGCGCTCGTAGAAGGGCCTCAGGAGCTCGTCGAGTTGGCCCCACTCACCGCTGCCATGGAGTTCAGCGGCTCGACGTAGACCGGCTGCACCTCCAGCAGGCGGCGGAAGTTGGCGCCCACGGCCCGGGCCCCGAAGAAGCCGCCGCTGGGGTGGTTCGAGACGGGCGTGAAGCCCTTGAGGATCAGGTCGCGCACCACGACCCCCGATCCGCTGACGGCCTCGACCACCTCGCAGGCCTCGGCGGAGAGGGGGATCTGGCCCTGTTCATCGGCGTCACGGGGACCACCGCTCTCGCGCTTGAGGCGCGCGTAGGTGAGCTTCAGCTCGTGCAGCCGCGAGAGCCTCTCGGCATAGGACAACGGGGCTTGGGGAATGAAGGCCTCCGCAGCGGCTGCAGGTGCCGTCCTGCGGGAACCGGTCCCGCGGCCAGCCCGGCCAGCGTGCGGCGGGTGCGGGCGTGGCGTTGTGGGCATGGTCGTCTCCAGATGGCAGGCCGTCGACGGGGAAGGTCTGCCTGCCGGCTGGGGTAATGTGCGCCATGGGAGGGCGGCAGCAAACGGGCAGGTACGAGCCCTGCGACCGAGGGGGCACGGTGGCCTGCCCTTGTCCTCCTACCCTCTTCTGGGGGCGCCAGTGCCTGGCGCGCAAGCGCAGGGACGGCTCGGCCGGTGCGGCACGTAGCACATCCCGGCAGCGGTGCCGCCTGGCGTTGGCCTGCCAAGGGGCCTGGTACCGGCGCCATCGGGCCGTCCTTCTCCAGGCCGTTCACGGTGCCTGGGCCTGGCGGTAGAGGCCCGCCAGTTCGCCGGGGCGCACAGCCACGATGTCCGCCGGCAGCCGCTCGATGATGCGTTTCACCTGGTCCGGCCCCATGAACCAGTAGATGCCGAAGGCCAGGATGAAGGCGGGCCGCTGCGCCGGCGCCGCCGCCACGATCTGGGCCAGCATCTCGTCAGCCAGCTTGCCCTCGCGGCAGTCCTGGCTGCCACCCGAGGTCAGACAGTGCAGCACCGGCACCCCACCGGCCGCGAAATGCGATTGCGCGTAGTCACTTCGGGTGCGGCCATAGTCGGCGAAAACGGCCCGGAGCCCCGGCGTGCCAGAGGCGAAGCGCCGCAGCGTGGCGTCGGTGGTACCGCCCTGGTGGTGGACGTGCAGGATAGACATGCCCGAACGCCCGACGGCCTGCCCCGTCTCGGCCAGGAAGTCGTCCAGGAGCCCCTCGCCCCCCTCGATCTGGGTCCCGAAGACCTCGGGGTAACAGTACCCGATCCCCGAGCAGGCCATCACCAGTTCGTCCATGGGCGTGGCTTCGCGCAGGAACCGCTCGGCCACCAGCGGACACACGTCCAGCGCCGCTACCGGGAACGACCAACCGACGGGGACCGTGCCGCGACTGGGGTCGTTCCAGCGGCAGGCGGAGTTATACCAGGTCGTGGGGCTGTCCCCGTCCGAGAGGTAGAAGCAGACATAGGCCTTCGAGCGGTCCAGGCGCGGCGCCTCCCGGGACGTCTGGCGGCCGCGGATGCTAGGGAAGCCCGAATGGAAGCTCAGGTTGCCGTTGACCGTGAAGATGAAGGGCTTGCCCAGGCGGGAGGTGATCTCGACGCAGTCCCATTCGTTCGCCAGGTTCGGCGCGCCGCCGGGCTCCGGGCCGAAGTAGCCGATCACCGGTGTCAGCGCCGGATAGGCCCCCAGGATGCGCTCGGCCACCTGTCGTTCGCCCTGGGAGAAGGCGCGGTCGAGGTGGAAGGAGAAAACGCGGTGGGCCACCAGGTAGTCCACCAGGGAGGCCGACATCTCGGCGGCCGTGGGGGTGAGGGGTTCCCCCTGCTTGATGTGGCACACGGCCTCCTGAGTGCAGGATGGCAGGACCTTCTCTGCCGCCCAGGCGTAGGCGTCGGCCAGGCGCGTCCAGCGCCCGCGCAGGTCCTCTCTGACCTCCAGACCGAAGCGCTGGGCCAACTCCGGCGTGCAGGGCAGCAGGTCACGAGCTCCGGCCAGGGAGACGGCCACGCCGATCCCGGGCGGGAAGGCCGGATCGTAGATAACGGCCCCTCCGGCGTACTGGCGGTAACGGTCAATCAGCGTCAGGGGATCGTCCACGTTCTCCACCTGGCGCCCGGCAGACACCGCCTCCGTCCACGCGTCTGCGATGTAGAGCTGAGGCTGGCGCCGGTTGGCCAGGCCCTGCACGGCCCGGAGGAGGATCTGCTCCTCCCAGGCGAGACCCAGCGCGGAGGTCACGACGATGCGTTCAGCGGGGAGCGGTGACTTCGGCAGAAGCGCCGGGCGCGCCACGGCAGGTCGCCCAGCGTAGGTCCGGCGCTCCGCAGCTTGCGGAAACGCCCGGGCGGCACGGCGGGCAGACTCCGCGGTCACCGCATCGATGAGGCCCTTCTTCTGCAGAGCATAGGCGCAGGCATGGAGGACTACCTGTAGGGCCTGGCGGCGAGGCGGCGCCGGGTAGCCCGCCCAGACGTCCACCGCGCCGGAGAACTCCTTGCAGCCGTGCTCGATGAGGACGATGCCGTAACCCGCTGGATTGCCGTCGCGCCCCACCGTCGCCACCAGCGGGAAGAGCCGGTCTGCCGCCGGCAGGGTCGACTCGTCCATCACGGCCTGCTTCGCCGGCGCGCTGGCGGGGATCTCGATGCCGGCCAGGCCGAGGGGGTCCCCGGCCCGTGGCAGGTAGGCGAAGGTCCCATTCGCGTCGACGATGCGGAACCCACCCATGCCCAGGCCGTTGTGGCCGAGGTAGTCGTTCACGTGGCCGGTGTCATGCCACTGCTGCGCCGGGATGCGCTCGAAGCCCGGGTCGCGCAGTCGGTTGGCGTCAGGCCTATCTGCCGGCGCCAGGCTCAGGTCATCGCCGGCGACCTCCCCCGGTCGGAAGAGCGCCAGGCAGAGATCGATGGCGTGGGTCTCGGGGGGCGCTGTGGCCTCGCCGCGCAGGGCCGTCCACTCGGCGGCATCGGGAGGGAACGCGGGACCGGTCTGACCGAGGAAGCGTCCCGTCCGGTCCCAGAAGCGTACGTAGAGCCGGTCCGCTTCGCCGAACCGCCCACGACTCCGCACCCAGGCGCTGAGGGCCCAGCGCGTGCCGGGGTCAGCCCGCAGCTTGGGCGACCAGAAACCCGCCCAGACGCCCTCGTCCGTGCCGACCCGCCGCAGGAGCACCCCCGGGGTCCCGTTGCGCCCGTGGGGGGTGCGGGTAACCAGGTCGCCGTCCTGGCCGGTGGTGCTCCACCCAGCCACCCCCTTCTCGGTGCAGGGATGGCAGAAGGGCACACCGAAAGAGACCACGCCGCCACCGCCCTGCCGGAACGCCTTGATGGACTCGAAAGCGCTCAGGGGGAAGGTGTTGCCGTATAGATGGACCAGCACCGCGCAGTTCCGGGCATTGAAGCGCGCCGGATCTGTCAGCTCAGCCGCGTCCACCAGGCGTGCCGGAAGCCCAGCATCGGCCAGTGCCTCCCGGGCCTCGTCCGGCATGAGCCCCTGAGCGCCCGCGAAGGCAGGGAACAGCGCTTCGCAGAAGACGGCAATGGACGGCTCGGCCGCCGCGCCGGCGCCCAGCCCAGCCAGTCCCAGGATCAACACGCCCAGGACCGATGCTCTCAGCCGCAAGCCCATGGCCTCCTCAGCGCACTTCGTTGACGATCGCGGTCAGGACCCGCAGGCTGCGCTCCCAGTCGGAGTCGAGCCCCCCTTCCGGTTCGAACGACATGCAGCCGTCGAAGCCGGCCTGCCGCAGCGTGTCCCGGATGCGCCGGTAGTCCACCAGGCCCTCCCCCACCGGGCAGTAGCGGAAGGGCCACGGCGTCCGCCCCGGCGCCGGTGCAAAGGTCTTCACGTGCACGTGGACCACGTGGGCCGCCAGCCGCTCGGCGGCACGGTGCGACTCGCACCCCGCGAGCACGAAGTTGCCACCGTCGAAGGTGAGGCGCAGGCCCGGGCGGTTGGCCAGACTCAGGCAACGCAGGAGCTCGTCGTCCGTGTGGCACATCCTGCCGGCATTCTCGATGGAGAGCGTCAGTCCTGCGGCCGCTGCCAGGTCGGCCGCCTGGGCCAGCCCATCGGCATAGCGCCGCAGGGCCTCCTCGCCCTGGTTGCTGTGCTGACCGCCGTGGCTGAAGAGCTGGCGGGTCCCGAGGGTCCCGCAGGCGTCGATGCCATGGCGGATGGTGTCCAGGCTCGCCTGTCGTACGGCCGGGTCCGAACTCACCAGGTCCGTGGGCACGCAGTAGACGCTGGGGCTCAGCCCGAGGCCGCCGAGCAGGCGGTGTGTCTCCGCCACCGTGATCCCCGCACCGGCGAGCATGCGGTCGAACAGGTCCACCTGCTCCAGCCCGCAGGCCTTCCAGCGCTCCAGGGCGTTGCGCCAGTCCCAGGGCTTCCCGTCGGGACCACGGTCGCTCATGAGCATGATGCCAATCTTCATGAGAATCCCTTGTTGGGGGTGATCGGTCGGATCGGCCAGGTCGGTCGGATCGGTCAGACCGGTCCGATCGGTCCGGTCGGCCACACCATCCCGCCAGGCGCCTACCCCATCGGCTCGATCAGCCTACGGATGGCCTTGGGCTGGCCCAGGACCTTCCTGAAGCCTTCCACGTACCGCCGCATCAGGTCCATCGTGTTGGGCGGGTGCACCGCCGACAGGTAGGCGTGCTCGGCGATGAACCGGACCGTCACCGGGTAGTCGTCGCCGCGGTAGACGATCTCGCGGCCGTAGAAGGGGCAGGTCCACGGACACCCTTTGCCGTAGCCCTTCATGTCCTGGAAGACGCTCTGGGCCGGCACCGGGACGTGTTGCCACTGGCCCAGGCCGATGCCCTCGGCGCCAAGGGCCTTCTGGACCGCGGCCTTGTACCTGGCCATGGGCACGTCGAGACCCAGCTCCTGGGGGCGGAACTCGACAATGTAACTGAAGTAGACCGGCTCGCGGTTCGGCGGCGTATAGGGTCCCTTGAGGCCGGGGATGCTCTCGAGCTCGGCCGTCAGGAACTGGGCGAACTCCTTGCGCTTGGCGTTGTTCTCGTCGAGGTGCCGCAACTGGGACCGGCAGAAGGCGTTGACGAACTCGTGGCTGCGGTACATCCAGCCCAGGCCGTAGGCGTTGTACTCACGGTCGCCATCCTTCACCACCACCTCGCCGAACTCCCGCAGCATGGCCGCCACGCGATAGGCCTGCTCGCTGTTGGTGACAAAGAGGCCCCCCTCGCCGCTCGAGAGGTTCTTGCTGCGGTTTGTGCTGAAGCCGCAGGTGTCCTCGATGGTACCGACGTGCCTGCCGTCGCACTTGGCGCCGTGCGCCTGGCAGGCGTCGCCGATGACGTAGAGGCCGTGCTTGCGGGCGATGGCCATCACCGGTCCCATGTCGGCCGCCATGCCGTGGATGTGCACCGGCAGAATGGCCTTGGTCTTGTCCGTGATCTTGGCCTCGATGGCCCCGGGATCGATGCACCAGGAGCCTGGCTCGATATCGACAAACACCGGAATGGCGTTGTGGTGCAGCACCGCGGCCGCCGTGGACCAGTAGGTGAAGGCCGGCACGATGACCTCGTCGCCAGGGCCAATACCCAGGGACGCCACCGCCATGTGTAGAGCGCTGGTGCCGCTGTTGGTGACCAGGCAGTACTTGACCCCGAGCCACTCGGCGAACTCCTGCTGCAGCGCCAGGGCGTTGGGGGCGGAGGTGCCGTGCAGGATGTTCGAGTCGAACACCGCCATCACGGCATCGCGGTCTTCCTGGGTGAGCGGCGGCCAGGTCTGCACCATCCCCTGCGGCACGGCCCGCGGGCCGCCGAACACGGCCAACTCGTCCATGGCTTGCTCTCCTCGGCGTGGTGGTGGCCAGCCCCGACGACCCACGCCGGCGCCCACGGCCTCCGCGGCGCCACCCGTGGCCACGGGGTGAAGCCCAAGCTACCGTGCGTGCAAAGGGGTGTCAAGAACGGCCCAGGGCGGTTCCGAGATCACGGTGCCGCTCGCATCTCTTGGACTGCCCGCGGCCTCGCGGGCATCGGGCCGCGCGGCCGCGGCCGCTCCACCTTCCGTTGGCAGCCAACGCCAGAGCGGGAGTGCCGGAAACGGAACAGCCCTGACCAGCCCCGGCAGGCCCGCGGAAACCCCTACCCGCCTCTCGGCCGGCTGACGTCGTCAGAGCCGGTTGACCAACCGCCTGCTGCGGCGCTCGCAGAGGTCTGCCAGGCGTTGGCGCGCCTCGCGCTCGATCCTGGACCGCTGGCGGTCCAGGCGCTCCCAGAGCGCCTCCATGGACACGGCCGCAGACAGGCCAGCCTGCCCTGCCAGGCTGGCCTCGCCGCTAGCCAGGAGCCCCTGCAGGTGTCCCCGTTGGACCGCCAGATCGTTCATGGCCCCCAGCACCTCCTGCAGGGCCTGCAGACGCCGAACGAGGGCCGTGGTCGGCCTCCTCGCCAAGAGGTCGCGGAACAGGTCCAGCAGGTAGCGCAGGCGTTTGCCCCGGATGCGGAGGCGGTGGTAGGCGGCGTCCGTTGCTGGCGCGGGTCCCGCCAGTCCTGCCGCAGCGTCTACCAGGGCCTTGTAGGTCTTGCGGATGCGCCTGCGGACGACCTGGCCGATAGGCTGGGTCGCCTTACCCGTGGCCGGACTTGCCGCGGCCTTCGCCAGGAGCTGCTCCACCCGCGCCATGCGCGTCGCATAGGTTGCCGAGCGCAGCAGGCGCGCGAAACGACCCCGCTCGAGGCCACGCCGCCGGCGCATGGCTACGAAGGCCTGGGTCAGGCGCGGCCGCAGCAGCTCGGGCACCAGGCGCCGATAGGCCGGCTCCGCCAGCAGCATCACGTCCAGGTCGCGGAGGCGTCCTGTACGCCGGGCAAGCTCACCAAGCTCCGCGGTCAGCTCCGCCGCCACCTCGCGCGGCAGCACCTGGCGCAGGCGCGAGAGCAGAGCTCGTAACCGGCGCAGACGCACGCGATACTGGTGCAGACACTCCAGATCGCTGCCGCGGAGCACGCCGCCCTCGCAGCAGCGGACCGAGGTCAGAAGGTCGTGAGCCAGCCGCAGGACGACCGGTCGAGCCGCATCTCCCCCCGTGGCCAGGGTCCGCGGACGGTCCGCTTGCCGCCGCGGCCACAGGCTCCCGGGAGCGTTCGGGGCAGCGGCTGGGGCTTGGGCACTGCGGCGTCCTCGTCTGGCCATTGCCTGGGGGGCCATGGTACATGCTCCGTCTGCCCGTGCCCCGGGTCACAGGGCTGGCTCGACAGGAGGCCGCGAGCACGCTGACGACAGCGACCCCATAGCGACGACGTGCACAGCAGCCCGGCAGTGACCATATCCCGCGGTACCGGCCCCGGCAAGCCCCGGTGGCGGCACCCCCAGGGCTGTTTCAAGATCGCGGTTCGCGGGGTGGCGGACCCGCGCTCCGGCGGGCCTGGCGAGTAATCGATCCTGCTGTACTGCAGGACGTTATGGGGGCGCGTCTCGCCCGCACGCGGGCGGTTGGCAGCCGCGACCTACCGGGGCCCCACCGCAAGGCTGCCGACGGTTTCTTGAAACAGCCCTGGCGGCACCCCAGGGCCGCCAAGATCGGGCCGCCAACCCTCCGCCCTTGGACCGCCCACGGTCCCGCGGCCGCGGGAGCAGCGGCCGCGCGCCGGCGGGGCCGTTCGAACCCCCGTTGGCTGCCGGCTCCCAAGCGGGAACGCCGAGAAAGGAAAAGCCCTGGCGGCACCCCAACGCCCGCCCGTCCGCTAGCCCAGGTCGAACTCCAGTTGGACGGCCCCGCCCCGTCCGCGCGGGGGCTGTCGCGACGCCATCTCCTGCACCCACTCGCCAGGCAGCGCCGCCAGGAAAGGCGAGGGGGCCCCGCTGAGGGCCTGGCCGAACAGCACCCGGCGCCGCGCATGGGTCATGTAGAGCACCTGGCGCGCCCGGGTCATGGCCACGTAGAGCAGGCGTCGTTCCTCGGCGTCGTTGACGGCCTCACCCGGTCGGCGATAGGGCACAATGCCCTCTTCGCAGCCGGCGATGAAGACGATGGGGAACTCCAGGCCCTTGGCCGCATGCATGGTCATCACGTTGACCCGCTCGGCATGCATGTCCACATCGTCACCGGGTACGCGCAGGAGCAACCGGTCCACCAGCCACGCGAGGTCCACGGCAGGGGAGGGCGCCGACCGCAGGAGCGCCTTCAGCGACTGCTCCTCGGCCTCGGTCAGACCCGCCTCGGCACCTAGCCCGGAGAGGACCGACTGCGCCGGTTGTCCCAGGCGTTCGCGCGGACCCCCGCCTACGGCCGCCAGGAGCCGCCGGACCCCGGGTGTCTCCGGGGGGTCTCCACCGTCGCCGACACGCACCGGCACTCCCAGCCGCGCCAGCGCCTCGACGTAGGCGGGAACCAGGGCCTTCAGGCGGACCAGTATGGCCATGTCGGCGAAAGACGCAGCCCCCCCCTGTTCGGTCTCCGCCACGCGGCCCGAGTCCAGACTGAACATCGCGGTCCCTCCGAGCCAGCGCTCCACTTCATGGGCGATGAACTCTGCTTCGGCTGCCACGCTGGCCGCCGCGTGCCGCCGCAGCCGCGGTCCACCTGCCTGGGCGGCCCGAGTGTCGACGCTCAAGTCCGTCCTCGCCGGTGCCACGATCGCGCCCGCGGCCGCGACGATGGGCTCTGTGGACCGGTAGTTGGTGGTCAGCCGGAAGGTCCTGGTACAGGGGAGGTCCCGGCGCAGGGCCTCGGCGCAGCGCGGATCAGACCCGCGGAAACCGTAGATGCTCTGGTCCGGGTCCCCGATGACGCAGAGCCCGCCGCCGTCGCCCGCCAGGGCCCGTACCAGTTCATACTGGCTCGGGTTGAGGTCCTGGAACTCGTCCACGCATAGCCATCGGAAGCCGAGATCCCGGACCGCTTCGGGGCGTTGGCGGAGGTGCGCGACGCAGCGGGGGACGATCTCCTCGATCGGCAACACACCCCGCGCCTGCAGCAGGGCCTCCCAGTCGGCCGGGCCGGCATCACACTCAGGCGGCGAAGCCCGCCCGCGCCGGCGCGACGCCAGGCCCCGCAGCAGCTCCTCGGCCGCGGCAGGAGAGATCCCCTTGACGTCTGCCAGCAGGTCCCGCTCCCCCCGGTCATCGATCAGGCACGCCGAAACCGCCCAGGGGTCCCAGCGGCGCAACCAGGTCAGGCAGAGCCCGTGGAAGGTCCCGGCCGCGATACCCTCGGCCCGGCCCCCCAGCAGCCCCTTCAGGCGCTGGCGCAGCTCTTCGGCGGCCCGGTTGGTGAAGGTCACCGCCAGGATCGTCTCGGGCGCTGCCCCGCGGTCGGTCACCAGGTGGGCGATGCGGTGGGTGAGCGTCCGCGTCTTGCCCGTCCCCGGGCCCGCCACGATGAGCACAGGCCCCGGGGCGGCGGCGGCCTGGCGCTGCTCGGGGTTCAGACCCGCGAGCACGCCCGCGCCGATGAACAGGCCGAGCTGCCCGGCCACCAGGTCACGCTCTGACAGTGCCACTCCCTCGGGGCCCTCCTGCACGACCATCGGCTCCGAGGCCCGCGCCGGCGGCAGGACATAGCCCGGCTCGTCGTCCACCTCCTGGACTGGCCGCGGGGCCGGAGGGGGGGTGCGGGTGGGTCCCTCTGCCGCGACCCGGATCAGTATCCCCTGGCGCCGCAGGTCGTCCATCTCGCCTGGACGGAAAACGCGGATGACGCCATACTCGCCGTCATAGCCGGGCTGACGGATGACCTCCTGGGCCCGCACCCGGCGGATGGCCTCGCCCAGTAGCGCCGGCTCCGCCGCCGCCAGCGCCTCGGTCGGCACCTCGCGCAGAATCCGCAGTTCCGGGCCGAAGCGCTGCAGCAGCCCATCGTAGGCCCGGGAGACCTTCTGCGAGCCCGCGCCGCGGTCGAGCAGTTCCGCCAGCAGTTCCGGCAGAGGGATGATGTACTCATGGTCGGCGGCGCCGGCGGGTCGTTGGCCCTGGGGCCGGTCGGAAAGCGCTACCACGCGGTGCAAAACCCCTAACACCAATGGCTTGCCGCATGCCGGACAGAGCCCGCCGAGGCGCAGGCTCTCTTCGGGCTCCAGGCAGACGCCGCACTTGCGGTGGCCGTCGGCGTGGTACTTGCCCGCTTCGGGAAAGAGGTCGATGGTACCACCATACTGGTCCCGGGAGCGGCGGCGCAGAGCATGGCGCATGGCGAAGAAGTCGACCTCACCGTGGAACCGGCTGGCGTTGCGGCCCAGGTTGGCCGGCGAGTGCAGATCGCTGTTGGAGACCAGGGCGAAACGGTCCAGGCTGCTGACCCGCCAGTTCATGGGCGGGTCGGACGAGAGGCCGGTCTCAACCGCAAACACCTGGTCCACCAGCTCGCCGAAACACTCCTCGGCGCTGTCGAAACCACTCATGGAGCCCAGCATCGAGAACCATGGGGTCCAGACGTGAGCCGGGATGAACAGCCCCTCGGGCCGCACCTCGAGCATCCGCGCCAGCAGGTCGCGCGGATCCACCCCGAGGATCGGCCTGCCGTCGGAGCGGATGTTGCCGATCGCATCCAGGCGCGCATTGAGGGCCTCGACGCCGTCTAGGTCTGGCATGAGCAGCAGGCTGTGGACCTTGCGGGTCCGGCCGGCGCGCTTGTAGATGCTGCTGATCTCGCCACTGAGCACGAACTCGACCGGGCTGCGGCAGGCGGGTGGCACCAAGGCGTCGACGGGGGCCGCCAGCTCCGGGCGCAGACGGTAGAGGCCCGGTTGCGAGGGCACCAGCTTGGCGCGCAGTTCGGCACTCCATTCGGGGTGGGTGAAGTCCCCGGTCCCTACCACCCGGATCCCCTTGAGCTGGGCCCAGCGCTGCAGACCCTCCAGGGTGCACTCGCGGCTGGTCGCGCGCGACCAGTAGGAATGGATGTGCAGGTCAGCGATGAACGACATGCAGACCTCGGGTCCTTTCTCCGCACCGGCGCGGTGGTGGGCTGATCGCTCTGCTCGTGAGCGTACTCACCAATCTGCTGCCACAGGGTGCGTTTGCCAGCGCCCGCCGCGGTGGGCTGGGGCTGTTCCGTTCCACGTCCGCCCGGGCCATGGCCTGTGGCTACGGTGGGCTGGCAGCGCCAGCATGGACCCGCCTTCGCAGCGCCCACGGCCTGGTGGACCTGGCCGCGGGGGCGGTCGCTCCTGGAGCCGCGGCCGCTCCAGCCGGGCTCCCGGCCGTCGTGGAGCGCCCGTGGCCTTGTGGGCAGGGCCGCTTGCAGGTCACAGGCCGGCGGTCTCCGCGCGCGGAATCACGCTTGACGGCGCGCGCCTGCCGCGGTAAGCTGATGGCATGGCGACCACGCGGGCAACACCAGGCTGCGGACCCCGCGGCAGCCCTTCGGACGCGGTCGCCGCCGGACGATGCGAATGACCCCTGTTGAGGCACACCGGCCAGGTCCGACCACCCGTTCTGTCCCCCTTCTTCGCCTTGTCCGCGGCCGCGCTGCACGCGTCTGTGGCGGTGCCCTTCCCAGTTCCTCCGGAGACCCCGCGAACCGATGAGCAGCACCCCGAAGATCTTCGTCCTCGACACCAACGTCATCCTTCACGACAGCAACTGCATCCGGCAATTCCAGGACAACGATATCGTCATCCCGATCACGGTCTTGGAGGAACTCGATTCCTTCAAGAAGGGCGACAGCAGCCTGAACTACCATGCCCGCGCCTTCGTCCGCGAACTGGACGACATGAGCAGCGACAAGCTGTTCGACGGCGGCATGCCGCTGGGGCCTGGCCTGGGCAAGATCCGCGTCCGCCTCGAACGCTCATACCACGCGGACCTGGTCGATGTCTTCACGCGCGGCCAGCCTGACCACGCCATCCTCAACACCGCCTACCAGTGTGCCAAGCAGCACCCGGACCGCGCGGTGATCCTGGTCAGCAAGGACGTGAACCTGCGCATGAAGGCGCGCGCCATCGGCCTGCAGGCCGACGACTACACCACCGACCATGTGAAGGACGTCACCGAGCTGTACCGTGGCTACCGCGTCCTCGAGGGTGTGGTCGACGAGCTGGTCAATGCGCTGTATGAGGAGACTCACAGCTTCCCCGCCAGCCGCCTCTCCCTGGATCCGCCGCCGCGGCCCAACGAGTACCTGATCGTGCGCAACCACACGCGCTCGGCGCTGGCGGTGACCTCGCCCGACCGGCAGACGGTCCGTCATGTGGAGAAGGCGGCGGCCTACGGCATCATGCCGCGGAACGCCGAACAGTGCTTCGCCCTCGACGCGCTGAGCAACCCGGCGACGCAGTTGGTCACCCTCGGCGGCAAGGCCGGCACCGGCAAGACGCTGCTGGCCCTCGCTGCCGCCCTGGAGGTGCGGGCCCAGTACCGGCAGGTGTTCCTCGCACGGCCCGTGGTCCCCCTCAGCAACAAGGACCTCGGCTTTCTCCCCGGCGACCTGCAGTCCAAGCTCGACCCCTACATGCAGCCGCTCTACGACAACCTGGGTGTCATCCGTGACCAGTTCTCCGAGGACAGCCCGAAGCACGCCAAGATCAATGAGATGCTGGAGCAGGAGAAGCTCAAGATCGCGCCGCTGTCCTACATTCGCGGGCGCAGCCTGGTCAAGATCTTCTTCATCGTGGACGAGGCGCAGAACCTCACGCCCCATGAGGTCAAGACGATCATCACCCGGGCCGGGGCCGATACGAAGATGGTCTTCACCGGCGACGTGTTCCAGATCGACCACCCCTACCTCGACAAGCACTCCAACGGCCTGTCGTACCTGATCTCCCGCATGGCCGGCCAGCCGCTCTACGCTCACGTCAATCTGGTGAAAGGGGAACGGTCGACCCTGGCAGACCTCGCCAGCAACCTGCTGTGAGGGCACTGACACGCCCCCGCGGGGATCGTGTGGAGATGCGGTGGGCTCCCCCGCGGGCGGCTGCGATCCGTCGCGCGGCTGCGGGCCTGCTCTTGCCCTCCAGGTCTCCGGCTCGGGACAGGGGTCTGGAGGGCAAGCAGAGGGCTGGCCTGAGCCAGCCCGGCGCGCCGCCGGTCTGGTGGAGACGCGGTGGGTGGGCTCCCCCGCGGGCGGCTGCGATCCGTCGCGCGGCTGCGGGCCTGCTCTTGCCCTCCAGGTCTCCGGCTCGGGACAGGGGTCTGGAGGGCAAGCAAAGGGCTGGCCTGAGCCAGCCCGGCGCGCCGCCGGTCTGGTGCATAGACAGGTGCAGGACGTGTTGACGCAGCGACAACGCAGGGCCCTGACCGAGTTGCGGAGCCGCCATGGCCGCCGCCGCTCTGACCACTTCGTCGCCGAGGGCGCGCGGGCCTGCTCCGAGGCCTTGGGCCAGCGTCCCGACTGGGTCGAGTTCCTGGCCTGCACACGGGCTTTCCTGGAGGCGGAGGCCGGCCAGGCGCTGGCCGCCCAAGCGCGGGCTGTCGAGCCGTCCGCGGAGGTGACCGTCGTCGAGGACCGCGACTTCGCCGCGCTCTGTGCCACCGAGAACCCGCAGGGAGTGCTGTGCCTGCTGCGCCGCCCGGACATGGCGGTCCCCGCCGTCGTGACGGACCCGTTCGTGCTGGTGCTGGACCGCATCCGCGAGCCCGGCAATCTGGGGACGATTCTGCGGACGGCCTGGGCCGTGGGACTGGGCAGCGTCTGGCTGACCCAGGGCAGTGCCGATCCCTTCGAGGCGAAGGTGGTGCGGGCTGGCATGGGCGCCCAGTTTCACCTCGGGCTGGTGCAGGGCGGCGACCTGGCCGCCGTCCGCGACCTCCTCGCGGAACGGGGCCGGCAACCCCTCCATCTTACGGTGCCCCACGGCGGCGTGAGCTGCTTCGACCCGGCCTTCAGTCTGAGCCAGGCCGCCCTCGTTATCGGCAATGAGGCCGACGGCATCTGCGACCTCGGCCTGGGCCCCCACATCAGCATCCCCATGCCCGGCAACGCCGAGTCCCTGAACGCCGCGCAGGCGGCCACCGTGGTCCTCTTTGATGCGGTCCGGCGCGGGATCCTGCGCTGACGGCCAGCCGCCTGCCAGATCGGTCAGATCGGTCAGATCGGTCAGATCGGTCAGATCGGTCAGATCGGTCAGATCCGTCAGCACGGTCAGATCGGTCAGAACCGCCAGCCCGCGGACCGGGCCCTCACTCCCAGCGGATCACGATGCCGAGGTTGTGAGGCCGGCCCGTGTGCAGCATGGCGTAGGCTTCCACGAGCCTGGACGCGGGCAGCCGGTGCGTGACCAGCGCTTCCATATCGATGTGACCGCTGAGCATGTGGGCCGGGGTCTGTTCCCAGTCTTCCTGGCGGATGCCGCAGGTCGTCTTGACCGTCATCTCCCTGATCTTCACCTGGTCCAGGTCGATGGCGCAGGCCTGTTTGTCGAAGTACTGGGCCTGCAACAGCAGTGTCCCCTGGCCCTTGGCGAAGGCCACCAGGCGGTCGATGGTGCCCGGGTGCCCGACGCTGTCGTGGATCAGATCGAATCCGCCGGGCGCGAACTCCTTGAGGCGCTTGTCCAGGTCCGGGTCAGCCAGGCTGAGCACCGGGATCCCGGGGACGGCCTTGCTGACGAAGGCGATGCGTTCGGCGTCCTTGTCCACCACCAGGGGGTCCGCCCCGCGGGCTTTGGCCAGTTGGGCGGCGCAGTGACCGACAATGCCGGCGCCGATGTGCAGTGTCTTCTGGCCGGCCTTCACCTCGGCCCGGTTCACGCCACGGTTCGAAACCCCGCAGAGGATGGTGAAGGCGACCGCCTCCAACTTCGCCGGGGACAGGTCGGCCGGCATGGGCCGGTAGCCGCCGGCAGGACCCACGGAGAGGCTCACGTGCGCCCCCCACATCGAGATGACGTCAGACTCCAGCCAGCGGCCGGCGCTGCCATAGACCAACTGGCCCTCGCGCAGGGCCTTGACCTCCGCGCCGCACGCCTCTACCACCCCGATCCGGTGGTATCCCGGCACGCACGGGAACCGGGTGCCGATGTGCTTGCCGCGCAGGATCCAGCGTTCGGTTCCAGGGGAGATCGCCGTGACCAGCGTGCGGACGACGACGTCGCCTGTGCCAGGTTCCGGCAGCGTCAACTCGCGCACCTCGAAGCTGTCCGCCTTGGGGAAGACTACCGCCGTTGCCTTCACGGGATCAGCCCTCCATCCCAAAGACGATCTTCATCGCGCGCTTGCCCTCCAGCAGGGCAAAGCCCTCCGCGATGCGCGACAGGGGCATCGCCTCCGTGTAGTAGTCACGCAAGGTCACCAGCCCCAGGCGGACCGCGTCGATCATGTAGGCGTGAGCACTGTCCTCGCCGGTCCTGCCGGTGGCCACGCGAGCCCCAGGGAGGTGGTTCGCCAGGGCATCGCCTCGGGGGTAGGTCGCGTAGCCGGCCACCTTGCCCTGCTCACTGAGGGCCGGCACGCAGCGTGCCACGAACGCCGGGTCGCCGGAGGTGTCGATGATCAGGTCAGGCCCCAAGCCCCCGGTGAGCTCGCGCAGGCGTGCTACCGGGTCCTCGCGGCTGACGTTCACCACCGCATCGGCCCCGACAACGTCGCAGGCATAGGCCAACGGCTCGTCCCGACGGGCTACCCCGATCAGCGGCGTGGCTCCCAGCACCTTGGCAAACCGCATCATGGCGATACCGACCGACCCGGCCCCCAGCACCGCCACACGCGTGTTCAGGGTCACCCCCAGGCTGGCCGCATAGCTCGCGGTCTCCTTCAACGTCACGATCATGGTCCAGTCGGCAGGGCTGACTCCCAGGTCGCGCGGCACCACAAGCTGGAAACGGGTGTAGTTGTTGGCGCTGGCGGCAGGGCTGTCGGCCTTCAGCGCCGCCGCATCGGTAACCAGGCCATACTCGGCAAAGCCGCCCCACATGCTGGAGAAGCCCCCGAGGCTCTCGCCGGGGTACACGGCTGCCGGCCGCAGCACCCAGTCACCCAAGGCGTAGGCCTTGACCTTGTCCCCCACCGCGATCACCTCGCCGATGCTCTCATGGCCGAGGATGCCGGGGTAGGTCTGCTTCCAGGGCAGCTTGTCGTGGATGTGCTTGGTGTCCGTGCCGGTGCAGGTGGCACAGGCCAGTATGCGGCACAGGCACTGGTAGGGATTGGGTTCGGGCTTGGGTACATCGCCGATCCACACCTTGCCCCGGCCATCGGTGATCGCTGCTCTCATGCGCGCGCTCCCCAATACCACCGCCGCCGGGACACGCCCGGGACTGCTGCCCTGAATGTCGCCCGCCTCAAGGGCCTGTCAACCGGGTCCCCCGCGGTCGGCGGACGCCATCCCACCCCCTACGGCAACGGCCCCCGGTTGCCCAGTCCGCCGCGCCAGCTTACACCCAGACGGTCGGCAGGGGCTCGTCCTGGCGGGCCACGTGGGCCACGATGTCGTGGCGTCCGAGCAGGCGGAGGCAGTCCGTCACCGTCCTGGCCACCAGGTCGTAGCGGTTGCACTCCTCGCTGGCATGAGCCAATATCACATGACGCGTGCGCGCGTGAACCACAGAGCGCAGCAGCTCCATGCAGGCGTCGTTGCTGAGGTGTCCATGCCGTCCCAGGATGCGCTGTTTCAGGGCCCAGGGACGCTGTGAGTTGCCCAACATGGCGACGTCGTGGTTGCTCTCCAGCACCAGGACGTCGCACTCCCGCAACTGGTGGGCCACCAGGTGGTTCACGTGCCCGAGGTCGGTGGCGATGCCCAGCCGCCGACCGTACCCGTTGACCACGAAGGCGACCGGGTCGTTGGCGTCGTGCGGGATCGAGAATGGGTGCACGCTGAAAGGCCCGATCTGGAACCCTGTCCCCGCCGCAAACAGGTGCACCGGCCCCAGCCGTTCGTCGCGGTGCCGCAGGACCGTCGCGGTGCCGCGGTTGGCGAACACCGGCAGCCCGTAGCGCTCGGCGAAGACCCTCAGCCCCTTGACATGGTCCGCGTGCTCGTGCGAGACCACGATGGCGGTCAACTGCTCCGGCGCCAGCCCCGTGCGCTCCAGCCGCTCGACCAGCTCCCGCGCGCTGAACCCGGCGTCCAGAAGCAGGCCCACCCCTGGACCATGCACCACCAAGGCGTTGCCCCGGCTGCCGCTGCCGAGGACCGTGAGGCCAAGGGGAACCGAAACGTCTGCCATGGGTACCCAGACAAGGACGGCCCCCAGGCACTGTCTGCCGCTCCGCCATGGGGGCGACGCGGCTCGGAAGCGCCAGGGCGATGGCACCGCAGTGACCCGGGTTACCGGCTACTCGGACTGTACCGCGGGGAGGCCCGATGTCCACCGCCCTCGCCAGCCCTACGCCAGGCTGGCACACGCTCGCTCGGCGCGCTACATTGCATCGGTCGCCCTCGGGAGACCCCTCGTCAGGCACCAGACGCCGCGTGAAACCATGGCATCCGTCGGACTCTCACAACAACTCGTCCAGTCGCTCCGCCAAGAGCAGATCATGGCGCCGCAGCAGATCCAGGCGCTGGAGATCCTCCTGGCGACCATCCCGGAGCTTGAACAGCGCATCAACCAGGAACTGGCCGACAATCCCACCCTCGAAGTCGTGGACACCGGTATCCACAGCCTCGTCGGAAACCCGGTCGAGGACGACGCCGAAGGCAGCCGCCAGGCCGGCAACGAGGTCGCCGCCTCGGCGGCCGAACACGACGAATCCCTGGCCACCCTGGTGCAGCTCGCCGATTCCTGGCGCGACTACGCGCCCCCCAGGCCCTACACGGCCGAGGACGCCGAGCGCCGCCAGTTCATGTTCGACTCGCTTGCCCAGGAGCCCAACCTGCAGGACCTCCTGCTTCAGCAACTCGGCGAGACCGAGGGCCTCGATGACCGCATGCGCGAGGTCTGCACGCATGTCATCGGCAGCATCGACGGGAGCGGCTACCTGCGCACGCACCCCGCCGACCTGGCCACCGCCCTGCAGTCGGACCTGGACGCCGTCCGTCGCGGCATCGCTATCGTCCAGTCCTTCGAACCCGCCGGGATCGGGGCCCGCGACCTGCGCGAGTGCCTCCTGCTCCAGCTCGACCGCCAGGGCCAGCGCAGCAGCCTCGAGTACCAGCTCGTCGACCGCCACCTCGAGGACGTGGCGCGCAACCGCATCCCGCAGGTGGCCAAGGCGCTGCGGACCTCCCCCTCGCACGTCTACAGGCTGCTGGAGAAGATCCGGGCCCTCAACCCATACCCCGGCAGCCAAGTCAGCTCGGCCGGTGTGGACCTCGTCTACCCGGAGGTCTTCATCGAGAAGGATGGCTCCGGGAACTGGACCGCCCGCGCCAACCGCAGCTACGGGCCTCGCCTCCGCATCGCCCCCCAGTACCTCGATATGCTCGCCGACCCGGCCGTGCCCGCCGCTGACAAGCGCTACCTGCGGGAGAAGATCACCAGCAGCCGCCTGCTCATGCGCGCCATCGGCCAGCGCCAGTCCACCATCGAGCGCATCGGCGAGGCGCTCATCCACTTCCAGCGCGACTTCCTGGACCACGGGGTCGCGCATATGCGGCCCCTGGTGATGAGCCAGGTCGCCGACTACATCGGTGTGCACGAGACGACCGTCAGCCGGGCCATCGCCAGCAAGTACGTCCAGACGCCCCACGGGCTCCTCCCCTTCCGCCACTTCTTCACCACCGGGTACCGCAGCCAGGACGGCGAACAGGTCAGCAGCCTCGCCATCAAGCAGAAGATCCAGGACCTCATCGCCGATGAGGAGAAGGGCAAACCCCTCTCGGACCAGAAACTGACCGCCCTCCTGCGCGAACAGGGCCTCGATGTGGCCCGCCGCACCGTCGCCAAGTACCGCGAGGAACTCAGCATCGCTCCCTCACACTTGCGTCGCAGCTTCTGAAGGAGAGGGCCATGGGTGCCGCCTCGGACCGTCGGCAGGTGGCCGACTGCGACCGGCCAGGGCCCCCGCCGGGTAGCCCACTGCCCGTCACCATTGTCCTGGACCGACTGCGCAGCGCCTTCAATGTCGGCAATGTCTTCCGCCTGGCCGAAGCCGTGCGCGCTGAGCGCATCGTGACCTGCGGCTACACCGCGACGCCCCCCCACCCGAAACTGGCCAAGACCGCCCGCGGTTGCGACCTGATCGTCCCTGCCGAACACTACCCGACCGCCGGCGAGGCCGTCCTGACGCTACGCCGGGCCGGCTACTGGGTCTGCGCCATCGAGACGGTCGTGGGAGCCCCCGTCCTCTGGGACGTCCCCTTCCGCTTTCCGGCGGCGTTCCTCCTCGGTAACGAGGCCCTCGGCGTCTCCCCCGAGGCCCTGGCCGAGTGCAGTGCCGTAGCCTGTCTCCCCGCCCTCGGCCGCAAAAACTCCATCAACGTCGGCAACTGCGCCGCCGTGGCCCTCTACGAGGCGCTCCGGCAGTGGCGCGCCCACACCCCTTCCCAGGCTCTGCCATGAGATCCTTCTGGACCGTCCTCACACTCCTGTTCGCGGTCACTGCCCGGCCGGTTGAGGCCCCCCCGCCGGCTACCCTCGCGACCCTGATCAAAGGACACCTCTTCGAACTCGAGCTGGCCACGACCCCCGCCACCCGTGAGCGCGGCCTCATGGAACGCCTCGACCTGCCCCCCGACCGCGGCATGCTGTTCGTCTTCCCCGACGAGGCCCCCCGGCGCTTCTGGATGAAGCACACCCGCGTCGACCTCGATATCGCCTACCTGGACCGCTCCGGCTGCGTCGTTTCCGTGACCACCATGCGGACCGAGCCGCCCCAGGGCGACCGCGAGACCGAGGACCAGTACGAAGGCCGCCTCCCTCTCTACCCCAGCTCCGGTCCCGCCACCTTCGCCCTCGAGTTCTGCTCCGGCACGCTGGACCTGCTGCAGCTCGCCCCCGGCGAACGGCTCGAGGTCGATGCCGAGAGGCTCCGGGCCTTGGCCCGCTGAGTGCCCCTCCCATCCCACCGCCTCAGCCCGTGGTCGCTGACCCCGGGGGTATCCCTCCCGCCCTTAGCCAGGCTGCCGGCCCTGACCCACATTGCTTTTCCGCCAGCCCTCCCTATGTTACGCGCCGGACCTCGCCCGGGCCCTGTCCACGGGCGGTCCTCACAACCCACAATCCATGAGCGTTGACCGTCTCTACCGGCTCACCTGCGGGGTGCGCCACTATGACTGGGGCGATCCCGGCGGACCCGGACGGCCCCCCTTCATCGCGGACCTTCTCGGGGTCCCGGCGGACGGTCGTCCCTTCGCAGAGCTCTGGATCGGCGCCCATCATACGCTCTCGGCTACGGTCCCGGACTGGCCCGGGGCGCCGCGACTCGACGCCCTCCTGCGGAAGTGCCCCGGTCCCTTCATGGGGGTCAACGGCTCCGGCGTGGCTGCTCTGCCGTTCCTGCTGAAGGTCCTCAGTTGCGTCCAGCCGCTATCGATCCAGGCACATCCCGACCGTGACCTGGCCGCACGCCTCCATGCCCAGGACCCGCACCACTACCCGGACGCCAACCACAAGCCCGAAATCGCCGTGGCGCTGACCCCGTTCGAGGCGCTGGCCGGGTTCCGCGCCGCCGAGGCGGTCCAGGCTGACTTCCGGCGGGTGCCGCCCCTGCAGCAGTTCTTCGCGAGGGTGCCCGAGGGCCCCCAGTGGCTGCCCCAGGCCTACGCTCGCATCTTCAGCGGCGAACCCCACGAGACCGAGCTGGCGCTGCGGGCCGCGGCGGTCCACCTCGACGGGCTGGCTGGCGCCGGCGACCACGCCCGCGTTTTCCTGCTGTGCCAGCGGCTGCATCCCGGGGACGCGGGGGCCCTCTCGGTGTTCTTCCTGAACCACGTCCGTCTTGATCCAGGGCAAGCCCTGTACACGCCGCCCAATGAACCCCACGCCTACCTTCGCGGCAACATCATCGAGTGCATGGCGGCCAGCGACAACGTCGTGCGGGCAGGCCTCACCCACCGGCGCGTGGACCGCGAGGTGTTGCTGCGCATGCTGACCTACCGCACCCGTGCACCGGAGATCCTGTCTGGCACGGCGGTGGCGCCCGGCGTTCGTCAGTATGCGGTCCCGGCCGACGAGTTCACGCTGGAGTTCCGGGACGTCACCGGCCCTGGCGAGGCGCAGTCCGGAGCGCGGGTCTCGCTGCTGCTGGTTCTCGCGGGCACGGTCCGCCTGTCCACCCCCGGATGCGAGCTGGTGGCGCCCCGCGGGACGGCCCTGGTCTGGCCCGCCGCGGCGCCGTCGGTGCGCTTCGACGCGGTCGGCGGCCCGGCACGCTGGGTGCGGGCCTTTCCTGCCCGGGAGCCCTGCCGGCCCTGACCAGGGGCCCTTCTCACACCGTACCGCCGCCCTACGGCATCAGGAGTCACATGGCCATGAGTCAGGACCGTAACAGGAACTCCGAGTTCGGTGCGCTGTTCGAGGCACACCTCGCCCGGCTCACCACTGAGTTCCAGATCGGCGACCGGGTCAAGGGGACCGTCACCGCCGTCGACCGCAACAGCATCTTTGTCGATATCGGGGCCCGCTGCGATGCGGTCATCGACCGCAGCGAACTGCAGGATGAGACCGGCCAACCCAAGGTCAAGCCCGGCGACCCTATCGAGGCGTTCTGCATCGGCACCACCGACGAGGGCGTCCGCCTCACGACCCGCATGAGCGGCAAGGTCGCCGACGCTTCCCTCGCCGAGGCCTACGAGTCCGGCATCCCCGTCGAGGGGCGCGTCATGTCCGAACGCAAGGGCGGGTACGAGGTCCAGGTCGCCGGCCAGAATGCCTTCTGCCCCTATTCGCAGATGGATACCCACCGCCGTGAGCCGTCTGCCTACCTCGGCGAACGCTTCACCTTCGTCGTCACCGAATACGACGACGGCGGCAACCTCGTCCTCAGCCGCCGCCGCTGCCTCGAACAGGAACAGGCCGCCCACCGGGCGACCTTGCGGCAGAGCCTGACCGAAGGGGCCATGGTCGACGGCGTCGTCACCCGGGTCATGCCCTTCGGCGCCTTCGTCGACCTCGGCGCTGGGGTTGAAGGACTGGTCCACGTCAGCGAGCTGGGCTGGGGCCGCGGCATCAAGGCCGAAGAGGTCGTCGCCGCCGGTCAGGCCGTTAAGGTCAGCGTCCTGAAACTCGACTGGGACAACAACCGCATCAGCCTCAGCCTCCGACACGCGCAGCAGGACCCCTGGGACCGTCTTCTGGCCGAGGGCGCCCTGGTCGAGGGCAGGCGCTGCCAGGGCACGGTCACCAAACTCATGCCCTTCGGCGCCTTCGTCGAGCTCGAACCCGGCATCGAGGGCCTCGTCCATGTCTCCCGCCTGGGCGCCGGCCGCCGCGTCGGCCATCCTTCCGAGGTCCTGAAGGAGGGCGACCAGGTCGAGGTCTCCGTGCTTCATGTCGACCCCGAGAAGCGCCGCATCTCTCTGACCATGGAGGATACCGCCGGCGATCTCGGCCCCGAGACGCTGCCGCCCGCCGCCGAACCCGCCGACGGCGCCGCCCCGGACGCAGGGCCGGCCGTCCGAGCCGGTGCTCGCCTCACCGGAACGGTCGAGGGGCACCGCGACTTCGGCGTCTTCGTCAAACTCACCGAGGAGCAGACCGGACTACTCCACATCAGCCAGGTCGAGCTGCAGACCACCGGCAACCAGGGACGGGCCCTCTACCGCAAGTTTCCCCCGGGCAGTTCCCTCGAGGTCGTCGTCCTGGCGGTTGACGGTCGCCGCATCTCGCTCACCCTGCCCGAGACCCTGGAGCGCGAAGCCGAGCGTCAGCAGGTCAGCGACTTCAGCGACGCCGGCGGGGCCTCCTTGGGCAGCCTGGATGGGATCTTCGGCGGCCTGAAGCTGGAGTGACCCGGGGCCCGTGGCCGGCTCGCCGCCGCCAGGCCCGCGACGTTTTTGGCGGCGCGGCCGCTTGCGCGTCCGCAGAGGCTCGCGTACAGTACTCCCATATGTTCGGGTTCCCCCTTGACCCGTACCGTAGTGGAGGGGTATAGTTCGTTTCGGTGGTGTGGGGGGAATATGGCTCGTCTTCGCGGGGCGAGGATCCGGAGAGCGTTTCCGTGCCTCCTGAAACGGGATTGCGAGGGTTGCGTTTGTCTATGAAACAGCCCATGTCGCGCAGAGCCTACGGCGTGGTTGCCACCCTGGCGCTGGCCCTCTCATGGTGCAGCGCGGTGTTCGGCACCACGATTCAGTTGTCGCCCTTCGTCGGGCACCGTGGCAATGGCCTCTACCGCTCCGCCAGCTACAACCGGGCCGTGGACCAGTACAGCCGGCAGGCGGAGGAAGACTACACCATCCGCATCAGTAACCTGCGCCTGCAACTCTCGGTCGGCTTCGAGGCCATGTACGATAGCAACAGCACCCTGAGCGACGGCCATGAGGAGGACGCCATCAGCCTCTCGCCGGTGGTGTATTCGGAGATCTACTGGCCCATCAACCCCGGCTTCCAGATCTACTCCGGCCTCAGCCTCGGCTACCGCTGGTACGCCATGGGCGGCGAGGAGCAGGAGGACGAGGGTCTCTATGTCGGCGGTACCGATGGCGCCCTCCACTCCCAGTTCGGCTTCGACTTCCGCCTCGGACAGAACGGCATCCTCAGTGCCAGCGAGGAGTTCTACCGTGACCTCGATACCTTCGAGGGCGGCCAGCGCGGCAACCGGGACTACACCCTGAACCGGAACCTCCTCAACCTCCAGTACCGCGATGAGCTTACCGAATACACCTCCGGTACTGCCAAGCTCACCCATACCAACCAGTGGGCCGAGCAGTCCGACTTCGAGGAGCAGAACCACTACAGCGATTTCCTTGACGTCGCTCTCCTGCATTTCCTTAACCGAGACTTCCAGTTGGGACCCTATGGCCGCGGCGGGATCATCCGCTACACCGAAGACATGCACAACGACGCCGACGAACTCGAGGGCGGCCTCGCCATGGTCTATGGCACCACGGAGCGCTTCGTGACCAGCGGCAGCGTCGGCTACAGCCGCGTCTCGTTCGACACCCAGAACAACCCCGGTGCCACCGACGAGTACAGCGGCTGGACAACCCAGTGGGCCATCCGCTACTCCAACAACGAGACCACCACCCACCGGCTGGTCACTTCGTACGGGGCCGAGCAGGGCAACCTCGACGCCGATGTCAACTTCGCCAGGGAGTGGATCACGCAGTACACCATCTCCTACGTCCTGCGGGAGGACCTGCTGCTCAACGCCGACTTGGGCTATATCAACACCCGCGAGTCCGACGAGGGCGACAACTACAACCTGTACCGTATCGGCGTCGGCCTGGGCTACCGTCTGACCCGCGACACGACCATGGACCTGCGCTTCATCCACGATTGGCGGGAGTCCGATGACCGGTCCGGCGCAGACTACACGCGCGACAGCATCATCCTGCGGTTGGTACACCGCCTGTGACCGCCGCTGAGGCAGGCCACCGCGCCGCCCCTCCCCGGCGTCGCCCCGGCGCTCCCCCAATCCACTGCCTCTCGCTTGGGGCCGGCCGAGTACCAGGGCTCGTGATGGGCCACCGCGACAGAACCGCCCAAACCGTCGCCGTCTCCCCTATGAATCCAGGCCATTACACCGCCGCTATGACGACGCGACCGCATGTCCTTGGTGACGTCGCCAGCCTTGTCCTCCTGGCCGCTGCCCTTGCCGGACTCCCCGCTCTTCTCGCTGCGGCAGAGGGTGTGACTCCCCCACAGGCCGCACCGCCCCCCACGACGCCCGCCACGACGCCCACCACGACGCCCGCCACGACGCCCGCCACGACGCCCGCCACGACGCCCGCCACGACGCCCGCCGTTGCGCCTCCGGGCGGGGTCCCGGCTGGTGTGACCGCGTTTGCGTCGGGGGATACCGTCCGGGTGAGCATGGTCGAGGACCCCCTGGTCACCTTCGAGGGTCTCGTCTCCGCCACGGGGACGATTCCGCTCCCTTACCTCCGCGAGTTCCGTATTGCGGGCCTGACCCGGGATGAGGCCGAGTCTGCCCTGTCCCAGGCGCTGTGCCAGGACCTCTACCAGAAAGCCACCATCTCGATCGCCCTGATCGCCCGGCCCGCCCCGCCCCCGAAACCCCCCGGCAAGGTCTACGCCTACGGCGCTATCACCAAGCCGGGCGTCGTCGAGCTCCCGCCCGCCGGCGAGATCACCGCCATGCAGTTGGTCAGCGAGATCGGTGGCCTCACCAGTTGGGCCGCTCCCCAGAAGGCCTACATCATGCGGGAAAAGGGCGGCGGCCAACCGGCCGAGAAGATCCCCCTTGACCTCGCGGCGGTGTTCTCGGACGCCAACCCCACCACGGTCGTCCCGTTCCGCGATGGCGATATCTTCTTCGTTCCCGGCCAGGCCGGCACCCCCGGCAACGTGATGACCAACGACGACTGCCAGATCATCATCGTGGGCGAAGTCAACTCCCCCGGCATCATCCGTTTCTCCCCCGGTGAGCAGCGCACCATCATGCGGGCTGTCTTCAAGGCCGCCGGCTTCACCAAGTTCGCCAAGGACAAGGCCGTACGGCTGATCCGTTACGGCGAGGACGGCTCGCGTACCGAGGAGACCGTCAACGTCAGTGAGATCATCGATGAAGGCTTCCTGGAGAAGGACGTGAGCCTTTCTCCCGGTGATATGATCATCGTCCCCCAGAAGGCCATCAACTTCTGACCCTGAGTACAGGTGCTTCTCCGTGGCAGGTCAGTCTGAGCCAACCCCAAGGCCTCCGGCCCGCGAGGCCCCCCCAGCGCCCGCCGCTGCCGCGCCGCCGGCCGCGACGCCCGCGCCTCCTGGCTATCCGGGCACCGTCCCCGCCTATCCCCCGGCGGTCCCCGCCTATCCCCCGGCGGTGCCCGGCTACCCCGGGACGGTCCCCGCCTACCCCCCGGCGGTGCCCGGCTATCCCGGGGCGGTCCCCGCCTATCCCGGGGCCGTGCCAAGCTACCCCGGCGCTGTCGCCCAGCGGCCCGGCGCCGCGGCCCACTCCGACGGACCCGATGTCCGCCAGTACATCGGCATCGTGCTCGGCCGCTGGTGGCTGATCCTGCTCTTTCTGATGCTTGGCGCCGGCTCGGGTGCCGCCTACATCTACACCCGGACGCCCCTGTACCGTGCCATCTGCCGCATCGAGATCGTCCAGGACCCCCGGCTCAACTTCGAGGCCGGCGCCTCCCACTCGGCCCTGATGATGATGGACCAGGAGGTCATGCGACGTACCATCGTGCTCCAGAGCGGCCTCCTCAATGGCCAGGTCCGCGACGCCCTCCTGGGCAAGTGGGGCAGCGACCGGCCGGCCCCCAGGATCAGCGTGGTCCCCATGCGCGCGGCCCAGAGCATGCTCGATGTCAGCGTCGACGCCACCGACCAGGAATATGCACTGGCCTACCTCTCAGCCCTGCTCGACAAGTATGAGCAGCAGAGGCGCGCCGACCTCGACCAGGCCAACGAGACTGCCCTCCGCAGCCTCAGGGAGGAGCGCGAAACCATCTACACGAAACTCCAGGACGCCCAGAACTCCCTGGCCAAGTTCGTCGCCGAACGCAGTGTCCTCCTCGGCGAGGCCAAGGCCAAGTGGGACGAACGCTTCCTCGCCAGCCTCATCCAGCGCCAGAATGCCCTGCGCATGGAAAAGACCATGCTCGAAACCCAGTTCTCCATGCTCGATAAACTCAGTGCCGGTACCATCCAGGAGGTTGTCGACCTCAGTATCGAGACCCACCGCGCTACCCTCGGCCAGATGCTCCTCAGCTCGGGGACCCCCGGCGAACAGAACGAGGCCGCGGCTCCCATCGCCCGCGAACAGGCCGACTGGCAGGGCCACGAACTCGAACTCGCCCGCCTCGAAGCGGAGTACGCCGAGGAGCTCAAGACCTACAAGGAAAACCATCCCCGGATGCGCGAACTGAAGCTCAAGATCGACGACGCCAAGCGCAACCTCAGACTGACCGCGGAGATGGCCATGAAGCGCCTCCAGGAGCGCCTCCGGGCAGTGGCCATCCAGGAAGAGGCCATCGAGACGGCCATCGGAGCCTGGCAGGCTGAGCTGAACCTCACCGTCGCGGACCGCGCCGAGTACCAGAAACTCACCGCCGAGGTCGATCACCTCCAGAAACTCCACGATACGGTCTTCCAGCGCGTGGTCGAGGGCAACGTGCTCAATATCGACGCGGTCTACACGCGCACCGTCGAACGCCCAGTCGAGGCCGGCATGATCTGGCCCAACCACTTCAAGGTGATGAGCTCCGCCCTCGCGATCTCCTTCGCCGCTGCCCTGGCGGTGGCCTTCCTCTTGCACAACTTCGACACCACCCTGCTCGATATCGCCGCCGTCGAGGAGCGCTTCGGCATCGTCTACGTCAGCGGCATTCCCCACTGGATCCGTCTGCTCAAGAGCTTCACCGGGCGCTCCAACTCGGTGCTGGTCACCCGCGAGAAGGCCAACGTCGCCACCGAGGTGTACCGAACCGTTCGCGGTACCCTCGAGCACATCATCGGCACGGTCTCGGGGCCCTTTGCCATGGCCGTGACCTCCAGCGACTCCGGCGACGGCAAGAGCCTCACGGCCCTCAACCTCGCCGTCGTCTTCGCCTGGACCGGCAAGCGCGTCCTGCTGGTCGACGGGGACCTGCGCCGAGGCGCCCTCCACAAGGCCCTCAACGTCGAGTCCGGACAGGGCTTCACCGAGCTGCTGACCGGCGGGGGCACCGATTGGCGCAGCGTCGTCCGCAAGGACCTCCATGGCGGACTCGACTTCATCTCCGCGGGCCAGTACGTCCAGGAGTCTCCCGAGCATCTTGGCTCCCAGCGCCTGCGAGACCTGCTCCGCGAATGGCGTGAGAACTACGACCTTATCATCTTCGATACGGCCCCCGTCAGCCGCGTTATGGATACCGCCGTCCTGTCCCGTTCCTGCGATGGCGTCCTGCTCGTCGCCCGTTTCGCCAAGACCCGCATGGCCGAGCTCCAGCACCTCCTCCGCCGCCTGGAAGGCACCCGCATCCTCGGGTTCTGCGTCAACTGCATCGACTTCCACCGCCTCTCCCGCAGCTACTATGGCTACAGCGGCTACTCCGGGTACGGCTACCGCGATTACGGCTACGGTTACTACCGCTACTACTCGTACTACCGGCCCTATGGCGAGAGGAAACGCGAGGCCGGTGCCGCCGGCTCCCGTGCTGCCGGACCCGAGACCCCCGCTGCGCCCCCCAAGACGCCCACGGCGTGAGTGCGACCCCGCCGCCGGGCTCCGGTGCGGGAAAGCCTCTGGAGGGCAAGCGCCGTCCTGCAGTCGCGGGACGGCGCGCCGCCGGTGCCCTGGTCATCCAGGCCTCCGGTGCGGGAAAGTAGTCTGGAGGGCAAGCATAGTCCCGCAGTCGCGGGACGGCGCGCCGCCGGTACCCGTAGCCGCCTCTGGCGGCCTGTCCGTGGTCCGTGGTCCGTGGTCCGTGGTCCGCAGTCCGTCGTCAGGGGTCTCCGACCTCCAGGTCCATTGTGGCCATGACTACCCTCCCCATAGCCATCCTGGCCGCCCTGGCCGCGCTCGGGGCCGGGCTCGTGCCGGGGTCGGCCCCGCCGCTGGCGGCGGGGCTGCTGCTCGCCGCCTGCCTGCGCCCGCTCCCTGCCCACCGCCTCTTCCGGGCCGGTCTCTGGTCCCTCGTGGCCGTGGCCGTCTGGACCCTCGCCACCACGCTCCCCGTGGGCCCTGTCGCCGGCCCGTGGCGCGGGGCACAATGGTCATCGGTTCAGGCATTTGTGGCCCTGCATGGAGACTGCCTTTCGGCCCCGGTGGACCGTGTGCCCATGGCCCGGCTCTCGCTTCACTCCGGCGGGACTTGGCGCTGGCTGCTGCTCGTGCTCGGCGCCGGTGGCATGTTCTGCCTGGTCGCTTCCCTGCGCTCCCGCCAGCGCCTCCTCCTGGCCAAGCTGCTGGCAGTCCTCGGTGCCCTGGTCGCCGCCACCGGCCTGGCCGGCCGGTTCCTCTTCCCGCGCGAGGGCTACCTCATGGGCTGGTACCCCGTCGCTGACATCGGCGGCGGCAACCCCTTCGGCCCTTTCGTCAACCGCAACCACTTCGCTGCGTTCTGTGCTCTGCTCACACCCCTGGCCCTCACGCTCACTCTGGCTCCGGCCCGACGCCCCTACGGTGCGGACCCTGACGACGACGAACTCCACGGCGACCGTGGCATGGGCCTTTCCCTCGCCCAGCGGCTCCTCTTCGGTGCCTGCCTGCTCACCCTCCTGGCCGGCGTCCTGGCGTCTCTCTCGCGCGGTGGCACCGCCGCCGTGCTCGTCGGCCTCGCGACCGTGGCGCTGTTTTGGCTGCGACGCGGGCCTGCCACCGCGGCTTGGGCCTGCCTTGCCGGGCTGGGTGGCGTCATCCTCGTCGCTCTGTGGCCCGATGCCGCCTTCCAGGGGAGGCTGCACGACCTGCGTGACACCGCCTCTGCCCTCGGCGCCCGCTGGCCGGTGTGGATCGACAGCTTCCGGCTCTGGTCCCAAGTGCCCCTGCTCGGCTGCGGTGCGAATGCCTTTGGCATGCTCTTCCCGCAGGTCACTCACTGGGCTACCGTACAGCAGGCCACTCACGCCGAGAGTGACATCCTGCAACTCCTCGCTGAGGGCGGCGTCGTTGGCGTCCTCCTGGTGGGCGCCACCCTGGGCTTCTGGTGCCTGCCGCTCCTGCAGGCCTTCGGCGGACGGCATCGCGCCTCCTCTCGAGCGCTGCCCTACCCCCTCCTGGCGGGCGTTGCCGGCGCCCTGGCCGCCGTCGGGTTCCAGAGCTGCGTCGACATCCCCTTGCGCATCCCCCTCTGCGCCTGGATGGCCGCCGCCGTGGCCGGGCTCGCCGCCCCACGCGCCAGCCGCCGCCGGCACCCGCGCCCGCAGCGTGGGAGGCGCACTCCGTGCGGCGAGTCCCTCGCCGGGCCGGTCAGGCCGGCGCAATGTGGGAGGCGCACTCCGTGCGGCGAGTCCCTCGCCGGGCCGGTCAGGCCGGCGCAATGTGGGAGGCGCACTCCGTGCGGCGATTCCGAACCCAGCGGGGACACTGCCTCCCCCTCGCGGCACGACGTGTCTCTCCCACCTTTCCCCGCCGCCGAGGTCCTGACCCCAGCCTCGGAGCCGGCCTCCGACTTCCGCCCCCTGACCCCCGACCACCGAGCGTCGACCTCCGACCTCCGTGCTCCGCGCGCCGCGCTCCTCTCCTCATCGCCTCCCGCCGCGCTCCGTGCCCCGCGCTCCGCGCTCCTCGATCGCCTGGCCCTGGCCGCACTGCTGGCGCTCACCCTCGTCGCCTGCTGGCATAGCCCCGGATGGCAGGCCCTCTATCGCGACCGGGATGCCTGGCTCAGTGAAGCGGAGACCCCTGACATCGTTGCCCTGCTCGCCGAGACCCCCGCCTACTGGCAGGCCTGGTACGAACTCGGGGAACGCCTCTGCCATGACGCCGGACAGGCCACCGGCACCCGGCGCGAAGCCCTGTCGGCTGCCGGCTTGGACGCCCTGCGCGCCGCCCTGCGCTGCAGCCCGCGCGACCCACGCCTGCACGGTCTCCTCGCCACCAGCCTCTGGACCGCTGGCCAGTGGGACGAGGCTCGCCAACACCGCGCGGCGCAACTCGCCCTGACCCCTGACGACCGCGCCCTGCGGCTGCATTGGCTTCAGGCCGAGTGGCAGGCGGGCCATACCGAGGAGTGCAGCCGCCTGGCCTACCGTTTCGTCGACGAAGCCGGCGCTGCTGACCCGGGTGCCCTGGCCGGCCTCCTCTGGCTGGCGGAACGGGAGCTCGCCGAGGGCAGCGTGACCCGCGCTCGAGACGCTCTCCTGACCGTCCAGGCCCAACGCCCCACCGACCCCGCCCTTCTCCGGTCCCTTGCTCGCTGCGAAGCCCGCCTCGGTGACTCCGACCGGGAAGCCGAATGGCTCCGTCGGCTCACCGGCACCGGCGCCGCGGACGCCGCCGCCTGGTGGCGTCTCGCCGAACTGGCCCGCGCCCACCGCGACCGCACCGCCCTCCTCGAAGCCCTCGGCCGCGCAGTCCAGCTTGACCCAGCCCGGCGTCGCCGCGCCGATGAGATCTGGAAGGACTTCGTGCAGTCGCGGGCTCCGACACCAGGGGTGACGCCTGCACCCCGCTAGGCCCCCGCCACGCAGGAGGTAGGCCTGTGACCGATAGCCGTCGCCACCCTTGCGATGGGCCCCAGTAGGTCGCGGCTACCATCGGCCCTGAGCGGCGGCGAAGGGCCAGACGCGACCCCAGAGAGTCCTGCTGTACAGCAGGATCGCCCACTCGCCCGGCCCGCCGAGGCGCGCCTACGCCGCCCCGCCAACCGCAGCCTCGGAACAGCCCAGCGCCTAACGCCCGTCCACTGGCGGCAGTGGGATCGACCGTGTATGGTTGCAGAGTGCCGGGTGCGGGACGTAGGTCCCGCGCCTGAGCGGGAGTGTGGGCGTCCGAACGGGCTTCGGACCTACGCCGGTTGTGGGTCCCACCTCCGAGCGGGAGGCCTGGGAGGTGTCTGGCCGGGCTGAGGTCTACGCCGGAGCCCCCGGAGCCAGGCGCACTTCCATGGCCGAGCCTGTGCTCTGTCGCCTGCAGTCAGTGACCCGTATCCCGTGGTCCTATGACGACAGCGTTGGTCGCTTTCCTGGTCGCCTTCCTGGCCGGGGCCGGTATCACGGCTCTGGTGCCGCGCCTTGCGGTGCGCCTCGGCGCGATGGATAAGCCCGATGGCTACCGCAAGATCCATCGCGCCGCCACCCCGCGCCTCGGTGGGGTCGGCGTCTTCGCCGGGTTCATGGCGCCCATGCTGGTCCTCTTCACCGGGTTCCGCCACAATCTGGTGGCCAAGCCGATCCTCGACGACCTGCCCATGTTCCTGGCCATTCTGCTGGGGGCGCTGACCGTCCTCCTCATGGGGGCCCGGGACGACATCCGGCCGCTCCGCGCGGGGGTCAAGTTCCTCTTCCAGTTGCTCGCCGCGGAGATCGCCATGGCCGGCGGCCTGGTCATCTGGCGGCTCAGCCTGCCGGTGGTCGGCGAACTGGGGCTTGGCCCCTTCGCCATTCCCCTGACCCTGTTCTGGTTCCTGGGCTGCATGAATGCCATCAACCTGCTCGATGGCATGGACGGCCTCGCCGGCGGCGTGAGCCTGATCGTCTGCGTCACCATGATGCTGGCCGGCTGGCTGATGGGCAATGTCACCGGCATGCTGCTCATGGCCTGCCTGGGTGGCGGCATCTTCGGCTTCCTCATCTTCAATTTCCATCCGGCCCGCATCTTCCTCGGCGATTCCGGCAGCAATGTCATCGGCTTCCTGATCGCAGCCCTGGCCATGATGACCAGCCGCAAGAGTGAGGCCGCCGTGGCCCTGATCGTGCCGGTCCTGGCCCTCGGCGTCCCGATCATCGATACCGCCCTGGCCATCCTGCGCCGCTGGAGCCAGAGGCTGCCCCTGTCGGCCCCGGACCGCCAGCACATCCACCATCGCCTCCTCTCCATGGGCCTCACCCAGCGTCGGGCGGTCCTCATCATCTACGGTCTCTGCGTGGTCCTGTGCGCCGGGGCGGTTCTGTGCATCAGCGGCCAGCAGGAGGTCTTCTTCCTGGTCGTCGGCACGGTCGGCGTCCTTATCTTCGTCTGTGTCCGCATCCTAGGCGGTACCCGTATCCTCGAACTCGGGGCCCGCCTCAACCGGGACTGGCAGCTCCATCAGGCAGGCAACCAGGCCCGCATCGACATGGAGCGCTGCGCCCACACCATGCCCAGCGCTGCAACTCTGGAAGACCTCTGGGAACGCTGCGGCACGGCCTTCGCCACCCTGCGCGCGGACGATGCGCGGCTGTTCCTCACCGCTTCACCGGGCCCTGCCTGCGAACTATCGTGGCGTGCGTCCGCCGGCACGGACCCCACCCAGGCCGGCGAGTCCTGGCAGGTGCGCCTGAAGATCGATGCCCACGGGCAGGCCCTTGGCCTGCTCCAGATCCACGGTGCCGTCGACTACACGCAGCTCTTCGTCCCGGAACGACTCGAACTGGCCTGGCGCCTCCGTGACATGCTCGCCGTGCACCTGTCCCGGATCCTGGCAGACGCGCAGGGCCGGCAGCCCGAAGGGCAGGGGGCGGGCACCCGCGAGCCGAAGCCTGGAGCCATGGACCCGGGACCTCAGCCGGGAGCAGACTGAAGTCCCAACTCTCAACCACCGACCACTGACCACTGACCACCGAACACCACCCCCATGCCTACCCTGATCACCGGAACGGCTGGCTTCATCGGTTTCCACCTGGCGCAGGCTCTCCTCGATGCTGGCGAGAGCGTCGTCGGCCTGGACAACTTCAACGACTACTACTCCGTGCAGCTCAAGCGTGACCGGCACGCGCTGCTCGAGAAGCGCCCCGGGTACCGCGGCGTGGCCATGGACCTGTGTGACCTCGAGGGGCTGCGCCGTCTCGTCGCCGAGACGCGCCCTGAGGCGGTCTGCCACCTCGCGGCCCAAGCCGGAGTCCGCTATAGTCTCACGCATCCCTTCGTCTATGAGAAGTCCAACCTCGAGGGCTTCCTCAACATCCTCGAGGTGTGCCGCCACACCACGCCTGCGCCGCGCCTGGTCTATGCCAGCAGCTCCAGTGTCTACGGCGGCAATACCAAGCTGCCCTTCAGCGAAGACGACCGGGTCGATACCCCCATCAGCCTCTACGCCGCCACCAAGAAGGCCAACGAGCTCATGGCGCATGCCTACAGCCACCTCTATGGCATGCAGACCATCGGCCTGCGCTTCTTCACGGTCTATGGCCCATGGGGCCGCCCGGACATGGCCATGTGGCTCTTCACGGAGGCCATGCTCGCCGGCAGGCCCATCCAGGTCTTCAACCATGGCAACATGCGCCGCGACTTCACCTATGTCGACGACATCGTGGCCGGCCTGCACGGGGCCCTCACGGCCGAGGGCCTCGGCCGCTATGAGATCTTCAACCTGGGAAACCATCGCAGCGAGGACCTCAGAGAGATGATCGGCACTTTGGGCCGGACCCTCGGCGTCGAGCCCAGGATGGAGATGCTGCCCATGCAGGCTGGCGACGTCCCTGCCACCTACGCCAACACCGAGCGCGCCCGGCTCAAGCTCGGCTTCGAGCCGGTCACCCCCATCAGCGTTGGCATCCCGAAGTTCGTCCGCTGGTACCGCGAGTACCACCGGCTGTAGGCCCGGCCCGGTACTGTGGGGGGCACGCTCCGTCGCGGCGATTCCTCCGGGGCATTCGGCCCCGGCAGTGTGGGAGGCGCGCTCCGTCGCGGCGATTCCTCCGGGGCGTTCGGCCCCGGCAGTGTGGGAGGCGCGCTCCGTCGCGGCGATCCGGCGATCTGGGTGTTTCTGAGCCATGGCCAGCCAACCGCCTGTACCACCCCACTCCGGCAACCTGCGCCGCGGCCGTCGCATGGTCGACCCAGGCACGTGGTTCATCACCAAGTGCCTCGATCCTCGTCGAGCCCTGCTTGCCGGCGACTTGGGCAAGGTGATCGCAGACGCTCTGGCCTTCCACGCCGACCGTGGTGATGTCGTCCTTGGCGCCTTGTGCGCCATGCCGGACCACTGGCATGCGTTACTCAGCCCGGTCAGGCCCCGGGCTCTCCCAGCCTTCATGAGGGACCTCGATCACTGGGTGTCCTCCCAGGGCGGTTCAGGGCTGGCAAATGGCGGCAGCCGCTGGCAGGATGGCTACCAGGACACCCGCATCCGCTCCACCCGCCAGTTCCACTTCATGCGAGGCTACATCCACGGCAACCCTGTGGACAAGGGGCTGGTTCCCTGCCCCGGGGACTGGCCGTGGTCCACCGCCTGCCCGGCGTACGCGCGCTGCGCCACGATCCCATGGCCCTGGCCCTTCGAGCAGGATGGCCTCACGGACGAGGGTGTCCCGTGGTGATGGCCAGCGTGGGAGGGGCACTCCGTGCCGCGATTCTGTCGCCGGGCCGGTGAGGCCGGCGTAGCGTGGGAGGGGCACTGCCTGCCGCGATAGAGCTCCCGGAGTCGCCGCGACGGAGCGCGCCTCCCACGTTCCCGGGGCTTGCTGCCCCGGACCAGGCCATCCCGGAGTCGCCGCGACGGAGCGCGCCTCCCACGTTCCCGGGGCTTGCTGCCCCGGACCAGGCCATCCCGGAGTCGCCGCGACGGAGCGCGCCTCCCACCTTGGCGGGATTTGCCCCCGATGGCAGGTGAGGGCATAGTTCCCTACACCATAGTCCATAGTCCATAGTCCATGGTCCATGGTCCATGGTCCATGGTCCATGGTCCATGGTCCACAGTCCGTGCTCACACAGCCATGCCCGAACCTACCCAACAGGCCCGTGTGCCCCTCCACGACGACGTCCCTCCCGTCGCCTTCCTTCTCCCTCTGGGGCTGGCCCTGGCCTGGTTTGCCTGGCCGACGTTGGTTGGCCTGGCCGGCGTCTACCGCACCGATGGCAACTTCTCCCACGGCTTCCTCGTGCCTCTGATCTCCGCCTATGCGGCGTGGCGGCTTCGCCATGAACTGGCTCCCGCCGTGCGCCGCGACCGACTCCCTGGCCTGTTGCCGCTGGGGCTGGGCATCGCCACGGTCCTCTTCGCCCGCTGGTATGAACTGGCTCTGCTGCCGCGGGGGGTCATTGCCATGTGCCTTGCCGGTCTGGGCCTGGTCCTGGTGATCACGGGCTTAGCCTGGCTGGCCACCGGCTACCACGGCGTCTGGCGCCTGCGCTTTCCCCTCGGATTCCTTCTCCTCGGGGTGCCGGTGCCATCGTTTCTTCTGCACCGCGTCACCATTCCCCTGCAGCAGGTCGCCGCCATCATCAGCACAGCCGCTCTGCACGCCACTGGGGTAACCGTGCAGCGTCAGGGCAACGTCCTGCAGTTTGCGGGCGGACCACTGGGCGTCGACGAGGCCTGTAGCGGCATCCGTTCCCTGGCTGTGCTTACCGCCGTGGTCTGCGCCATGGTCCACTTTTACCGGTTGCGCTGGCGCAGCGCCCTGCTGCTGCTCATCCTCGTGGTCCCGCTGGCGGTGCTCACCAACGCGGTCCGCGTGTTCGCCAGCGGGGTCTTCTTCTCCCTGGGCTGGGTCCACCTCACCCGCGGGGGCCCTCACGAGCTGCTCGGCTTGCTGACCTTTGCCCTGGCGATCGCCGGTCTGGGCGCGCTCAGCAACCTCCTGGCGCGAGGCCCCGGAGCGTGGGAGGCGCGCTCCGTCGCGGCGACTCTCCCGGGGCAGGAGGCCCCGGGAACGTGGGAGGCGCGCTCCGTCGCGGCGACTCTCCCGGGGCAGGAGGCCCCGGGAACGTGGGAGGCGCGCTCCGTCGCGGCGACTCCGCCCCGCGCTCCGGGCTCCGCGCTCTCTTCCTTCGCCAATGGGGCCTTTGCTGCGGCCCTGGCCCTGGCCTGCGGCGGCGCGGTCAGCTTCCTCTTCGACGCCCATTACGACCGCCTCTACGCCCAGGCCGCCGTCCGCCTGTCCACTCGCAAGCCCCTCAGTACCTTTCCTGACCACGTGGGACCCTACACGTGCATCCGCTCCCATGCGCTGTCCGAGGGCGAGTTCGCCATGCTTGACCCCAGTGACAGGAGCATCGGTACCTACCTCGGCCCCGATGGCCGCCAGTTCACCGCCTCCATTCTCTACTGGGATCCCCCCGTAGGGCGCCCTAGCCGTCGGCCCGACCTGCTCAAACGGCCCCACTCCCCCGACTGGTGCTACCCTGCCGCAGGCTGGACCCGGCTCCGGGCCCTCGACGCCTACTGCCCTCCGGATGTCTTCCCGGGCGAGCAGGGCCGGGTCCGCGTCTTCGAGCGCGATGGGGTCGCTAACGTGGTGCTCTACTGGACCGGTGTCACCGCCGCCCGCAACGACGCTCTCGACCAGGTCTTCCAGCGCCTGGTCGACATCGCGCGTTCCTGGTCCAGTCCGCCCCTGGCCAACCTGCACACCGTCAGCATCGCCGCCACGGCCGAGGACCACGACCCGGCCGCGGCCCGTGCCGCCGCCATGGCCTTTGCCCGCGAGCTGGCCAGGATCCTCCCCGACTACGGCGTCGGCGTGCGCCCGTGAGCGCGCGCACGCTTGACGTACGCACAAAGCGGGCTACGGTTCATGGTACGTGCGGTGAATCCTCCCCGGTGGCGAATGGCTCCTGCGGTGTAGCTCTGCCGCAGGCATAAGCCACCGGGCGGAGCGTATCCGGAACGTAGTGCGCCACTCCGTTGGCGCAGGGCCACGAGCAGAGTCGCGGGCCACGTTCCCATGGCCTCCCCCCAACCGCCAGCCCTCAGCCCTAGCCTGCGGTGGATGAAGCAACCTCTGCACCGTTGAGGCAAGTTCCCGGCCAAGCCGGAAACGCCTGGAGGGCGGGTTCTCCGTAACCCGCCGCCGGGATGCGGAGATCCCGGCCTCCAGACCGCTGAGAGCTCCTGGCGGCCTAAGGCGGAGCTTCGCTGGCCTGCGCTGTTCGACCGCCGCACCGCCGCACTGCCCACTGACGCACTGCCCACTGACGCACTGCTCCCCCCCGTGGCTGCAACCCCCCAACGCCGAACCCCGACCTCCGACCTCGGGCCGCCGGTCCCGCCGCCGCCCTCGGCTCCGAGCTCCGAGCTCCGCGCTCCAGGCTCCGACTCCTGGGACCTGATCATCGAGCCGCGCGAGGGCTGGTTCCACCTGCACCTGCAGGACCTCTGGCGCTACCGCGACCTGGTGGTCCTGTTTGTGCGCCGGGATTTTGTCGCACAGTTCAAGCAGACCATCTTGGGTCCCGCCTGGTTCGTCCTGCAGCCCCTGATGACCACCATCATGTTCGCGGTGGTCTTCGGCAACATCGCCAAGCTGCCCACCGATGGGCTTCCCAAGCTGCTCTTCTACATGTCCGGCAACATCCTCTGGCTCTACTTCTCCACCTGCCTGCTCTCCACCTCCAACACCTTTGCCGGCAACGCGCACCTCTTCGGCAAAGTCTATTTCCCGCGCCTGGCGGTACCCGTGGCCGTGGTCATCTCCCAGATCCTGCGACTGGCCCTGCAGTTCGTCTTCTTCCTCGGGTTCTGGGTCTTCTACCTCCTCTTCACCGAGGCCAATATCCGCCTGACCTGGACCGCCCTGCTCCTGCCGGTGGTGGTACTGATCATGGCCGCTCTCGGCCTGGGCTGCGGCATCATCATCTCCGCCGCCACCACCAAGTACCGCGACCTGCAGTACCTGGTTCAGTTCGGCGTGCAGTTGGCCATGTATACCACCACCGCCATCTTCCCCCTCGACGCCATCAAGGGCGGCAACGCGCGCTACTTCATCCTGGCCAACCCCATGACCCCCCTCATCGAGACCTTCCGCAACGGCTTCCTGGGCACCGGTGTCTTCAGTTGGTGGCACCTGGGCTACAGCGCCCTGGCATCGGCCCTCCTCCTGGCCGCCGGCATCGTCGTCTTCAACCACGTCGAGCGGACGTTCATGGACACCGTCTGACGCGCCCGCGCCAGACGGAGGTCCGGAGTCCGGAGTCCAGGGTCCGCTGGCCCAAGGGAGAGGCGACACGATGGCGGCCATCGGGAGGTTTGAGGACATCAGAGCGTGGCAGCTCGGTCGAGAGCTGTGTGCCCGAGTGTATGCATTGTGCTGTGAAGACGGGATCTCGAAGGACTGGGGGCTACGGGACCAGATCACGCGGGCGGCTGGGTCCGTGATGCATAACATCGCCGAGGGATTCGATGCCGGATCGGACGCCGAGTTCGTCCGCTTCCTTGGCTACGCGAGACGATCATGTACAGAGGTGCAGAGCGAGCTCTACGTCGCTATGGACCAAGGTTACATCGACCACGCAGCCTTCACAGGAACCTATGCGTTGGCAGGTGAGGCCCGCGCCGCGATCGCCGGCTTCACCAACTACCTCCGGCATTCCGCCGCGACAACCTGATTTCTGGATCCTGACGCCGGACTGTGGACTCCTGACCGTAGACTCCGGACCCCGGACTCCGGACTCTGGACTGATGAACGACGACGTAATCATACGAGTGGAAGGGCTGAGCAAGCAGTACCGCCTTGGCCAGATTGGCGGCACCACGCTGCGCGAGGACGTCTCCCGCTGGTGGGCCCGCCTGCGCGGCCTGCCTGACCCCACGCTGCGGGTCGACCAGGTCAGCCACCAGCCCAGTGCGTCCGTGGGCAGTGCGTCCGCGGGCAGTGGGGCCGGGCCGGCCGGCCCTGGCGGTGTGGGGGGCGCGCTCTCGCAGACTCCGAGCCGTGCCGAGGGGCGCCGCGGCGATCCCGGGCCACCGAGCTCCGACCTCCGACCTCCGACCTCCTCCGGAGGCCCCGCCTCGCCGACCTCCGACGTCCGACCGCCGAGCCCAGACTCCGGACTCCGGACTCCGGACTCCGGACCGTCCGACCGTGGCTCTGCCCGGTCGGACTACCTCTGGGCCCTGCGCGACGTCTCCTTCGAAGTCAAGCGTAGCGAAGTCCTCGGCATCATCGGCCGCAACGGCGCCGGCAAATCGACCCTGCTCAAGATCCTCAGCCGCATCACCGCCCCGACCGCCGGCCAGGTCAAGGTCAAGGGCCGCATCGCCAGTCTCCTCGAGATCGGCACCGGCATGCACCCCGAGCTCACCGGCCGCGAGAACATCTTCCTCAATGGCGCCATCCTGGGCATGACCAAGGCCGAGATCCAGAGCAAGCTCGATGAGATCATCGACTTCTCTGGCGTCGAGCGCTTCATCGATACCCCCGTCAAGCGCTACTCCTCCGGCATGATGGTCCGCCTCGGCTTCGCCGTCGCCGCCCACCTCGAGCCCGAGATCCTCATCGTCGACGAAGTCCTCGCCGTTGGCGACGCCGAGTTCCAGCGCAAGTGCCTCGGCAAGATGCAAGACGTCGCCGGCCACGGCCGCACGGTGTTGTTCGTGAGCCATAATATGGGTTCCATCACCAGACTGTGCCGCGAGGCTCTTCTGCTGGACTGCGGCACGGTCGTGATGCGGGACGAGGCCGAGAAAGTCGTACACCACTACTTCCTCTCCGACACCGGCTCCCTGGCGCGGGCTGTCTTCAGCGGCCCACTCGCACGGGACATCGCCATTTCGCGTGTGGCAGTGGCCGGCAGGTCGGGCACCGGCATCTTCGCCGTAAGGCCTTCGGACGATGTGACCCTGGTGGCGGAGGGGCATGCGGCTCGGGATCTGCCCGCGGTGTGCTTGACCTTCTCGCTCTTCTGCGACGGAGTTCAGCTCCTGACCGTCCATGACCAGGCCAAGCCGGCACCCCTGGCTGAGGGCGTTTTCCGCAGCAGCGTCCGCCTGCCGCGCTATCTTCTCCGGCCGGGAGCTTACCAGATCGGCGTGGGCGGCCATTCCGCCGGACCCGAGTGGTTCTTCGGCTGGAACCTGGCCTCCCTGCACGTGGTGGAGGCCTGGGACGAGTCGTGTGATCCGACCTGCCTGGGGATTGTCAACGTGCCGCACTCTGCGTTGGCCTGTGAACGCGTCAGCAAACTGGACCAGGAAACGCCTCCTGCACCAGCGAGTCGTCCGTAGCCGTGGGTACCAGTGCGATGGACCGCATGACCGCGTCGCCGCCCCCGTCGGCGAATGCTCAGGCCGCTGCCGCCACAGCGTCCTATTACGACGAACTCTGGCGGAAGGAACCGGGGGCCCAACTCCACGCCACTGAAGTGGCGCGCGTGTCCTTCGTGCGCGACTGCATCAGCCGTCATCCAGCAACTGGGCGCTTGCGGTTACTGGACTATGGTTGCGGCAGGGCCTGGATGGCGCCATTCCTTGCGCCGTATGGCGAACTTACGGGTGCTGACTACTCACCGAGCGCCATCGAGGAGGCCAACCGCAAGTATGGCGCGATTGGCAGGTTCTGTCTTCTCAAAGGCGATGCCGCTGAGCTCGTGCAACCCGATTGCCACTGCTTCGATATCGTTGTGTGCAGCGAGGTGCTGGAGCATGTCCCAGACCAGCCTGCTCTGCTCGCAACCCTTGCTTCTTACCTCACCCGGTCTGGCTGGTTGGTCCTGACGACGCCGAACGGCAATGTATGGTCGTGTTTCTCTCGTGATCCACGTTTTCGCGATCAGATGCAGCCAGTCGAGAAGTGGATGACTACCAGGGAGTTGCGGCGCTCACTATCGCTGGCCGGTCTCCGGATCCTCAAGCACATAGGGCTGCCATACTTGGATTTCCGGGTGGGCCTTCTTCGCGTGCTGCAGAGCGCGCGCGTGGAGAGGTCTTTCCAGCGTTTGCGAATGCCCTCAGCCCACGGCATCCTCATCCGGAGGTCTGCTCTCTATCAGGCGGTGTTGGCGGCTCGCGGGTAGAGCTCCGGCTCCTGCGTGGCAGACGGGTGACGACACACTAGCGGCGGTTAGTCCGCCCGGGCGGACTGATGCCAGTTCAGGCGGTCGGCATCCAGTGCGTACGCGATGGCTCCCCTGGCTAACGACTGCAGAGGCCCCCTTGCTGTGGACGAGGACGCTGTTCCGGAGCGCACTCCGAAGTGACACTCCAGCCCGAGCCCAGCCGGATGCTGTTCGTCGCGATGGCGGACAGCCTGCATACCGCACGCTGGATCGATCAACTCCATGGCGCAGGTTTCGACGTGCACCTGTTCCCGACCTGGGATGGGGGGCCCGTGCATGCTGGGTTGGGGGGGGGTGACACTGCACAGCAGTTTCCCTCGGGATGACATCGAGGCCGGGGCTGACATAAGAGTGGCGCCGGCAGTTTGGTGGCCCTTCCGCCGAGGGCGTTCGATTCCGCTAAGGCTGTGCCCCGCTCTGCGGCGCAGGGTCTGTTCAGACGCGGTTCGCCTGGCTCACGTGCTCACGCGGATCAGGCCTGACATCATCCATAGCCTGGGCATGCATCGTGCGGGCTATCTCACCGCAGAGGCGATGGCCCCGTTGCCCTTGGCGCAACGACCTAGGTGGATCTACTCATGCTGGGGCAGCGACCTGTTCTGCACGGGCCGGATGCCGGAGCATGCCGAGCGGACTCGACGCGTGATGGCCGCCGTCGACTACCTGGTCACCGATTGCCGGCGCGATTTGGACCTGGCCTCCGATTTCGGTTTCCGTGGCACGGTGCTGGGGGTCTGGCCAGGCGGGGGCGGCTACGACCTTGAGGCCGTGGAGAAACGCCGTGCGCGCGTTCGCCCCTCACACCGCAGAACGATTGCTCTGAAGGGCTACCATGACCTCGCAGGCCGTGCTCTAGTGGCATTGGAGGCGGTGCACCGTTGCGCGGACGTGCTTGCGGGCTACGAGGTGGCACTGTACTCCGCAAGTGACCGGGTCCGCTGTGTCGCCGAGCGTGTGGCACAGGTCACGGGGTTGGCGCTGCGGGTTGTCCCCAGAGTACCGCATGCCGACATGTTGGACCTCATGGCTGCATCGAGGGTGGCGATCGCGGCCAGCGTCTCAGACGGCACCCCCAACAGCATGCTGGAAGCCATGTTGCACGGTGCTTTCCCGATCCAGTCCGACGTGGGCTCTACCCGCGAGTGGATCGAGCACGGCGTGAACGGGTTTCTGGTGCCCGCTGAGGATACGTCTGCCATCGAGGGGGCTTTGCGTGAAGCGCTGCGGCGTGATGATCTCGTAGACAGGGCCGCCGACGTCAACGCCCGCATGGGCGCGGAGCGACTGGATCGCCGTCGCGTCCAGACGGGCGTCCTCGACATGTACCGCCGTGTATTGGCTCCCTAGCCCTGCCGCCTCGTCGCCGTCTCCGCCGTCGACTACTCGCCTGGATTCACTCGTGTTCCGGGCCGAACCGAGCCGCTGGGAACGCGGTGAGTAAGCGGTGGCCATGGCATGAAGACCATCATGATGCTCATGCCCTACTTCGGCAGGTGGCCGGAGTGGATGGACCTCTACATCGAGACCTGTAAGGCGAACCCTACGGTTGACTGGCTGTTCTTCACGGACTGTGGCGAGCCAGCGAACCGGGCGGTGAACGTGCAGTACGCCAACACGACCCTTGCTGAGGTGAGCGACCTGGCTTCCCGCAAGCTGGGTTGCGATGTCAACCTGGCGTCTGCCACCAAAGTCTGCGATCTCCGCCCGGCCTACGGCAAGCTCTTCGAGGATTACACAGGCGGGTACGACTACTGGGGCCATGGGGACATAGACGTCATCTACGGGGACCTGCGTAGGTTCCTCACGGACGACCTCCTGCAGTACAACTCACTATCGTTCCATCGGCACCGGGTCTCGGGCCATTTCTGTCTCTATAGGAACTGCCCTGAGATGAACAGGAAGTACCTGTGCATCCAGGGGTGGCATGGGAAGATGAGGTCGCCAGCTCTCCTGGCGTTGGATGAGGAGGCGATGTACCGCGTGATCGGGGAGATGCCCCCTTGCGCGATGAGCAGGTACGTTGGCGGGGGGCTCCGTAGGATGGGGAGACTGGTGAGACGCATCCTCCCCGCCCTAGTCATCTGTCCGCGAATAAACTAGGCATTATTCTTGGCTTCTTCAAGGCGTTGCCGTGCGCGGCGGATCTTCTCGAGGATTTTCTGTCCATCGGCGCGCCAGACGTACCGCCTTGGTGC
>Ga0172371_10000707_pt1 | contig 52658 bp, 30 predicted proteins | sample Lak12m_FD_114543 | JGI IMG/M metagenome (GOLD analysis project Ga0172371, IMG submission 114543) | Freshwater microbial communities from Kabuno Bay, South-Kivu, Congo - kab_022012_12m | ecosystem: Environmental > Aquatic > Freshwater > Lake | place: Democratic Republic of the Congo: South-Kivu... | reverse complement strand
TTTCCACCATACAGACGGTGCTTAGGACGAGCACCATCTTTCGGATCCGGAGCTATATCGTCTCTAAATCTCTTTATCTGACCGATTGAATTGTCTAACTTCTTAATAAATACATCCGTCTTTACCCCGCCGTTTCCATTCGTGAAGTCCAGTACTTTCATCCCTGTTTCAGGCCCAGTCAACGAGCGAAATTCGAGCCCTTTTCCATTACGGACAATAACCCCCGTATTCTCAATCTGCAGACGTAACGGAATACGCTGTCCGATTGCCACAGACAATATATCACCGCTCAAATCAACGATCTGCGGTTCAAGGGTAAAAATCATCCCTTCTTCGATCTTTTCAGTACCTTTAAACCGTTCATGCCCGCTCTTCCCAGTCCCATGGCCACCCTGATAGTGAGTATACGGATTATTATGATATCCGTACGCGCTGTAGCCATTGCTATTGTTAAGAACCGTTTGCATCGCAGCCTCAATATCATTCCATGTTAATCCATCCCCATTACTTTGAGCTATCACATTAACACCGGCCTGATATGATTGAGATAACACTCCATTGATTTTAAGCATTTCTTGCACAACATCAGCATTGTCATCCCGCTGAATAATGTAGGTACGCGCTGCATCCGTATTATACCGAGTCCCGTTATTCTGAACCTTCGGCGCAAAGTCAATGCGGATCCATTCAACATCTTTTACTTTCACATCCCCATGCGTCTGAACATCTCCCACATTGGTCTGTACTTCGATCTCGTCACCATTGGCAAATTTAACATATGAATATCCATCTTTCTTCCTCTTAGCCAAATCATCTTTAATCATGTCTAAAATACCATTCAAAGTTATATTCCAATTATTCTGCATCGCCTGCTCAACCGCGGCAAAAATCTGCTGCTGAACTTGTCCGACCCGCGCGATCTCTTTGCGCTCTGCAGCGTCTTTTGCTTGATATGAATCAACTTGTTCTGCAACCTCAATAGGGGCCGGTTCTCCATAAACAATCGTCGGCAACATGTGAGAAACCGCATTAAAATTAATGAATCTTGTTCCCGACCATTGGTCATTTAACATATCAAGATATGCCTGTTTTACCTTTAAATTATCAAAAATCGGCATAATCGGACGAGCTCTGGTAGCAAGCCCAGCGCCAAGGGCCTTAGCATACTTCGAATATCTTCCCATTTGCGCAAGCACAACACTCTCCACTAAACGCGCAGATTCAGTTTCTCCTTCTTGTTCAAGCGTTCTCTTTAAGTCTTCATACTGCTCTACCGTTCTCAAGAATATATCCGGACCTTGAGCGAGTTGCTCTCTCATCCATTCGCGGTCAAGCATAAGAGATGAACGCATAAAGTTATTCTTAAACATACCCAAAAATGTACCCATATTGAACGCTACTTCTGGATCATTAAGACTATCAAAAGCATTAAGCTTGCCATCACGAATCAAATCACTTCGATGTAATAGGAATCTCGCAGTTAACCAATCAACGTAAGTTTCATCAGGCTCATAAATGAATTCATTTCGCCCTTCATGATAGCCCAATTTCCCGATCTCATCTTGAACCATATTTGTCCACGGAATATTTTCTTCAAATTCCGAAAATTGTTTGCCAAACTGTCGTGTAAATACGTGAAACAATTCATGCGTCAGATGATAGTCTATAGCCGGAGGAATAATCCCCTCCGGGGTCAAACGAAAAGCCCTAATATTTAACCGTACCGTATCGCCATCAATGACAGCAAAAGCGTTCTGATTATCAGCACCAAACTTCTTCGTGTCACTTGTAAACTCAAAAGTGTATCCCTCTATTTCTTTAATAAAAGCATCGACATCAAATTTTTTATCAGTGTCTATTTTCAGAAACCGCTTCAATGAATCTCCTGATTCAGCCAAAAATTGCAATTGCTGTTTAAACCTATCTATAAACTCGCCCGGGAGATTCTGATATTGAGATGGCAAAATACGAAGCGCTTCCAGATGTAGAATGAATTCATCTTCAAAAGAGGTATGATCAAAATTATGATATTTTGATTGAGAATACTGCACTTTGACATACTCAGAAAGATTGACTCTTCTCTCAACTTTATCTTCCACCAATGTAACCGTTAAATCTTTAAACTCATCTTTCTTCTGATCAAAAAAATCAACAGTATTCTCAATATGGTACTCCGGTAATACTCCTAAGATTCTTGTTAAAGATATTAAAGACAACTCTGGGATATTTTTTCTTACTTCTGTATGCATCGTATCGACTAAAGAAACGACCGGTTTTCCAGCGGTTTTGCTTGCCATGATTAATGACATCTGCTTAGTCAAATCCTCATCCAACAAAGAAATGGGAGATTCCAGCCTTAAAACAGATAGTTGTGATTTTACAAACTGTTCCTTGGAGATTCTTGCTTTTGCCTCAGGGGAAAGCTCATCATATTGGCGCTCGAGCTCTTGCTGCAACTGACGATCACTCAAATTCTTCCGGGCACGATCGACAATACCCGAAGTAGTGCGATTGTATCTTACTATATTTTCTATTAGTGCGTAATCTGCGGAACTCGTAAATCCCATATTAGCAAAAACATAATGTTCCCTCAAACCAGTAGTCGTTATCCAATCCGAATCTCCAACAATACGCCGCTCATAAAATTTATAAGTACCCTGAGCATCAATCAAATTCTGATAATTCATATACGGATTAACCAACCCAACAATCTGATCACGGATATCTTGTACCTTCTCATTTTGGGCTATCGAGGCCGTCTTGCTGTCAATCACAGATTTCAATATGATTTGTTTCTCAATTTGAGTTAAACTTCGCCAGGCGCGATTAGGAATATTATGCCTAGAAAAAAACTCGGGAGCCCCATCACCTATAACCTCTGATAACACTTGGTGAACTCCTTTTTCAGAACTCATAGTATGTGTCACTGCCTGTAAAGAATCGACAATGCTTTGGACTATAACGGATGGTTTTTGTATTGTTGCGACACCCTGGGAATCAACCACAATAACCGATGGATTAGTCCCCAAATCATTGACTCTAGCGGGAGACGGAGCCGCATGCTGCATAGTGCTTCTTGCACTTTGCACAAACTCCCGATTCGTTGCTCGTTGAGCTGCTAATCCGTCAGCAAAAACCGATGGATTCTGAACAGTCGCAACACCCTGCGGATCGACCATTATCACTGAAGGACTTGACCCAAGGTCATTAACACCAATAGAAACCGGTGCATTTGCACTGGTCTCATTTCTAAAATCTGTTATCGTACTTTGAATATGTTCACTATTGAATCCTTGCTGAGCGGAAAGAGGATTGGAATATCGACTGGTAATAATCTGAGCAATAGCGCCAGCTAATCTCGCATTAGGAGGGCCCGTTGTGTTCGGATTCACCGGATCTATGGATTTTCTGATGAAACTTCTTTCTGCATTGGTTAACTTTCCATTGATAAGCTGCTCTATCGCGGGCGTTACCTTAGTAGCCTCAAGAATAGCCGTATTAGACTGAACTCTTTCTTTCATATGTTCCGGAAGTATCTGTTCAACGATATCCGCTCTCTTTGCTACTGCAACGACATCCGTCAAGTTTTGCGCATCTTGTAATGACATCTTGTCATTCGCAGAAATCTTATCATAATTTTCCAAGACGCTCTTTGCATTGTCGCGGGCATTTTCCGCCAAAGCCCGTGTCAGACCAGATAATTCTCCAGACTTAATAAGACTTTGAAATGTCTCATGGGCAAATCCTGCTGAATCTTTTAACGCATTACGGACTCTCTCAGCCGGACTGAAAGAATCTTGGGAGACACGGGACTCGAAACCACTACGATGCTCGATCGCTCGCGCAAGAGCTTCTTGAATAGCTCTTCTTTCAGCTGAATTAATCGCCGAACTCTCCATGAATTTTAACTGTTCAATGACTCCTCGAGAAATCGCAGCTTCGCGGACATTATGCAGCAAAGATTCTGATGTACTCATCGCCTCATTGACTCGCATGGTCTCTACTAAATTCTTCACTTCTCCTCTCTGCTCAACAGACCGCCCATCGACCTTTACTTCTGGATTCCCGTATTCTGAACCTATTTTACTCTCAACAAGACGGCCATATGCATCCCCTAAAAGCCTCTGCATAGGGCTCAAACCATCTGCACTGACAACTCCCTTATCAGCAAAAACGTACCGTTTCCCCTCTGATAACGAACTATCACGATTGTTTCTATTTAAAGCTTGCACAAAATCGCTATTCCTCCAAACCTCTGCATTAGCTATGATATTGGTAAACTTACCTTTATAGTCGATACCGGTTGCGCCTTTTTCATTCGATACCGCGACCATCTTATTCGTCTCGCCTCCAACATCAACACCCTTTGCCAAAGTATTAGCTATAGTTGTAATATCTGCACTAGAAGTCGAAGCATGAACTTCAACTAAAACAGTATCCTTAAGCACAGAATCATTCGTTTTCCAAGCTCTCATCTCGTTTTCTGCTAACGTAGTCTTGGCTCCTTCCTTAAAATGAGCAGCTATTGTGTCATTTCCGTTCGCGTCCATTCCTCTGCGAAATTCAATGACGCCCTCTGTCGCATTTTCTTTAAACCTTCCTAGAATTTCCGCCTGAACCGCCTCTCCTTTTACAAAGACTGTCGCTGAAGAAGAATCGCTGTTTAAAGCCTGACGAATTGCCTCTATTCTTCCCTCTCGTGTCGCCAAATGCAATTCACTGATCTTTAAATTATTTTGCCCTAGAGTAACAACATCTCTTCCGACTTGAAAAGTATGTAAAATCTTCACAGACTCCAATGTTCCGGAGGCGCCTAATGTCGAAGATCCTGGCTGCCCGCGCAATATCTCCGATAACGATGCCTGTCGTGAACTCTCCGTAAAATACACCCGATCAGCACGTACTGATTGTGGATCCATTAATTTCGCTTGTCCATATAAAGAAGCCACATTTAATGGATCGCTAAAGACGCGGTCATACTGGACATCGCCACGCGACTGTGGATAAATCGATTTATCTGCCCCCACATGAAAATCTGTCCGAACCCTTGCTTCCAAAGCCGCACTTACTTCTAATGCCCCCACTTCTTTAGCTATACCGACTCGAGCTAAATCAGCGTTTGCCTGCTTAATAATCGCTTTCATCGCAGTATCATTGACTCCAATAAGGCCTCTTGATTCGTTCACAAAAAGACGCATTTCTCCCTCCGCTCGCATTCTCTGCATTACCTCGGCCGTATACTCTCCTCGAATTACTTCCTTAAACATTCCTCTATCCATCATATCCTGAATCGTACGGCTTATCACTTCTTGCTGACGGGCTAATTCCGGATTAACCTGCATCTTATCTTGACCGACAACATAAGAAGGACGATCGGCAAAAGGAATATGTAATTCATCAAAACGCCTAATATCCTGAACTCGTACCGCATCTTGTAATTCCCTTAATGTTCTATTATGCAGATGTCCGAACGCATCCTGATCAAATACGACGATCTTACTTGGATCTCTTAATGCCGCAGCTAATTCAGCATCTCGCATATTTCCTCTTAAGAAATCGTTACCATTAACTAATTCAATCCCAGATCTCTCAAAAAACGACTTAATATTCATATCCCCTTTACCATCGAGAGATTGACCGGCTTTTACTGTAGCTTCCGCCTCGCCTTTCTGTACGATCCAGACTTGATTCTTAGTATATACAAGATTTCCATTTTTCACTTCAGCTCCCATATATGCCTGAGCTTTCATCTCTATCGCAAATGCTGCGGTTTTCCCAGCAGCGGTTGGCAAATTAACGCTCTTGCCATCCAAGAAATTCATAACCATGTCCAATTGTCCACGAGCCTTATCAACATCAAACCTCGTGCCAGACTTTTCAAGAGCGCTTCGCAACTCAAAGATTCCATCCTTTACCGCAAAAGCAACCGCAAATTCAGGACTCATTTCCCCATTCTCCAACCGTTTAATCAGCGTTTCTTTAGAATTAGCCAGTTGCTCAGAAGTAATTTTATTATATTCCGATACCATTTTGAAAATTAAACGTCGCGCTTCGGCATCTGTAACATTCTTATCCCCCTCACTAACTCTTAATTTATCACCATTACTATTACTATCAAATCTTACCGTTCCATCTTTCAAAGCACCTTTTAACCATGAGCTATATTGACCTACTTCATGTGCAAATACCATGCGATATAATTCATTTGTCGATTGGGTCAACCGTAAAAAATCTTCATTCTTAATCGTCAACTCCCCTTTATCAGTTTTGAATGTAACGGTATCTTCGGTCAAAATCTTATCTATCCCTTCTTTTCTTGCTGTTATATCTGTTTCAGTTTTCACTTCTTTCATTCTATCCACAGCGGCTCTAGCCTGGTCCTCGCCATATCTTAATGAAAGAGTACCTCTCAAATCAGCCTCACTCATATTGCCTCGTAAATATTCTCTTACAGTATCCCTTAACCGCTGCTCTTCAACGCTATTTCTAAAACGGTCTTCCTTCCCCATAGACTGGATATCCTTTACGGCCTGATCTACAATAGAATCAACGTGTTTATCGATTAATTCCTGCATCTTCTGTTTAACATCTAACGCTTTATTAATCGCATCTTTTAACGCGGCTGAGGTCACATCCAGCTTAGCAAAAGATTCTAACAGACCTCGATCAAGTAGTACCATCATCTGTTCTGGTGTCTCTTTTAAACTCATAGGATCAAAATTCCTCGATTTAAGTATATGCTCTTTCATAGCTTTAATAGCATCCGCCTTAGCCTGCTCGTTACCTCTAAACAATCCATCCATCGACTTGTTTTCTATAGAGGTCCTGAGAACTTCCAACTGAGCGTCTCTAGCAGCGACATCTATATTCCTCAACGATTCTTGCAATCTCACACCAGACTCGCCTCTAAAATAACGTTCATAATGTTCCCTTATTGATTCTTGATATGTTCTCTGCTTATCCGTCAACCGAGCATCCCTACTTGTCTCTGGAATACTACCACGTGCTCTATAATCCGTTGTAGCATCAATGGCCTCTGCAAACCGCCGGACTTCTCGCCCTGCTTCATCTGCTTTCGCTTGAGCTTTCTCAGCTTGCCGCTCAAGATTCTTTTTAGTCTCCCCTGTTGCATTCTCGGCCCTTTTACTATACCCATCTGCAATTTCCTGCATCTGTCTCTGTCTGGCTGACGCATCTTCTAATGCCTTATGCACGGCATCATCAACTTTGGCGACTTCTCCCTTATCTCCCTTAGCATCTCCTGTCGTTTTACGCTCACCATCCTGCTGTGCTTTACGAGCTGCATCATCTGCTGCAAGCGTTTTATCCGCTCTCGCCAAGATATCTCGTACAGACTCCACTCCACTGACCAATCTATCTAAAGAACCTTTATCAAAACTTCTTGCACCATTCTCCGTAAATACATTCTTAATATCCTCAGCATTCATGCTTCTTATTGATGAGAATTTACCATCAGAAATAAGCGAACTACGGTATTGGCTTTCAGCATTAGCGATAATCTTGCCATCAATGGAAACATCCCGGACAGTAAATTTGACTCCCTCTACCCGAACTTCAACATTAATTTTATCCCCTGTAGTAGTATTCGGAGAAAGCACCGTATCAATCCCCCCGCCTTTTTGTGCTGTAAATTCAACCTGTCCCTGGGATCTCATTGCACTATCAAAAGAAGTACGAACGTCACGAAAAGCCTCAAATCTCATGGTATCAGACTGGATCACTTGAATCGAATCTACGGTGCTTTTACTTTGGTCTGAAATACTCCGTAACGTATCCCTATCACCTCTCAAAGCTCGATCGGCGGTAGTCACATCTGCCTGCGAATACCCTCTCCCATCAGTCATCTGATGTGCGACGAATTCTCGAAGCCCCTGTTGCATTTTTACCTGATCACCAGCCATCAAACCAGTATGAGACGACTCCAAAGAACGAACTCCTTTCATTGCAGTTTCTGCTGCAGAAGCTTCTCCAAAATGACTGCGAATTACATCATGCAATCCTGCCGCATCCATTTTCCCGGTCATATAATCATGAACTGCCACTTTAATCGCTGCTTCTGCAGCAGGCGTAAACGTCCCTTCCGGAGCAAACTGTTTTACACCGGCAACTCCAGCATCCACATAACTACTCGTCATCTTTGAGCTCATTTCACTCTGTTGGCTAATAACACGATCCAAACCACCCTCTCTTGCAATCGTTACAACATTTTCCGCTGCCTTTGTAGCATTCCCAGCGACCATTGCCGCGGCATCGCCACGTATTGAAAAGTTACCACGTATTGTACCAAGACCTACCCACCCCATAGTCTGTCGACCAACATCTGACATAGCAACATTAGCATATGGAGAATTTGCCGTGCTTAATGTATTATTGTCAACTTTTACTCCATATGCTCTATCGACGTATGATCCTACTCGTTCCACAGCTTGTATTCCTACTTCAATACCTTGCACCTGTCCGGCAACACGTATAAGTCCTGCCGTTTCGTTTACGAGAGCTCTTGTCAAACTTTGATTTGCAGCTAATGCAGCGCCTTCTCCACCTACAGCAGCGCCCCTACCAGCAGCTGCTTCCAAACTTCCAACCATTCTTCCTGTTATTCCCGATGATAAATTAGCCGCTATTCGCAATGCCGTCTGTCCCCCAGGAATTGCGCTAATAACCGCATTCATTATTTCTGCTCGTAACCCTAAACTACCACTTGAAGCAGCTGCAGACCATTTCGTAGCAGTCTCTGTAGCTGCGGATGCTGAATTAATCCCTTCTGCCCTCATTGCCACTTTTATCCCTGGCCCCATCCACAGGCCATCTGGAGCAGATTTCAAGGAATTAACAAGCATTCCATGCTCCGAATTGAAAACTTTATCTCCCCATCCCTGCCAAGCAGCATCACCTTTCACATTAGTAAAAAAAGGTGTTGATGCTCCGTCCAGGTAATTTGTAGCAACAGTAGTGAGTGCTTTATACCCCATACCGGCGAGTTCCATGGCAGGAGTAACTACCGTTCCCCACTTCACAGCTCCTTGAATAGCATCGGCATAATATTGAGCACTACCTGCCCACTTTGTGCCAAGTTGTTCTGCCTTAAAAATCCCAGTAGTAGCGGTCACCTCCGCCTTAGAATACTCACCAATCTTTGCACCGAAACTCTCAGCATGTGCAGCTGCTCCTGCCATTGAATTTCCATAAGATGCCATATATTTAGTAACTAAACCACCGATCATTCCATTAATCGCACTGACAGCAATCTGTCCGCGCCAAATATCACTATTTAAATTAATGCCTGATTGTCCATTTGTCAGATATCCAATCGCTAAATCTTTTCCGACATTAATAGCAGCTCCTCCTGTCATAAAAGCTCCGGTCCTAATCGCAGCGGTTAAATTCGGGCTCTGTGCCAAATAATTACTAATCCGTGGTATAATATAGCCTGAATTATTAAGAGTCCCTAACCCTTTACTTCCATTCAGGAAGCCACTTTCTCCAGCAAGCCGAGCCCCCGCACCAACTAAAAAAGCGTTGACTCCACCACCTAATGTTATAGATTGTCCTTGTGTCATAGCCCATCCAGCATACGCGGCAGTTGTGGCCGAACCCCAAGCCCCAACTTGAACTGTTTTTTGTAATAACCCACTTGCACCATTGGGGTTAAACGCATAATTTAATGCTCTTCCTACTGAATTAGAAGTAAAAAATTCACCACCAAATGCTTTCGATACACCCATAAATGCAGCAGAAGCAACTGTTCCCTGAACAAACCCTTTTGCATAACTACCAAAAACATCGCCCGCGCTAAAAGGTCGTATGGTGTTACCAATCGCGCTTTGATGTGCAACCTGCATTCCATGAATTCCGGCTTCTGTTACTGCAGTAACCTGTCCCCAAGCCATTCCTCCAGAAATCACCGAACGTGTAAAATTGCTCGAACCAGCAACAGTAGCTTCACCATATGCCCCTGATAAATATTTTGCGATGGGGTGACTGAAAGCAACACCAGCTATCGCTAAATTCGTCTGCCATGGCTGCATACCTGCAATTGCATTACTTATAATACTCCCCTTCCCCCAGTTTTCATAAACACTCACACCCATTCCAGGGAGATTTGCAACCGCTAAAGATCCTGCTAAACTCTTTCCATAATCCCAAGCAAGGCTTTTAGATATCTGCGCAGCAGTCGCATCTGTAAGTGCCGCACGAGCAGCTGTTATTCCCGTAGCTCTTGCTCCCAACCAAGCCGCAGTTTCAGTTGCACCAACTCTTGAAACTAAACCAGCAGTCAATCGCAAACCACCGCTCAAAGCGACTCTTAATTCCGGCCCGACAAAAGGAAGCAAAGTTACTGCAGTTAAAGCAGTAGCTTTTGCGATCTGCGTACCTGTTATTTCATTGCTAAACTGGTACGCCCGTGCGTTTGTCACATTACCGGCTATATCAATTGCGCCATTTTGCCAGTTTGACATATATTGTGCCGCATTGGTCCCCCAGATTCTCCCGAGTGTTATATCAAATCCATACCCACCAAAAACACCGAAAGTCCCCACAATATCTTTTCCTAATCCAACAGTAAAATTACCTACAGAGCTTCCCGCATTAGCCCATCGCTCTCCAGAAGTCTGGTTACTCAACGTTATACGATCAAACAAACCACCCATTCTATCACCACTTATATAGGCCCATCCATTCGCTGTACTTTGATTCTTATAATAATTACGCGGATCTGAACGTATTTCGTTGAACTTATTTGCATACTCATTTGCACGGGCATTTAAATCAGACATAGTTCTATTAGCATCGATAATATTCGTACCTTCTTGATACTTAAGAGATGTTTCAGGCACCTGTTTCGGCTGAAGCTCAGTAGCAATCAATTTGCCACCCTCACCAAATTGCAATTTCATCGCGACTTCGTTGCGCCCAATATTATATGGAGTCATAAGTCCTGTACTTGCATCGACCTTAAAAGTCTTACCATTATAATCAAAGTACCTGTCTGATGCCGCTGTCCCCTGAGAGCTTAATTTAACATCTTGCACTTGCCCACGAGACCCAAAACTATGAAATACGATATCTTGATTAACTTGAGCCGCGGCTTCACTGCTCCACCAACTTTTTGAACCATTTAATACTTCAGTCCCATTATATTGGTACACAGGAATATTAGCTTCAACAACGCCTCCATATGCATTGCGCATAGTAACATGCATTTGGTTAGAAAGATCTACTCTTTCATAAGGAGCCGCTAATCGCGTTCCATTATATGGATCTTGTGCATTGCTAACTGGCTCCCGGGTTGGATTCCACTCACGATACGTCACAACTCCATCTTTGACATCATATCTTCCGCCTTGTGCGACACGATCCGCACCAATATCATGATATCGATCTATCGGGATCTGCTGTGTTCCCGCACCAGTTTCTCTTACATAGAGAGCGGCATTTTCATATCCGGATCCAGGGATACTCCCTCTTCCTAAACTTATTCCCGGTCCTTCTGCCTTACTACTCATTCCCCAATAACTCTCACTCCATGTACCTGTTTTTGCGTTAAAAGATGCATCCGTATATACATATTTTCCCGTACCCCCCATTACCTCAGGAGTCGCACCTGTACGAATCTGAGAATACGTAGTAGAAGAAGCTTCCGGTTGATATTGTGGGCCAGGCGAGTTAGACCCAACACCCGGCAATCCAGTTGCTTCAAAAACATCATTACTTCTTGTCGTCGGCAAGGGCCCCTCTTTAGTAAACGTACTTGAAGTACTTGGGGATGCCCCATACCATTTTCCTTTATCAAAAGCAAGATCAACAGTATTCAAATTACCCTGGAAATTTCCTCGCAACATATTGCCGCTTGGCTCCAATACAAAACCCGTAATACCACTAGATAAAGTTATATTTTGTACTTTAGAAACTATCCGCCCATTTATGTCCGTTGCTGCATATTTGTTTCCTTCCACATTGGCCTTACCGCCAGCTAAACTTTGATCATTATTTAGTTGCAATTTAGAACTAACCCCAGTATCCCCATACGGCGTGCGAGGAGTCCCTTCTCCCACGTTCATTCTTTCCGGCATTTGGAATCTTCCTTCGGCAACCAATACTGGCCGTTCATACCCTCCTTGCATAACTGTATCAAAACCTCGTATTTGCCCTTCTCCATATGTTAACGGCGCACGCCCACCGTCCATCGCGTAGGTTTGCTTATATGTTGCATCAACAGAAGATGCCTTCCAATCCATCGTCCGAGTAGTATTCACATCAGCAACATTCAATGTTTCATAAGTACGGGCCTGTTGATATGTTTGTAATTGTTCAGTAGGAGTATTTATCGTTTGTACTAAATCTGCACTTTTGTAATTAACAGCCGTTGTATTTGCCCCTTCGTGATATGAAACTTGTCCAGGGTGCACCTGTGTAATAGTCGCTATATTCTGCCCGATAAACCCCGTACCTGTAAAATAAACGGAATTACTTGAGGCCGTTGCCCCCACCCATTGATCCTTAAACCAATGAACACCACTTTCTTTAACCGTTTGATTAAAAGTATGCGAACCCATTTCCGTTTTAATAGATCCATCCGGCATCACTGAACTATATTGTCTATTTTCTGTTGAGAAAATCCTTGTCTCTAAAGTTCCCGACTGATTTAAATTAGGCCTACCTGTATCTGAATTCAACAAAGGCCCTTCAAATTTTCCACCTGCCCCCGGTGCATAGTTTGCAGAAACAGGGTCTCGTACAGTCGTAGTCGTTACTTCTCCATTGGGACCACCACCATAAGTTGTTCGAATTACATCCGCACCACCTCGGACATAATTAAGATCAGAACCTTTTACGGTCACACCCATTGTCCACTCGACGCCAAGTCCGATTCCCGGCACATTAGTCGATAATTGTACAGCTCCGGGTTGATTTCCTCCTACAGTGCCATGCAACCCTTGTTGAGCCTCAGCAACAGTTACATTTTTAAATGGTGAACTACTTAAAGAAGTTGCCTGTTGAGTATAATTTACGCGTAATATATCACCTTGATTTGTAAGTTGTATTATATCGACACTGCGGCTAACTTGAGATAAGTCTCGAGTAAACGAAACATCATTTCCTTTATAACTAAAAGAATCCGTAATCATACCTTTTGCACCGCTACTAATCGTAGTCAAATCGTTATACCCAAGCCCATGTGAACCAAGCATAGGCGTTTCATAATGTGCAATACTCTGAACTATTGCACCTTCTGATCCAACAACCGATTTTGCATTCTGAATCATACCGGAATTGTCAGCTAAATAACTTGATGGAACCGTGCTGCCCGGGGCTAAATCACGTTGAACCCCAACTGTTCCCGGACTTGATAAATAATCAGGAACGCCTATTCCATATTGATTAATAGGAATGTTCATCCCCCCCCCATACGTAACACCGTTTGGCAATGTCACGGTAATAGGTTCTTTAATATAAGAAACATTAAAAAAATCACTCCGACTCATCTGTCCACCTTGAAGCATACCTTGAAAATCAACTCCTTGACCTGGAGCATCAAACCGTCCATATAATACTGGAGACATATCTCCTTTAAATCCATTGACTCCCGCAACGGTCTGATACTGAATATAATTATTTGCATTCGGAGTTGAAAAATTGTAAGCACCATTAACAGTATTTTCTAATCTAAAATAGCTGCCTAAGTTCTCTGAATAATTAAAACGGCTTGGCATCCCCCCCGCGTCAACCCCAGTTGGGATTTTCTCAAAACGACCAGTAACATAACCATTGACTTGCATACTCTTCGGAGCAACTATATCATAAATAGCATTGTTACCTGCAAGTCCGGTACGCGTATAGGTTTCTCCCGTTTTAAATGAGAACTTTGATCCGTCTGGCCCTTTAATAGTCATATCCCGAGCAGGCGTCCAGGAAAACTTTCCATCGGAACCCGCTTGCGCAAACGTAACTTTCTCTCCCGAACCATTGGCGCGAACAACCAAAGAATCATCAGATCCTGCAAAAAGCTTATAGGGACCTGCCGGAGTCGAAACCGAATTAATGCTACTTGCACCTGTAACGACGCCTGCTTTATCAACTGTATAATGGGTAAGTCCATCTTTACCCGCGACACTATATCGGGCATCATTACCGAGAGCATTAACATCAACGCGACCACTTTGAAGAGGAGCCCCTGCTTGAAGTGCGTTTCCCTTTGCATCATTGAATGACAACGTTCCAGACAAACCTAATTCGCCTTTTACCACATGCCCAGATGGCAAAGCAGCACCCTTTTCACCACCAGACCCAGGTTTACCAAGAACGTCTGGCGTATTCACATCCCCAGTGACTCTTAAATCAGTTGTTAATACTCTATTATCATAAAAAGCACTGGTATGATTTGCCAAACCATTGAGAACCTCACTCTTCCCTAAGTAGGCAACTCCTCCATCCGGGGTACGAGCTTGTATTCCATAATCGATTCCGCTCTTTCCAAGCTTTACATACATATTCTCGACTTCGACAGTCTTGGTCAAACCTGCAATACCCTTAAGATCCGCTGCCCCTAATCGATCCGCATTCATACCAGAAAAACCCGAAGTCTTTAATACCCCATCAACAGTCATTGCATTAAGATTCCCCACTTGGCTGACTCCCCGAGTGACAACACCATCTATATTTGCTTTTGTATCCAAGAAAGTTGTTGAGAATTCTTTATTAAATCCTAATTGTCCGGCAAAACTCTGATTAGTAACACTACGCGCAGTTATATCCATCGTTCCACCCTCAGCGAAGTTAAATGTACGCGTAACATTAGGACTACTTGCTAATTGATTGAATGATTGCAAATTTAAGTTTGTAAAGGTACGATACATTGTGGGACTCACAAACGTCCCATCTACCTTAGCAAAAATCTCACCTGAAGCAATGGGAACTCCATTATTCATAAGAGGCCCTTGTCCTCCAACGCTAACAATTTGCGTATTAATATTAGGAGCACTCATAACTGGATTAGTGGGATTTAATAGAGAAGCATTCCATTGAACTGTTCCAATAGTATTAAGGCGTCCGGGATCCATATTTGCGTTAAGCGGAACCTTTGCCATCTCAGTCAAAATTACCTGCCTATGAGAAGCACTGATAAGATCAACTCGTTCTTGCTGACCGAATCCATTCGGTATTGTTGTCTGTTCCAGCAAAGCTTTGATTTGCCCTGCATTCCAAGTCTGTTGACCAGGTAACCCCTCAAACCCTTTAATAACAGCTAATTCAGTTTGTCCTACTACTTGCCTTCCTTGTATATCTAACGTGACCGACCGCCCCCCACCTAAATCAAGCGTCTGAGTTACCGCAACGCCATTTTCAACCCTAACACTTGTTGCGGCAACTTTAACCTCAAATGAATTTGGTAACATCCTAACTTCAGAAGAAACATCAGGCGGAAGACTTTTTACAACAGAATCAGGATCGGTAGTACGAACAGATGGCAGTGCTTTTCCGTCGACATCCGTAAGCTGAACCTCATAAATCTGCTGTATCTGTGGAGCAGGACCCTGCCCCGGGGTATAACCTTGTGACATTGCCAAAGAATCAGCAGTCCTGTTAGCCTCATATGTAGATGGACTTAATGGATGCCCTGCTGGCAAGTCGGGTGCTTTCAAATTCGGAAAATCTCTAGCTTGTTGATCAGGAGACATTGATCGTAAACCCGGAGGAACATTTTCTCCGGATAAATCGGCTGGCGCTACTGGCTTGATTGGTAGCTCCCCCCCCGCTGGCGGTTCAACACCTTTCGGGGCTCCCGGTTCAACAGGTCCCTTTTCTCCCGACTGTCCCGGCTCCGGCTGCTCACCCTTAGGTGCCGGCTCCGGCTTTACTCCAGGGTCAACATACGGAGCTGGTTCAGTATTCACTCCAGGAAGACCATTTAAATCTGAAGAAAAAGGATCCGAAGGAACAGCCGAACCACTAGTAATCAGTGTATCACCAACGGGCGCTGAAATATTCCAATTATTTATATCAAGATGTTGACTAGCAATACCTACAGCCGTATCTGGAGAAACTCCTTGATTCTGAGTAAGATTGTTATAAGTGTCATTTGCAGAGTTCAATTGCCCAAGAGTATTATTCATACTCGGATTCAAACCATTGTTTAGAGAAGTCATATACGCTTTTGCCCAGTTATCTGCATATGTTCGACTTTGTCCCTGTTCCACCTGAAAATCTGACAAAGCCTGTTTATAATCTGATTCTGCCTTTTGCGTTTTTGCCTGCAAATCTCCAAGATTTGGGCTATTCGGATTTTTTTCTCGCTCTCTGTCTTCTTCACTCTTCGCTTCATTGTATGCCTGCCTTGTAGTGTCCACATTACCTTGCGCCGCTGTATCGCTTGGCTTGGTAACTGTTCCTGGAGATGTATTCGCCCCATTTCCGGCTGGTGCCGGTTTATATTCCTCCCCAAACGCCCTCTCCAGCTTCATCGTGTCATACAAAACATTCGCCACCAAACTGTCTTTCGGAATGCTTTGGATCGGAGGGGTGGGAAGCAGAAACATATTGCCCATACCCCATGCCACGTCTTGATATAAAAAGGCGACGATGAGGGAATAGATAATGATCTTAACCCACGGCTTATGCCGCTGGGCCTGGAAAGACAAAAACAGACCGGTATCGGCTATTGGTATGTTCTCTCCCATCTGCGCGTTATTATTTTCTTCCCACATATTTATATTTAACGCTAATTTTCGCTAAATCAACGCTGATTCACGCTGATATTCGCGACCATTCGTGTTCTATTCATTTGTGTGTATTCGCGTTTGTTACTTCGTACTCTATCGGCGACGAGATCTCAACACATTCTACTTTGCCGGAATCCGTTTGATAACACGACTGCTGTCTACGTTCGTTCGGATTTAACGGATTAACCGATCCATTTCCGGCGTCTTTATTGCCCTGCGCAAGGCCTTCCACGGCCTTCGACGCAGCCAGCTGTTTTACAACTTCATCCGACTCGTACGCACCCAACAAAGCTTCAACTTCTTTCATCGATTTCATCTCGACTTTTGGCTCAATATAATCTGGCCGGATCTGCGACTGAGAATTAACCGGCTCGCTATATTTCTCAAATTTTTCAGCCTTCTTGTCTTTGCCTTCAGCTTGATCATCAGACATGATCGCGTCATCAATTTTCGTTATCTGAAACGTATTCTCCCGCATCATCTTCATCTCTTCTGCCTGAAGTTCCGCGGCCTTCTTTTCAGCATCTGTTTGAGCAGGAAACGCCTGAACAGAAGTAAAACTTAAAGAGACTAAAATAGTTAACACTACCCCGCCCAAGAATACACGCATGAAGGATTCTGTCCTTTCTCTCATCTGTCTTAAAAGACGCTTGATTTAATTACGTTTTTTTGAACTTTTCCCTTTTATTCCCTCAAAAAATTCACACTTTTTTTTCGGGATGCCTCGGTCAACCCCTCAAAAAATCTTTCGATTTTTTGGACCGACCTTCCAGGCAAAAATACTTTCTATTTTTGGGCCACCCTAACCACGGTATTTCGTTTTACATGACAATTTTAACATATATATATACTATATATGCAACGATTTCTTTGTATATTATACATTTCCTTGAAAACGCTTACATTTAGCCCATACCCAATCAGAAAATGGCTGCCTCTTCATCAACAGTTTATACGATCTACGACTGCCACACCTTACCCCCAACAGGGGATCATCCGTTTCGCTGTCCGACACACATAACACCCTGCCAAACTTAAGACTGGTTAACAACATCCCGATAGCGCGATTGATCATCTTCATAACACCCTCCTCCATTTTAATATTTTACAATGATTAACATATTAATATATGTATTAATCTAGTTATAATATAATTCATACCTATAAATATGTTAAGATACTATTAAAAAATGTTAAAAATAATTTAGAATAGTCTAAATATGATGAATATTATTAATAATTGTTTAAAGTAGTCAATATATGTATAAACATTCTAGTATTCTAAAATATACTTGAAAATCGAAATATTGTCAATAATTATTTTTTTTAATGTTAAAACATTCTAAATTATTTAAAAAATATCTAAGATTAAATTAAACACTTTGTTGCTATTTACATATAGCCAATTTATATGAATATATACATAACAAAGCTAAAATATAATTAAAATTAATAAATTATAATTCACTTATAAAGCAATAATATATTAATGTACACAATTTATTAATATTACTACACTTATGACACTGTTAGTCCATTTACATATTATTTTATTTAAAAGTTTAATTTCATCATTTTTAATAACTTATGATTTTTTATGTCCTACACTTTATGACGGGCTTTAAGCGCTATAAATAGTAACACAATTCGTTTTACTTGTACTTAAGCATACTCCTCTACCTCGTTATACCCACCTTATTACCAACCTCGTAGGTTGGTAATAAGGTGGTCTGGACATGTGTCACTCTTCGTCCAAGAAATCAAGCCCCCCCCTCTACTCTATCGCCAAATGTTGAAAATTCGCTTACTAGAGCCTATTGGAACTGCTAGCTTTGTTGACCAGCGCGCCTTGACAAAGCAAAATGAATCTCCCTGGGCTAACCCTTCGCTCTCGCTCAGGACACGCCGGCTTCGCCGGCAGGCCCTGGGTTTTCTGCCTGCACGATTTATAATCTTTTGATCCACAGTTTAAAATTGACAAAATCACTCTGGTATGATAAAAGTATTACTGGAGGGAAATCAATATGAGTACATTGAAAGTCGCTATAACGTTGGATGAGAAATTATTAAAGCGGTTGGACGAATTGGTCAAGAATCGACTATTTTCAAACCGTAGTCGCGCAATTCAAGAAGCTCTAAGGGAAAAGTTATCTCGAATGGAAAAAAACCAATTGGCACAAGAATGTGCCAAACTCGATAAAAAATTCGAGCAATCTATGGCTGATGAAGGTTTATCTCTTGAGGCAAAAGAATGGCCAGAATATTAAGAGGAGATATTATCTGGGCTGACCTTAACCCGGTAAAAGGCCGTGAACAAGCCGGTCTGCGACCCGTATTAGTCATTAGTCATGATGTGTTTAATGAACACTCCGGCACCGTAATTGCACTTGCTCTAACCAGCCAATCACAAAAAGCCGGGTTTCCTTTAACTTTTGAGTTATCCGGCTCTTCTCTACCAAAGAGATCCTGGGTTAAAATCGGCCAAATCAGAACGCTTTCCGTTGAACGGCTAGGACAAAAAATTGGCAAAGTATCAGCCGAAGAATTAGAATTAATTATTACAGGTCTCAATGAAATTATCAGCTCATAAATACGCTGTATCTGAAAAAGTCCGTCGTCTAACGTCAAGTAACCCTACGCCTTCAAAAAATCTGAACGACACTGTAATTGATTAAGGAAAGAATAGTTTATCGATGATGGAAATTAAGCTTTCAAACAGATATCGATTTGTTATCCCAAAACAAATACGTCAGGAATTGGCCTTAAAAAACAAACAGAAAATAGTGTTATTGATGAAATCTCCCCGGGCTAAAGCCCGGGGTTTCTGTATAATCCCTGCTCGGCTATATATGGCAAAATTCTCTTCGACAATTTTGCCAACCTCGCGGGATAATCGTACGCATTCAACCCAGGGCTCGCCAGCGTTGCTGGCAGGCCCTGGGTTTTCTGCTTGCACGATTTATAAAAGACGGAATCCTTAGACTCATACCTCAAAACCCACGATCTGATGCACGCGGTTGGCTCAAAAAGATGGATATCTCCGATATTCGCAGCCATAAAGAGCATCTATAATTTCTTGTTTAAGCTCAAGTTTGACACTCTGTTCTTACAGGAAGACCTACAGATTAACTCTCAATACTAGATCTATCACGATAAGATAGCACACTTGCCAGTGTCAGAGGATTCGGGTCTTCGATATCCACACTGCTCCAGGCATCCATCATATACTGTTCGATATATTCGTACGGCAAGAAACCATATCCTTTTTGGCCCCAGTTCGTTGACCAGGAATTCTTAAATTTGATAAGCTTCTTTTTGTCGTCATAGCCCACCGGGCAGATCGCGTGCCCACCCAAAATCCGGTCAAACCGCTCAGGCATAGGAACAATCCCGGTCTTTCCGGTATTCATCAACCCTTTAAAAACCATGATACCGATAACTGCCGGTCCTTTGGTGGCTAAAGTCAAGCGAAGTTCGTTCAGGTTTAAGATACGGGCATAGGCCTTAACTTTGAACCGTTTGGCGTCTTTGTCCGCGCCTTTGCCGGCCTTATTCTTTTGATGCGGCTGGTACGGCCAGAATTTCTCCTGACAGACCCCCAAAGATTTGAGCACTTTCATGGCAAAACGAATTTCCGTGCCTTCTTCTTTGGGCATCCCGTCGATTCTTTTGCATTGGTTATAGAGAAAACGCGGAGAAAGTTCGACTATTTTCCGGTAATCCAGATGTTCCTGGTATTCTTTCATGCCGACGGTTGTCGCAAAGCCAACACACGTGCCCTCGGTTTGCTGATCACGGACCGGTGACATTTTCGCGGTATAATCGATTCTTACAGGAAGTTTCCGGACCGGAAGATATGCCCGCATTAAGTAATCCCGTGTGTCCAGCTTATCTTTGACGCAACCGAATCTACTCATAAATAGCTTCCTCCTGTTCTTGTACAACTTTAGGTATTTCTATGATCGATGTCGGTGTTTACGTTTTACACCTTAAAATTCGATCTTAAGCGGTAGCTTCAGATAAACGAAAAGCTAAATTCCCGCAGGCCGCGCGGATATCCCGGCCTTTGGACTGACGGAGAGAATAGAAAAGGTGTTTTTGCTTCATACTCCCAAGGAATTCAGCGATTTCCTCTGTCGAAGGCTCTTTGAGAAGGCACAAATCTTTCTCTAACGGATTATACGGGATAAAGTTGATTTTTGCGTCAATACCATGCAGCTTCTTTGCAAGCAGATTCACGTCTTCCTTAGCCATATTAAAGCCGCTGAAAAGAATATATTCAAACGTCACGGGGAATTTTGACTTATTCGCGTAATTTTTACAGGCGGGAAGAAGTTCTTTTAAGGGGTATTTCTTATTGATGGGCATTATCGTATCACGCTTTTCGTCGGTTATCGCGTTCAACGATACGGAAAGCTTAGCGCCAGGGTGCATATCGGCAAAAGCGTATATCTGAGGGACTACTCCGCAGGTCGAGACACAGATCCGGCGTTTGCTTAAACCTACGGCATACGATGCGGTTAAAAGTTCAATCGCTTTTGAGACCTCTTGTAGATTCTCCAAAGGCTCACCCATACCCATAAAAACAAGGTTAGTCACCACTTGTTCTTTGCCCCCAGCTCTGACAAAATCGTCGATAAACAGATACTGTCCGATGATCTCGGCAGCAGTCAGATTCCTAATCAAGCCTTTTTTCGTGCTTGCGCAGAACACACATCCCCGGGCGCAACCGGCTTGCGTGGAAATACAGACCGTCACCCGATCTTTATCATGGAGTAAAACACTTTCAATATGTGCCTTATCATGCAGTTTAAACAAGAACTTCACCGTTCCATCAATCGATTCAAGCTTTTGAACTAGTTCCAGCGGGATTGAAAGGTCAAAGGTATCTTTCACGTACGCTTTAACCGGTTTAGACAGATTGGTCATCTTTACGACGTCTCTGACACGCTTTTGATAGACCCAATTCATTAATTGCCCAGCGGTATAGGATGGAAATCCGGCATCCTGGATATTCTTTTTTAAATCAAGAAACCTAAAATCAGCAATAAACTGCATGTATGGATCTTAACCTCTCCACCAACCTCGTAGGTTGGTGCTGGTTTACTTACGGAAAACGCTTATGCAACTCTTCTTCAGCGGCTTTTAATCTCATATTCCCCGAGATCAACCTCTGGCACTTGAGAAGATATCCCAGGATTTCCTCGTCGTCAACATTTAACCCGCCATCGCGGGGCTCTTCCCCCGTAACCGCTTTGGCGAGTTTTCCGCTCCGTTGCTCAAAAGAAGAATCCACGGGCGTACGCTCGTCGCGCTTCAATTGAAGCGCTTGCTGGAAATTCTTGAATGCTTCTTCTATTCTATTTTGCTGAAGCAAAATTCTTCCCAACAAAAATAAATACTCTGATCTCTGAGGATCGATCTGTATTGCTTTGCGTAATTCCTGTTCCGCGGCACCATACTCGTTAAAACTCTCATACACTTGGGCTAACGCGTATCGGTATTCGGCGACCTCGCTATCCAAAGCTATCGCTTTCTTAAAAAGGTCTATTGCTTTACGGCGCTGAAGGCCATATTCGGCAAACCTGCCCTGAATATAATAGCTCAAAGCATTGTCCGGGAAAAACCGCGCGACACCGTTAAACTCTTTGATAGCTTTGTCGACAAAATCCCGTTTAAGGAAAGTATACGCAAAATTAAGATGCAAGGAAAGGTCTTTTACTTGTTTCTTATCTTCCTCGGTTACAATACTTTCCAAACTGCTTTTAGACGACTCAAGCATATTTGCATTGATCAAAGCCAGCTCAGAGTCGTACAAATATTTGGGCGCGGCATATTCCAAAACATTCAGGTCATCGGTATTTATATCAGCGCCCCGGCCGCAGGCTCGCACGGCATTATTATCCATAGTAAAACAGGTTAACAATGAAAAAGCGCTTTCAAAACCTATTGCCCTTAACTGCCGCCTTATTTTAGGGTCCCTTATGATTTCTGAGATCTTCCGCGAATCAAAGAGTACCGTGTGATTTGATCCTAAAAGCAACAGATCTCCATCCAGTTTCCACACTGAGACATACGGAAAAGCCCGGCTAAAAGTGTTAAATATCATCCGCAGATCTTCAGGGCGCAAAAGATAACTCTGGACCCATTGGCAAACAATGCCGTTTTCCGCTACTTGTTTCTGCAATAACTGATAATATTCCAGCGTAAAAAGAGAAGCAACTCCTTCCATCCACGGATTTGACGGTTCCAAGATGATCACATCGTATTTCTTGCCTGTCTGAAGAAGGTAATTCCTTCCGTCTTCAATCGAAATATTCAGGCGTTGATCCAAAAACCGGACCCGTTCATTTTCTTTGGTGAAAAAATCGGAAGCCTTCACAACAGCAGGCTCGATCTCAACAACGTCTATATGTTTGACCGGAAAGTGAGCCGCGGAAGCCGCGGTCACCCCTGTCCCCAGGCCGACGATCAGCACATTGTCCGCGGCATTAACAAACAAGAGCGGCAAATACGCCAAAAGTACCTGCGTGGTCATGTCTCGCAAGCTGTTCGACGCGTCAGTCTTTCCGTTGACCCGAAGAGACCGGGACTTCGACCCGTGTTGAACTACCGCGATAGTCGAAACAATCCCTTCTTTATAGAAAATAAGATTTTCTTGTTTCTTTAGCCTTTCGACATACGCGGCCGGATTGCTTTCACTGAGGTCCCTCAGCCGGTAGATTCCCAAAGTAAAGAGGTTCTCAGGCCAGACAAAGCAAAAAGACCCTATGAATACCAAGCCGCACAAAAAAAGTATTATCTTTGATGCACGCGTGAACTGAATGGTATTCTTCAACGCGTAAGGGCCGATAAGGCCGGCAAAAACATTCACCAAAACCCCAGCCAATATACTTTTATGAATACCGATTATCGGGACCAATATAAATCCGGTGATCCAGGCCCCGATAATACAGCCAAGCGTATTGGCTGCATACAGTATTCCCGTTGAGGAACTGAAGCCTTTCTGCGCTCCGGATGTGTATAACTGCAAACCTAAGGGGAAAGAAATACCGATCAAACCTGCCGGTAAAAGAATTAATGAGGCGGACAAAAAGAATGTCCCCAACTGCAACAAATAGTAATTCCCGATCGCGACCTTCTGAAGCGCTAAGAATAAAGCCGGGATTTGATGCATCAAAGGCAAACAAACCAGCACTGACGCCCCTATCAACATTTCAAGGATCACAAAAGTCTTTACATCCCCGCGCGCGCGGCCGGGAATGAACCTAAAAAGGAAACTTCCCAAAAAGATACCCGCAAGGAATGCCGCTAATATGATGGTAAAAGCATATACCGAACTGCCGATCAACATAGCAAGAACCCGTGTCCAGCAGACCTCATAGACCATCGAAGCTATACCGGACAAAAATAATCCGGCTATCAACCATTTCTGGAACGGCACCGCGCTTACGGGACCGCGCGCCTGCCGCGTCTCCTCATCCTGGTCCCTAATATCCACGGTAACCGTCCTCCTAAAAACAAAAGCGAAAACGACCGATAAGACTCCTATACCGATATTCACCAGCGCGGTCAAAGAAAAAATTGCGCGTATTCCCATATTTGGAAACAGCAAAAATCCGCTGGTAATAACGCCGGCAAACGCGCCGAACGTATTCATCGCGTATAAGATCGATACCCCTTTGCCCAGATCCGGCTCGCGCCTCACCCAGAATTTAGTCAAGACGGGTAACGTCCCGCCCATACAGATCGTCGGGACTAAAAGGACCAAAAAAGACAGGAAAAAACGAAACAAGCTGAGGATATAGAACGATGGATGGGCGGCTTGATAGAAATTGACATACAAAGCCTGAATAAGATCCTTAAAGAATGGCGTAAAAAAACACCATACGCCGATAACACATTCTAAAAGACCGTAAACGACCAACGGATTGCCTTTGCGGTCGATGTATCGGCCTAACAGCCAACTGCCTAAGGCTAAACCACTCATGAACGCGGCTAAAACCGTACTCAGCGCGAATGTCGTATTGCCGAAGATCAAACGGAGGATTTTAAACCAAAGGTTTTCATAGATAAGCCCGCAGGCGCCGGAAAGAAAGAAAAAGAATAGAAATGTAGTACGTAACGCCTTAATACTCATTATCAATTTCCCTTACGACACCAATTACCAACCTACGAGGTTGGTAATTGGTCATCAAGCAAAAAACGCTTAATTTGGGCAAGCTCACGCTGATCAACAATTCTTTCTTCAACAAAACGCCGATATACATCAGGTTTAACCTCAATATAGTTATCGTACTTGCATATTTTCTCGTCATCCACCCCTCCCTGAATATACTCAAGATACGAAGAAGCCGACCAATCATCAGGCTTATCTACCAAATACGCAGTGACCGGGTTCAGATGGATGTAACGTGTTACATGCAACAGTTGTTCTTCACTTTCTATGCGGATCTTCTTAAATCGTCCTTGCCAAAGCGGTCCTTTCCGTTTATGCCGAAGGTTAAAATACCTGCTATAGCTATTCAACACATTACTCATAAATTTAGAAACTCCATTATCGACCACTGAACGTACGACAAAATGAATATGCGTCGGCATCAAACAATACGCGAGTATATGAACTAATGCATCTTTTGATATGAATGTTGGATCATTGATTAATGCTTTCGTGTCCTTCTCAGAAAGTTGATATAAATGACTAAAGCTAATAGGTTGCTTAACAAATTGGTAAAACCGTATAACGTCCTTCATTCGGCTATACTCTGTGTCATTGTTAAAAATCGTGTAATCGGCAATACTTCTTGTCAAAACGTGATATAACTCATCCATAGGACGAGACCCCCTTTCAATTCAACCATTTTACCAACCTACGAGGTTGGTAAAATGGTTGATAATATTATAGCGCTTTTATATTCTATGGTCTATTTCAGTGATAAGAAATACTGCGGCCTACCGCTGTTGGGCTAAGGTAAGGTCAAGGAAAGCGCGGAGTTTGCGCGAGCGCGTGGGATGACGGAGTTTTTTCAGGGCTTTAGCTTCGATCTGGCGGATGCGTTCGCGGGTGACTTTAAAGACTTTTCCGACATCTTCCAATGTGCGCGGAGCGCCGTCTTCAAGCCCGAAACGCAAAATCAGGATCTTTTTCTCGCGGTCAGTCAAGGTATGCAACGCATTGACGATCTCTTCTTTGAGCATCGAATACACGGTCGCGTTTGCCGGAGAGATCGCGCGTTTGTCTTCGATAAAATCGCCGAAATGCGTATCGCCGTCATCACCGATCGGCGTGTGCAAGGATATCGGCTGTTGAGCGACTTTCAGTATCTCTTTTATTTTATAGGTCGGCACGCGCATTTCCCTGGCTATCTCATCCGCGGTCGGCTCCCGGCCGCATTCCTGAATGAACACGCGGGAAACCCGGATGATCTTGTTGATCGTCTCGGTCATATGCACGGGAATACGGATGGTCCGCGCCTGATCAGCGATAGCGCGCGTGATCGCCTGGCGGATCCACCACGTCGCGTAGGTAGAAAATTTATATCCTCGTTTATACTCAAACTTATCCACGGCTTTGATCAAGCCGATGTTTCCTTCTTGTATAAGATCTAAAAATGACAATCCACGATTGACATATTTCTTGGCAATACTGACGACGAGGCGCAGGTTGGCTTCGACAAGTGACTTTTTCGCGCGCTGGTACTGGTGTTTTCTTTTTTGGATAGCCTTGAAGATCTTACGCATCTCTTCACTATCCAACCCCATAATATCCAAAAGGTATTTCTTACGGCGGTATAACTTGCCGATGCCTTCTTTCGCCGCGGACTGCTTAGCCTTCCCTTTCTTGGGTTTCTGCTGGCGGTCGATCTTACCTTGAATGTATTCGACTTCTTTTAACGATTTCTCGATATTGTTGATGACCCGCTCGACAATGGTGATAGTAAAGTTAAACGAGATCAAAAGATCAGAGTTGTCCGAATCCCGGCGGGTCCGGCGCAGACGATCCATCTGATCTTTGACTTTCTTGAGTTCCTTCTCTTTATTCAGGATCTCGCCCTTGACGATATCATCAAGATTGATCTCTTCTTTAAGTATCTGATTGATGATCAGAAGAAACTCGTCTCTGGCCATCGCCGTTGAGAAAACGATCTTCTTTAAGGCGATCTCTTTTTCTTCGATATCTTTAGCAAGGGTAAGTTCTTCTTCGCGGGTCAGCAACGAGATCTGGCCCATCTGCTTCAGGTACATTTTCACAGGGTCGTCTAACGGTAAGGCCCCTTCCGAAGATGGTTTCTTATAGTCTTTCTCGCGCTTCTCTTCAAATTCTTTTACTTCATCGCTTTCAAGGACCTTGACCTTCTTTTCATCAAGGTGCTGAAAGATAAAATCGATGTCTTCCGGAGAATAGACGTCTTCGGCAAGAAAATGGTTGATCTCATCATAGGTAAGATACCCCTTCTTCTTACCGAGATCGATCAACTGCCCGATACTGCGCTCTAAACGTTTCTTTTTCATTGATAATCAATAGGTTAGGAATCAAGCCGATTCTTAAGACGCTCTTTTTAATCGAAGGCAATCCCCTCCTCCGGGGGATCCTGCTACTCGACTAAAACTTACCAAGTATACACTATAAAGTTTATATTTTCAAGCATTTATTCTGGAGCCCACGGATTAAATACCTTTTTCCCTCTTTTTATCTCCATGGGGCGACGTCCCGTTCAATAGTTCATCCACGGACTGAAAGTCCGTGGTATTTTGGTGACGGGAATAGGCAGATAAAAGCTGGGTATATTCGGTAAGCAGAGCCTGCGTTTGGGCCGCATCCTTACTCTTCTCCGCTGTTTTAATCGATCTATTCAGCTCGGACAAGCGGTGTTTCATGCGTAAAAGGCGCATATTCGCGATACATCCCTCGATCTGGTGAAATTCAATCGCTTTAAACTCATCGGATAACGCGATATGCGAGACTAAAGAAGCCAAAGAAGCGTCCTCCGCGAGATCCACGAACTCGGTGATATCAAACTCTTTGTTCTCCAGCGCATAGTATGCTTTATAGACTTGAAAGAACTTCCGGGCCAGATCTGAGATGAAATCTTCTTCGGTAAGAGTATCCCGAAGCCACTGCGAAAATGGCGCATTGTAACAGAAAGCCGTGATGATCATCTTCTCGGCTTTGGAGATCTCCGTATGTTTCTTCTCCTCTGCCGGTTCCGACTCAAACGGCTTTTCAGGCATACCTTGTAAATATGAATACAAGACTTCTTCGCGCATGGAGAATTTATCCGCCAGAAGCTGCAGGTATTGATTCTGTAATAATTTATTGGAGACTTTTTTGCAACTGGCAAGCATCTCATGCAGGATCTTTGCCCTGTCCTGCGGAGTATCCAAAGGATATTGTTCCTTTAACACTTTGAATTTGTATTCGAAGAAGTTTTCCGCCTGTGAAACCATGTCGGCAAAAGCTTTCGCGCCTTCTCTACGCACGAACGAATCCGGGTCTGCTCCAGCCGGCAGGTTGATCACTTTGACTTCCATCTCCTGCTCAAGCAAAAGGTCGACGCCGCGCAAGTTCGCAAGTTTGCCGGCAGCATCCGCGTCGTAGACCAAGACGACGTTATGAGTATACCGTTTTAACAGGCGGATCTGTTCTTCGGTAAAAGCCGTGCCGGACGACGCGACGATATTTCTGATCCCGTGCATAAACGGTACGATCACGTCAAAGTACCCCTCGACAACGATCACATAGTCTTCTTTTATGATCGCGTCTTTGGCATGGTTGAGGCCGAACAGCACGTTTCTCTTTGTGTACAAAGGAGTTTCCGGAGAATTAATATATTTTGGCGTATCGTTCTCTTTCAGCGTGCGCGCGCCGAAACCGATTATGTTGGATTTCACATCGCAAATAGGAATAATCAGACGGTTTCTAAACAGGTCGATAAAGCCGCCGTCACGGCTGGGATAGACCAGCTTGGCAATATCCATAGCTTTCAACTGAACATTATCTTTACGCAGGAAATCGACCAAAGCCGAAGGCCCCGCCGGCGCATAGCCTAATTTGAACTTCTCTATCGCGGCGTGGTCAATACTTCGCGCCTGAAGATATTTTAAAACGTCCTGCTGGGGCTTGAGCTGAACATGATAGAAATCAGCAGCTTTTTGATTTATCTCATACAACTGCGTCGTTTTCGCGGCCCCTGCCGGGTTGGTCATACCCGTATACTGAGGAAGTTGCACGCCGGCTCTTTTGGCAAGCATCTGGACGGCTTCGATAAAATCCAGCTTCTCATATTCCATAAGAAAACGGATAATGCCGCCGCCCTTGCCGCAGCCAAAACAATGAAATATCTGGCGCGACGGGCTGACTGAAAATGACGGCGACTTTTCTTTATGGAACGGACAAAGAGCGGTATAGTTGTTCCCCCTTCTTTTTAAGGGGATGTACGCGGAGATAAACTCAACAATGTCTATGCGCTGCTCAATAGCCTGCAGAATATCCGGAGGAATCATTTATGGGGAAATCTCCTGAATCCGGAGCAACAGGTAATCTCGAATTCGGCTCCGGCATTTTTCTCAAGTTCATCGATAAGCAGATTAATACCCAGATTATCGGAAGCGATATGGCCGGCGACGATCGCGTTCATGTTCGCGTCTTTGAGGCACTTATAATGTTCTTCGGAAAAATGCATGCCGACGACAGTATCCACTCCCAAAGCCGAAAGGCGTTCATACATCTTTTTGGGGCCTTCTGTCCCACCGGTGAAATCGACGATAATATTCTCTACACGGGATTCATCGGACCCGATAATAACGCGCGGCGGACACTTTTCTTCCGCGGCTTTCTGATATTCAGGCACTTCGAGCAGTATATTCATGACTTCTTTAATCTTATGCGGACGTTTCTTGTGAAACAGGTCTTTGACGAATGAATACGCACAGTTGTCCCCCGGCGTGTGCGCGCACATAAAATTCATGCCTAATAAACGGGCCGCGTCGACCGTCTTATCATAATTAGCCGAGATGACCCGGCGTTCCACTTCTTTCTTGCGTTCATGGACCAGATTATCTGCTTCGCTGATGGACACTCCCATCTGATAGAAAATATCCGCCTGCAGATCCATGACTTCATAAAAAGTGATCAGCGCTTTACCCTGGGGATGATGCGCGATGACCAGATCCGGACGTTCTTTCAGCGCGGACGCCAGCAGTATCTCGGCTGAATCAATATCAATACCGACATGCAGAGAATAGACCTCGCTGGCCGGCTCTCCATGAAGAATACGGGTGTCCGCAAAAGGGTTCCACAGGCAGTCTTTATCAAAATAGTTTTTTTGCGGTTCAGGCAACTTTTCGGACTGCTCTTTTTGAGAGAGCAGATAGTTGTCAATTATTTCCTTTGCCCTCGGATCCTTTTCTATCCCCACTTCCACGATCTGCTGGTAAATCTCTTTGAGGACCATAATTTTCGACCTCCTGCTCTGCGTTAAAAAAAGGACTCAATTTACTGCCCACCCCACAGGCTTTCACGTAAAAGCCCGGAGCCAGATTTTTCACCGCCGTAGAATACAAATAACTGCGTTCAACCGCACGCTGTACCGAAGAAAAAGGCACCAGCATAAGATAAAACAACATAAAACTATAGACCATCCCCGCGCGGACAAGAGCCATTACGCCGACAATGATCGTTTCAGGAAAAGCAACGGATTCGTTCTTAAAAAAGACTTTTACCGCGTTGATCAGTAATGACGAAACAAATCCCAGACTCACCATCAAAGTCGCGAAAGACGACGTGTACAATGCCGACGGCGGCAGAAAAGAAAAAGTATGGACCAGCGGAGCCCCGAGTCTACGATAAAAATGAAAAGTCAGGAAGATCCATGCCAATCGTAAAATAAGCTGCGTTAATTCTTCGCCAAAACTACGATTGCGGATTTTCAACAACGTCCACAGACAATAGACGATAAAGAGTACATCCAGATACGAAAAAGAAAGGCCGGCCTGATTCATGGGATTTAAATGTGTTGTGTGCTGGTACTATAGCATCCCCCTATTTAAAAGTCAATTGCCGTCCACCGTCTTTTGGTTACGTAATATAAGTCAAAACTTAAAAGTAAAAAGGCAAAAGCACAAGGAAGTGCACAGCCTCCCGAAGAAGAAAATGAGAATTCTTAACTTTTGAATTGAACTTTCCACTTTCTCCTTTTCCCTCTGGGGAGGCTTCGCACTGACTTTCTACTTAACGATTGACGTTACCGAATAACGAAACCTGCCTCGCCTACAGCAAGTAAAGGCGGGCGGGCTTCGTTACCGATAAACGAATACTTGGAGGTGGCGGGACACGCTTTTCTATTTGTTTCCAAATAGCGTGGACTATCTCTTCATCCCGATATGACTCGGGAGCCCAGCGTATTATAGAAGGTTTATATTTACCGCTGATTTAACAACCTGATTTTACGCACAAGCGCATTTTTCCTCAGCAACATATCCGGATCATACTTGCCAGCCCGATGAGTTACATTCTTATACTCTTCGACAATCAATCGCGCTTGCGGTTGCTTAATAATCAGGTATGGTTGAATCTCCTTGAGAAACCGTATTGCTCTATCTTGGCGTATCGTCAACATATATGAAGAATCGTGATGCTTTTTTCGTTTACGTTTTGAAACCAATGTCCCCCCGGTTCTTTCTTTTATCCACTTCAACAAATGCAGATCATTATTAGCAATTGAAACCGTGGGAGAGTGCGTTTCATTTCGATGATGCCTTATTAACATAATCGATCCCTCTCCATCAACAATACCCGCAATATACGCTTTCTCTGTTGCTACCAACGGCACTACCTCCTATCCCCCATTTCTGAGGAGTCTCTGCAGGGCTTGCACCCCTCAGGATTACCCATTCTTTTTTCGAGTAAATCCCTCCGAATAAAGAATTTGGGCTTCCCTGATGTAAGCTGGATTTTTCACTAAAAGTTACCTCTTAGTGCGACTCTGAATGAATCGAACCCGCGTCCTTAAAAGTTCAAAAGAAAGCCTCTACATACTTAGTCTATCGTTTGTCTTAACGAACACCGCTCCGGTAGACAGGATCAGTATCCGTGCACGCTTTAATGTTTAAGCATACTTCCTTAAAGCGATAAGGAACCATGCCGAGCTCGTGTGTGTATTTCTATTTCCCCTGAGCAAAAGAAACAGAAATCCCGCTTAGTTTAAGTAAGCAGGTGATGCACTCATTGCGAACAATGGTGTATTGACGGTTATAATTTGTAGGCCCTTAACGCAAGGCCTGCCCTACGGTATGCCACTTTCCCCCTCGTTTTTAAGTCGAAACCAGTCACCCCCAATAAATGCCAATATCAAAGAACCATGCTTGTGCATTATCTAAAGTGGGCTTATTGTACTGCAATTGGTAAGAATTGTAAATAAGCTACATCCGAACAATTACCAATGTCCAATTCCCAATACTACCAATCAATGTTTCAATTACCAATTTCCAATTAAACCTCAAAAGAATATGATTCAGCTTTTCTCATTGGCAATTGGTTATCCCCTTATTCTTCGGGGAGGGTTCCCACTTGGTAATTTATTGGATATTGATCATTGATAATTGGAAATTATGTGCTTAATATCTCACTACATATCGTATCACAGAACAGAAAACCTTTCTTGGTCGGAAAGACTCCTTCCCATTCGCCTGAATCGCTATACCGGCCTTGGACGAGGCCTTCGGCCATTAATTGCTTAAAAGCCTGCGCCTTTATTGCCTGAATATCCACGCCGGTTTTTTGTTGAAATACTTTAAAGTAAATCCCTTCCATCCGGCGCATCTGTAACGCGGCCGTCTCCTTTGCGGAAGCCAACGGATCTAATTTCTCGGAATATTCTATCGGGATACGTTTTTCTTCCATAATCGCTTGTATATAGTTTTCAATTGACGCCTTGCAGCGAAAACGGACTCCATCGATATAAGAAACAGCCGATGTCCCTAACCCGATATACTGCCGGTTATCCCAATAAGCCATATTATGCCGGCAAAAATACCCTTTCCCGGCGAAATTAGAGACTTCATAATGAATAAAACCTTTTTGCGGCAAGTAATCCATCGCCCATTGATACATCTGCGCCTGGACTTCTTCGTCAGCCAGTACCGGCTGGACCTGGTGCATTTGATAAAACGGGGTATTCTTCTCGCAGGCCAGAGCGTAAACGGAAATATGCGTAATACCCGGCACGCATACGGCTTGCGCGAGTTCTTCTTTCCAGTCGGACAAGGTCTCCGACGCGATACCGTAGATAAGGTCGATACTGATATTCTCCAAGCCGGACGCGCGCGCCCTTTGAATGCACCGATAATTGTCTTCAACGGTATGTATCCGCCACAAAAACGAACACTTCTTCTGATCAAAAGCTTGAGTGCCGATGCTCAGGCGGTTAATCCTGTATTGCCGGATAATCTCTATTTTCTCATCAGTAAGGCTCTCCGGATTTACCTCGATCGTCCATTCTACTGCTTTCGCCGTGTCCTCTATTGTCCCATTCAAAAAATCAAGCAGATGATGCAATGAAGCCGGATCTAGAACCGTCGGGGTCCCTCCGCCGATATATATCGAGGAACAGGTGAACTTCGCGGTCTCCTGCAGTATCAGAAAATGACGGCGCAGAGATTCAACATAGGGCGCATAAAGTTCTTCCGCGTGCTCGACACTATAGAAATCACAATAAGGGCATTTCTTATGGCAGAAAGGAATGTGAACGTATATGGCTATATCTGATATATCCTGCTGCGGCATGGTCAAAAAAATCCTTATTCTATCGACATTTTACTTAATTAAACTTCTTGACAAAGAATATTATATAGGCTATATTTGACGATAACAAGGTGGTTCGCATAATAAAATCAATGACTTTTTCAAAACCAAAAGGAGGTAGACATGAACAAGGGTGATTTGGTCGAAATCGTCGCAAAAAAGACAGCTACAAAGAAAGAAGCAGGGGAACTCGTCGATCTCATTTTCGATTCAATTAAGGATGCCTTAAAGAAGAAGAAAGACGTCGCGATCGCAGGGTTTGGGACAATAAAGGTAAAAGACAGAAAAGCACGCATGGGCAGAAACCCGAAAACCGGCGAAGCAATCAAGATTCCCGCGAAGAAGAAAATCGCTTTTAGAGCCGCAAAGGATTTAAAAGAATTGGTAATGAAGTAAACCCGAATAATGCGTCGAAGCGCATTATTCGCCCGGCTACGCCGGGTCGACTGATAAATCAAAGATTTATCATGATTCGTCGAGGTTATCCGAAAAAAACACCTTAATTCTCTATCGACTTTTTCGGATAATTCAAAAGGGATAAATAAAAAAACCCGCTGTGCCAAACACAGCGGGTTTTTTATTTGCTGAAAAAGCTTTGTGACGACCTATATGTTCGAGCTACGTACTAACTACCAAGTACTAAAAGCTTATTAATACCGCGTAAATTTAATTGTGGATTATGGTTCGCGGCACAAGTGCATGTAAACATTAATTTTCACTAGTATCGTTTCAGTGAAAACTAATGTAACAGTGCACTAGTACTTTACTCCGTCTTTTGAAACGATCTTTTTAAATTCTTCGATAAGTCTTTTGGTGATCGGACCAACCGTGCCATCCCCGATCGGCCGGCCATCGACCTTGACAACCGGGATGACCTCCGCAGCAGTACCAGTCAAAATCAATTCATCGGCAGTATAGATATCATACCGGGTGAACGGTTTCTCTTCACACGACATCTTCAACGACCGCGCGATATCCAGTACCGTCGTCGCGGTAATGCCGGCTAACACGCCCAGCCACGTCGGAACAGCGACAAGCTTGTTCTTTTTGATCAAAATGATATTGTCTCCGGTACATTCCGTAACATACCCTTCCTGGCTCATCATGATCGCTTCCGGGACGCCATGATTCGTTGCTTCGATCTTGGCTAATATGTTATTCAGATAATTCAACGATTTGATCTGCGGATTCAGCGCTTCCGGAGAATTACGTCGCGTCGGTACCGTAATGGTATCCAGCCCTTTTTCGTACAATTGGGCAGAATATAACGTGATCGCGTCGGTAATGATGACTACGGTCGCGTCTTTGCATTTACGCGGATCAAGCCCTAAATCGCCGGTACCGCGAGAGACCACGATGCGGATATACCCGTCGTTTAATTTATTCTCTTTTAGCGTGCTGATAACGGCGCTCGCCATCTCCTGCTTATTCAAGGGAATCGTCAACATGATCGCTTTAGCCGAGTCATACAACCGATCGATATGGTCGGTCAACTTGAACACACAACGGTTATACACACGGATACCTTCAAAAACACCGTCCCCATAGAGAAATCCGTGGTCAAACACGGATACCTTCGCAACATCCTTATCGTACAAGGTACCGTCAATGTAAACCTTCATTATCAGTCTCCTTTTATATGCCGAAATGCTGTCTGCTTGTCCAACGTTCCTTGAGGTTTCTTAATGTTCCTTTAGGTTCCTTGACGTTACTTTTCAATTGCAACATTTCGAAACATTCCGGAACTTTAAGGAACTTCCCGGAACCTCCTAACAGCGGTCATCTGTGTTAGATATTATACCATTCTTAATATGGATAATTCTATCAGTTTTTTTCGCGAGGTCCATATTATGCGTAACAATGACGATCGTAATGCCCTCGGTCCGCTGAAGGCGAAAAAGCAATTCAGAGATCTTCCCGGCAGTCGCAAAATCAAGGTTCCCGGTCGGCTCGTCACAGAGCAACAAAGGCGGTTTATTCATCAGCGCCCGGCCGATCGCGACGCGTTGTTTCTCTCCGCCGGACAGCCGGCTCGGGGAAAAGTCCGCGCGGTGCCGAAGGTCTAAAACGTCCAAGAGTTCCTCCGCCCTGCTGCGGAGAGCTTCTTTCGAATAGGTAGTATAGACCATCGCCGGCAACATGATATTCTCACACACCGTTAACTCTTCGATCAGATGATAAAATTGGAAGATAAAGCCGATCTTTTTATTCCGGAACCGGCCCATATCACGTTCACTGAACGTATGGACCGCGTTTCCATCAAAAAGTACCTCGCCGCTCGTCGGTTTGTACAAGCCCGCGATAATGTGCAATAATGTCGTTTTTCCTGCCCCGGACGGGCCGGTAATACTGACGGATTCTTTGCGGTCGATCGTAAACGAAAGGCCACGCAACACTTCCACGGTATCGTTTTGCCTGGAAAAGGTTTTGGTAATATTCTTAACGTCGATCAAACAATTATTCATAGCGCAATGCCTCAGCAGGCTGGATCTTGGTGATCCGTAATGCCGGGATCAGGCTGGCAAAGAACGCCAAAAGCAATGCCACAGCCGATACAATGATAATATCCGACGGTTTCAACTCAACCGGTAAATACTTAACATAGTAGATACTCTCCGGTAACGTCACAAAATGATACCGGCTGATCAATAGACAGAGAACAATACCCAAGATTATTCCGCTGCCGATACCCAGCACTGCCAAGACCATCCCCTGCAGCGTAAAAATATATACGATATTGCCGGCATTGATCCCTAAAGAATGCAGTATGCCGATATCCCGTATTTTGTCGACGACTTTCACCGTCAGGGTGGCAAAAATATTAAAACAAGCGACCAATATGATCAGGCTCAGGATGATAAACATGGTGATCTTCTCCAGTTTTAACGCTGAGAAGAGCGCGATGTTCGATTCAGTCCACGTCCGGACAAAATAAGATGAAGGCAGGATCTTTTTGACGTTCATCTTGACCGCGTCAGCCTCATAGATATTACTCAGGCGGATCCCGATTGACGGATAATAGTTGTTGCCCATCAGCATCTTGGCAAACGGCACGTCAGCCAGCAGGTAGAACGCGTCCAGCTCGTGCATCCCAATCGAAAAAATACCGGTCAACGGGACTTGATAGTTCTTCCGTTCCAGCGATACCAAGGGGATCTCATCGCCGACCAACGCATTATTGTTCCGCGCGAAGGTCCGTCCGACAATAATACCTGCACGCGAAAGAGAGCCTTCGACCATGAATTGTTTTAAATACTGCTGTTCTTTCTCCTGAGAAAAGTCATATCCGGTGACGACACACGGATAGTACCGGCGGCCTTCTTTGACAAAAACTTGGCCCTCGACATACGAAGCAACGCTCTGCACGGACGGCAGCTTCTCGATAGCCGTGATCATGGACGCGGGAATATCGTCTTTCTGCGCGCCTTCAATGATCACATGATATTTCAAACGAAGCATCTTATCTTTCAGGTCTTTATCAAATCCGCTCATGACCGCCAACACGACGATCAGCGCCATAACACCGACGCAGAGTCCCAGCATCGCGACCCAACTGATAAAAGAAATATGCGTTTTATCCTGTCCGGTAAGATATTTGAGAGTCAAAAAATGCCGGTAGTTCATGTGATTATATCTGTTTACCGAGGGATGTCCATTCACTTCGTTCACTAGGACGAAGGACGATCATTCGCTTCGCTCATTAGGACAATAAATACCATAACTTTTAACACTAACTTTTAACACTGAATATTTAGGTTCAAGTTTAAGAAATGCTTCCATCTATAGTATTAATGTTTTTTCTTCATTCGTCCGAGTATCCGAAGGATACGATCATCCAAGCGAAGCGGTCATCCATCGGGATTTATTCAAAAGATGTATCACGCCAATCAAGCTATCCCTGAGTAGCGCCTTCCTCTTGTTTAATCATCCTCGCCAAGGGGAACAATATCACGTCACGAATAGAGGCCTGATTCAAAAAAAACATGACCAAACGGTCTATCCCGATCCCCAGCCCGGCAGCCGGCGGCATACCATACTGTAAACTGGTGACAAAGTCCGTATCGATCTTACCGGCAGTAGACGCTTCCTCGTCGATCTTCAGCTGATCGAGAAAGCGTTTCTCCTGGTCGACCGGGTCATTCAACTCGGAATAGGCGTTGGCGATCTCCATCCCGCCGATAAAAAGCTCAAACCGTTCAACGATCTCCGGAACATCTTTGCTGCTTTTAGACAACGGCGACATCCATTTAAAAAAGTCGACTACAAAGATCGGCCGGTCAGCGGGAAATCTTTTTTCGATCAGGTCTTCGGTGATCTTTAAGATCTGCGTACGGGAAAGGTTCTTCAGGGAAAGGTGTAATTTGTTGCAGATCTTCTCCAGTACCGTTTCCTGAGAATCCGCGGCAACAATACCAAATTCATCTTTAAATATCTGCGCGAACGAGATCTTCTGCCAAGGCCCGGAAAGATCGATCGTTTTCCCCTGATATTCCACCGAATCTTTTTGATACAAGCGCTGCGCGATCGATCTGAAAAGCTCCTCGATCAGATCCATCATATAATGATAGTCTTTATACGAACAGTACGCTTCCAGCATCGTAAATTCGGGATTATGACGGGTCGAGATACCTTCATTACGAAAGCTACGGTTGATCTCAAAGACACGTTCAAACCCGCCGACCAACAATTTCTTCAAATAGAGTTCCGGAGCTATCCGCAAATAAATATCCATGTCCAGCGTATTATGGTGCGTCTTAAACGGCCGGCCGGCCGCGCCGCCGGGAATCGGATGTAACATCGGAGTTTCCACTTCCAGATACGCGTGTTTTCTAAAGAAATCCCTGACCATATCCACGATCTGTATGCGTTTGACAAAGACTTCCCGCGAAGATTTATTCGAAATCAGGTCAAGGTACCGTTGGCGATACCGGACTTCCACATCTTTAAGACCATGCCATTTCTCCGGGATCGTCAGCATCGCCGGGGCCAATAAAGCAAACTCCTCTATGAGAATGGTTATCTCGGCGGTCCTCGTTTTAAACAGTTTCCCTTTTACGCCGATAATATCGCCGACTTTTAATGCCTGGAACTGATGAAACGCTTCGGGCGAGAGTTTTTCCTTGTGCGCATAGACCTGGACCCTGCCGGTAACGTCTTCGATGTCCGCAAAACAAGACTTACCATGCTCGCGCTTTGTCATCAGCCGTCCGGCCGAATAGACCTCTTTCTCTTCCTGAAAGGCATCCTTCAACTGCTGGATCGGGATCTCTTTCGGATATTTTGTTATCGTATACGGGTTATCGCTCATTATTTTACTCCTTGATTTCTGAGAACAAGTGAACTATTCCCCAAAGGGGATAATTCGGCTACACGCTTTTTCTGCCGCAAAAGCCTAAGCCTCATTATGAACAAGCGCACAAGTTTAAATACTGATGCTCACCGAAAAAATTCTTTTATGACTTGTTTACTTGTTCACTTGTCGCTAGTGCACTGTATAGATTACCAATACAATACATTCCTTCCGCCGCGCCGTAAAACGACAATATTGTGGTCGTCGACGAAATATTTCTTTTTGTCTTCATCCAGATTGACTCCCACGCTTGAGTTCTTCTCCAACGTATTAAAACGATCGACAATCGCGTTCTGTACGACCGCGTTCTCGCCGATGATGGTAAAATCCAGAATAATAGAATTCTTTATCCGGGTATTCTTTCCGATACGTACGCCCCTGCCGATAATGGAATTCTCGATATGCGCGCCCTGCACGTTACAACCTTCACTGAGCATGGAATTAATGATCGTGTTATTATGCAGTTTTGCCGGCGGCGCGTCCAACGAAGAAGCATAAATAGGCCACTGCTGATTATCCAGGTCCAACGCCGGCTTCTCGCCCAAAAGATCCATATTCGCCTTCCAGAAGCTGTAAATAGTACCGACATCGCGCCAATACGACTGTTCTTCATATTTCTTCAACGCGGGGATCCGGTTCTTCATAAAATTATAGGCATAGACGTTCTTCTCTTTAATAAGCCGGGGAATCACGTCTTTGCCGAAGTCGTGCGAAGAATTCTTGTCCTCGGCATCCTTTAACAACGCGTCCAAAAGCACTTTTGTATTAAAAATATAATTGCCCATCGATATCAGGCATTTATCGCCGACCAGCTCGCTTTTCTTCGGCGCCTGGGGTTTCTCTTCAAAAGACACGACACGATTCTTTTTGTCAACGCCCAGGACCCCGAACTGTGACGATTCTTTCTGGTCGACGAGCAACGACGCGACCGTCACGTCGGCTTTGTTTTTATGATGAAAATCGAGCATCTGACTGATATTCATCCGGTAAATATGGTCCCCGCCGAAAACACAGACGACTTCGGGCCGAAAGTCTATGATAAGATTCAGATTTTGATAGACCGCGTCGGCAGTCCCGCGGTACCATTCCGCCTGCGCGGCGCGCATTTGCGGCGGAACGACCGTAATAAAATGCTTGACCAACATACCCTGCCGGCGCCAGCCGCTGCGGATATGTTCGATCAGCGATTGCGATTTGTACTGCACCAAAACGTAAATAGAATAAATACCGGAATTAACGAAATTACTCAAGGCAAAGTCGACGATACGATACTTACCGCCAAAAGGAACCGATGGCTTTGAACGATCGATCGTCAAGGGATACAACCTTTCGCCCTTGCCGCCTGCCATGACTATGCCGAGGATCGATTTCTTTTGTGTCATTTTAAACCTCGTTATGCGTATTGCGAACTTCGTATTGCGTAATTCTCTCGGATTATGCGCACGACGCATGACGCACACCGCAATACGTCACAGTATTATATCACCATTCAGTATCTTTTGCGCTGTCTGAATATTGACACGCCCTTCATACAACGCTTTACCGACAATAACCCCTTTTAAATGCGGGATGGCTGCCGTGTGTATGGCTGCTAAGTCATGATCCGAGCCGATACCGCCGGCAATACAAAAAGAAGCCGGGACCCCTTGCATCAACGACGCAAAAAAGTCTAAACGGGCACCCTGCAGGGTGCCGTCCGAAGATATGTCGGTTATAATAAAATCAGAACAGCCGTCCTGGATAAATTCCTGAAATAACTGAGGGATATTCTTTGAAGGGACCTCCTCTTTCCAGCCTTTGACACACAGCCGATTGTCCCGGAAATCAAATGAAACAACGATCCTGCCGGGAAAAAGCCCCAAAGCTTTTTTGACAAACGGTTTATCCAGAAAAGCCTGCGTTGAAACAACGACTTTAGCCGCACCCTGTGAAAGCACGTACTCTAAATACGCGTGGTCACGGATGCCTCCAGCCCACTGAAACGCACAAACGCCTTTCAGCCTGGCCGCGATCGTATGCACAAGGTCTTTTTGCGGTTTATTGACGATCGCGCCGTCCAGATCGACAATATGCAGGTACTGGATATTGTTCTTCAAAAAAATATCCAGCGCGTCAAAGATATTCTTATAATAAACTTTCTTGTTCTCCAACGCCCCCTGATAGAGACGGACGACTTCAGCGTTGACTAAATCCAGTGCCGGAATAAATAATGCCATACGCTACACCTTCAAATCACAGAAATTACGCAAAAACGTCAGCCCTTTTTTCTGGCTCTTCTCCGGGTGAAATTGGACCGCGTAGACGTTCTCGCGGTGTATATACGAAGAAAATGGAATCCCATAGTCCGTTACGCCTTCCGTAAACGCGCCCCGCGGGCAATAATAGGAATGCGCAAAATAAAAGAAACTATTATTGTCGATGCTTTTCCAGAGGCTCTTTTTCGGCCCTCGCGCGGGTGTTCGCACACTATTCCAACCCATGTGGGGAACGATCAGACCGGCGCCTTTAAAACGCGTCACAACGCCCTTAAAAAGCCCCAAGCCTTTTTCGCCGCGGGCTTCCTCACTCTCATCAAAAAGCAACTGCATCCCCAGACAGATCCCCAGGAAAGGCTTACCTTTTAAGATCTCTTTCGTCAACAAAGCATCGAGCTTCTTCTGCCGTAATACACATATCCCTGCCTTAAAATTGCCGACCCCGGGAAGGATAAGCTTATCGGCAGCTTTAATCTTGACTTTAGAAGACGTAACAACGGCGTTTTTTCCCACGTGGGCTATCGCCTTGTACACGCTATCCAAATTACCGGCATTGTAGTCGATTATGGCTATCATTTTTATGACTCGTACTGCGTCATGCGTATTTCGTATTGCGCAATACGCAGCCCGCAATACGCGTAACGGTTAGTTTACAGGATGCCTTTCGTGGAAGGAATTCCTTTATTGCGCGCGTCACGCTGTACCGCCCGGCGCAGAGCTAATGCCAAAGCCTTGAAACAAGCTTCCAGCATATGATGCAGGTCTTCTCCTTCAAGGATATCGATATGCACGGTCATCTTCGCGTTGGCGACAAATGACTGAATGAACTGCTTGAAATAATTATACGTATAGTCGCTTAACGAACACTCTTTGATCTTCGCGGGCCTGATCGCGCAGAAACTGCGGTTGCTGACATCCAAAACGACCCGGCATAAGGCTTCATCCATGGCGCAATATGCGCCGGCAAAACGGGTAATCCCCTCTTTTGCCGCCAAAGCTTCGAGAAAGGCCTGCCCTAAACAGATAGCGACGTCTTCATTGGTATGATGAATATCGACCTCTAAATCACCTTTGACCTTCAAAGCCACGTCAAAACAGCCGTGCTTGGAAAAAAGCGTGAGCATGTGGTCAAGAAAACCGATACCCGTACTGATAGAAGACTTGCCCGTGCCGTCCAATACAAGAGACAAAGAAATATCCGTTTCTTTCGTGGTACGTTTAATCCGTGCTTTTCTTGTTTTTGCCATACCGAACCATCCTTATCTATTCGTCACGTTACCGGCACTCTTTTCCAACGGCGTGAAATCAACGATCGCTTCATCTTCCCGGATAACCCCCAGGTGCTCCCGGGCTATTTTCTCCAGAAAATAGGCGTCTTTTTCTTTGACTAATTTGTTCTTATGCGTCAGATCAGATACTTGCCTCTTCAATTGGAGGATCTCATTCTTAAGATCGAGTTTACGCTTCTGTAATTCTTGAATGCGCGTATACTCCGGCAAGTAAATCGAGGCAAGCACGCCGACGACTATGCTCGCCAAAATACCAAAACCGATGACCTTAAACAAATTTCTTTTTAATAATCCTACCGGCATATTCGGCTTTCTTGCCTAACTGTTCTTCAATACGCAACAACTCGTTATATTTGGCAATACGGTCGGTCCGTGACAAAGACCCGGTCTTGATCTGGCCGGCGGCAGTGCCGACGGCAATATGCGCGATCGTCGTATCTTCGGTCTCGCCAGAACGATGCGAAATAACAGACGTATAATTATTCTTGCCCGCTAAAGCGACCGTATCCAGCGTCTCGGACAATGAACCGATCTGATTGACTTTAATCAAAATAGAATTAGCGATGTTCTGTTCGATCCCGCGCTGTAACTTCTTGGGATTCGTCACGAAAATATCATCGCCGACCAATTGTATTTTCTTGCCTAAAACCTGGGTCAGTTTTCCCCAGTTCGGCCAATCGTTCTCATCCAAACCGTCTTCGATAGAAAAAATCGGGAATTGACCGGTTATTTTCTTATAATAATCGATCAAATACTGCGCGTCTCTGCCTTGTCCTTCGAACTGGTATTTGCCTTCTTTATAGAATGAACTGGCAGCGGCATCCAACGCCAAAGCGACTTCTTTTTCCGGCGAGTAACCAGCCTCTTTTATTGCCTGAATAATGTTTTCCAGGGCTTCCTGATTGGTTTTCAAATGCGGAGCAAACCCTCCTTCGTCGCCGACCGACACCGACAACCCCTTGGACTTAAGGATCTTCTTCAAACTATGGAATACTTCCACGCCTGCTTGTAACGCGCGGCTGAACGAATCAAAACCAAACGGCGCTATCATAAACTCCTGAATATCCAAACCACTGTCAGCATGCATCCCCCCGTTGAGAATATTCATTAACGGCAAAGGCAACACTTTCCCTTTGGCTTTTCCCAAATAAGCGTACAACGGCTGTTTCTGCTGGAGCGCGGCAGCTTTGGCGACTGCTAACGATACGCCTAATATCGCGTTTGCGCCTAATGTCGATTTGTTCTCAGTCCCGTCCAATTTCAACATGATCGCGTCGATCTTACGGAAATCGGCTTCTTTTCCTTTTATCGCTTTCGCGATCACGGTATTGACGTTCTGGACGGCATTCAGTACGCCTTTTCCCAAATATCGTTTTTTATCTCCATCGCGTAATTCAATGGCTTCATATTCACCCGTTGAAGCGCCCGACGGAACCGCGGCAGTTCCCTTAATCCCGCTGGTCAAAGTCACGTCGACTTCAACGGTCGGATTACCGCGCGAATCAATGATCTCTCTTCCTTTCACTACTTTGATCTTACTCATAAAAACCTCCTATGGTTGTTGTGTATATACGTAGAATATTACATGCACTTGTACAATGTTCGATCATCAATACAGCTACCGTTGTACGAGTTCACGGGATGTTCGTTTTACGCATTCACCCCCTTCGGGGGCTTCCGCTAAACGAATTAAATTATACTGTGTATGACTGAGAAGTCAATGGACAAATGGTAGGAAAAAGCTCGTCAGCTGGTTGGCTCGTGAGCTTGTTTTAGAGTATTTATTTCTTTACGTGCGAGAGGACCGCGCCGGGCTGGTAATACACTTGATTCTTTCCGTGCTTCTTGGCTTCATACAAGAAAGTATCCGCGAGATTCAGCAGATCTTCTTTGGCTATCGTATTGCGGGGATACGACGCGATACCTAAGGACAGCGTCACGTTACGCAACGGCTCGTTCAGGATCGTTCTGTGCAGCCGCGCGACATTTTCACGGATACGTTCCGCGACACGCGTAGCGCTGCGCAGATCCGTCTCAGGTAATACCACGCAAAACTCTTCTCCACCGTACCGGCTGACCGTATCCATCGTGCGGATCGTCTGCTGCGCTACTTCAGCGATCTCTTTCAAGACCATATCGCCATAGAGATGCCCGTAAGAATCGTTATACTTTTTAAAATCGTCGATATCCATCATGATGAGCGAAAGCGGTAGACCGTGCTTCTGGGCACGGCTGTATTCCGCGTCGAATTTCTCCAAGAAATAACGTTTGTTAGCCACTCCGGTAAGGCCGTCGGAAATCGACAATTTCTGGTAATAACAATACAAATGCGATATCTCAAGGCAAACGTTCAATTGTTTGATAAAGATCCCCATGACCTGCTTGAGGTCTTCCGGCAAAGATTCAAAACAGAGCATAAGTTTCTTTGACGTTTCCGCGTATAACGGATATACCAGCTGTCCGAAAGAAGAGTTCTTCGGCGACGCTTTCGCCCGCCTGAAGTAAAACCGGGTGTTTTCAAGGGCTCTTAATTCGTTACGGACCCGTTTCAGGATATCCCGGGCACGCAGCGCGGACGCCGACTTTTCCAGTATCGCAAAGATCTCCGTGACCGCTTCTTCTTTTTTTTCCAGTAAATAGATCTGTATCTTAATATCCTGGATCTTCTCCATCAAATGGTTACGGTAACGCACCCGCATATCCAACTGAACGGACAGCGCCTTACGCCGGCGTTCCGCAAGATAGCTTAAGCCGTAACACCCGCACAAAAGGACCAAACAATAGCCGATTATGCCGAACATACCATATTCTTTCCTGACTGCTTGGCTTTGTACATGAACGTATCTGCCGTAAAGACCATATCTTCAGCAGTCAACGCGTCATCCGGGTAAGAAACGACACCGACAGAAACAGTCACCGAGACTTCTTTGTTCCTGACATTGACCTTCATCTCCGCGATACCCTTACGCAGCATCTCAGCCATCTGGATCGCCTCGCCTTTCGATAACTTCAGCAACGCCAAGAATTCTTCACCGCCGAACCGGCACAGGAGATTTCCCTCTTTGATCAGTATCCTGCGAGCCAAAGAAGTCAATTCCTTCAAGATGTAATCACCGACGCTATGGCCATAAGTATCATTGATCTGTTTAAAATTATCGATATCGATCATCAATAAGGACACTCTCTCTTCCAACAAAAAGGCTGAGGCAACCTCTTCGCGCAACCGTTTAACAAAATGGTCTCTTAAAAATAAACCGGTCAGACTGTCACGGATAGCCAACTCCGAGACCTTCTTCATCATGACCAACCGCTCCATAAAAACTGCCGCCAGACTACAGACGGCGGATAAAACACGCAAATCCGAAAGGTCAAAAAACGATTTCCGGGGGCTTTCGATCCTTATAATACCTAAAACAGTCTTACCAAATGTAAGCGGGCTGGCAATAAACGACTGTATTTTCCGGCTTTTAGGAGCAATCGCCTCGGATACCGGGAAACGGAATTCTTCATCAAGATTAGGGACTAAAACGCTCTTATTCTGTTGCAATATCCAATAATCAAAGATATCGCCGTCTTTTTCCTGAATAGAGACCATCCGGTTCTCCCGGTTGGTTTCCAGAAGACGCAATTCCTGCCCGGCTTCATTACGGCTGAAAAAAAGGATGTTCGAACAGCGGGGATACAATTTACGCAAGTGGTCCAATACATAGACCGGAAGATTATCGATACTGCGTAACGTATTCAATCGTTCCAACAGGTCTTCCAGTTCCTTGATATTTTCAATATTCGAAGGGATACGATTCTTAAAAATCGTTTTTTCTTTGACTTCGGCCTCAAGAAGATTAATAGATTCTTTCGCGTCATCGTGCTTGATCAACAAAGACTTACGCTGACGCTGTACCCATACTCTTTGAAAGGATATATAGAGGAGGCTTACTGAAGAACAGCCGGCAAGATAAGGGAAAGTGCTACTTCCCCAGTATAAGCAGGGAAATCCGACCAAAATGAACGCAAAGAGATAAAAATATAAGTTATACAACAGTGTTTTCTGACGTTACGTCAAAAAAATGCGCTTTACTCATATCAAAAACCACCTCTAGACTCCCCCCGATCGGTGGCCTGTTCTGCGGGTCGACAACCGCGATAAAAGTATGCTTCCCGGTCGAAAGGTGCAGATGATTGACAGCACCCATCGGTTCCAAGACTTCACACCGTACGCGCACGGTGTTGTCTTCCGATGCGAAAGACGCAAACAGTTTATCAAAGATATTCTCAGGGCGTATACCGAAGATTATGTCTTTTCCGACATAATCTTTCAGTTTCGGATACATCTCTTCTATAAGTTTAACACGAAAACTGACGCCATCAAAATATAATTTGCGTTCTTCTTTGACGATCTTTCCGGTCAAGAAATTCATCGGCGGCGAACCGACAAAGCCGGCGACGAACTTATTCGCCGGTTTCTGATAGACCGTCATCGGATCGGCAAACTGCTGGATCTTCCCGTTACGCATGACCGCCATACGGTCGCTTAACGTCATCGCCTCGACCTGATCATGGGTAACGTATATCATGGTCGTCTGCAGCCGCAAATGCAATTTATGGATCTCGGTACGCATCTGCACGCGCATCTTCGCGTCAAGATTGCTTAACGGTTCGTCAAATAGAAAGACTAACGGTTTCCGTACGATCGCCCGGCCGACAGCCACGCGCTGGCGCTCCCCGCCGGACAGTTCTCGGGGTCTTCGATGCAATAAATGCCCGATTCCCAAAATGACCGACGCTTCTTTGACTCGCTTCTCGATCTCGCTCTTGGGGTATTTGCGCAAACGCAAAGAAAAAGACATGTTCTCGAAAACCGTCATGTGCGGATACAACGCGTAGTTCTGAAAAACCATGGCTATATTGCGATCTTTCGGAGGGATCTCGTTAACGTGGCGATCACCGATATAAATATCTCCGCTGGTCGCATCTTCTAAGCCCGCGATCATACGCAATGTGGTTGATTTCCCGCAGCCGGAAGGGCCGACAAAAACAATAAACTCTTTATTCTCAATGCCTAAATCGACCTGCTCGACAGCGACAACGCCCCCGTCATATACTTTAGTGACTTTCTTTAAACTTACTTGCGCCATACTTCCTGCCTCTTGGTATCTTGTATGAACTCTCCCGATTCACCCATTACATCACGACCAAAAATCACGTCTATTATAGATTATTTCAAGAAAGTGTCAATAAAAACTATCGGGTCAACCCGCCTTTTCACGCTTGTTTTTTGTAAAAGTATACCATAGGATCAAAGCAAAGCCCACGGTAATACAGCTATCCGAAAGGTTAAAAACCGGCCAAATCCGAATATCGATATAATCAACGATATATTTATAATAAAACCGGTCGAACAGGTTCGAAAAAGCCCCGCCAAGTATCAAACCGCAACAGATCCGCAGTAACCGGCTGGTACGGCTATATCTCCAGAAGAACCCGATAAACGCGACGGTCGCGATTGCGCTGATGAAAGCAAAGAAACTATTCTTCCCCTGCCAAAGCCCCATGGCAGAACCGGTATTATGTACTAAGGTAATATGCAGAATGTTGGGTAACAAGGGGATGCTTTGGGAGAGGGCCAGATGAGCCTCAAGCTGGCGCTTGACGACTCCATCAATCAGAAAAACAAGGGCACTTAAGAGAAAAATACTCACCAGATTAGAGCTGAGATTCCTGTTTTTCCTGACATTTCTTGCAGAAACGCGAGTGCGGCAGGACTTCAAGGCGTTGCTTATTGATGATCCCTTTACACATCTGGCACTGGCCAAAAGTGCCTTCGTCAACACGCCGGATCGCTTCATCGATCTCAATAAGGACTTCCCGTTCATCGGAAACACGCTCTAACGAAAAATCACGCTCATAATTATCGCTGGCAACATCGGCCATATGCACGCCATACCCGGAGATGTCCCCGGAAACGTCTTTTTGTGACTTCATCAACGTATCTTCCGAAAGATGTTTTATATCAGTCGATACTTGTTCTTTTAAACTGATAAGTTTATCCCGGTATTTCTGTAGATCCTTCTCCGTAAGTTTTTTTCCTGGCATCGTTATACCCCCTTAACTGATTTTTCCATTACTGCCACGCATTTATGGCAGAGACCTGCGTAGCGAGCGTCTTCCGCATCATCAGTAAATACCCAGCACCGCTGGCATTTTTTCCCTGACGCTTTATCTACCGTGATGGCGTCCTGAGGAGATTTCTCAACCATTACTTGAGAAACAATACAGAGCGTTTTGATCAACGGTATCCGTGATTCAAAGAACTGGTATTCCTTCGATTCGGCACACTGTATCGTCAGCCGTGCCTCCAAAGGAGACCCTATTGTACCTTTACTTCTAAAATTTTCAAGCTCTTTTAATACTTTTTCGCGCAGGGCAAAAAGCCGTTCCCACTCCTGCTCATCGATCATTCCGGCCGGGACTTCCAACGGAAGTTGCCAATCCTGCATAAAAACCGACTGCCCCCCCTGTGCCGCCTTAAAATGAGTATACGCATCTTCTGCCGTAAAGCTTAAAATCGGGCTCATCGCCTTTATCAGCATGTCCGCGGTCGCCCAAAGAACGGTTTGAGCCGACCGGCGTTCAGTTGAGGTTTTGTAATGAGTATATAACGTATCTTTGAGAATATCCATGTAGAATGAGCTTAACTCGATATTGCAAAAACCGTATAGTTTCTGGGTCACTTTATAGAACTCATAACGCTGGTAACATCCCCGGACATCAGCAAAGAGTTTCTGGGCTTTATACAGCATATATCGGTCTAACGGCAGCAATTGCTGCACGGTCAGCGCGTCCTGATCAGCCTTAAAGTCATAGATATTCGCCAAGAGAAACCGGACGGTATTACGTATCTTGCGGTACTGTTCGACAAGCTGTTCAACGATACCCGTGGAAATCCGGATATCTTCCTGATAATCGCTAGAAGCGACCCACAACCGTAAGATATCCGCGCCGTATTTCTTGACCATCTCCTGCGGGGATACCACATTACCCTGGGATTTGGACATCTTCTTCCCTTCACCATCGACCACAAACCCGTGCGTCAGGATATTCTTGAACGCCGCGATGTTTTCCGTGCTCATAGAAAGAATATAGGAAACCTGGAACCACCCCCGGTGCTGATCAGACCCTTCCAGATAAAGGTCCGCGGGAAACGATAGCGCCGGATTCGCCTTACAAACCGCGTTAAAACTCGCCCCGGACTCAAACCAGACGTCAAGAATATCAGCTTCTTTCTCAAACTCTTCTTTCTTGCACTGCGGACAGGTAAATCCTTGGGGAATAAACGCGGTCAACGGTTGCTCAAACCAGCTATCCGTCCCCATTTCCCGGACTTTTTGAATAAACGGGCCGATGATCTTCGGGTCTAAAATAACCGTCCGGCAGGCTTTACACCGTACTGCCGGGATCGGGATCCCCCATAAACGCTGACGCGAAAGGCACCAATCCGGACGCGTAGAAAGCATCGAAGCCATGCGTTCTTTACCCGATGACGGATACCATCCGATGGAATCCATCTCATTCAATAACCGGGAACGTAACTGCTGGTGTTCAATATTCAGGAACCACTGGTACGTCGACCGAAAAATGATCGCCGATTTGCATCGCCAGCAAAATGGATACGAATGCGTGATGGTATCCACATGCACGAGGCGCTGTTTCTCTTTCAGAAGAGCAATGATCTCTTCCTGTGCGTTAATAACATTCTTACCTTCAAAAATACCGGCATCCTTCGTAAAAAAACCTTTATCATCAACCGGCATAAGGATCGGCAATCCATACTGTTGACCGGCTTTAAAATCGTCAGCACCATGGCCGGGAGCGATATGCACACAACCGGTCCCTTCATTCTTAACCACAAAGGAAGCGTTTATGACCAGAGATTCGCGCGCCATAAACGGATGCACAGCCTTGCTCCGGTCCAGATCTTTACCCCATACCTGACCAACCACGCGAAATTCACCGACACCCTTTTCTTTGATAACGTCGATAAGGTCTTTAGCAAAAATAAGATAATCGTCCGCGCGCTCGGCAATGACATACTCAAAATCAGGGTGCACGGCGACCGCGACATTCGAGACCAGCGTCCACGGCGTTGTCGTCCAAACGAGCAAATACGCTTTCTTTTTTCCGGCGACCGCCTTGATCCTCTCCGAAGCCTTCAATTCAAAGGTGCAATACAAAGAAAAAGACTGTTTATCGTTATATTCGATCTCGGCTTCGGCTAATGCCGTCTCACAGCGCATACACCAGTTGACCGGACGCAGATTCCGATACACATACCCTTTTTCGACCAGGCTCAAAAGAACTTCCAAAACCCGTGCTTCATATTCCGGCTGTAACGTCAAATACGGTTTTTCCCATTCTCCGAAAATGCCTAAGCGGATAAAATCATCTTTCTGGAGTTTCACGTATTTCAACGCGTATTCCCGCGCTTTCTTGCGAAAATCAACGATATCGACCTGATGTTTCGACTTTTTCAGTTCTTTCAATAGCTGATGCTCGACCGGCAAGCCATGACAATCCCAGCCGGGGATATACGTCGACGAATGCCCTTCCATGGTCCTGAATTTCAGGACGATGTCTTTTAGGATCTTATTCAAGGCGTGGCCGAGATGAATAAGCCCGTTCGCATACGGCGGGCCGTCATGGAGAACAAATTTCTTCTTTTGCTGGTTCTTCTTACGGACTTCACAATACACAGTATTCCAAGCAGCCATGATCTTCGGCTCATTTTGAGCCAGATTGGCTTTCATCGAAAAATCAGTTTTCGGAAGATTTAGAGTGTCTTTGTATTCCATAATGAGGCCGAGATTTTTCTCGAGCTTCGTGAAGAAAAAATCTCAGGCCGAATTACCCCCTTTAGGGGGTCCTCCTATTTTTTCTAATGAGATAGCATTTTTTCAAGCATCAAAGCGTAGAAAAAATGCGTTATCGAATTATCCCGTGGAATCCGAAGGATTCCCGGGACAAAATCCCTGAAATTGCACAGCAATTTCTAGGGGCCCCCTTTAGGGGGTCTCCTATATTAGCATTCTCGAAAAATCCTGCGACGCACCCCGGGAATCTTTTAGATTCCTCGGGGTAATTCGGCTACGCAGCTTTTCTTCGCCTTTGGCTCGAAAACCCGCTGCCTCATTAAAAGTAGTGCCGCTTCTCAAACTCCTGAACTCGCGCCTTGATCGCCGGTCTTGTTGCTTTAACTAAACCATTCAAACTAAACCCTTCAACGGTAAACGAAGCCAGGACGCTTCCGTGCACAATGGCTTTACGAAAAACAGACTGGTTAAGCTTGCCGCTTTGGCTGATATAGCCCATGACGCCTCCGGCAAACGTGTCGCCGGCGCCGGTCGGGTCAACAACGGTTTCCAGCAAAAAGGCCGAAGTACAAAAGAAAGTTTTATCATGAAAAAGCAAAGCGCCATGCTCGCCTTTTTTCACGATGACCTTTTTCGGCCCCAGCTTAATGACTTGCTGGACCGCCTTCAAGATGTTTGATTCTCCGGACAAAAGCTTCGCTTCTCCGTCATTTAAGAAAAAAAGGTCTATTTTCTTCAATAATTTCAGCAATTGCTGCCGCTTATTCGCAATCCAGAAATTCATCGTATCCGCAGCGACAAGACGCGGACGTGACAATTGTTGAAGGACACGCTCCTGAATTTCCGGGTCGATATTAGCCAAAAATACATACGGAGTCTTCTTATATTCTTCTGGAATAGCCGGATCAAATTCCGCCAATACATTCAAATGGGTCGCCAGCGTCGTCGCGCTGTTCATGTCGCCGGTATACTCGCCTTCCCAGCGAAAGGTCTTTCCGGAGGTCAACATCAATCCGGTTGTATCGATACCCCGCTTTTTTAGGAAAGCAACGTGTTCGTGCGGAAAATCTTTACCGACAACCGCGACCAGCCGTACCGGGCTGAAATAGCGGGCACTGACCGAGAAATATGCGGCAGAACCGCCTAATATCGCCTGATGATCACCAAACGGCGTCTTAACACTATCTAAAGCTACTGTTCCGACAACTAATATGCTGTTCATGTGGCTTAACAATGAAATCTCCCCGGGCTAAAGCCCGGGGTTTCTGTATAATCCCTGCTCGGCTATATATGGCAAAATTCTCTTCGACAATTTTGCCAACCTCGCGGGATAATCGTACGCATTCATCCCAGG
>Ga0172371_10000706_pt1 | contig 52663 bp, 44 predicted proteins | sample Lak12m_FD_114543 | JGI IMG/M metagenome (GOLD analysis project Ga0172371, IMG submission 114543) | Freshwater microbial communities from Kabuno Bay, South-Kivu, Congo - kab_022012_12m | ecosystem: Environmental > Aquatic > Freshwater > Lake | place: Democratic Republic of the Congo: South-Kivu... | reverse complement strand
GCGGGTCCTGCTCGAGGAGATCGAGCTGCTGCGTTGATCGCGGGAGGGATCGCCGCTCAGACCCGCAAGGGCGCCAGCACCCGCCGCAGCGCGTCGGGCCCCTCGTGCCAGGCGAGCGCCAGGCCGTAGTTGGTGACCGGGACGCCGACGGCGGCCAACCGCAGCACGCGCGCCCGCAGCTTCTGCTCGTGGATCATGCAGCCCCCGCAGTGGATCACCACGGCGTAGTTACGCAGCTCGTCCGGATCCGGGAACTCGCGTCCGAAGGCGTGGTCGACGACGACGCCCGGCACGCGCTCCTGCAGCTGGCGCGGCAGCTGGACGGTGCCGATGTCCTCGGCGATGCGGTCGTGGTTGCAGGCTTCGGCGATCAGCACGCGGTCGCCGGCCGCCAGCGCGTCGAGGGCCGCGGCCCCGCGCGCGAAGAGGGCGAGGTCGCCGCCCGAGGTGGCGTGGATCATCACCACCGAGAACGTCGTCAGCGGCACGTCCGCCGGCACCCAGGCGTCCATCACGTCGATGGCCTGGGAGTCGGTCAGCACGAGCTGGACGCTCTCGGCCGCGGCCAGCGCGCCCAGGAAGGCGACGAAGCGCCGGCGCTCGGCGTCCCGCACGGCGGGGTCTTCACAGCGCGCCCGGCGCAGGTCGGTGCGGTACAGCGCGACCGGGACGCTGCGGCGCAGCAGGAACTCCATCGCCATCTCCTGCGGGCGCAGCAGGCGGCCCGAGGGCGTCTCCTCGTCCATCGGCACGTGCAGCAGCACCGCGCCGCGGTCACGCAGGAACGGGAGCAGCGGGCCGGCCCGCTTCGCGGCGGGGGAGGCCGCAGCCAGGAACTCCGCCAGCGCCGCGGCGCGCGCGTCGTCGGCGAGGTCGGCCTCGAAGACCGGGAAACCGCCGTCGCGGGGCAGCGCGCCCAGGCAGAACTCCCGCACGTCGGCGGGCAGCGCGTCGCCGGCGCGCAGGTTCAGCAGCACGGCCAGGTGCTTGCCCAGCCGCAGGCATTCCTGCGCGACGAAGGCCTCGACGTCGACCTGGCCCGAGGCGCGGGCCTGCCGCGGGTCGACGACCAGCGCGACGAGGTCGCACTCCTGCAGCGCGGCCAGCGTCTTCTGCCGCTTCTTGGCGCCGAGGCCCGCGCCCTCGTCCAGGCCGGCGGTGTCGAGGATCTTGCAGGGGCCCAGGGCGTGGATCTCCATGAGCGCGTCGCGGACGTCGGCGGTGGTGCCGGGGGCGGCGTCGACCAGGGACGTGGGCTGGCGGGTCAGCAGGTTCATCGCCGTGCTCTTGCCGGCGTTGACCCGTCCGAAGAAGCCGATGATCGTGCGCGACACCCTGGCCACGGCCGCCTCCTGTTCGAGCATCAAGATGCGACGCGTCGCGCCCGGATGCCAGCCGGTGAACGGTTCACGGGCGGGGGTCGCCCGCCTCCGCGGCGTTCAGCGGCACGACGCCGGGCATCACGCCGGGCGGCACCATCAGGGTCTTCTCGTGCGTGCAGGCCGCCAGGCCGGGCGGCGAGCGGCGCGGCTTGCGCACGTGCTTGCGCAGCGTGTAGACGACCGGGACCAGGCCGGAATTGCGGGCGCGGCAGTACTGGGCGGCCAGCGAGGCGGCCTTCTCCAGGGCCTGCCGGGGCACCTGCTCCGGGCGGCCGCCGGCGCGCAGCACGACGTGGCTGCCGGGCACGCCCTGGGCGTGCAGCCACCAGTCGTCGGGCGCGGCGGCCTTGTGGGTCAGCTCGTCGTTCTCGCGGTCGTTGCGGCCGATCCAGACTTCCCAGCGCTCGTCGACCAGGAAGCGGCGGTAGGGCAGCGCCTCGGGCGGCGCCTCGCGGCGCCCGGCGACCACGCGCTTGCCGGCGCCCAGCAAGGGGGCCTGCTCCGCGCGCCACGCCAGCACGGCGGCGAGCGGGTCCTCGGCGCTGGCCAGCCCGTCCAGCTCGAGCAGCAACTCGCGGCACCTCTGCTGCTTGGCCTCGGCCTCGGCCAGACGGCGCACGATGTGGTCGCGCCCGCGCACGGCCTTGCGCGCCCTCTGGAACAGGCGGTCCAGGTTCTCGGCCGGGCTCAGGGTCGGGTCCAGGACGATGCGGCAGGCCCGGCCGGCGGCGTCGGGCAGTTCGATCTCGGCGGCGCCGCGGCGCACGGCGTGCAGGTGGATGGCGAGGGTCTCGGCGGCGTGCCGCACGGCTTCGCCGCCGTCGGCCGTGGCGAGGTCGCGCGACAGGTTCTCGCTCAGGCGCCCGGCGGCGTCGCCGACGCGACGCAGGGCGGCGCGCGCCTCGGCGAACGCCTCGTCGCTCAGCAGGGGGCCGAGCAGGGAGGGGCCGAGCTCGCGGCAGCGGGCCGCGACGTCGTCGGGGTCCGGCGCCGCGGGCGGTTCCGCGGGGACCGGCGGCGGCGCCAGCGTGGCGGGGTGGGGCGAGGCGTGGGCCGACCACAGCCGGCGGCCGTCGCCGTCGGCGAGCACCAGGTTGCCGCGCTGGCCGAAGAGCTGGTGCGCGAGCGCGAGCCGCCGTCCGTCCGCGGCGGCGAAGTCGAAGAAGAGGATGGCGTCGTCCGGGGGCGCGGACACCGAGACCAGCGCGCAGCCGAGGAGCTGCGACGCGGCCAGGCGCTTCTGCGGCGCCCAGCCCAGGGCGTCGGTCCAGGCGCGGGGCAGGGGGGTCTCGTCGTCCCAGGCCATCACGGCGCCCGCGCGCGCCAGCAGGAAGATGTGCGTGGGTGCGGCGGCGCCCTCCCGTTCCTCGAGGGTCAGTCGCAGCCAGCCGGGGCCGCCGCCGACGCGGGTCGCCCGTCGACCGGACAGGTGCAGATGCCAAGCGGCGGCCAGGGTCCCGAGGGACTCCGGCCGCCGCCAGGGAAGGGTCGCGCGGTCCACGCCGCGGTCTAGAAGAACGTCAGGCCGGCGGTGAGCTTCATGTCCGGCGCGTAGTCCGACAGGCCGATCTTCAGCTCGAACATCAGGGACTTGGACTCGTCGAGGCTCTTCTCGAGGCCGCCCAGGATGCTGATGCCCATCTTGGTGTAGGAGTCGTCCGCTCCCGCCACCACGGTGTCCCACGTGTACATGTGCAGGCCGATCTCGCCGCCCGCGTACGGGGTGAAGCCGCCCAGGTCGGCTTCCTTGAAGCTGTAGTTCGCGTCGGCGGCGAAGGAGTAGAGGCTGACGCCGTCGAAGAACGCGGCTTCGACGTTCGGGACCAGCGCGACCTCGGGCGTGATGTTCAGGCCCTTGACGTGGCCGCCGACGAAGAGCCCGCCGTCGATGGCGTCGGCGTAGCCGCCGCGCACGCCGAAGGCCATGGGGCCGGCCGCCGCGACGCCCGCGACGAGGACGAGGGCCGTGGTCAGGAACAGGATCTTCTTCATCGTGTCTCCCCCTGCAGCTGAAATGGGTTGTAGGCGAACCTCGATCGGTCCGGCCAATTTCTAGGGTATCTCGGCGGAACCGTCAATCCCTGCTTGAGCCGATCGCGGCGGGACGACTCGTGGTTTCCGGCCTTGCCGCCGCCGCCGGACTTGCCTAGACTTGGCCGCCCGGCTCGGCCCGTGCCGGGCCTCCCCTCACGGATCGGAGACCCCGTGCTCAGCATGACCGGATACGGCAACGGCGAAGCGACGGCGGGCGATGCCACCGTCACGGTGGAACTGCGCGCCGTGAACCACCGCTTCCTCGACGTCGCCCTGAAGCTGCCGTCGGCCCTGGCCTTCTGCGAGATCGACATCCGCGAGGTCCTGAAGAACCGCGTCGCGCGCGGCCGGGTCAGCTGCACGTTGACGCTGGAGCGCGGGACCGCGGCGACCGGTTCCACCTTGCAGCCGGCGCGCGTCGAGGCAGGGCTGTCCGCCCTGAACGCGATGGCCGACGCCGTCGCCGCCCGCGGCCTGCCCAGGCCGGAGATCCGGCTCGAGCACCTGCTGGCCCTGCCCGGCTTGTTCGACGGCGGCCAGCCGGCGGACGACCGCGAGGCCCTGCAGGCGGCCGTGACGGCGGCCCTCGACCTGGCCATCGCCGGTCTCGAGGCGATGAAGCGCAAGGAGGGCGACGAGACCGCCGCCGAGATGCGCGCGCGGACCGTGGCCATCGACCGTCACCTCGCGACGGTGGGCGCCCTGGTGCCCGGCGCCCTCGAGGAGGCCCAGAACCGGCTGCGCGAGCGGCTGGCCCAGCTGCTGGGCGAGGCCATCGACCCGCAGCGCCTGGCCCAGGAAGCGGCGATCCTCGTGGACAAGGGCAACATCAACGAGGAGTGCGAGCGCCTCGCCAGCCACCTCGAGCAGGTGCGCGAGGCCCTGGCCGAGGGCGGCCAGGTGGCCAAGCGCCTGAACTTCCTGTTCCAGGAGATGCACCGCGAGGTCAACACCATGGGTTCCAAGACCCAGAACCTCGAGATCACGCGCGCGGTGATCGCCATGAAGGAAGAGATCGAGACCCTGCGCGAGCAGGTCCAGAACCTGGAGTGACCCGGCGATGATCCTGCTGATCAGCGGTCCGAGCGGCGCGGGCAAGACCACCTTCGTGCGGGCCCTGCTCGCCGAGGACCCGCGCGTGCGCTTCTCGGTGTCGACCACCACGCGCCCGATCCGCTCCGGGGAGCGGGAGGGCGTCGACTACCACTACGTCGACGACGCCGAGTTCGACCGGCTCGTCGCCGCCGGCGCCTTCGTGGAGTGGGCGCACGTGCACGATCGCCGCTACGGCACCCGCCGCGACCACATCCAGGCCATGATCGACCGCGGCAAGGTGCCCCTGCTCGACCTGGACGTCCAGGGCGGCAAGAACGTGATCGACCTGTACGGCGACGAGCTCGTCTCGGTGTTCGTGTTCCCGCCCTCCTGGGACGCTCTGGAGGCGCGCCTGCGCTCCCGGGCCACCGACGGGCCCGAGGTCATCGCCACCCGCCTGCGCAACGCCCGCTGGGAAGTGGGCTACGCCTCCCACTACCGCTACTGGATCGTGAACGCCGACCTCGCCGAAGCCCTGCGGCGCATGTCGGCGATCCTGACCGCCGAGCAGTGCCGGCGCCAGCGTTTCCGGGAGCCGCCGCTGGTGCCGACGCTGGAACCGCCTGTCGGACAGTGAGTTGGAGAATATTTATTGATGCCGGCCCGGAACGGGGTTACATTGCTCCGTTCGCGCTCCGCCGGCGGTTGCAGCGCCCCCGGTCCCCGTCGACATGGATCTTCCACCGAGGTGTCCGATGACCTACATCCAGCGCAAGGATGTCACCAACAGGATCCCGAACAAGTTCGAAGCCATCAGGATCGCCGCCCTCGAGGCGCGCCGTCTGAACGACCGGGCCCGCGCGGTGAGCGCGAACCTGCCCGGCAAGCTGACGACCATCGCGGTCCAGCGCCTGATCGACGGCAAGATCCTCTACTACGACAAGCGTGAGCGCGCTGCCGCCGCCCTCAAGGAGCGGGAGAGCGGACAGGAGTAGGCCATGACCCGGTCGCGCGTCCTGCTGCTGGTGACCGGCGGCATCGCCGCCTACAAGAGCTGCCTGTTGGCCCGCCTGCTCGTGCAGGCGGGCTTTTCCGTGCGCGTGGCCATGACCGGCGCGGCGCAGCGTTTCGTGGGCCCGACCACGTTCCGCGCGCTCACCGGCCACGGCGTCGCCACCGACCTGTGGGGCGAGGGCGACACCGACCCGCTGGACCACGTGGAGCTGGCCCGCTGGGCCGACATCGCGGTGGTCGCCCCGGCCACGGCCAACCTGCTGGGCAAGGCCGCCGGCGGCCTCGCCGACGACATCGTGACCACCCTGCTGCTGGCCTGCGAGCGCGACCTGGTCCTGGCCCCGGCGATGAACGACGCCATGTGGCGCCACCCCGCCGTGCAGGCCAACCTCGCCACGCTGTGCGGGCGGGGGGCCCACGTCGTGGATCCCGGCCGCGGCTGGCTGGCCTGCGGCACGGTCGCCGAGGGGCGGATGGCCGAACCCGAGGAGATCTTCGCGCGGATCTGCGAGCTGGACGACGCCCTGCCCCCGCGCAAGGACGGTGCCGCGGACCTGCCGCTCGCCGGCTGCCGCCTGCTGGTGACGGCCGGTCCCACGCGCGAGCCGCTCGACGCGGTGCGCTTCGTCGGCAACCGCTCGACCGGGGCGATGGGCTTCGCGCTGTCGCGGCAGGCCGCCGGGCTGGGCGCCGAGGTGACCCTGATCCACGGCCCGGTGCCGTCGCCGCCTCCGCGCGGGATCGGCGTCGTGGTGCCGGTGGAGACGGCCGCCCAGATGGCCGCCGCGGTGCGCGAGCGCCTGCCGCGCGCCGACGCCCTGATCATGGCCGCGGCCGTCGCCGACTTCACGCCCGAGAGCGTGGGCCACGGCAAGCTGAAGAAGGAATCGCTCGGCACGTCCTGGTGCGTGAACATGACCCGCACGACCGACATCCTGGCCGACATCGTCCACGTCGAACGGCCCGCCGGCCTGAAGGTCGTCGGCTTCGCGCTCGAGACCGAGAACCTGCTCGAACGCGCCGGGGCCAAGCTGCACGCCAAGGGCATGGACGCCGTGATCGCCAACGACCCGGTCGCCGACGGCACCTTCGGCGATGGGCTGCACCGCGTCACGCTGATCGCCGCCGACGGCGGCAGCGAGACGATCGGACCGCTGGACAAGCGCGAGCTGGCCGCCGAACTGCTGCGGCGGCTCGCGCCGCTGCTGAGCCCCGCCGGGAGCGACGCATGACGCAGGACAGCCCCGAGCGCCTGGCCGCCGACCTGGCCCGCTACCTCGTCCAGCAGCAGCAGGACGGGACCGCCTGGTACTACGACGAGGGGCCCGTCGCCGCGGCCGCGGCGACGCCCCGGGCCGAAGCACCCTCGCCCCCCGCGGAAGTCGCGACGCCCGCCGCGCTGCGGCCGCCTGCGCCCGCCGCCGCGTCCACCGGGCCGGCAGCGGACGCCGCGGCGGCGGCGAAGGCCGCCCGCGAGCGGGAGTTCCGCGTCGCGTGCGAGCGCTTCGTGCGCGAGACGCTGGCCCAGATCCGCAGCCGCCCGCCCGCGACGGTCGCGGCGACGCCCGCCGCCCAGGACCTGTTCGTCGCGACGTCGGCCGCCGCGGCGGCCGCACCCGCGTCCGCGCCGGTCCCGCCGTCCAAGCGTCTGGCGCTGGAGAGCCTGGCCGCCGAGGTGGCCGTCTGCACGGCCTGCAAGCTGCACCCCACGCGCACCCAGACGGTCTTCGGCAGCGGCAATCCCGACGCGCGCGTGCTCTTCATCGGCGAGGCTCCCGGCCGCAACGAGGACGAGCAGGGGCTGCCGTTCGTCGGCCGCGCCGGGCAGCTGCTGACCGACATCCTGCGCGCCATCCGCTTCGAGCGCGACGAGGTCTACATCTGCAACATCCTGAAGTGCCGGCCGCCCGAGAACCGCGACCCCGAGCGCGACGAAGCCGACGCCTGCGAGCCCTTCCTGCGCCGGCAGCTCGCGATCATCCAGCCGCACCTGATCTGCTGCCTCGGCCGCCACGCCGCGATGACGCTGCTGGACACCCGCGCCAGCCTGCGCTCGCTGCGCGAGACCGTGCACTTCTACCAGGGCATCCCCGTGCTGGCGACCTTCCACCCCGCCGCGCTGCTGCGCAACCCGCACTGGAAGCGCGACACGTGGGAGGACGTGCGCAAGCTGCGCGCCCTGCACGACGCGCTGCTCGCCGACGCCTCCTGACCCTTCACCGCCGGGAAATCAGCATCGCGAATTCGTGGCGGGCGTCCACGCCGGTGATCGGGGGCAGGAAGACGCCGCCGCCGAGGCCGGCGGCCGCGCACAGCGCCGCGAGGTCCTCGTCTCGCCAGGCGCGCCCGCTCTGCGCGTAGCGCGTCGCTGCGCCCGTCGCGGGGTCCACGATCCAGTGGACGTTGATCTCGGACTGCGACGCGTCGTCCCAGTGGTACGACTGCAGCCAGAGGTGCGGGCCGTCGGCGAACGGCGAACCGTCGCAGGCCCGCCACTCCTGCAAATCCTCGCGCGGGTAGAGGTCCCAGGGCTGGTACTCCAGGACCATCAGGCCCCCGGGGCGCAGGCGCTCGGCGAGGGCGGTCAGGGCGGCGAGCATCGCCTCCGGCGGGTGGGCGTGGACCTCGCCGTACCAGAGTGTCACCGCGTCGAGGTCGGCGGCGTCCGCGGGCAGCGGCAGCCGCGGGTCTTCCAGGTCGACGGTGTGGAAGGTACAGCCGAGACGCTCGTCCGCGGCGACTGCGCGCGCGTGGCGCAGGGCCGCCGGCGCCACGTCGCCGCCCCAGGCGCGGTGCCCGCGGCGGGCCAACTCGTGGCAGTACAGGCCGGGCCCGCAGGCGACGTCCAGCACGCGCCGCGGCGCGCCGGCGCCGAAAGCCTCGTCCAGCCGAGCTTCCAGCCAGCCGACGTGGGCGGCGACGACCGGCAGGGTGCGGCTCGCCATGTGCGTCGACTGGTCCAGGTGCAGGCGCAGCATGCGCTCGCTGAAGGCGGGGTCGGCCCAGGGGAACGCGGTCCCGTCCCGCCAGGGCCGTGCGGGGCGCGGTTCGGCGGCGATCCGGGCCCAGGTCTCGCGGAGTTGTCCACCGTTGGTCATGAGAGCAGCCTCTCGGAAGGACAGGGTTGTCAACGTGTTGGACTGGAATCAGTTGGGATCCCGGCGTGTCCGGCGCCATCCAGCTTATCCACCCCTGCCGCGACTTGTCCACCACATGTCCCAAAGTTGTCCCGGGGGGAGGGTTGCGGAGCGGGCGGGAGGGGCGATCGCCGGCGCGATGTCCACGCCCCGTCCACCGCTTGTCCACGGGTTTGTCCACGCCCGGTCCCCAGGAATTCGGGGGGACGACGAAGTCCGTCTGTTTCGGGTCGCGCGCATCGCTTACCATGTCCGTCTTCGCCTCGCCCCGTCACTCAGAGCCCCGAGGTGCGGTCCCGTGGAACCCGAACTCAGCCCCCTGTCCCTCGGTCCCTCGCCCCGCGAACCGCGCCGCGCCGCCGAGACCCGGCAACCGCCGCAGAACCTCGACGCCGAGCGCGCCATCCTCGGCGCGGTCATGCTGGACCGCGACGCGCTGGGCGTCGCGCTCGAGACGATCCGCAGCGACGACTTCTACCGCCGCGAGCACCGCGTCATCTTCGGGGTGATGTGCGACCTCTACGAGGGCGACCAGGCCATCGACGGCATCACGGTCGCCGAGGAGCTGGAGCGCCGCGGCGAGCTGGACAAGTGCGGCGGCAACGACTACCTCGCCGACATCATCGCCGCGACCGCCACCGCCGCGAACGTCGCCTACCACGGGCGCATCGTCCGCGACAAGTCGGTGCTGCGGGGGCTGATCCACGCCTCGGGCGAGATCACCACCGACGCCTTCGCCGCTCGCGAGGAGACCGACGCCATCCTCGACCGCGCCCAGACGCGCATCTACGCCATCGCGGAGAGCCGCGAGACGCAGGCCTTCGCGTCGGTCCGCGACGTCGTGCCGGAGGCCTTCCGGCGCATCGACGAGGCCTCGCGCTCCAAGAGCGACATCACGGGCCTGTCCACCGGCTTCGTGGAGTTCGACCGCATGACCGCCGGCCTGCAGCGCGGCGACCTGATCGTGCTGGCGGCGCGGCCGTCGATGGGCAAGACGGCGCTGGCGCTGAACGTCGCCTACAGCGCCGCGGTGAAGGACAAGGTGCCGGTCGCGATCTTCAGCCTGGAGATGGCCAAGGAGCAGCTCGTGATGCGCATGATCTGCGCCAGCGGCGGCTTCAACAACCACGAGCTGCGCAAGGGGCAGATCAAGCCGGAGCAGTGGCCGAAGCTGACCGAGGCCTGCAGCCGCCTGTCCGAGGCGCCCATCTTCATCGACGACACCAGCGGCATCGGCGTGCTCGAGATGAAGGCCAAGGCGCGCCGGCTCAAGCAGCAGCACGACCTCGGCCTGATCGTCGTGGACTACATGCAGCTGATGACCTCCACCTCGCGGGCCGAGAACCGGCAGCAGGAGATCTCGCAGATCAGCCGCAACCTCAAGGGCATGGCCAAGGACCTGGACGTGCCCGTCATGGCCCTGAGCCAGCTCTCGCGCGCCGTCGAGTCGCGCGGCGACCACAAGCCCATGCTCTCGGACCTGCGCGAATCGGGATCCATCGAGCAGGATGCCGACGTGGTCATGTTCATCTATCGTGAGGAGTACTACAAGCCGGACGACGAGACCGTGCGCAACAAGGCGACGGTCATCGTCGGCAAGCAGCGCAACGGGCCCATCGGCCAGTTCGACCTGCACTTCCACAAGTCGTTCACGCGCTTCGCCGACCTGCAACACTGAGCGCGGGCGGCGGGCCGACGAGGGTGCCGACGCGATGACCCCACCCGGACTGCGGCGGATCACGGACCTGCCCCTGTTCCCGCTGCCCGACGCCTTCCTGTTCCCGGGCGCCCTGGTGCCGCTGCACGTCTTCGAGCCGCGCTACCGGCGCCTGGTCGAGGACCTGCTGGACACCGCCGGGCGCCTGGCGCTCGGCTGTCTGGATCCGGCGGGCGCGCCGACGCCCCGCGGTCCCGCCGTGCTGCCGGTCGCCGGCCTGGGCGAGATCGTCAGCCACCGCCGCCTCGACGACGGCCGCTTCCTGATCTGGCTGCTGGGCCTCGACCGCCTGCGCATCGAGGAGGCGCCGAGCGACCGCCCCTACCGCCGCGTCCACGCCGAGGTCCTGGACGACGAGCCAGGGGAGCCGCAGCGCGACGCGGCCCTGGCCCCGCGGCTGCGCGACGCCGTGGCTTCGCGCATGCTGCCCGGCGTGGAGCTCTCCGCCGGCCTGGACACCGGGCTGCTCGCCGACCTCCTCTTCCAGCACCTGCCGCTGTCGCGCGAGCGCAAGGCGTGGGCCATGGCCGAACGCCACGTGACGCGCCGCGCCGAGGCGGCCCTGACCTGGCTCGACGGGCTCGCCGACGCGGCCGAAGCCTGAGCGACGGAATCCTGAGCGGCGGAAACCTGAGCGACGACGGGAGCCCCGTGGACGACCTGACCCTCATCGACCTCGACCAGCCGCGCCGCGGCTACCGCAAGTTCATCAGCTGCTGGCTGCGGCGGCGCGGCGGCGAGGCCTACGTGGTGGACCCGGGCCCCGCGAGCACCATCCCGCACCTGATGTCCGAGCTGCGCCGCCTCGGCGTGACGCGCCTGGACCGCATCCTGCTGACGCACATCCATCTTGACCACGGCGGCGGCGCCGGCCACCTCGCGGCGGCCTTCCCGGAGGCGCGCGTCGTGGTCTGGGAGGAGGCGGCCCGCCACCTGGTCGACCCGCAGCGGCTGTGGGAGGGTTCGCTGCAGGTGCTGCGCGACCTGGCGCCGCTCTTCGGGCGGCCGCTGCCGCTGCCGGCCGACCGCATCGACCCGCCGTCGTCGCTGGCGCCGCTGGGCATCCGCACCTTCCACACGCCGGGACACGCCGCCCACCACCAGTGCTACCTCGACGACGGCACGCTGTTCGTGGGCGAGGCGGCGGGCATGACCTGCCCGACGCGCGGCGGCGCGCCGTACCAGCGGCCGGCCACGCCGCCGCGCTTCCACCTGCCGACGGCGCTGCGGTCGCTCGATCTGCTGCTCGCGCTCGAGCCGGCGCCGGCGCGCCTGGCGTGGGGGCACCACGGGCTGGGCGACGAGCCGGCCCACCGCCTGGGGGCGGCGCGCGAGCAGCTGCTGTCGTGGACCGCGACGCTCGACGGGCTGCGCGCGACGCACGGCCCGGCCTGGTCCCCGCAGCTGCAGGCCGAGGCGCTGCGCCGGCTGGCCGGCGTCGACCCCTGGTTCGCGACCTTCGCGGATCTCGAGGACGACCTGCGCGAGCGCGAGGCGGTGTTCCTGCGCAACACCCTGGAGGGCATGCTCGGCTGACGGAGCGCGCCGGTGCGAATACTCACGGGGGAGAGGCGTCTTGGATTCCCTGTCCGCAACATCCCGGTTCCTGTCTCGGCCCCGGATGGCCGAACGGGTCCTGTTCCTGCTGTTCCTCGTCGTCGCCGCCACGGTCAGCGCCTGCCACGAGTTCTGGCGCGACGAGCTGCAGGCCTGGATGATCGTCCGCGACAGCGCCTCGATGGCCGACCTGCTGCACAACAGCCGGTACGAGGGTCATCCTTCGCTGTGGTTCTTGCTGCTCTTCGGCCTGAAGCAGATCGCGCCGGGCTTGGCGGCCATGAAGGTCCTCCACCTGGCCATCGCCGCCGCCGGCGCCTGGCTCATCCTGCGGTTCAGCCCGTTCTCGCTGCTGCGCCGGGCCCTGCTCGTGTTCGGGTATTTCTTCCTCTACGAGTACACGGTCATCGTGCGCAACTACGCCGTCGGCGTCCTCTGCGTGCTGGCTGCCTGCGCCCTCTTCCCCCGGCGGGCCTCGCGCGGCGCCTTCCTGCTGATCGCGTTGGCCGTGGCCGGGATGATGCTCTCCAACTTGTACTCCTTCTTCCTGGGGCTGGCCTTCGCGCTCCTGCTGTTCGCCGACGAGTGGTGCCGGCCGGGCCGATTCGACCCGCGCCGCCTGCCGGGGTACGCCGTGATGGCGGCGGGCGCCCTGCTCTTCCTGGTCGACACGCAGCCGCCGGCCGACTACGGGTATTGGCCGACCTGGCGGACGGGGCTCGCCATCCGGCCCCTGGCCGAGCTCTTCGCCCGCGCCGGGTACGTGTTCTTCCCGGTCCCTTCGCCGGAGCTCCATTTCTGGAACACCGTCTTCTATCCGAATGCCTGGCTGCAGGCGGCCGTCGGGATCGGCATGGTGGCGGCCGCAGTCCGGTTCTTCCCCCGCAAGCCCCTGTCCCGCTGGTTCCTCGGGTTCGTCGCGGCGGAGCTGCTTCTCTTTTCGTATGTCAAATTCCCAGGCAGCTTCCGGCACAACGGGCACCTCTTCATCGCCTTCGTGGCGATGTGCTGGATCGAGCCGTCCCTGCCGGGGCCGGAACGCCCCCGGAAACGGGCGGCGGAGGTCCTGTTCACCCTCGTCCTCGCCGTGTAGGCGGCCGCCGGGATCATGGTGTCGGTCATGGAGGTGGCCCGCCCCTTCTCGCAGGCGCAGGCGGCGGCGGCGTGGATCAACCGGAACCGGCCGGGCAGCCTCGTCCTGGCCCATGAAGACACCGGGGCGTCGTCGGCGGCGGCCTTCCTCGACGCGCCGCCCTTCTATCCCCGGTCCGGGACGTTTGGTACCTGGATCCTCTGGAACACCCGGCGGCTGGAGCCGGACATCACCGAGGGGTCGCTGGTGCGGACGGGCGATGCGCTGGCCGGCACCACGGGCAGGCAGGCGCTCTGGCTCACGACGGCGCCGATCGACAGCGCGGCCTGGTACGGCCTGGTCTTGGTGAATCGGTTCGAGCCCTCGGTGGAGCCTCAGGAGAGCTACTGGCTGTACGAGAGGTGACGGCCGCCTCCGGATCGGAGGCCCGCCGAGGGTCGCGTTGCCCGGTGTCGGCCGGTGAGGATCAGGCCCACTCGTCGAGCAGCAGGCCGGTCAGGCGGTCCGCGGTGCGCAGCACCGCGGCGTTGGAGCGGAAGGCGCGCAGGGCCTGCTCGGCTTCGATGACGTCGCGCACCAGTTCCGCCGGCGCGGGTCCCCGGGCGGCTTCGGCGTGCCGCCACCTCGCCACGCGCTCGGCGACGCCGGCCAGGCGGTCCTGCTGGGCCATCATGGCGGACATGGCGTTGGCGACGGCCTGGACGCTCACGGCGAGCACCTCCCGCCTACGCCATCGGCCGCTCGGCCTTGAACTTGAGCAGTTTGTGGCCGCCGCTGCAACTCGTTGCCACACAAAGAGAAGGCCCCGCCGTCGTCGACGGCGGGGCCTCGCGGCAGGGTCGGTCGGCTACTTCACGAGCAGGATCTTGAGGGTCGAGGCGGCGCCGGGTGCGTCCAGTCGCGCGAAGTAGACGCCGGCGCCGACCGTGCCGCCGCGGTCGTCGCGGCCGTCCCAGACGACGTCGTGGCGGCCCGTCGTCACGACGCCGGCGTGCAGGCGCCGCAACAATCGGCCGCCGGCGTCGTAGATGCCGAGTTCCACCCGCCCCTCGCAAGGCACATCGTACTGGATCGTCGTGGACGGGTTGAACGGATTGGGGATGGCGCGATGGATCGTGTACCGGTCGGGGATCCCGTCGTCACGCACGGCGGTCACCGTGTTGTCCAGGACGCCGACGACCTGATTGGCGGCTATCGGTAGCGGCAACCTTTGGACGTTGCCGTTCGGCCAGTCCACGCGCAGCGAGTCGATCCCGGCGTCGCCGCCCAGGCCGAACTCGACCAGCAGGTCGCCCTGGCCGGGGCCGGCCGTCATGTCCGACACTTCCCGCATCTGCATCCCGAGCACGGGCGACCAGACCGTCACGCGCGCGCCGACGGCCGACGCGTTGTTGCTCGTGCCCTCCAGCTTCACGTGCAGCCAGGCATTCCCGTTGTTGAGGTCGTTGCGGAAGAGCGCGTTCGCCGCCCCGTAGTTGCCGAGGTACAGGTCGAGGTCGCCGTCGCGGTCGTAGTCGGCGAAGGCGGCCGCGCGGCCGATGCCGCCGGCGTAGAGCGGGTTGGCGGTGTCGTCGGTGAAGACGCCGCCGCCGTCGTTGCGCAGCAGGCGGTTGATGCCGCTGCCGATCGTGCCGGTGCTGTAGTTGACGACATAGAGGTCGAGATCGCCGTCGTTGTCGTAGTCGCCCCAGCAGGCGCCCATGCCGCCGCCGGTGTCGGCGAGCGGGCCGGCGGTGACGTCGGTGAAGTTGCCGCCGCCGTCGTTGCGCAGCAGGCGGTTGGGCAGCGACACGGGCTTCACCAGGTAGAGGTCGAGGTCGCCGTCGTTGTCGTAGTCGCCCCAGCAGGCGCCGGTCGAGGGGCCGTTGTCCAGCAGGGGAGGCGTCGCCGCGTCGACGAAGGTGCCGGCGTCGTTGCGCAGCATCCGGCTGGGCTGCCCGGAGGTCGTCTTGGTCAGGTAGAGGTCCTGGTCGCCGTCGCCGTCGTAGTCGGCCCAGGCGCCGTCGCGGGAGTCGTCGATGTCGTCGAGCGGCGGCTGGGTCGCGTCGGCGAAGCCGCCGGGACCCGGCTGGCCGTTCAGGTTGCGGAACAGCCGGTCGGGCGGGCCGTTGACCGTCGTGACGTGGAGGTCGAGCCAGCCGTCGTTGTCGTAGTCGACCCAGCTCACGCCGGCGGCGTCGGCCGCGTCGCTCTCCGGCTGGGCGACGGCGTCGAAGAAGGACAGCAGGTCGTTGCGCAGGAGCCGGTTCGGCGCGGAGTAGTTGCCGACGTAGAGGTCGGGGTCGCCGTCGTTGTCCGCATCGCCCCAGGCGGCCGCGCCTCCCGCCGCCTGGTTGGCCTCGGGCATGGCGGTGGCGTCCAGGAAGATGCCGCCGCCGAGATTCTCCAGGAAGTGGCAACTGCTCTGGAAGTTCACGAGGTAGAGGTCGGGGTCGCCGTCGCCGTCGCGGTCGCCCCAGGCGACCGAGTTCGTCAGGCCGGTGTCGCCGAGGGGGCCCGACGTCGCGTTCACCCACTGTGCGGTCGGCGTCAGCGCGGCGATCGCCGCCGCCAGGTCCGGGCGCGGACCGATGGGTTTGGTCGCGACCGAATCCTGGGGCGTGCCGGTGGACTTCAGGGTCGAGCGCATCAGCGCGGGCGCGATCGGCGTGGTCTGGCCGCTGCCGGCCCACCAGCCCTGCAGGCAGGCCACGGCCCCGGCCACGATGGGCGAGGCGCTCGAGGTGCCGCTGAACAGCTTCGTGTAGTGCAGGTTCAGGCCCTCGGCGCTGTAGAGATCGAAGTTGTGGCCGGTGGTGGTCACGTTCTCGCCCCAACCCTGCACGTCGAAGCGGGGGCCGTAGCTGGAGAAGCCCATCCGCACGCGGTCGCCGTGGGCGGTGGTGCCCGTGCCGCCGGCGCCGACGATGATCGCGCCCGAATCGCCGATCCAGCTCAGGGCGCCGGTGTCGAGGTTGCCGTTGCCGCCGGCTTCGACCACGTGGATGCCCTTGGCCACGGCCGATTGGATCGCGGCGTAGACGAGGTTGTAGCTCTGGTTCTGGTAGGGCGGGGTCGAGGTCGATCCCCACCACTCGATCGGGATGAACTGGCCCAGGTTCGCCGTGCCGCTGTAGTCCCACTGCTGCTCCAGCAGCAGGACGTCGCCGGCCTGCAGGACGACGGCCGCCAGACTGATGGCGCCGGCCACGTTCCACTGCGGCGTCGCGCCGAAGAAGGTGCCGCAGGTCAGCAGGGTGGCGCCGGGGCAGACGCCGGTCGTGCCCCAGCCGTTGGCGTCGCTGACCAGTTCGCCGATGACGGCGGTGCCGTGCCGGTGGCTGGGATAGGGGTACGCGGCGAAGGGATCGACGACGTTGGTGTTGATCTGCGAGCCGGAGGCCTGGGTCACGTCCAGGTGGCTGTAGTTCCAGTCGTACTCGAGGTCGCAGACCGTCACGCTCGCGCCGTTGCCGCCGGGGTACGTCCAGGCGGCATAGGCGTCCACGCCGGCCGACGGCAGCGACGCGGCGGGGTTCAGGTAGCCCTGCAGGAACGTGTAGGGCGGCGGCAGGGGCAGCTCCTGCGGCAAGGGCACGGGGTGCGCCAGGTGGATGCCCGGCAGCGCCTCGAGATCGGCGGCGAGCAGCCAGAGATCGGGCTGCGGCGCCAGGAAGCGCAGGGTGTAGGCGTTGTTCAGGTTGTAGAGGTCCAGGCCCGAGGCGAGCTCGCCCTCGATCTCGAGCTGGTCCAGGTCGGGCTCCGCGACCGGGGACAGGCGCTCCCACTCGTGGAGGCGCAGGGACAGGAGCTCCTCCACGCCGGCGGTCGCGTCCAGGCCGCTTTGGTCGACGAGCACGCCGCCGACCAGGCGCACGGCGCTCTCCTGGATGAACATGATCTCGACGAGATCGGGCGCCGCGGGATAGCGCTCCTGGGCGGCGGCGACGGATGCGGACAGCAGGCACAGGAACGAGAGGATCAAGCACGGCGCAACGGATCGGTTCGACATGGCGTCCCCCCTCCGATTCGGGTTCCCCCTCGACTCCGGGATCCTATCACAACAGAAAACACACATTCATGATCAATTGGCGGCCGGGAGCGGCCCCGGGTGGACACCCGGCCGAAGTCCGTTTATATTCGGGCCGTTATGACATCCATCCTCTTCGGAATCGGCGACAGGACCCTGGCCGCCCTGGCCAACGCGGGCCGCGGCAGCCTGCTGCTGCTGGACATCCTGAAGCAGCTGCCCCAGATCCCCCGGATGCGCCGGCAGGTGCTCGAGCAGATGCACATCGTGGGGGTGGGGTCTCTCCCGCTGGTCCTGACGACGTCGATCTTCGTGGGCGCGGTGACGGCGGTGCAGGCCGTCTACCAGATGCAGGCCTACGTCCCGATGAAGTTCCTCGGGACGGTCATCTCCAAGTCCGTCTTCATCGAGCTGGGGCCGGTGCTGGTGGCCCTGGTCGTCGGCGGGCGGCTGTGCGCCAACTACGCCGCCGAGCTGGGCACCATGAAGGTGACCGAGCAGCTCGACGCGCTGGAGATGCTGGCCATCGACCCGATGCGCTACCTGGCGATGCCGCGCTTCGTGGCGACGTTCCTGATGCTGCCGGTGATCACCGTCTTCGCCGACGCCATCGCCATCGTCAGCGGCTACTTCGTCTCGGTCGCGACCATGGACGTGACCATCAGCACCTTCAAGGAAGGCCTGCTGATGTACTTCGACCTGACCGACCTGTTCAGCGGGCTGCTGAAGTCCTTCTTCTTCGGCGCGATCATCGCCCTGTCCGGCCTCTACTTCGGCCTGAACACCCGCGGGGGCGCCGAGGGCGTGGGCAACGCGACGATGATGGCCGTGGTCGGCAGCTGCCTGAGCGTGCTGGTGGCGGACTACTTCCTGGCCACCTTCCTGTTCCAGATCGTCTTCGGGAAGTGACGCGATGACCAGCCCCGCGAACCTGCCCGCCTCGCCCGACTTCAGCGTCGCGGATCCCGCCGCGCGCCAGGGGATCACCCTGCAGGGCGTGACCAAGACATTCCAGGGCCGCAAGGTGCTCGACGGGCTGGACTTCTCGATCGCGCGCGGCGAGACGGTGGTGATCATCGGGCGCAGCGGCGAGGGCAAATCCGTGCTGCTGAAGCACGTCGTGCGGTTGCTGGAGCCGGACGCCGGCGCGATCTGGGTCGACGGCGCCGAGATCACCGCCCTGCCCCGCGACGAGTTGTTCGCACTGCGCAAGCGCTTCGGCATGCTGTTCCAGGGCGCCGCGCTGTTCGATTCGATGACCATCTGCGAGAACGTCGGGCTGGGCCTGTCCGAGCACTCGGACCTGCCGCCGCAGGAGATCCGCGAACGCGCCTGCCGCTGCCTGGCGATGGTCGGGCTCGCCCAGGTCGAGGACAAGCTGACGTCGGAGCTGTCCGGCGGAATGAAGAAACGCGCCGGGCTGGCGCGCGCCATCGCCATGGAACCCGACTACATCCTGTACGACGAGCCGACCACCGGCCTGGACCCGATCACCGGCGACGCCATCAACGACCTGATCCTGAAGCTCCAGCAGGAGCTGCACGTGACGTCGATCGTGGTGACGCACGACATGGCCAGCGCGTTCAAGATCGCCGACCGGGTCGCCATGCTCAACCGGGGCCGCATCATCTACGCCGGTTCGGTCGACGAGATCCGCAACACGGACCACCCGATGGTCCGGCAGTTCATCGAAGGCAGCGCGCAGGGGCCGCTGGGCCTGTTCTAGATTCCTGGTCCAGCGCCGCCGCGGCGCGGGAGGTGCCCATGGGGACGACGGGTAGGAAACGCGAGATCCAGGTCGGCGTGACGGTGATCGTCTCGCTGGTGGTGCTGATCTGGGGCATGCTCTGGTTCAAGCAGGTGCGTTTCGCCGGCGGCGTCGAGCACTACGCCGTGGAGTTCACCGCGGTGGGCGGCCTGCAGTCCCACGACCGCGTCCAGGTGCGTGGCATCAGGCTGGGCGCGGTCGAGGACTTCGCGATGATCGGCGACAAGGTCCGCGTCGACTTCTACGTGGAGCCCGACGCCGGGCTCACCCAGGACTCCCGCATCACGCTGACCAGCATGGGCATCGTCGGCGAGATGCTGATCGAGATCACGCCGGGCGCCGGCCCCGCGGCGCCGGCGGGCCACGTCTTCCGGGGCGAGGTGCTCAAGGACATGGGCGCCATGATGAACGAGGGGGCCGCCACCCTGGAGGAGGCGCGGACGCTGACCCGCGAGCTGACCGCCTTCATGCAGGAGGTGCGCGAGGGCGACCGCATCGGCGCGATCATGGACGACACCAGGATCACCATGGCCTCCCTGCGTTCCACGAACGAGGAGCTGACGCCCGAGGTGAAGCACCTGGTCGCCGACCTGCGGGCCACCACCGCGGCGGTGCGCACGGCCGTCGCCGGTCCCGACAGCCTGCTCGCGGGGACCATGCGGGGCGCCGGCGCGACGCTGTCGCGCGTGGACTCGCTCACCATCCTGCTGACGCGGACCACCACGTCGCTGGCGGCGCTCGTGGCGCGGCTGGAGTCCGGCGAGGGCACGGCGGGCCGCATGCTGAAGGATGATTCCTTGTACGCGCAGGCGGAATCGACCATCGTTGCCGTGCAGGACCTGATCGCCGACGTCAAGGCGAGACCCAAGCGGTACTTCCACGTCAGCCTGTTCTAGCCCCAGCCGAACCCCGGCGGAGATCGAGGAGGAGTCATGGACCCCAGACAGCAGCGGATGATCGAGGCCGTCAAGAACGCCATCATGACCGAGATCAAGGGGCAGCAGCTCTACTCCCACGCCGCCGCCACGACGCAGGATCCCGCCGCGAAGACGATGTTCGCCGCCCTGGCCCGCGACGAGGACGAGCACGTGGCGCTGCTGCAGGCGCAGCACAAGAACCTGGTCGAAGCCGGCCGCATCGACCTGTCGCAGGTCCACCCCGCCGAGCTGGACCACGGCGCCGGCCACGTCATCGACGACTCCTTCCGCAAGTCGATCAAGCGCGGCACCTTCGAGATGGCCGTCATCGGCATCGGCTGCGACCTCGAGAACAAGGCCATCAACTACTACCGCGACCAGGCCGCCAAGACCGACGACCCCGGCCTCAAGCAGCTGTTCACCTGGCTGGGCGAGTGGGAGGTCGGGCACCTCGAGCACCTGGTCGAGCTGGAGAAGATGATGCAGGACGAGTACTGGGCGGACCAGGGGTTCGCGCCGATGTAGGCCGGACGCCCCCGGCGATACGAACGACGGTGGGCCGCCCAGGGGGGCGGCCCACGTGCATTCCGGCGACCCGGCGGGTCACCAGGTCATGGCCACGCCGACCATCATCGACTCGAGGGTAGGGTCGGCCCCGGCCAGGCGCTGCAGGTTGCCGTGGCGCCGATACTCGAGGCGGACCAAGGTGCGCGGGTCGATGGCGGCCTCGAGGCCGCCTCCCCAACTCCCGCCCAGGAAATCCTCGCGCCACCAGTAACCGCCCAGACCGCCGACGACGTAGGGCCGCACCTCGCCGAGGGCCAGGTTGGCCTGGAGCAGCACGCCGGCCTGCCAGCACGCGATGTCGCCGCCCGGCGTGGAGCCGCCGAGGTCCATGGAAACCGGCTCGTACGCGTTGACGTCGTGGCGGGCGACTTCCAGCGCGGTCCAGACGCGGGGCGACAGTTTCGCCCGCCATCGCCCCGCGAACGCCAGCCCGTCGTCCTGCGGCCAGCGCCGCGCGCTCGCCGAACCGAGCAGCACTTCCAGGCCGCCGGAACGCAGGCGACGGTGCGTGGCGACGCTCCTGGCGGCCGCCGGGATGCCGGGTCGCGTCCAGAGCAGCTTCCAGTCGGGCAGCGCCGAGCCGGCCGTCGCACCCAACAGCGCGCCGAGGCCCGCGCCGGCGACCGTGCCGGTCGCCAGCAGCGGCACGACATCATCGTCGCCGCCATCGCCGCTTTCTGCGAGGGCGTTGGCGAGGGCGGCGATCGCGGCCGCGCCCAGGAAGCCCGCGAGGCAGCCGGTCAGGGCGCCGACCTTGGCGCCGCCCTTGGCGTGGCTCTCGCGCTTCCAGAGGGAGATCATGTCGGCTTCGGCGCAGGCCGCCGTGCCGCCGTCCTCCGTCATCAGGCGCAGGACGGCGCCGTCCCAGCCGGCGACGCGGCCTTCGGTCGCGGCGCCGTCGCGCAGCACCACCCGGACCGCGGCGCCGTCGGGCAACGACGCGCAGATCCCGACGATGCCCGTCGCGGCGTCCGCGGCGGCGCACGTCGCGGCGCACAGGGCGGACACCATCAGCAAGGCGGCGACGCCACGCTTCACGTTCCCTCCTTGCGGCGCCGGGCGCGGACGAGCCCCCACACGCTCAGCACCAGCCACGCCGATTCGATGGCGGCGCTCGACAGGTTGAAATCGTAGACCAGCGAGACCAGGATCAGCCCGGAGCCGACGGCGTTGGCCAGCGAGTAGCGCGGGTCCTCCTGGCGCAGGCGCCCGGACTGCAGCAGCGCGTAGGCGGCGAGCGTGAGCGCGACGCCCAGCAGTCCGGCCAGGTCCGGCGGACCGGGGATCACGCCGGCGCCTTCGCGAAGAGGTTGCGCACGCGGGCGAGCCAGTTGCCGCGCTCGTCGATCAGGCGGCGCAGGGTCGGCAGGGCGTCGCGGGCCGCTTCGTAGCCGCAGCGGCGGCAAGCTTCGGCGTGGCGGAAATCGGACCAGTGGTACGCGGACACGTCCGGCGAGATCACGAGGTCGGCGGTGCGGATCACCAGGGAGTCCAGGCGCAGCCGGGCGACGGCGTCGCTGCGCAGGATCACGTCCATGCCGGTGCGGTACTCGGCCTTGCCGGGCTCGAACGACGGGATGTCCACGGCGATCACCAGTTCCGCGCCCAGGTCGCGGCAGGTCTCGATCGGCACGCGGAAGGGGGCGCCGCCGTCGACGACCAGCCGGCCGGAACGGGCCAGCGGCGGGAACACCCCGGGCACCGCGGCGCTGGCGTAGACGGCGTCGAGCAGGTCGCCCGTGCGGAACACGACGCGTTCGCCCGCGACCAGGTCCAGCCCCACGGCGGCGAAAGGCAGCTTGAGCTGCGCGAAGTCGCGGGCGACGAACATCTGGGCGAGAGGGTGGCGCAGGCGCGCTTCGTCGACCAGGCAGGGACGCGTCACGGTCTTCACGGCCAGGTACTTCTTGTGCAGCGCGTCGACCAGCTCGCGGAAGCGGCCGGCGTCCTCTTCGGCGCCCGAGCCCTTCGGGACGAAGGGCGCCCAGGTTTCCAGGAACTCGGGGTCCTGGGCGAATCGCGCCAGTCGGCGCCAGGACTCGGCGGCATCCAGGGTCTCGGCGTAGAGCCCGCCGACGATGGCGCCCATGCTGGTGCCGGCGAGGCACGACGGTGCGAGGCCGGCCTCCTCGAGGGCCTGCAGGACGCCTGCGTGCGCCAGGCCGCGGGCGCCGCCGCTGCCCAGGGCGAGGCCGATCACCGGGGTCGCGCTCATGCGGGGGCTCGTTCCGGTTCGGGTGGGGTCGAACGGCGCCATTGTACGATCCAGCGCGGGGCCTGACAACCGCCGCGAACGTGCCGGCAGGCCCGGGGTTGTGCTACAATGTCAGGACCCTGCGGAACGCCGCCCGCCACGGTCGCGACGCGTCTTCCGACACCGCTGCCAGCCTGGAGGCCCCATGAGATCCCGCCCGACCATCGTCGCGGTCGCCCTGACCGCGATGTGCCTCTTCGCGATGACCGTCGCCGCCGCCGCTCCCGCGCCGTCCGCTGCAGTGGAACGCGCGCTGGCCGACCCGGACTTCGCCGGCCGCCGCGCCGATGGGACCATCGCCGTCTGGGTGTGGTTCGCGGACAAGGGACTGCAGGGCGACGCCCTCGCGCGCGCCCTGGACGACGCCGAGCGTTCCCTGGGCGAGCGCGCCGCCGCCCGGCGGGCGAAGACGGCGACCGACAAGGGCGGCCGCCTGGTCGACGCCACCGACCTGCCGCTGCACCGCTCCTACCTCGACGCGGCGCTGGAGACCGGTGCGCGCCTGCGCCGCGAATCCCGCTGGCTGAACGCGGCCAGCTTCGACGCCCGGCCCGCACAGGTGCGCGCCCTGGCGGCGCTGCCCTGCGTGCGCGAGGTGACCCTGGTACGCCGCGCCCGGCCGCGCCCCGCGCCGGCGGCTCCCGGGATCGGGATGGCGGCTCCCGCGGACAAGGATCTCGCCTGGTCGATCGACTACGGCGGCACGCTCGCGGACCTCGAACAGATCAACGTGCCCGCCCTGCACGAGGAGGGCGTCCACGGCCAGGGTGTGCTGATCGGCATGATGGATTCGGGCTTCCGCACCAGCCACGTGTCGCTGTCCGGCCTGCCGGTGCTCGACCGCTGGGACTTCGTCAACGGCGACGGCGTCGTGGAGAACGAGGCTGGCGACCCGACCACCCAGGACGACCACGGCACCAAGACGATGTCGACCGTCGGCGGCTACGACCCCGGCAGCCACGTCGGCCCGGCCTTCGCGGCCTCGTTCGTGCTGGCCAAGACCGAGGACGTGTCGCAGGAGGTGCCCGCCGAGGAGGACAACTGGGTTGCGGGCATCGAGTGGCTCGACACCTTCGGCGTCGATCTGGTCAGCAGCTCGCTGGGCTACATCGACTGGTACGTCGTCGCGGACCTGGACGGCGACACCGCAGCCTGCACCGTCGCGGCCGACCTGGCCGTGGGCAAGGGCATCGTGGTCTGCAACTCCGCAGGCAACGAGCGCGGCACGAGCTGGAACGCGCTGGTCACGCCCGCCGACGGCGACAGCGTGATCACCGCCGGCGCGGTCACGAGCACCGGCGCCATCGCCTACTTCTCCTCGCCCGGGCCGACGGCCGACGGGCGCATCAAGCCCGACGTCTGCGCCCTGGGCTCGAGCAACCACGTGGCCAACCCCGCGGGCGGCTACACGACCGCCTCGGGCACCTCGTTCTCCTGCCCGCTGACCGCCGGCGTGGCGGCCCTGGTGCTGTCGCGCGTGCCCTCGCTGACGCCCATGCAGGTGCGCGAGGCCATGCGCATGACGGCCGACCGCGCCGCCTCCCCGGACAACGACTTCGGCTGGGGCATCCTGGACGCCCACGCCGCGGCGCACTATTTCGGCGCCTCGATCCTGCACGCGCCGCTCGGGGACACCGAGCAGACGACCGGTTCCTACGCCGTGGACTGCACGATCACCGACCGCGTCGCCCTGACGCCCGCCGACCTGCAGCTGCACTGGCGCGCCGATGCGGGCGCCTGGCAGCAGGTCCAGCTCGCGCCTGCGGGCGGCGACGCCTACGCGGCGACGATCCCGGCGCAGGACGGCGGCGTCATTGTGGACTACTACCTGACCGCCGGCGACGTCCTGGGCGTCGCGACGGCGCTGCCGGCCGCCGCCCCGGCGGCGGTCTTCTCCTTCCGCGTCGGCGCGGACGTCACGCCGCCGCAGATCGTCCACACGCCGCTGGGCGACCAGCCGGGGCTGACCTGGCCGCCGCTGGTGCGCGCCGTGGTGACCGACAACCTCGGGCTGGCCGACGTCGGCGTGGCCTTCACCTGGAACGGCGTCCCGCAGACGGGCTTCGCCCTCGCCGACCAGGGCGCGGGCGTCTACCAGGCGACGTTCCCGATCGACGCCGGTTCGGTGCAGACGGGGGACGCCATCGCCTACACCGTCGTCGCCCACGACGCGGCGGTCGTGCCCAACGCCGCGAGCGACGGCCCGCACGCGTTCACGGTCATCGACGCCCTGGGCGTGGCCCTGGTCATCGACGACACCGCGGCCAAGAAGGGCGTCGTGGCGGGCGACGTGAAGTTCGACGAGCGCAAGCTGCCCATCGCCGCGCCGGACCCGGCGAAGGCCGCCCCCGCGAGCTTGGACCGCTGGCTGCGCGAGGCCGGTTACGTCACCACCGTCGTGGACGCCGGCGCGGTGGTCGCGGGCGATTTCCTGGGCAAGCAGTTCGTGGTGCTGAACTGCGGCGCCAACACCGGCCCCGTCGCCGACGCGGGCCTGCGCACCCTGCTGCAGGGCTGGGCCGCCGCCGGCGGCAAGCTGCTGGTCGAGGGCGGCGAGGTGGCCTACGACGCCGTCTCCTCGCCCGGCTACCCCGACTTCGCCGCGCAGGTGCTGCACGCCGGCGCCTGGCGCAGCGACAACGCCGGCGCCCTGAACCTGGCGCCGGGCATGTCGGCGCACCCGGTGGCGACCGTCCCGCACGCGCTGCCCGCGACGTTGAACCTGACCTACGGCGCCTACGGCGACCAGGACGCCGTCGACCCCGCCGCCGACGCGGTCGTGGTCTACGGCACCGCCTCCTACGCCGCGTCGGCGGGCGTGATGGTCCACGACGACAACCCGGCGCCGCAGGCCGGGCAGATCGTCGTGCTGTCCCTGAACGTCGGCGCCCTGGCCGACACCACGGCCGCCAAGCACCTCGTCGAGAACGCGGCGGCGTACCTGATGGCCGACGAGGGTGCGGCGGGCGGCTCGATCACCGGCCTCGTGTGGACGGTGGCGGGGGGGGCGTACGTGCCGTTGGCCGGAGCCGCGATCGACGCCGGCGCGGGCCACGCCGTGGTTTCGGACGGCGACGGCCGCTTCGTCATCGACGGCCTCTACGCCGGCGGCTACGTCGTGACGGCCACGAGCGCGGGCCTGAGCACGGACGTCGCGACGGTGACGGTCGCCGAGGGCCAGGCCGCCGAAGCCTACTTCCGTCTCGTGCCGGTCGCGCACCTGGCGTACGACAACGTCACGCCGGCGGCGATCCCCGACAACGACGTCACGGGCATCGTCTCGATCATCCACGTCGGGGCGGCCGGCTCGGTCGCGGGCGTGGATGTCGATCTCGACGTGACGCACACCTGGCGGGGCGACCTGATCGTCGAGCTGCAGTCGCCCGCGGGCACCGTGGTGCGCCTGCACAACCGCAGCGGCAGCTCCGACGACAACATCGTGGGCAACTACCCCGGCACGCTGGCGGTGGAGGGGCCTGGTTCGCTTGCGGACTTCATCGGCGAAGCGATCGCCGGCGACTGGACGCTGCGGGTCTCCGACGTGGTCAGCTCCGACACCGGCACCCTGAACGGCTGGGGCCTGAACCTGACCCTGCCGGAGGACCTCACCGCGGCGCCGCCGGCGCCGGCCGCGGCCGTCCGGCTGCTGCCCAACCGGCCCAACCCGTTCAACCCGCGCACCGAGATCCGCTTCGAGCTCGCGCACGACGGGTCGCCGCGGCTGGCCGTCTTCGACGTGCGCGGCCAGCTCGTGCGGTCGCTGCTGGCGGGCGCGCCCCTGGCCGCGGGCCCGCACGCCGTGATCTGGGGCGGCCGCGACGACGCGGGGCGCGAGGCGCCGAGCGGTCTCTACCTGGCGCGGCTGGTCGCCGGGGACGTCCGCCTGGAGCGGAAGTTGCTGCTGGCACGCTGAATATGACGCCCGGCACCATGGCTCCGCTACCACCACAGGGGGAGGGTGCTGTTTACGACTAGCTTCTCAACTGATGGCGGTGAATTTAGGTACTTATGGGTACGCTTTCTGCTATAGCGGGGTCGACCGGCTATGACTATAATCGAAAGTGGTACCAATAGCGGAGGAAGACCGAAATGTCCGAAGACACCAAGACGAAGAGTCGTGAAATGCTCTGGATGCACTTAGCTTCTTCCCGTCCAGTAACACGCCCAGACTTGGAATCCAGGTCGACGCATACAAGCATTTGGGACTTTCTGCGACCTGTACCTCACCCTTCCCAAGAGGCTATCGACAGGGAGTTTAAAGAGGGCATCATGGCAATCATGGATGCTGCAGAGAAAGAGCAAATCTCCGAGGAAGATCGAGAAGCTATCTTAAGCAGCCTAATGGTGGCCTATACGGAATTGCGGTTGAATCTATTATTGAACAACCACTTTGAACACGAAGGTCGTGAGGATTACAGAGACGATCTAGCATTCATTTGAGGAGGTCGCAGTGCAGAACGACAAAGGCGCCCAGGAGGACGCCGTTCAGACAGTTCCGGAAACGAAGGGTGAGATAGAATCACAAGCGATTAAAGAGGAAGAACAAGAAGACGTTCCTCCTGAGATTGCTGAAGCGATCCATCGGCTTCCACCAAATGACCGTAAAAAGATCCAGTCTTTTTTTGCCTCTATGGTGTCAGTCAGGTCATTCGGCCCAGCTCCCAATCCTCTCCTCGCTAAAATGACTCCTGGGCATGTAGATAAGGTGCTTGATCACATCGCCGAAGAAAGGAAGCGAGATTCCGAGGAGAAGAGGGCCACCAGGAAATATGGATTTTGGTATTTTATTGTTAGTCTTGTCGCATTTTTCAGTCTCATTTTCTTGTTGGTTGCCAAAGACCAACAAGGCTTGTTGGATCGGCTTGTAGTAGCGTTTCTTGGTTTTTTAGGAGGATTTGGAATTGGGAAGACCAAGAAATGACTGTCTGCTCTGGATGAAGTACTACTGCGGAATTGTGAACGTCATCGGCATCAGTGGCGTCAAATAGCTGCTGTGATCAAGGGCTTGGCGTTCCCGATCCGCTATCCTCCCGACGCACACCCTCCCGGAGAGCGAGTCCCGATGTCTTCTGCCAGCGCGCGGTCCAAAGCCAACACCCGCTACGTCTGCGGCAACTGCGGTCACGAGGAGCTGCGGTGGCTGGGGCAGTGCCCGCAGTGCCGCGAGTGGAACTCCTTCGCCGCGATCGCGACGACGGCCCCCGCCGGCAAAGGCAAGGGCGGCGGCTTCACCCGCGCGCGGCCCGAAGCCGCCGCGTCACGGCCGGACCTGGCGCCGGTCGCGCTGTCGCGCGTCGCCACCGCTGCGAACGAGCGCATCCCCGTCGAGCCGCAGGAGGTCGCGCGCATCCTCGGCGGCGGGCTGGTGGCGGGATCGGTCGTGCTGCTGGGCGGTGAGCCCGGCGTCGGCAAGTCCACGCTGCTGACCGGGCTGGCGCTGAACTGGGTGCGTGCCGGCGTGCGGGTCCTCTACATCGCCGGCGAGGAGTCGCCGTCGCAGATCCGCATGCGCGGCGAGCGGATGGGCTTCGACCCGCGCGCCGGCGAGGGCTTCCACGTCCTGGACGGCGTCGACCTGGAGAGGCTGCTGGCGGCGATGTACGCCGACCGCGAGGCCCACCCGGGCCCCTGCGTGGTGATCGCCGACTCGATCCAGACGCTGCACTCCGGCGACATCGACGCCTTCCCCGGCAGCGTCGGCCAGATCCGCTACTGCGGCGGCGTGCTCGCCGACTTCGCGCGCACGACCCTCTGCCCGGTCTTCCTGGTGGGCCACGTCACCAAGACGGGCGACCTCGCCGGTCCCAAGCTGCTCGAGCACCTGGTCGACACCGTGCTCTACTTCGAGGGCAGCGGCGGCGGCGCGCTGCGCATGGTGCGCGCGGTGAAGAACCGCTTCGGCGCGACCGGCGAGCTGGCCCTGCTGGAGATGCGCGGCGACGGCCTCGTGCCGGTCACCGACGCCGGGGCGCTGTTCCTGGGCGACCGCCGCGGCGGCGAGCCCGGCACCTGCGTCGGCGTGGTGCGCAACGGCACGCGGATGTTCCTGACCGAGGTGCAGGCCCTGGTGTCGCCGGCGCGCTACGGCACGCCCCAGCGCGTGGTGCAGGGCGTGGACAGCAAGCGCGTGGCCCTGCTGGCGGCGATCCTGGAGAAGCGGGCCGGGCTGGACCTGGCGGGCTGCGACATCTTCGTCAAGGTCGCCGGCGGCGCCCGGCTGGAGGATCCGGCCGCGGACCTGGCCGTGATCACGGCCCTGGCCTCGTCGCTGCGCGAGATCCCCGTGCCGCTGGACACCCTGGTGCTGGGGGAGGTGGGCCTCACCGGCGAGGTGCGCGACGTCATCGACCGCAAGAACCGGTTGCGCGAGGCCGCCCACCACGGTTTCAAGCGCGTGGTCGCGGCGCGCAACCTCCGCACGCCGCGCACCGAGCAGGGCATGGCCGTGCTGGCGACGGGCACGGTCGACGAAGCGGTGGCGCTGGCCCTGCAACCGCCCGAGCGCGGCCGCACCGTCGCGGCGAAGGAGTGAGCGTGGGCGACCCGCGCCGAATGCCGGCGATCCCCCTGCACGTGATCGTGGTCGCCGGCGGCGAGGGCCGCCGTGCGCGCTCCGGCGCGGACGAGGCGCCCAAGCAGTTCCAGGTCGTCGGCGGCCGCCTGCTGCTGCTGCGGGGGCTGGACGCCTTCCTGGCGCTGCCCGGCACCGCTTCGGTGATCGTGGCGGCGGCGCCGGCCTGGCAGGGCGTGGCACGCGAGGCCCTGGCCGCGGCGACAACGCTGCCTTCGGCGGTGTGCGACGGCGGCGAGACCCGCACGGCATCGACCGGGATCGCGGCCGAGGCGCTGCAGCGCGCCTGTTCGCCGCGCGACGAAGACCTCGTGGCGGTCCACGACGCGGCCCGCCCCTGGGTCACCGCAGAACTGGTTTCGCGGCTCGTCGCCGCGGCGGCGGCGCACGGCGGCGCGGTGCCGGGCGTCGAGGTGACCGACACGATCGTCGAGCTCGGGGCTGCCGGCGACGTGCGCTACTTGCCGCGCGCCGGCCTGCGCGCGCTGCAGACGCCGCAGGTCTTCCGCTGGCGCCCCTTCCTGGAGGCGCACCGCTGGGCCCGCGCGACCGGCGCGGCGTTCACCGACGACGGCGGGTTGCTCGCGGCGCGCGGCCTGCCGCCGGTGCTGGTGCCCGGCGAGACGGGCAACCGCAAGATCACCACCGCCGAGGACCTCGCGGCCGCCCGCGCCCGCGCCCGTGCCGAGGGTCGCCCGTGAGCGCGGCCTGCGCCTGCTGCGGCGCCGACGGCGGGCACCGCCTGCACACGGCCCGCGAGATGATGTTCGGCCTGGGCGGCGCCTTCACCTACCGCGAGTGCGCCGGTTGCGGCTGCCTGGAGCTGCAGGACCCGCCGGCCGACTTGTCGCCGTACTACCCGCCGGACTATTACTCGTACCGCCGCGCCTCCCGCCGCCGCCTGGAAGGCCTGGATGCGTGGCTGAAGCGGCACCGCGCCCGGGCCTGCCTCGAGGGCGGCGATCCGCTGGGATCGCTGCTGATGCGCGCCTTCGGCGTGCCGGCGCAGCTGCGCTGGCTGCGGCGGCTGGGCGTCGGGCGCGACGCCGCCGTGCTGGACGTGGGCTGCGGCGCCGGCGAGCTGCTGCGCGAGCTGCAGCGCGACGGTTTCCGCCGGCTGGCCGGCATCGATCCCTACCTCGCGGGGGACCTGGACCTCGGCGGCGGGTTGGTCTTGCGTCGCCGCGGGCTCGAGGATGTGGTCGAGCGCTACGACCTGGTCATGCTGCACCACGTGCTGGAGCATCTGCCCGATCAGCGCCTTGCCTTCGCGCGGCTGCGGCGGGTGGTGGCGCCGGGAGGCGCGCTGCTCGTGCGCGTGCCGCTGGCCGACTCGCTGGCCTGGCGGCGCTACGGCGTCGATTGGGTGCAGCTCGACGCGCCGCGCCACCTCGTGCTGCACACGCGGCGCAGCCTGGAGCGCCTGGCTGCGGGCGCGGGCTTCGCGCTCGAGGGAAGCGAGGACGACGGCACCGCCTTCCAGTTCTGGGGCAGCGAGCAGTACCGCCGCGGCATCCCGCTGCGCGACCCCCGCTCCCACGCGACGGACCCGCGCCGCTCGCCCTTCACCCGCGACGAGCTCGCCGGCTTCGCCCGCGAGGCGGCGCAGGCCAACCGCGACGGCACCGCGGACCAGGCGGTGTTCTATTTCCGGCGCGATGCCGCGCCCGACGGACCCGACGCACCCGACGCGACGACCGGCTGACCCCGTCGATCTTTCACAACTCCATCAGCGACTTGATGTTATGTGCTTTCTATCCCTGATGTCAGGGATCGGCGGCACGATGGATCAATTCCCGGCCATCAAGCAGGGGTAGCCGGGAGAGGGTGTGATCCCCTATCATATTGGATGGATCGCATCTTGATTCGCACGAGGAGGGACATGTCGCCCAGGAAATCGAAACGCGAGCTGGTCGTCCTGACGACCCTGGCGCTCGCGGTCGCCGTTCCCGCCGTCGCCCAGACGGGATTCTCGGTCCTGTGCCTGTCGGCGGCGCCCGAGGCCTACGTCGGGGAGATCGACGTTCCCTACGGAGAGGATTTCGACCTCTACGTCATCCTGGCCGGTCCCGACGCGGGCGCACCGCTGTCGTGGCGGCTCGACACCGTGGACTGGGCCGTGCTCGGCAGCTGCTGCGGCGGGTCGCCCGCGTACCTGATCGGGTCGGAGCTCGCCGGCGCTCCTCTCGCCCACCAGGGCGATCCCGTCCTGGGCGTGCACACCACGTCCGACGGCTGCGTCGAGCAGGATGTGGTCACCCTGGCCCGCCTGAGCTTCACCTGGGTCTATGAGCCGACCGGACCCTTCTTCCTGGGCGCGGCCGCGCTCGCGCCGGCCGCCGCCTGCGACGGCCCGTCGCAAATCCTCGACGGTCGGACGCTGCGGGTGGTGCCGACCGGCATCACGCCGGCGTCGGCGTCGAGCTGGGGAGGGGTCAAGTCGCTCTACCGCGACTGATCCGGGCGGGACGTTCAGCCGTCGTCGAGGCCCGAGCGGTAGCGGCCGCTGGCGGGATCCTTGTAGACCTTCACCTGACGGTACAGCTTGATGCCGAGCCGGCCGGCCGCGATCTCCCGGAAGAGGTGATCGAGGCAGCCGGCGAGGTCGTCCATCTGCTCGCTGATGCTCTCGAGGCGCGCGTGCAGGGCGACTTCGTCCGCGGTGCCGCCGGCGGTGGAGAGTTCCTCGCGGATGTGGTAGAGCTTGAGGGCGAGGACGGTGATGCGGTCGATGATGCTGCCCGGGGACTCGGAGTTCAGGGGCGCCCCGGGTCGGGGGAGGCCGTCGCGCGCCAGCACGCCCATGACCTCCACGTCGAGGGCCTCGATGGTCCTCACGCGGCGGGCGTTGGAGGCGTCGATGGAGCGCTTGACGGCCGCGAGCACCTCGTCGCCGACGCCGTGGGCGCGGCTGCGGTCCTCCTCGTGCCACTGGTAGGTGTTCACGAGCTGCAGCAGCTCGGCGATGCCGGCCCAGCCGCGGTGTTCCGGCGCGAGGACGTCCAGCGCGTCCTGCCACGAGCCCAGCCGCTGCTCGTGGAGGTGCCAGCGGTCGATGACGCGCCACAGGATGGGCAGCAGCGCGCCGGATTCCGGCCTGGCGCCGGGCTGCGGCGCGACGGTGGTGTCGGGCTGGTTCATCGGCGCGCTCCCCTCGGCTCTACCGCGGTCGTGGGCGCGGCTACTGTAGGACATGGGAGCGGGGGCGGCAAGACGTCTCCGGACAACCGACTCCATGCGGCCCGCGACAACCGGGAGCGACGATGACGCGTGACCTGACGATCCTATTGCTCCTTCTGGGCCTGGTTCCGGCCGCCACCGCCGCCGCCGCCGCCCCCGCGGGCGTCGTGCCGCTGCATGCGGCGGTCGGCGACACGGTCGACGCCGGCGAGGCGGCCCGCTGGGGGCTGTTCCCCGACGTGCCCGGCCTGGTGAGCGCCGTGTTCGCGCCGGGGCCGCGCGGCGGCTTCCTGGCGCGGCTGACGGTCGCCGGCGACCCGCCCGGCGCGCACCGCGAACGCAACGTGCCGCGATCGCAATGGGACGGGTGGCGCCGCAGCCTCGATGCGGGCGAGCCCGTGTCCGGGGCCCCGCCGGAGGTGAACCGCGACACCGCGGTCTGGCCGGAGGTGCCGCTGCCGACCGACGTCGCGCCTCCCGCCGGACCGCGGCCGGGCCTGCCGGCTCCCGACGTCGGGCCGCCGGGCCGCTGGCTCCTGCTGACCGACCTGGGCTGGAAGCACGCCACCACCGCCTTCGGCGACTACTTCACCGACATGCTGCGCGTCTCGGTCGCGCTCGGGCTGCCGCTGGGCGAGAATTTCCTGGCCACGGCCGGCCTGCAGCTGGGCCTCGGCGACCTGCAGGACGACTTCGAGGACCTGACGGACAACGGCCGCGCAGCCCATTACGGGATCGAGCTGGGAGCCCGCGCGCTGCTGCCGGTCGGCGAGCGCACCGACGCCGTGCTGGGCGTGCGCGGCGGCTACTACCTGCGCTCCCTGCGCTGGGGCGGCACGCTGTTCTGGGGCTACGGCACGGTCTACCAGAGCGGCTCGCTGGTGCGGGAGATGTCCGACTGGGGCGGCGGCCTCGACGTCGGCCTGCGACGGCGGCTCGGGGGCGCGGAATCCCGCCGCTGGCTGACGGCGACCCTGCACGCCGAGACCTGCGCCGCCGATCCGGTGCTGCTGCAGGACGCGGTCAGCGGCAACCAGCTGATCGCCGACGATCACGACGACTGGATCGGCGTGTCCGTCGGTCTGATCGTGGGCATCTAGGAGAGCCGCAGCCGAGGTTTTCCTTGGCGCGCCGGCGGGGTGCTGGCTACGATGGGCGGACGCGGGCGGCCGTGTCGCCACCCCGCGGAACCGAGGAGGACCCATGTCACCCTGGATGTCCGAATTGCTCGCGATCGTCGGCCTGCTGACCGTGGTGGCGTTCGTCATCGCCCGCCTGCCGAAGATCGACCTGGGCCACGACCCCGGCTTCCGCGCCCGCCGCGTCTGGAACTGGCTGCCGCTGGGCCTGACCTACGCGCTGCTCTACATGGGCCGCTACAACCTGACCGTCAGCAAGGGCGCCTTCGAGGAGATCGCCGGCGGCTCGGGCGGGTCGCTCATGGGGAACACCGACTTCGGCGTGATCTTCGGCGTGGGCACCGTGGTCTACGGCTTCTCCTTCCTGCTCAACGGCCCCCTGACCGACCGCTTCGGCGGCCGCAAGGCGATGCTCGCCGGCACCGGCGGCGCCGTGGCGATGAACGTGCTGATGGGCCTGGCGACGTGGTCCCTGCTGAACCAGGGGCCCCTGTCGGCGTTCCTGGCCGCGAACTTCGTGCCGGTCTTCGCGGTGCTGTACGCGCTGAATATGTACTTCCAGAGCTTCGGCGCCGTGGCCATCGTCAAGGTCAACGCCTCCTGGTTCCACGTGCGCGAGCGGGGCGTGTTCGGCGCGATCTTCGGCATCCTGATCTCGCTGGGCCTGTACTTCGCCTACGACGTGGGCAAGCTGATCCTCAAGGGGATGGGGCTGGTCTGGGTCTTCATGATGCCGGCGCTGCTGCTGGCGATCTTCTGGGTGATCGACGTCTTCGTCGTGCGCGACAAGCCTTCGGAGACGGGGCACCAGGACTTCGACACCGCCGACGCCACCGCGGGGGATTCCGGGCCGCCGCTCGGCCCGGCGAAGGTGTTCCGGATGATGCTGGGCAACCCGATCATCATGACCATCGCGCTGATCGAGTTCTGCAGCGGCTTCCTGCGCCAGGCCATCATGCAGTGGTACCGCACCTTCGCCAAGCAGACCGACGCCGCCCTGCACCTGGGTTCGGGGCTCGTCAACGAGCACTGGGGCGCGCTGCTCTGCTGCGCCGGCATCCTGGGCGGCGTGGTGGCCGGCACCGTGAGCGACCACGCGTTCCAGTCGCGCCGCGGCCCGGTCGCGGCGGTCCTGTACGGCGTGCTGCTGCTGGGCGCCGTGGTGCTGATCTTCACCTACCAGACGCCGTTCGTGGGCTGGCTGGTGGTGCTGATGTCGATGGCCGTCATCGGCGTGCACGGCATGCTGTCGGGCACCGCGAGCATGGACTTCGGCGGCAGCCGCAACGCGGGCATGGCCGTCGGCATCATCGACGGCTTCGTCTACCTGGGGACCGCCGTGATGTCCTTCACGTACGCCGCGGTGCTGCCCGAGGAGCAGCTCGACGCGGCCGGCAAGATCGCGGGACCGGCCGCCGATCCCGCCAACTGGCTGGCTTGGCCCCTGGCCATGGTGCCGATGGCCGCGCTGGGCCTCTTCCTGTCCTTGCGCGTCTGGAACGCGAAGCCGCACCGCGGAGGCGCGGCCCACTGACCGAATCCGCAGCGAGGTGCATCGCTTGAGAAGATACCTGACGGCCGTCGCGGTCGGCCTGCTGGCCGCCGCGACCGCCACCGCCTCCGTTGACGGCGTCGCGGAAGCGGGCGGCGCCAGTTTCATGATCGTCGCCGGCGACACGATCTGGCTGACCGACCCCGTCCTGGTCCTGGGCACGCGCGTGCCGGCGGCGCTGCCCGTCGGCGAGCGCGAGGTCGCGGTCCTGGACGCCGCGCAGGCGGCGCTGCTGCCCGTGCGCGGGCCGGCGGAACTGCTGGCGTCGGCGCCGGGGGTGGCCGCGGGCCAGCGCCAGCTCTACGGCACCCAGGCGGACCTCTCGATCCGCGGCTCCACCTTCGAGCAGGTGCGCGTGCTGCTCGGCGGCATGGACGTGGGGGACCCGCAGACCGGCCACCACGCCCTGGACCTCCCGCTCTCGCTGGCCGACCTGGCGCGGCTCGAAGTGCTCTCCGGCCAGGGCTCGGTATTGGCTGGTGCCGGCGCGTTCGGCGGCGTCGTCAACGCGGTGCCGCGCCTGCCGGCGGCGGAGCGCGGCGGCGCGGCGGCGGTGACCGCGGGCGGCGACGAGACGCGCGGCGTGCGGTTGCGCCTCGACTCGGGCCGCGGCGGCGCGCTGGGCCTGGACGCGGCTGGCTGGCTCTCCGGCGACTGGTTCCGCACCGACGGGGACCGGCCGGGCACCGACGCCGAGAACCTGACCGTGGCGGGCCGCGGCACCGCGACGGCGCACGGCGCCGAGTTCGACCTGCTGGCGGGGTACGCCCGCCGCGATTTCGGCGCCCTCGACTTCTACGCGCCCTACCCCTCGCAGGAACGGACCGAGACGGTGTTCGCCGGCCTGATGGCGCGGCGGCCCCTGTCCGACCGCGCCGTCGTCGAGCAGCGCCTCTACGGGCGGCGGCACGAGGACCGCTTCGTGCTGTTCCGCGACGATCCGGCCCGTTACACGAACGACCACCTCAACCGGCGCGCGGCGAGCGAGACGCGCCTGTCCTGCGACCTGGGCGCGGGCTGGACGGCGGCGGCCGGCCTGGACGGCGGCTACGAGGACCTGGACAGCCGCGGCGTGCGCGCGGGCGCCGCGACGACGGCCCTCGGCCGGCACGACCGGCGGCACGCGGCCGCCGCCCTGGAGATGGCCTGGCGTCGCGGCGCCTGGCGGGCCACCGCCGGCGTGCGGCGCGACGCCTGGTCGCAGCAGGACCCCGCGACGACGCGCACCGCGGCGCTGCGCTGGCAGGTCGATCCCGCGGTGGCCCTGCGGGCCTCGGCGGGCTCGGTCCTGCGCCTGCCCACGTTCACCGAGCTGTACTACGAGGATCCCGCCAACCGCGGCGACCCGCTGCTGGAGCCGGAGCACGGCTGGGCCTGGGACCTCGGCGCGACCGTGGCATCGGGGCCGTGGACCCTCGACTGGTCGGTGTTCGAGCGCCACGAGGAGGACCTGATCGACTGGGTCCGCCCCGCGAGCGCGCCGAGCGGCCCCTGGCTCGCGCGCAACGTGGCCAAGGGCCGCGTCCGCGGCTGGACCCAGTCCTACGGGCTGACCACGCCCCGCGGCGACGCGCTGGCGCTGCACCACACGATCTTCGAGGCGGAGCGCTCGCTCCCGACGGGGGACGTCGCCAAATACGCGGCGCTCATCCCGCGGCACCTGCTGGCGGCGTCGGCCACGGTCGCGATCGACCGCGGCGTCACGCTCGCCGCGCAGGCCCGCCACCGCAGCGGCGCGAACCTGGCGGGCCACGTCGTCGTGGACCTGCGCGCCTCGCTGGCGCGGGGTGATTGGGTGCTGTCGGCGGATCTGTGCAACGCCTTCGACCGGGAGTACGCGGAGATCCCCGGCGTGCCGCTGCCGGGACGGCAGGCCGCCGCGACGTGCGCGCGGGCGTTCTGACGGAAATCGACGGCCCGGCAGGCATCCAGCGGGAGCGCCGGCAAGCTGTTATAAAAAAACAATCTATGGTCCGATTCGTGCATCCGGGCCGCGATTTTTTGCATTTCCGGGGAATTGATAAACACATTTCGTCATGACCGTGCTAACATCTCGATGTGGTTCCGGGTCGGTTCGTATCGGATATCCCGTCGATCTTCAGCGTCCCGTTCCGAAACCGGGAAGCGCGCCTCATCTCGAGGTGCGTGCGGTCAACGTTATTCGAGGGGGATTCACCATGCGTCACTTGATGAAGCTGCTGTCCGTGGCGGCGGTGCTGGTGCTGGCCGCGAGCCTCGCGGCCGCCGGCACGCTCCAGACCAACTCCAAGGACCGGATCGAGAAGGATGCCTACATCGGCATGGACCGCGGCCTGCTGGACTGCAGCGGCGCGGTCGAGCTGGTCGACGGCGTCACCGCCTACGGGACCAACGTCGGCGCCGTGAACAACGTCAGCATGTACGGCTGCAGCACCTGGAGCGAGACGGGCGGCGAAGCCGTCTACCACATCTTCCTGGACGGCTGGTACGACTGGTCGATGGTCATCAACATGAACGGCTGCGACCTCGACATCGCGGTGCTGAACATGTGCGACGAGGACCTGGGCTGCCTCGGCGTCGTCGACGGCAACGTCAACGGCATCAACGGCTGGACGGGCGACGTCTACTTCGTCGTCGACGGCTACAGCGGCGCCGCCTGCGACTTCGACATCACCGTCACGCTGACCCCGTACACGCCGCCGGAGCCGGTGGCCTTCTGCGATCTCGTCCAAGGCGTCGAAGGCGTCGGGATCTTCTCCGGCGACACCTGCGACGGCGCGAACCTGATCGAAGAGATGACCTGCCAGACCTACGCCGAGGCGGGCCTGGAGGACTACTACGAGATCTTCATGCCGACCGGCTCGTCGTTCACCGTCGACCTGGTGCACTCGGTCGACAGCGCCCTGTGGGTGCTGGACGCCTGCGCCGAGCCCTTCGCCTGCCTGGCCACCGCCGACGACGTCTACCCCGGCGGCGAGGAGTCCGTCAGCTACACGAACACCGGCGCGGACACCGTCGTCTACCTGGTGATCGACAGCTACGGCGCCGACTCCTGCGGGCTCTACGAGTTCACGTTCACGCCGACCGGGGGCGCCGTGGCCACCGAGGTCATGAGCTTCGGCGGCGTGAAGGCCCTCTTCAAGTAGATCCGTTGCGGCGAGCGATCGCCAAACGAGACGGGCCCCGGGAGCGATCCCGGGGCCCGTTTCCGTGATGCGACGGCGATCAGGCGGGCGTGCCGGTTCCGGCGCGGAAGATGTCCATCTTCTGCCAGCCGCCCCGCTGGAAGCGCGCGTAGAGCAGCGCCGCCTCCAGCGCGTAGCACCCCGCGCCGCCCAGCCAGGCCACGCGCACGTCGCCGCCGCCGCGCACCACCAGCAGCCAGGTCAGCGGCAGGAAGATCCCCCACATGACCGCCGCGGTGATCAGCAGCACCGAGCGCGTGTCGCCGGCGCCGGTCAGCAGGCCGCTGCCGACCATGCGCATGCCGTCGCCGACCTGGAAGACCGACGCCACCAGCGCCAGGCCGGCCCCGTAGACGAGGATGGCGGGGTCGGGCGTGAAGATGCGGAAGATCCCGCCGCGGAACAGGTAGAAGAGCATCGCCAGGACCAGGCAGTACAGCAGCCCCATCTTGTACACCTGCCGGCCGTAGCGCGCCGCCACGTCGGGGCGGCCGGCGCCGACCCAGTTGCCGACCAGCACGGCGCCGGCCGAGGTCAGGCCCCACATGGGCATGAACGAGAAGGAGAGCAGCTGCACGGTGATCTGGCTGGCCGCGAGTTGGATGGCGCCGGCGCGGCCGACCAGCACGGTGAACAGGCTGAACGAGCACATGTCGATGAAGCCCTCGAGCGTCGACGGCAGCCCCACGCGGACCATGTTGCGCAGCGCCGCGAGGTCCGGCCGGCGCGGCGCGTGGATGCGGTAGCGGCGGCGCTGGTCGCGGTCGGCCAGGATCACCGCAGCCATCAGCACCGTGTTGACCACCACGCTGATGCTCGTGGCGATCGAGGCGCCGGCGATGCCCATCTCCGGCGCCGCGAACAGCCGCCGGCCGCCGACGGCGACGCCCTCCCAGCCGAAGATCAGCCAGAGGTCGAGCACGGCGTTGAGCGCGTTGGCGATGATCGCGATCCACATGGGCGTGCGCACGTCGCGGCGGCCCTGGAAGTAGCCCAGCAGCGCGAAGCCGATCTGGGTGAAGACCGCGCTGACGGTCCGCCAGCGGACGTAGGTGTAGGTCGCGTCGACGACGTCGGCCGGGTTGCCCGTCAGGCGCAGCAGCGGCAGGCTGAAGTGGCCGAGCAGCATCAGCAGCAGGCCGGTGACGAGCGACAGGTGGATGGCCTGCCAGGTGTAGTGGCCGACGGCCTCGTCGTCGCCCTTGCCGTGGGCCTGCGCCACGAAGGTGCCGTTGATGCGGCTGAGGTTGTTGAACAGGCTGTAGGCGGCCCAGGTCAGCACGCCGCCCAGCCCCGCGGCCCCCAGGGCCAGGCTGGAGTAGCGACCCAGGAAGATCGTGTCGACGGTCCACATCAGGGTGTGCGAGATCATCGACAGCACGATGGGCGAGGCCAGCACGACGATCTCCCGCGCGTGGTGGATGCGCCAGGGACCGCCGGTGGGCGCGTCGCCGCCGTGGGGGAGGAGCGGGTGGTCGTTCATGGTCCGCCGGACCATAGCCCCCTGCGGACGGGGAGACAAGAGCCGTCGCGCGCTCGGCCCGTCGCGCGGTTGACCGTCCGGACCTGTTCCGCTACGTTGCGCGCAGCTTCCCGACGACGCGCGCCACCGCAACCCGAGGAGCCCGCCATGCCGCGACCGGTGCTCCCCGCCGCCGGACCCCTGCGGGGGACGGCGACCGTCCCCGGCGACAAGTCCCTGTCCCACCGCGCCGCGCTGTGCGCGCCGCTGGGCGACGGGCCGGCGCGCGTGCGCGGCTTCCTGCGCGCGCAGGACACGCTGCGCTCGCTGACGGCGGTGCGCACCCTCGGCGCGGACGTGCGCGACGACGGCCGCGAACTTCGGATCGCCCCCGGGACCTTCCCCTTGCACGGCCCGGCCCCGGCCGGCGCGTCGCCGCTGGAGATCGACTGCGGCAACAGCGGCACCACGGCCCGCCTGCTGCTCGGCCTGCTGGCCGGTCGACGGGTGCGCGCGCGCCTGGACGGGGACGCGTCGCTGCGGTCGCGGCCGATGGGGAGGGTCGTGGAACCCCTGCGCGCCTTGGGCGCGGACATCGCCTACCTGGGCGCCGACGGCCGGCTGCCCTTGATCGTGACCGGTGCGGCGCTGCACGGCGGCGACCACGCGATGGGGGCGCCCTCGGCCCAGGTCGCCTCGGCCCTGCTGCTGGCCGCGCTGTCGTCGTCGGCGCCGGTGACGGTCCGCGGCTGCCGCGGCGCGCGTGACCACACGATGCGCCTGCTCACGGCCATGGGCGCCGACCTGGGCGGTTGGAAGCCCGGCGACGACGCGGTGACGCTGTGTCCCGGCCCGCCGCTGCGCGCCGTCGCGCACGACATCCCGGCCGATCCCTCGTCGGCCGCCTTCCTGCTGGGCGCCGCCGCCCTGGTGCCGGGCAGCCGGGTGGCCGTGCCCGGCGTGCTGCTGAACCCGACGCGCTGCGGCTTCCTGGCGGTGCTGCGGGAGATGGGGGCGGACCTCGCGGTCGCGCCCGAGGCCGGTGGCGCCGAACCGACCGGGGTGGTGACCGTGGGCGCGGGTCCGTTGCGAGCGGTGCGGATCGACGGCGCCGCGCGCGTCGCCACGCTGGTCGACGAGCTGCCGCTGCTGGCCGTGCTGGCGGCGCGGGCCCGCGGCGTCACCGCGCTGCGCGACGCCGCCGAGCTGCGCGTCAAGGAATCCGACCGTCTCGCCGCCGTGGCGGCGGGCCTGCGCGGCCTGGGCGTCGCGGTGACGGAGCATCCCGACGGGCTGGACATCACGGGCGAGCCGGAGGGATTCCCGGCGCGGGAAGCCGTGCCGATCGCCACCCACGGCGACCACCGCATCGCCATGGCCTTCGCCGTGGCCGGCCTCGCGTCCCGCGCGGGGGTGGTCCTGGACGACGACGCCTGCGTGGCGGTGTCGTTCCCCGGCTTCTTCGCGGCCTGCGCGGCGCTGGGGCGCGCGGGGGCGTCGGGTTGACCGCCGGGAGCGGTTCAAGTACGTTGCAGCCTCGCGTCGGACGTCGTCGGCCCGCCACGGGATGGGGAGAGAAGGCATGCGCTGCCTGCACGCAGGCGAAAGCCACGGACCGGCCCTGGTCTCGGTGATCGAGGGCTTCCCCGCCGGCGTGCCCCTGGGCGAGGGGGACCTCGACGCGGAGCTGGGCCGCCGGCTCGAGGGGTACGGCCGCGGGATCCGCGCGCAGACCATCGAGACCGACGCCTGCCGCATCCTGGCCGGCCTGTGGAAGGGCCGCACCCTGGGTTCGCCCCTGGCGGTGCTGATCGAGAACCGGGACTTCGCGCGGCGCGAGGGCCGCCCGCACCCCGACTGGCCGGCCCCGCGGCCGGGGCACGCCGACCTGCCCGGCCGTCTGCGCTACGGCTACGACGGCTTCGCGCCGGTGGCCGAGCGGGCCAGCGCCCGCTCGACGGCGGGCGTCGTGGCGATCGGGGCCTGCGCCAAGGTGCTGCTGAAGCAGCTCGGGATCGAGGTCTGGAGCCACACCGCGCGGGTCGGCGACGTGGCGGCCGCGGACGTCGCGCCGACCCTGGCCCGCCTGCGCCGCGTGCGCGCCGGCACCCCGTTGCGTTGCCTCGACCGGCGCGCCGAGGCGCTGATGGTCGCGGCCATCGACGCGGCCGCGGCCGCGGGCACCACGCTCGGCGGCGTCGCCGAGGTCGTCGCCTTCGGCGTGCCGGCCGGCCTGGGCACCTACGTCCAGCCCGACCGCCGCCTGGACGCCCGGCTGGCCGGCGCGCTGGCCGGGATCCCGAGCGTGAAGGCCGCCGAGATCGGCGACGGCGCGGCGGTGGCCTCCCGCGACGGCCGCACGGCCCACGACGAGCTGTTCCCCGACGGCCGCGGCGGCGCGCGGCGCGAGACCAACCGCGCCGGCGGCCTCGAGGGCGGCGTCACCAACGGTGAGCCGGTGCGGGTGCGGGCCTACGTCAAGCCGATCTCCACCCAGCGCGAGGGCCTGCGGAGCGTCGACGCGCGCACGGGCAAGGCCCGGCGCGCCACCTGGGTGCGCTCTGACACCTGCGTGGTGGCGGCCGCCGGCGTGGTGGCCGAGGCGGTCGTGGCCTGGGAGTTGGCCTGCGAACTCGCGGCGGTGCTGGGCGACGTCCCGCTGCCGGAACTGAAGTCGCGGCTCCGCGAGCTGCGCAACCGACAGGAACGCACATGACGACCACGACCCTGCCCCGCGGCGACTTCCTGCCCGTGCTCAAGGAGCGCGGCTTCTTCAAGCAGTGCACCGACGAGGCCGCCCTGACGGAGCTGCTGGCCGGGGAGAAGGTCACCGGCTACATCGGCTTCGACCCCACGGCCGACTCGCTGCACATCGGGTCGCTGCTGCAGATCATGCTGCTGGTCCACCTGCAGCGCCACGGGCACCGGCCCATCGCCATCGCCGGCGGCGGCACGGCCCTGGTCGGGGACCCCTCGGGCAAGACCGAGCTGCGCAAGCTGCTGACCCTCGAGGACATCGAGGCCAACCTCGCGGGCATCAAGGCCCAGATCGCGCACTTCGTGCGCTTCGGCGACGGCCCCGGAGACGGTCTGCTGCTGAACAACGCCGATTGGCTGGTGGGCTGGAGCTACCTGGACTTCCTGCGCGAGGTCGGCCGCCACTTCAGCGTCAACGTCATGCTGTCGCGCGAGTCGGTGAAGCAGCGCCTGGAGACCGGCCTGAGCTTCATCGAGTTCAACTACATGATCCTGCAGGCCTACGACTTCATGGTCCTGAACCGCGACCACGGCTGCCGCCTGCAGATGGGCGGCGACGACCAGTGGGGCAACGTCGTCTCGGGCGTGGACCTGACGCGGCGCATGAACCGCCAGGAGGTCTTCGGGCTGACCTCGCCGCTGATCACCACCGCGACGGGCGCCAAGATGGGCAAGACCGCCGCCGGCGCCGTGTGGCTGGACGAGCGCCGCACCAGCTCCTACGACTTCCACCAGTACTGGATCAACGTCGACGACCGCGACGTCGCCCGCTTCCTGGGCCTCTACACGCTGCTGCCGATGGACGAGGTGCGCCGCCTGGGCGCGCTGCAGGGGGCCGACCTGCGCGAGGCCAAGCGCGTGCTGGCCTTCGAGGCGACCCGCACGCTGCACGGCGAAGCGGCGGCGCAGGCGGCCGAGCGGGCGGCCGCGACCCTCTTCGGCGGCGGCGGCGATGCCGCCGACGTCCCTTCGAGCCGCCGTCCGCTCACGGACCTCGACGGCGACGGCCTGCCGCTCATCGACGCGCTCGCCGACGCCGGTCTCGCCGCCAGCAAGGGCGAAGCCCGGCGGCTGATCCGGCAGGGCGGCATCCGGGTCAACGGCGAGGCGGTCGCCGACGAGATGCGCGCGCTGACCGCCGCCGACGTGCGCGACGGCCGCATCGCCCTGCAGGCCGGCAAGAAGCGCCACCACCACATCCTGGTCGGGGAGTGAGCATGCCGGACCTGCTGCGCCGCCTCAACCCAGCCGTCCCCCGCCGCGCGCTGCCGCTGGTCGCCGGCGCGCTGTGGGGGCTGGTCGCCCTGATGCTGATGACCAGGGCGACGATCTGGCTGCTGGCCGCACGCCTGCTGCCGGGCCTGGCCGCCGCCGCGGCCGGGGTCCTGATGGCCGCCCTGCTGATCCCGCGGGCCTTCCGGCCGCTGGTCGCCAAGAACCTGCGGCGCCTGGCCGACCGCCCCGACCCGGCCTGCGTGTTCTCGGCCTTCGCCTGGCGCAGCTGGGCCATGGTCACGATCATGTCCGTCGGCGGGGTGCTGCTGCGGCAGTCCGGCCTGCCGCGCCTGCTGCTGGCGACGCCCTACCTGGGCATGGGGCTCTGCCTCGGGGCGGGGTCGCTGATCTACCTGCGCCGCCGCTCCCCGCCGACCCCGTAACAATCGATTGCCCGATCCGCCGCCGCGGGCGTATCTTCAGGACACGCCCAGGATCGAGGTAGCCGTTGTACTCTCCCGAGACCCTGATCGCCGCCTATGCCGACGAGGACCGGCGCCTGCAAGAGGTCGTCCGGCAGTACCCCGTAGCCAAACGGGGCGATGCGCTGCGCAGCGAAGGCCTCAGCCTGATCCAGACGCTGGGCCACCTGGCGTTCTGGGACGTCTACGCCGTCCGCTTCTACGAGGCCCGCATCGAGGACCGCGCCGTCCCGCCCCTGACCTTCGCGGAGTTCGAATCGCGCAACCGGCACGAACTGCAGCGTCTGTACGGCCTGCCGTTCGAGCAGGTCCGCGAGGCCTACCTGGCCGCCACGCGCGACCTGCTCGCCTTCCTGCACCGCCACTGGGACGACCTGGACGAGCAGGAGCGGACCAACTTCACGATTCCCCTGAAGCACCGCCGCCACCACCGGCACCTGCTGCAGGAGCATCTGCAGGCGCTGCCGACGGCCGAGACCGCCGCCGCGGCGGCCGAACGCGCGGGCTGACCTGCGGGATTCCGCTCCCACGACGACGAAGGGCGCCCCCCGCGGAGGCGCCCTTCCTTCATGAGGCGATGACGGAGGTCAGCGGCTCGGGAAGTCCGCCTCCAGCCCCATCCAGATCAGGGTCTGGTCGGCGTGATAGGTCCGGCTCTCCTGCTCCTCGTGGTTGATCTCGCGCACGAGGCCGGCGCCCGGAGCGTACCAGAGGGTGTCGTTGCCGGCGCTGAAGACGGTCTCGCCGTCGCCCATCTCGTAGTGCAGGGCGACCTTGCGGCAGCCGAGCCAGGTGATGGGCGGCCCGTCGACCTGCTTGCCCGGGATCCTGCCGAACGGGAGCTCGTACGTGCCGGTCAGCACCGCGATCGTGTAGTCGACCTGGGAACTGTCGTCGATCGCTGCCGTCCCCGACCAGGACGAGGTCGTCACCGGCAGCCGCAGCCAGTCGATCGGCGGGGAGAAGGTGATGTCCGACGGCACCATGTCGTCCAGCTCGTGGAAGCCGAGGAGCTGGACGGCCGTGGCGGTGAGCTTCATGCGGTCGTACTCCTCCATCACGGGGAAGTCCTTCGCGGGGTAGGACTCGTGGTTGCTGGCGTGCCTGACCCAGAACTCGCCGTCGGTCTTGACCTCGATGACCTGCAGCTCCCCGACGCTGCCGAAGCCCGCGGGGTTCGTTTCCTGGTAGTAGCCCTCGAAGTACTGGCCCCAGCCGTCGATCACGGGCAGGAACTGCGCCGTGCCGGCGACAGTCGCCTGCCATTCGACGCCGTCGTCGTTGACGTTGCCGTTGACGTCGGCGAAGGAGGTGAACTCCACCCGGAAGATCGAACCGGGGATCAGGGGCGTGCGCAGGCCGACGGTGATGACGGTGTGGTTCTCGGACCACACGCCGGGCTGGTCCGTGCTGGTGAACGCCGCCATCAGCTGTCCGCTGATCATGGCGGGGTTGAGCGAGTTGTCGTCGATGGGCTCGCTGAACGTCATGCGGAAGAAGGTGACGTCGGTGCCGATGCTCGCGCCGTCGGCGGGCTCGATCGAGATCAGCTCAGGCGGCGTGAGGTCGGCGTTCGTGCCGGTGGTGAAGGAGAAGCTCGCCGCGGCGGCCAGCGGCGTGCCGCCCCAACTCTCGGCATCGGTGCTGACCGCGACGGTGATCAGCGTGGAGGCCGGCAGGTCATCGGTGAAGGTCAGGACGCATTCGGAGTCCGACTCGAGCATGTCCAGCGAGTAGGCGTGGTCGACCTTGTCCGGGGACGTCACGGTGATCGCTCCGGGCAGCGTGCCGGCGTCCATGTCCTGCGAGAACTGCAGCCAGACCGTGGTGTTGATGGGCACGCCCACGGCGTCGTCGTCGGGTGTCGTGTTCAGCAGCAGGACCTCGTCCGTCCAGGTCCAGAAGTCCCAGGCGAAGGCCGCCGCCAGCGCGTTGCCGGCCTCGTCGGTCAGGCCGACGGTCGCCGTCGCGGTGATCTCGGTGCCCTCGGGCCAGTCCGTGTGCGACACGACGAGCGTGCGCGCGTCGGTCCAGTCGGTACCGGTGACCGTGCCGTGGGACAGGGTCACGCTGCCGGTCGCCGAGGCGGGGTCCATGTCCTCGTTGAACACGATGACCAGTTCCTCGTCCAGGTCCACGTGGTCGTCGTCCTGGGTCGGGTTCACGCTGATGACCAGGGGAGCGGTGGTGTCCGTCGCCGGATCGGTCGGGTCGTCGTCGCTGCAGGAAGCGAGGGCGAGCGCCAGCCCGAGGAGCAGGGCCAGCAGGATGAAACGTCGGCTCGACATGGTTCCTCCTTGAAACGCGGGGTAGGCCTCCCAGGCGGGAGGTCGGAGCGCATGTTGAACGGTCGCAAGCAGGATCCGGGCCTTGACCGGCTGTTGTCAAGATCGGTTTCGAACCGGCGGTGGCCCGGGAACTCGGCGTGGGGTATACTGTTGGCTGTCCGACGACCGCCGGACCGGAACAGGAGGGGCTCCATGACTGCAACGCCTTCAATCAAAGCCTGTTGTGCGATCATCGGACTGCTGGTGCCGGCTGCGGCGGCGAGCCTGGCCGCCGCCGGCGGCATGACGATCGCAGCGACGACCGAATCCGTCGCCGTTCCCGCTGTCGAGGGAGGACCCGTGCGCCTGCTGTTCATCCACCATTCCTGCGGTGGTCAGCTTCTGGCCGAGCCGGGCGCGCAGGACGGCGGCGGGAAGGGCTCCGCCGCGCGCTGCATCTACCGCAGCCACCCCAACGGGGGCGGCCTGCGGGCGCTGCTGCAGTCCGCGGGCTACGAGGTCCACGAGGCGACGTACGGCTCGCTGCTGGGCGAGGACACCGACATCGGCCACTGGCGCCGGAAGTTCGCCGAGCAGATGGACCGCATCCTGACCTGCGACGAGCAGGACCGTTCCTACACGGACGGCCGCACCAACGAGATCGTGGTCTTCAAGTCCTGCTACTCGAGCACCGACTTCACCGGGCCCGGCGAGGAGCCCGGCGACCCGGACGCCACGGACCAGACCCTGGCCAACGCCAAGGCCGCCTACCGCGCCCTGCTGCCGCTGTTCCGGTCGCGGCCCGAAGTGCTGTTCGTCGCCGTCACGGCGCCGCCGCGCGCCGAACCGCAGCCGCAGGGGCTGAAGGACCGCCTGGGCGCCGCGTTCCGCCGGGGGCCCGTTTCCGCCGACCACGCGCACGCGCTGCACGCCTGGATGGCGGACCGCGAGGGCGGCTGGCTGCGTGACTACGACCTCCCCAACGTGGCCGTGTTCGACTACCATGCCATCCTGACCGACGGCCGCAGCGCCAAGTGGTCGGCCTACGCCAGCGGCGGCGGCCGGGACAGCCACCCCAATCGCGAGGGCAACGCCCGCGCGGCGGCGGCCTTCGTCCCCTTCCTGGACGCGGCCGCGGCCGCCCGGCGCGCCGGCGGGCGCTGAACCGTTCCGAGGAGCGCAGACGAGCATGACCCAGGGCGCCGCCAGCGAGATCCCGCGCCTCCCGCGCCCCTGGGAGGCGCCGCCGTTCGTGACCGCGACGTTCCTGCTGTTCATCACCGCCCGCTACATGCAGTGGGGCGCCCGCCGCGACTTCCTGTCCGCGATGCGCGTCGAGTTCCTGCTCGGCCTGGTCGTACTGGTGATGTGCATCGGCGTGATAAGCTCCCGGCCGGTCCAACTGGCGGGGCTGCGGCCGGCCCGCAACGTGCTGATCGGGATCGGCCTGCTGTTCTTCGTCATGCTGACCCAGATCCCCTTCGCCGCGGCCAAGGACCTGGCCTGGACGATCTTCTTCGACCGCGTCATCAAGTTCGCGATGATGACCTTCTTCATGGTCGCGCTCATCCGCTCGCCGCGGGCGATGCGCTGGTTCATGGCGGCCTTCCTGGTCTCGTGCTTCTACATCACGCAGGAGTCGACGCGGGGGCAGATCTCCGGCGGGCTGGTGTGGGAGAACCAGGGCATCATGCGCCTGCACGGGGCGGTGCCGATCTACGCCCACCCGAACAGCCTGGCGGGGCTGGCGATGGGGACGTTGCCGTTCGTGCTGTTCCTGTTTCCGGTGATCGAAAGGTGGCGCATCAAGCTGCTGCTGCTGCCGCTGGGGGCGACGGCGACCGTGTGCGTGATCTTCACGGGGTCGCGGACCGGTTATGTGGCGCTGGGCGTGCTGCTGCTCTACTGGTGGAGCCAGTCGCGGCGCAAGCTGCGCAACCTGGCGATCGCGGCGGTGGTGGGCGTGGCGGTGTTCCCGCTGCTGCCGGACCAGTACGTGGAGAGGTTCAAGAGCATCGGGGGGCATGAGGCGGAAGGGAATTCGAAAGAGACTCGCATCGTCATCCTCAAGGATGCCTGGGCCGTCTTGTTGCAGAACCCGGTCGGGGTGGGCATAGCCTCTTTTCCGGCGGTTCGCATTCAGATGTTCAATCGCAAGCAGGATACCCACAATCTATATCTGGAAGTAGCGACTAACCTCGGTATCCACGGATTTTCTGTATTCATGTATTTGATTATCTCTATGTTTGTAGCACTTATTTATGCACGGCGTTCATTCTCACATCAGTTGCGGACGTTGAACCATGGCCTCAAGTCTTCCCGAGTTGTAGGTCGATGGGCACAACTCGTGCGTGAAGAAATCGCGAACACGAGATTCTTGGAAGCCACGGCTCGTGCTACAATAGGCTTTCTGATAGTACGTTTGGTGTTAGGTCTGTTTGGTATGGATCTTTATGAGGTGTATTGGTGGTTTGCGGCAGGCATGGCATTTTGTCTGGTCATGATCTCTTCTTTGATGGGTAGACGTGCTGCCTTCATAGTTGCTAATATATCCAACGAATCATGAGTAAATGATTCCAAGTAAAGGGAGACATGGCTCAGAATTCGGTAGCGAAAGGATAGGGCTGGGCAGCCCGGCGATAAATCATGATGTCAGTAACATTATCCATACTCACCCATGACCGTTGGCCCGTTCTCAAGTTGAATTTAGAGGGTCTTGCATGCATCGCGGATCCGTTGCTCGACATTGTAGTGGTTGACAACGCGAGCCCTGATCCTGTCGAGCCACTCGTCAGTGCCGAGTTTCCCTGTGTTTCCGTGATCCGTAGTAAGATTAACCGGGGGGCTTGCGGCAGGAATCTTGGCATGGCCAGTGCTGTAGGTGATATCATTATCACCCTTGATGACGATGTAGCAGGCCTTGGTGCCGATGACTTGGCTCGAATTCGCGAACGCTTCGCCGCTGATGCTCGTTTGGGGGCGCTTTGTTTTCGTGTCATGCACCATAGGACGGGAACCATATGCAACTGGTGTCACCACAGGAAAAGTGAGATTGATGGGGCTAGTAGCTTTCGAACCTATGAAATATCCGAGGGAGCCGTGGCTTTCAGGCGTGAAGCTTTGTTGAAGGCCGGGCTTTATCCGGATTCATTCTTTATCAGCCATGAAGGACTGGACCTTGCATACAGGTTGATGAACGCAGGCTATTCTGTGGAATATGATGGATGTATTAGTGTTCGGCACTTCCACGATGCTGCAGGTCGGCCAAACTGGCGACGTTACTACTATGATACCCGAAATATGATCTGGGTCGCAGTCCGTAACATGCCCTGGGATTATGCTGCCACATATTTGATCCGGGGGCTGTTGAGCACGGGTCTGTATGCCGCCAGGGATGGATTTCTGCTGACATGGTTAAAAGCTCTCCGTGACGGGATCAATGGAATCGGTGCTCGCAAACGAGAGCGTGCAGTCTGGTCAGCTGGTACACGGGCTTTGTGCAGGGAAATCGATCATGCAGGACCCGGCTTTTGGTACATGGCGAAGAAGCGCCTGTTTCGACGCACCATGAATCTCGCATGATCATAAGCTGCAACTCGTTATGGGCGATTATCTTATAGGTTGACCAGGCTGACCAGGAGCGCCAGGATCACCGGATCCGTTCGACCATGTCATAGCGAAACCTGTAGGATTCGCGACGCCAGAGGAATCGAATATGAACAGATAGGCAGCTTCGCCGATGCTATAATTCCCTTGGCGGGGTGTAGCTGTGATGCGTGTATCCGACCAGTCGGTTGGTGTGGCTACGGTTAACTTAGTACAATTCGAATAAACTGGCTGGTTGCCGATCTCGATACGCGCTCTCGCGTTGGGTCCAGTAGCGACGTAAATGTCATCGAAAGTTGGAAAGCTGTTTGCAGTCGTGCGCCCGTATCCGTTGATTCTCAATCGTTCCCAATCTTCTCCAGCACGTCCCACGTCACGGTTATCCCATTCTTCGCGCTTGATGATTCCAGAACCGTCGAGTTCCCAGAAATGGGCGTGGCCGTCTAGGGATTGGCCGGCTTTGAGCCAGGTCCAGACGCGCTTCCACTCACCCTTCTGCAAATCAATAGTAGTGTATTCAGTGAATGGAGAATCGTTGCCGTTGATCAGCCAACCGCTGCTTAATCTCGTAGGGATCACCAAGTCGTTATTGGCCGTTCCCGAACCCTGCAGCCAAACTGACTTCCAGTTCGTTCCATCTGTGGTTCCTTCACCTGGAATGTTTGTCCCGCTGGGAATGTACATCCACCAGGATCCGAACATTTCCTGGGTGCCGGTCGGCAGCAGAATTTCCGCATATCCCAGCCAGCTTGTAGCCATGTCCGTCTGCATTGCATTGTTGCCGCTCACGGAAGTAGAAGAAGTGTAATAGGGAGCGTTGTAGCCGATCGAATTCCAAGCCCCCAAAGCAGCCGATCCCGAACCGGTTTGAATCGAATTGCCTGGCGTACCTTGTTCCAGATCGTCGAAAAACACGACATTGGGCCCATTGGGTCCAAATCCGGAGCCATCGATGACGAGCGAAGAGCCGGGGATCAATGCGCTCTGAGTGCTGCTAATGCTTGGAGCAGCAGTAGTGATAGCGGGTATAATAGCGACTAATAGCACAATAACAGGCAAAATACAGTCGATTTCCCGGTGTAGATGAAATCTGAAACTCGAAGAATGCCTAGAAGCGGCCATGTGGCGTAACTCCCGTGTTACTAATTAGTTAGAGCATCAGCCCAACTAGGCAATAGGCGCACACTTGTTGCCAGTTGCATCTGAAGAGTACGCTTCTTGGCTCAATAGTGCAAGAGGAGTGCCGAACTGGGGGCGGCATTGCGAACCGGCCCGATCTGGAATTAATGGCCGCGCTTAACATGCTGTAAAAATAAGAGTTATACATGTTGGGCGGCAGGGGGTTCCGTTTCGGCTTCCGTACAGAAGGGAATGGAGCGATCTCAAGAAGTCAGGCGGCGCTTGAAAAGGGCGGAATCGGAAGACTACGCCATAAACACAGCTTTTGTCGAGGCAGAACTGAGCAGTAAGGTGAACCATTTTCGCGCCTGGATAGAAAGTCCTTCCACCTCGATACATAGGATTTATATTGGTTTCACTATGTTCTGCGGCTATCTGTGGACTCAAGAGGACTTAATGATGCGAAAACTACTAATTACCAATCTGTCTCTAGTAAGTAGGAGTTCGTTTCGAGGAGTGAGTGTACATGTACGGTACTTAAATGATCTTCATGGCACTATTGGTTCGGCACTGGCACTTCATCTACAGTCGCTTCGTGGCGACGCAGTACTCTTGCATTATGCTCCTCATCGTCTCGTGTGGTGGCTTTGCATCCTGAGATGGCTAACCATACCATGGAATTCAAGGCTAATCCTAGCAGATGTGCTATTCGAAAAGCCCAGGAATGATGCTAGGGGGCGAATCGTTGCCATGTTTCTAAGCGTCCTCTGGAGACGTGTCGATCTTTTTATCAACCACATGAGGGATGTGGATCAACTTAAAATGCACTATGGAATTTCTAAGGCAAGATGTCGATTCACGGAATTTAAGATTAATCCTCAGTCACGCGCATGTCTTGCCACTGGAGCCACCAGCGGACAGTATGTATTTTCCGGGGGCCGATCCCGTAGGGACTTCACGACTTTTTGTCATGCAATGAAGGACCTCCCATGGCCCGGGATCATCGTTATGCCACGACCGTCAGAAGCATCTTACCACGATACATACTTAGATGAGTCGGCCGTCCCAGGAAATGTTCAAGTTCTGTGGGAGTCCCGCTCAAATGACACCTGGATGAACAGTATCCTCGACGCGAAACTGGTTGTTGTTGCGATCACAGCAGATTGTATAAACGCCGCGGGCACGAGTGTGTATCTTTCTGCAATGGGATTGGGCAAGTGTGTCATTGCTACAGAATGTCCCGGGACACGAGGCATCTTGACTGATGGTGAACAAGCAATTCTGGTGAAAAGTGGTGATCCCGGTGAACTCCGAAGTGCGATTTGCCGCGCCTGGGAGGATGAGTCGCTGAGAACGCGTATTGCTGAGTGTGGTCTTGCCTATGCTATTAACCTCGGGGATGAGGCGGCGATGGTTCAGCGTTTTGTTGATATAGTCTTGGACCATTCCGGCTGGTTGAAGGAGAGCAATGGCCAATGAAGATAATTGAACTGATATATTATTAGCGTGTTTGATTGCATTTGACAAGATATCCTGTCCTAACCCGGATTATTCATGAAGCACACTCCTGAGTCCACCGCGACTTCGTTTTCACCCCCGATGTCGGTCTGAGCGCTCGTCCGGCCTCTTGTCGTAGCTTTTCCGCGGTGGATGGCCGGCCAGCCG